>Ga0105046_10004702_pt1 | contig 21704 bp, 18 predicted proteins | sample MAT03_FD_78385 | JGI IMG/M metagenome (GOLD analysis project Ga0105046, IMG submission 78385) | Freshwater microbial communities from Lake Fryxell liftoff mats and glacier meltwater in Antarctica - MAT-03 (megahit assembly) | ecosystem: Environmental > Aquatic > Freshwater > Ice > Liftoff...
CCACCGGCACGACCATTCTGTCGATCTACGACATCGTTCAGTTCACCATCATGGGCCGCGACGACAAGATTCAGGTAATCGAAGTGCCCGACGGGACACCGACACTCATTGGCCAATTATCTCTAGAAATGCTTTGCTTCGTGGTGGACATGAAGAACCACCGGCTCATCGGCGATCCATTCACAGGCGGCGAACACATCGTCGATCTGCTCTGAGATGCGTTCGGACAGAAGACAGGATGGCCACAAAAAGGCACCAAAGGACACAAAAATAGAACCACGGAACCGAGTGGCTTTCTGGTTCTGTGTCTTCCTTTTGTGCCGTTTCGTGGCCAAACTGCCTTTCGATTTGTGCCTCGTTGTGGCCGGAGAGTTCCCATGACCGAGCCATCCCCGCCCGACACGTTCGCGGAACTGGCGGAACTCGCGGGCGGCTTCATCCACGAGATCAAGAATCGCGTCGGTACTTTGTCGCTGAACTTACAACTCCTCGCCGAAGACTTCGAGAACCCGCAGACGCAGCGCGAACGCCGCGCCCTCGACCGCACCACCCGTCTCCACGAAGAGTGCCGCAAACTCGTCGACCTCTCGAACGACTTCCTCCGCTTCGCCCACGTCCACGAACTCACCACCGAAGCCACCACCCTTGACGCTGTTGTCTCTCGGATGGTGGACTTCCTTTCACCAACTGCCCGTCAGCAGAAAATCGAGATCGACTGGTTTCCCTCGCCCGATCTCCCAAATGTGCATCTCGACCGTGACCTGTTCGAGCAATGCCTGTTGAACCTCATGCTGAACGCCGAACAGGCCATGCCCGAGGGTGGCACGCTTACGCTTATCGGCCGCGTCGAAAGTGCGAATGCGCCCGCGCCCGACTGGGTCTGCCTGGATGTGATTGACACGGGTTGCGGCATTCCGCCGCCGCAACTCGCGAAGGTGTTCCGCCCGTTCCACACCACGAAGGCGAACGGCAACGGCCTGGGGCTGGCGACCACGCGAAGGATCGTCGAGGCACACGGTGGCACCATCGACGTGCAGAGCGAATCCGGCCACGGCACCAAGTTCACGATCCGCCTGCCGGCCACGGCGACAGCGCTTCCAGCCTGAAGAATTGCGGTTCTGATACATGAATCCGATGAGGGTGTCTTTTCTCTGTGGAGCGCGGCCGTCTCGGTCGCAGGCGTGCCGTTGAGTGGATTCTCGATTTGTCGTCGATCATCAACGAACTCCGTGCCTGCGGCCGAGAACGCAAACGCCGGCGTCCGCCGGCTAATGCTCAACTTCCTGGAATCGACGCGACGCCGAATCCGGCCTATCCTAACCCGACGCGCGAGCGAGGGGAGTTGCGTCGGCCCTGCTCCTGTCCGTCCTAAGTCGACGCGCGAGCGAGGGTAACATGACCCCCCTCGCTTGCGCGTCGGCTTAGGATGAATCTCTGCGGAACCTCAACAGATGCCCCTCGCTTGCGCGTCGGGTTAGGATGAATCTCCCCATGAAACTCGCCAGCAACACCACAAGTATCACCAACGGCATGCTCATCGACGGCACCGGCAGTGCGCCGGTTCGCGCGGCCAGTCTGGTTGTAACCAATGGCAAGATCGTTTACGCCGGGCCAAGTGCGGGTGCGCCGCCGGTTCCACCGGACACCACAACCATCGACGCACGGGGCGGAACGATCATGCCCGGCCTTGTGGAGGCACACTTCCACCCGACGTATTTCAACGTCGCGGCGCTGGAAGACCTCGACATCAAATATCCCGTGGAATACGTCACGCTCCTGGCTGCGGCGAACGCGAAACTCGCCCTCGAATGCGGGTACACGGCGGCTCGCAGCGGCGGTTGTCTCTTCAATGTCGATGTGTGGTTGAAGCGAGCCATTGAGGCCGACATTTGCCCGGGGCCACGGTTGGCGGCGAGCGGGCGGGAAATCTGCGGCGTCGGCGGACTCATGGACTGGAACCCGGACTTCCGCAAGATCGGCATGGACGGCTTGGTTCTCCTCGTCAACGGACCCGAGGAGGCACGCGGTGCGGTGCGGAAGCTCGTGAAAGACGGCGTGGAATGGGTGAAGACGTACCCCACCGGCGACGCTGCCGCACCGGACGCAAACGACCACCACACGCTCTCGATGACCGCTGACGAGATGAACGCCGTCGTCGGCATGGCCCACAACCACGGACTGAAAGTGACCGGCCATTGCCGCGCGAACGCGGGCATCAAGAACGCCCTGCGTGCCGGTTACGACGCCATCGAACACGGCACATTCATGGACGCCGAGGCCCTCGACTTGCTCCTCGCGCGGAATGTGCCATGCGTGCCGGCCCTCTATTTCGAGCAAGCGAGCCTGGAACGCGGCCCGGAGTTCGGCATGTCGCAACGGGTGCTTGATGGACACAAAGAGACGCTGGAATTCGGTGCGGAAAGCGCCCGAATGATCCTGAAAGCCGGCGGTCGCCTGGGAATGGGCGGCGACTTCGGCTTCGCCTGGAACCCCCACGGCGACTACGCCCGCGAACTCACGTTCTTCGTGAAGTACGTCGGGTTCACCCCGATGCAAGTCATCATGTGCGCCACGAAAACCGGCGCGGAAATCCTCGGCCGCGCTCACGAACTCGGCACGCTCGAAGCGGGCAAGCTCGCTGACATCCTTGTCGTCGATGGCGACCCCATCGCCGACATCGCCGTCCTCGAAGACCGCACCCGCTTCATCGCCGTCCTGCAAGGCGGCATCGTGAAAGCTGGCCAACTCAGGAGCGACCGATGACCGAACAAGAGTGGTTGGTATCCGCTGACCCGGAAAATATGCTCAGATTCCTTATCCCGTTAACACCTCGACGAGGGCGACTCTTCAGTTGTGCTTGCTGCCGGAGCATGTGGCATTTGTTGTCCGACATGGGGAAGACAGCACTTAAAATTGCGGAACAGTATGCCGATGGCCAAGCGACTTTGAAGGATTTGTTAGCATTTACTCTCCGAGGGCCCAGGCAATATAGCCAGCCAACTCTCGACGACGTGATGACGGTTAATCTTCACTATTATGTAGCATACAATATCGACTTGAATGCTGTAATGGGTACTGTAGATGCACCGTATTACAATGTCGACACTAGCGTCTTTTTTGTTGGAACACCTTCTGAAAATGTCAGTGAGGGTCCCGTCTCTCGTCCTGATTGGGCTTGTGCAAATGCCATCAGAGAGACACTCTTTCCCCAACAGGATTTTGCTGTGTACGAGTTTGTCGGTCGGGCAGTCTTGAGGGCTTGCGGCGACGTTCCCGCCATGTTGCGAACGCAGTGTGGCATCCTCCGCGACATCTTCGGCAACCCGTTCCGCCGTGTGACATTCGATCCCCAATGGCTCACGTTCACAGTCCTGGCTCTCGCCCAGACCATGTACGACTCGCGTGATTTCAGCGCAATGCCCATCCTCGCCGACGCTCTCCAAGACGCCGGCTGCGATAGCGATGACGTTCTCGCACATTGCCGGAGTGCCGGCCCACACGTTCGCGGATGTTGGGTCATCGATCTTCTGCTGGGATTGAAGTGAGGCGGTTCGTCGATTGCATTTGCCTTGCACTTCGCACTTCGTGTGCTATACACCGCGACTCAAACACCGATTTCTCTTCTCACTGGGGCAGGCATGGACGCCGCGAACCCGCTGTGCCGGTGGCTCCTGGCCGCTGGGTTAATCGTCGCCGTCGGCTGCCAGTCGAACGGCAAGTCGGGCACGCTTTCGGCGCGGGGGCAGGTGCCACCCGACCCGCTTGCGCCGGCTGGGCCACTCGCACCCGTCGCACCCGGGCCACTTTCCCCCGTGGGAGCCGGGCCGCTTTCGCCTGCCGCACCCACTTCGGCCGACATCCAGAAGACCAGCTACACCGCGCTTCCAACAGTGGGAAAAGCCGCCGAGATGCTCAAGGACAGCATCCCGCAGATTCGAGTCGTCGCGCACGTCGGGTCGGCGAACCACGTCACCGATCAGGAGGTGGTCGAGGCCGTCCGGCAGCGGGACTTCACGGGTTTTGAGGGGCACGCACGCCGCGCCAAAGAGAAAGAGCTATACGCGCTGGAACTGCGGCGGATCATCGAGCGTGAACTGATTCTCGATGAGATGTACACGAAGCTCAAGAAAGCCGGCAAGCTGGCGGCCATCGACGACATCAAAGGCTTCGCGGGCACGTCGGCCGACCACGCTATCCGCGGCATGCGCAAACAGGCCGGCTTGAAGACCGAGGAAGAGTTTGGCGGCTGGCTGCTGGCTCAGGGGTTAACCGAAGCGGTCATTCGCCGGCAAATCGAGCGGCAGATCATGGGCGATGAATACGTCCGCAGTCTGCTCAAGGAGAAGGGCCGCACGCCCGGTCTGGCCGACGTGCGAGGGTACTTCGACCGCCACCCCGAGGACTATAAGACCGACGACAATGTGAAATGGCTCGACATCTTCATCAGCTTCAACAAGCACGCTACGCCACGCGCCGCATACGACCACGCCGAAATGATCCGAGCCAAAGCGGCGGCGGGTGATGACTTTGTTGGGCTGGTGAAACAGTTCGATAACGGCCTCGCGGTGGGCACGAACGGCGTCGGGTTGGGGTCGAAACGCGGCGAGATCAAGCCCGCCGACATTGAGGCGGCCATCTGGGCATTGAGGCCCGGCGAGGTCAGCGCCGTCCTGGAAGCGCCGGCTGGTTACCACGTCGTAAAGATCGCGGAGCGGGAATACGCCGGGCCACGCATCTTCGACGCCAAGGTGCAAATCGAAATCCGCGAGAAGCTGACCGAACAGTACCGCAAGATCGAGTATCAGAAGTTCGTGGACGATCTGTGGCGAAAGGGTGCCGTCCGGATCATCGAGTAATCCTTCGCCTACAACATCTCGAACTGACTTCAGACGCGACGGCTCTTGCCGCCGCGTCACTCCGTTTCGGGGCACGCAACATGCGCCGCATCACCGTTATCGATTCGCACACCGGCGGCGAACCCACCCGCGTCGTCATCAGCGGCGGGCCAAACCTCGGAACCGGCCCAATTGCCGAGCGCGCGAAACTGTTCCGCGACGCGCACGACGCCTTCCGCTCGTGCGTCGTGAATGAGCCTCGCGGGTCGGATGTGCTGGTCGGCGCGCTGCTATGCGAGCCGGGCGACCCCACCTGCGCCGCCGGGGTTATCTTCTTTAACAATGTGGGCACCATCGGCATGTGCGGCCACGGCACCATCGGGCTTGCCGTCACGCTGGCGCACCTGGGAAAACTCAGCCCCGGCGAACACCGCATTGAGACAAGCGTCGGGGTGGTGACGGCGACGCTCCACGATCCGAATCGGGTGACCGTGCGGAACATCCCGAGTTACCGACATCGGAAAGCAGTCGCGGTACTCGTGCCTGGAATCGGCACGGTCACCGGCGACATCGCCTGGGGAGGCAACTGGTTCTTCCTCGTGGCCGATCACCGCGAAGCGCTCACGGTCGGGAACGCCGAACGCCTCACCGAAGTGACCTGGAAGATTCGCCAGGCTCTGGAGGCGAACGGCATTAAGGGTGCCGATGGTGGCGTGATCGACCATATCGAGTTGTTCGGGCCGCCGCACGACCGCGAGAACCACAGCCGGAACTTCGTGCTGTGCCCCGGCAAGGCTTACGACCGCTCACCGTGCGGCACCGGCACCTCGGCGAAACTGGCGTGCCTCGCCGCCGATGCGAAGCTCAAGCCCGGCGACGTGTGGCGGCAAGAAAGCATCACCGGCAGCGTCTTCGAGGGCAGCATCGAGACGACCGATTCGCCAGGTGTCGTGGTTCCGAGCATCACCGGCACCGCGTACATCACCGCCGAAGCCACCCTCCTCGCCGATCCCGCAGACCCGCTCCGCGACGGGATTCGTACAGTATAACAAGGAGGATTATTGATGGCTTCCGTGATCCCGGTGGCGAAGTCGCTGTACCTGTGCGATGAGATTCTGGCGGACCCGACGCGGGTGAAACCGCACCTGATTGGTGTGTTGAATTCCGTGCGTGTACCAACCTTTCCCCACACTGTGGATCGGTTGTGCGTGTTCGCCAAACTCTGCGATGGGTTCGGAGATGTCCGATGTGTGGTTCGGGTCGTCAACACTCGCGACCTGACGACCCACTTCGAGACAAGCGAGCGGATGCTCCATTTCCGAGACAGACGGCAAACGCTCTACGCGATTTTCCGCTTGGAGCAGTTGGTGTGGCCCGAAACCGGTGAGTTCGTGGTAGAATTGTACTGCAATGGGAAGTTCGTGGATGATGCCACCCTGACCATTTTTCAGTGAGGAACGCCATGCCAGAAGATATTTACTCGAAAGCCATACAGCCGGAGACGTGCCTCACGGACGAACTGCACGTCTTCGATTGTCCATCCGTGCCGATTCCCCCAGGAACCAAAGCGCCATCGCGGCTGGCGGGTCAGGAACGGGTGGCTTCAGAGTTACCTGTGACGGACCAGTTCGAGATTTTCACCGAGCAGGTCACCCGGATGCCACCCGGCACGATGGCCCCGCCGCGTCCGGGCCGACGTGGCAGCCGCCTCGTTCGGATTGCGCTGCCGGTGGGCGAACCCGCGGCCGAGGTTGTCGCGGATTTGCTTCGGCGGGTGCAGAGCCTCGTTGACGGCCTCGACGCTGACCCCACCAAGCTCGACGCCCTCCGGCAGGCCGCCGCCGCGCTACCCAAGGCAGGTTGAACCGGCGAGCAGTTCGAGCGGGTGCAGCGCCGTGCGGCCGGTGAGGTCGTGTATCTGGTGGCGGCACGAGGTTCCGGTCGCCACCACGGTCGCGTTCGGCTCGGCTCGCAGCGCGGGGAGTAGCGCCAGATTCGCTATCCGCACGCTCAAGTCGTAATGCTCCTTCTCGTAGCCGAACGCGCCCGCCATGCCGCAGCAACCGGAGTCGAGAACCGCCACATCCGCCCCGGGAAGCAGTTTCAGAGCATCGGCGGTTCCCTTCGCCCCAACAAGCGCTTTCTGGTGGCAATGTGGGTGAAACAGCACCTTCCCCACACTCGCAGGCAACGCAAGTGACAGCCCGTTGTCACTCAGGTGATGTGCGAACCACGATTCCGCCAACTCCGCCGCTGCCGCAACCCGCTTCGCCGCGCCACCGGGCACCAGTTCCGGCCACTCGTCGGACAGCGTGAGAATGCAACTCGGCTCCAACCCCAGAATCGGAATGCCCGCTATTGCGTAACGGTCTAACTTCGCAATCCCTTCCTTGGCCAAGTTCCTCGCCTCCGTGAGGAAGCCTTTCGAGATCATCGCCCGACCACAGCACACGCCCGCGAGTTCGACCGAGAACCCAGCGCGTTCCAGGAGCGTCACCGCCGCACGCCCGATCTGAGGCTCCTGGTACGTGGTGAAGCAATCGTCGAGAAGCACCACTTTCGATTGATGATTGATGATTGATGATTGATGATTGAAAGCCGCGCTCGGTCTACGCTTGGCTTGCAGACTTTCGCTCTCACCCCTCTGCCTTCCAGCGAACCACTTGCGGAAGTGTTCGCGGTGCCACTTGGGGAGGCTCCGGCGGCGGTCGATGCCGGCGACACTCTCCATCACCCGACGCACGAACGGACGGCGGGCCAACCAGTTGTTGATGCCAGCGAACCGCGCCGCGACCGGGCTTAGCCGATGCACGTTCTTCACGAGCAAGTGCCCCAGTGGCCTCGCTCGATTCGCGTAGAACGCCTGGAGGAACTCGGCCTTCAACTTCGCCACATCCACGTTCGCCGGACACTCGCTCTTGCACGCTTTGCACGACAGGCACAAGTCCATGACATCGGAAAGCCACCTTTGGGCCAGTGGGGAACTCGGAACGGGGAACGCGGAGTCAGCAGACCCGGAATGATTTGTGTCTTCTTTCTTCCGCTCCGCGTTCCCCGCTCCGCGTTCCCCGCTCAAAGCCACTCGTACCGCATTCGCTCGGCCGCGTGTGGAGTCGCGTTCGTCGAGGGTGGCGCGGAAGCTCGGGCACATCGCGCCGCCCTGCGTCTTGCGGCACACGCCGGAGCCATTGCACACCTCGGCGCTGCGGAAGAAGCCGCCTTGCTTGCTGAAGTCCAACACGGTCGGCGGGTCGGGCGGAACGCGGCCTGGCGGCACCCGGAAGTTCTCTTCCATTGCGGGCGCATCGACGACCTTGCCGGGGTTCAGCACGTTCTCGGGGTCGAACCCGCGCTTCACCTGGCGGAACGCCTCGTACACCACCGGGCCGAACATCTTGCGGTTCCACTCGCTGCGCACGAGACCATCACCATGTTCGCCACTGAGGCTACCGTTGAAGCTCAGCACCAAATCGGTGACGTCTTCCATGATCGCCCGCATGGTGACCACGTCGCGCACATCGTGGAGATTCAGCACCGGGCGGATGTGCAGACAACCCACGCTGGCGTGCCCGTAGAACGCGCCGTCGGTGCCGTGTTTGTGGAATATCTCGCGGAATCGGGCGGCGAACTCGGGCAAGCGCTCGGGGGCGACGGCGCAATCTTCCACAAACGTCGCCGGCTTGCGGTCGCCTGGCATGCCGCCCAAAAGTGGCACGGCCGAACTCCGCAGGTTCCACAGCGGGTCGCGGGAGGCCGCGTCGAGCGCCGGCACCGACGCGATTAACCCCACGGCCGGGCCAAGGCGGCGCTGCAATTCGTGGACGCGGTACGACACGTCGGCGGCATCATCGGAACTGAACTCGACCATGAGCAGGGCTTCCGGTCGCCCCCTCACGGCGGCCATCGTGTCTTTCAGGCTCCGTTGGTTCCGGGCAAGATCGATCAACATGCGGTCCATCAACTCGACGGCTGACGGCTCCATCTCCAGACACACCGCGAGGGCGTCGAGCGCGGCGGCCAGCGAATCGAACTGCGGGACCAGCAACCCCCGGTGTTTGGGCCGCGGCATCAGGGCGAGTTCCGCTTCCGCCACGACGGCAAGCGTGCCTTCGGAACCCACGAGGAGAGGGACCAACGAGCGTGGAGCGCGGAACGCGGAATGCGGAGCGAAATCAGGAGAAGCAACTCGGGTTTTCGGTCTTTGCTCTTCTGTTCCGCGTTCCGCGTTCCGCGTTCCGCGCTCGAGCAGAGCGAAGAGGTTGTACCCCGACACTTTCCGCAAGATGCGCGGGGTTCGCCGGTCGATCTCGGCAGCGTTCTCGCGCACCGCCGTGTCAGCGGCGCGGTAAGCGTCGCCTTCGCGGGTGCGGAGTTCGAGTTTGCGTTCGTATTCGGTCGGAGTAAGCGGGCCGAACGCAGTTCGGGAGCCATCGGAGAGGATCACATCAAGGCTGCGGACGTGATCGACGGTTTGGCCATACACGACAGATCGTGCGCCGGCCGAGTTGTTCCCGATCATTCCGCCGAGCGTGGCCCGGCTCGCGGTCGCTACGTCTGGCCCGAAGATCAGCCCGAATGGGGCCAGCGCACGGTTCAGTTGATCGAGGACGACGCCGGGTTGCACGCGAACGGTGCGCCCCGAGACATCCACTTCGCCAATGCCGTTGAGATACTTTGAGCAGTCGATCACGAGGCCCGGGCCGATGCTCTGCCCTGAAAGGCTCGTGCCGCCCCCGCGTGCCGTGATGGGGACGCCCAAGTCGGCGGCGATCTGGACGGCGGCGGTGAGGTCGGCCTGGGTCTTGGGCAGGACGACGCCGAGTGGGCGAATCTGGTAATGGCTGGCGTCGGTGGCGTAGAGCGTCTGCGTGGTGGAATCGAACCGCACCTCGCCCGCGATATGCTTACGCAGATAGCGAACGAGTGAATCGCGGCGTTCGGCGGCGTGATCGTTCATGCGGTTTGACAAATTGCTGAAAATGCCGGGCAGTTCTCCAGTTCTCGATATAGCCGATCACGGCCACGCCCGACATCCCCGTTGCGTGTTTCAAGTCCGGACGGGAACACCGCTGTGAGGAACGATGGAAAGGTTCGGCAAATCTTTCGGGAGCGCCCGTAAACCGTAGCGCAGGCTTTTTTGCTTCAGTCCAATGCCCGTGAACTAAGCAGGCAGTGTTGCGACACAAGCACTTGGTGATGAGGCGACTGCTTGGTAGATGCTCACTCGGAGGTCTCACGACCCCCGCTCGCCAGGTGTTTCTCTTTCTTCAAAAGCAACCAAATCTCCAGACGTTACAAGTGCGAATTACACCTGGCGAGCGGGGGTCGTGAGACCCCCGAATGAACTTCAATCCACTATCACCATCCACCAACCGTGTGGTCCGTAAGTGCCTGAAAACGCTCATGTCACGGCTAATTCACGGGCATTGGACTTAAGCGTGCGTAACGTCCCTCAACATCGGTGTGTTTCCGATCGAGACGGGAATGGTTCCGGCCGAAAAGGAATGGTTCCGGACGAAAAGCAATGATTCCGGTCAGAACGGGATTGATTCCGGACGAAAACGCAATGATTCCGGTTAGAACGGGATTGATTCCGGGCGAAAACGCAATGATTCCGGTCAGAACGGGATTGATTCCGGTCAGAATGGGATTGATTCCGGACGTTTTTGATTGATTCCGGACTTTTGGGATGATTCCGATTCTGGGGTGTGGGGTTTGGCGTCGGAATCAATCATGACGACGATCCTGTTCCCCCAATCTGCGCAACCTTCCGAGGCGCAATCCGCGCCATGCCCGCCATATCTGATCCATTCGGAATCTAACTCAAGCGGAGAGTCTGCCTGTGCCGATTCTTCCGGACAGCAGGACGATAAGTATTGTCCGGCCCGGGTGGTGTATCGGGGGATGCCCACCGATCGCGTGAGCGACATCGGGCAAAGGTTCGCCGGACAGGGGGAGCGATCGGCCGGCGGCCGCCTCGTCCCGCCACGGCAGGCAGAGTAGGAGCGTGCCATGCGAAGGGGAATTCTGGGATCGATTGCGGCGCTTGCCGCTGGGGCCGGTTCGGCCTTGGCGCAGGCTCCGATGCCATTGCCCCCGGCGGGCGGTCCGCCGGCGGGTGTCCCAATTGGGAACGCTTACCCTGGCCCAGTCCAGGGGAACTTCGGAGGACCAAACCCGGTGATTATGCCACCGGTGACGGTCGGTCCTCCGGGCGACCCGTTCGGCTTCGGCCCGACGGCCAACCTCGGGCCACCACCAGGGCCGATGTACCCGACGCCGGGGCCTTATGCGGCACCGTTGTTCCAACCGCCACCCCCAGGCTCAGGGCCAGGTGGCGACCTGGGCTACGGCACCGCGCCGCACTGGTGGGCCAGCGGCGATTACTTGCTGTACTTCGCCAACGATCAGCACGTTCGGTTCCCGATTCTGACGACGGGTTCCCCGAACCAGGCCGGCGTCCTCGGGCAACCGACGACAACGCAACTGATCACCGGCGACAACATCAAGTACAGCGCAATCAGCGGGTTTCGCCTTGCGTTTGGGTTCTTCGGCGACGCGGATCGCCGGTTCGGCTTCGAGTTGGGCGGCATGTACACCGAGCGGAAGCGGTTCGGCCAGCAGTTTTCCGCGACGTTGGATAACCTCACCTCGGTGGGTATCCCGGTGTTGGCCCGGCCATTCATCGACACGACCACGGGGGCGAACAGCACGCTCGTGGTGGGTAGCTCGAACCTCGGCGTCGGCCGAATCCGGTTCGATACCTCGACCTCGACTTACTCGATTAACCCGAACGGAGTCTTGAACCTGTACCGCACCGCGCCAGGCTCACGATGGGCGATGTCCCTGGACTTCCTCATGGGGTACAAATTCCTTGAGTTGAAGGAGGACTTCAACGTGTTCAGCGAGACCGGGCTGAACCAAGTGACTATCACCCCGATCTTCCGACCGGGTCCGTTCGGGGTGCCGATTCAGATTGGCACTCGGATTACGCCAACTCCGGTGGCCGTCGGTGGTGTGACGACTATCGCCCCGGCGACTGTCTCGGTGAGCGATCGATTCACGGCCACCAACCGTTTTAATGGCGGCACGATTGCCCTGCGAAGCGAGATTCGCTACGGGATCGTCACTCTGACCACGACGAGCAAACTGGGCATCGGCAACATGCACCAAGTGCTCGAAATCCAGGGGACGACGGCGTTCGCCAATCCAGCCACGGGGCTGGGCGGCAGTGCCTTCGGTGGGTTGTACGCGAACCCGACGAACATCGGCAAGTTCGACAACGACGAGTTCGCCGTCATCCCGGAAATCAACCTGAACGTGGGCGTGAACCTCACCCGTTCGCTCAGCATGTACATCGGCTACAACTACCTTTATGTGAACAAGGTGGCGCGGCCGGGTAGCCAGATCAACCCGAACATCGACGCAACGACCATTCCGTTCAGTGCCACCTACGGGAACGCCGGAAGCGTGCCGGGCACACGCCGGCTCTTCGTGCAGGACGAGTTCTGGCTGCAAGGCGTGAACTTCGGGTTCCAGTTGCGCTACTAACCGTCTTCCGACTCCGGCCCCCCGGCCGGCACGCTCCCGCCCGTGGGTTCACACCCGCGGGCGTGTTCGTTGCTTCTCGTTCACCCTTGTACTCTGCCGGCGTTCCCCTATTCACATCGTTGTCTCTCAGGATGCCGCGATGGATAATGTGCTGAAACTCGGGTTGCCCGCCGGATCGCTCCAAGACGCGACTGCGGAACTGTTCCGCAAAGCGGGCTACAAGCTCACCTTCCCAACCCGCAGTTACTACCCCACGACCGACGACCCCGAAATCCACTGCACGCTCATCCGTGCCCAGGAGATGGCGCGATACGTCCGCGATGGGTCGCTCGACTGTGGCCTCACGGGCTACGATTGGATCGTCGAGAACGGCGCAACGGATGCCGTCGCCGAGTTGGCCGAACTGGTGTTCAGCAAGGTGAGCCGCAAGCCCGTGCGCTGGGTCTTGGCCGTACCCAACGATTCAAGTATTCGCGGGCCTAAAGACCTGGAAGGTAAGCGGATCGCCACGGAGGTCGTGAACATCACGCGAAACTGGCTCGCTTCACACGGCGTGACGGCTCAGGTCGAGTTCAGTTGGGGCGCGACCGAGGTGAAGCCGCCCCGGTTGGCCGACGCTATCGTGGAAGTCACCGAGACCGGCAGCAGCCTGAAGGCGAACGGCCTGCGAATCGTCTGCGATCTGTTGACCAGCACCACACGGTTCATCGCCAATCCGGTCGCGGCCGCCGACCCCTGGAAGCGGCAGAAGATGGACGATCTCGTGCTCATGCTGAAAGGCGCGATGGCGGCCGAGGGCAAAGTCGGGCTGATGATGAACGTCCGCAAAGGCGACGTTCCGAGAATACTCGGCGTGCTGCCCTCGCTGCAGAAGCCAACCATCTCCTCGCTGTCGGACCCCGACTGGGTGGACGTGATGACCATTCTGGACGAGGACACGGTGCGTCACATCATCCCGCGTCTGAAGGCCAACGGAGCCTGCGGTATCGTCGAGTTCCCGCTCAGCAAGGTCATCGACTGATTAAGCTGGCACACACCGGGGGCCGCCGATGTTCGTTCCTGTTGCGTGTTCGCAGTGTGGCAAGCCGTTCCAGGTGCCCGAAGCCGCTATTGGCGGTTCAACCGTCTGCCCGTGGTGTCAGGCCACCGTATTGGCCCTCCCCGTCGGTGTGAGTGCGCCGACGCCTGCGCCCGCACCCCCCCCTGCCCTTCCCGCTCCCACTCGTAAGCCACCGAACAAGCCTTCACTCGAACCGCTCTCGCTTGACGATGCTTCCGACTCGTTCACCCCCGAATTAACGCCGCCCGACTCGCCGGCCCGCGAGATTCCCTGGCGGCACATCGGTCTTGGCGTGGTCGTGCTGCTCCTCGTTGCGGCGGTCACCTTTGGCGTGTTACAGTTGAAGTCTGGCCCGAGGCTTGATCGGGAGTGGGAGCCATTCTCCCCCCCGGACAACTCGTGTGGCCTGGAATTGCTTGGCAAGCCCATCCCAGACCCGGAGGCAGCGGCCGGCGAGAAGTGGTACGTTTCCGAGGGCAGGTCTTCCGGCACGAAGACTTGGCTAGGCTGGCGAGACCTAACCCAGGTTCAGGTTCAACTCGCCGCGACCAAAGACGCCTGGCAGCACCTCGGCTCGCTCTTCGACAGCGAGGGCAACAAGCTCAAGACCAAGTATGCCGGAAATGTGAACTACGCCACCATCCAGTTCGAGAACCCGCTGACGCGCGAGTTGCGGATCGAGTTCCCCGGTGGCCGCGTCATCGAGAGGATGATCGTGATGCACACTGGCAAACGCCCTCGCGTCTACTTCCTCGGCATGGCCGGCAAGTTCGACCCCGACGGCCCCGATGTGAAACGCTTCTTCGAGTCGTTCAAAGTCTTCGAGGATGGCGGCTGACCGTCGGCGGCGAAATTCTCCGCCGCTCGCGGCATCGCGGGAATTACTTCACCCCGTGGCGGGTTTCTCGCCGGTTTCCTGGCTGCCATTCGTGTGGTTCGCGTTCTGCCCGCGGGGGTGAAACTGGCGGTGGATTGCTTTGAGGCGGTCGCGGTCAACGTGCGTGTAGAGTTGCGTGGTCTGGATCGAAGCGTGACCGAGCAGTTCCTGCACTGTGCGCAGGTCGGCTCCGCCGGAAAGCAGGTGCGTGGCGAAACTGTGTCGCAAAGTGTGCGGACTAACGCTGTTCGGCAACCCTGCCCTTTTGCAGTATTTCTTTACCAGCGACCACAGGTGAATGCGGGTCAGCGGTCGACCGGTTTTGCTCGTGAAGACGCGAGTGCGAGTGACCGTGACGTGGTCTTCGTCGCTGGCCACATCCAAGCCCGGAAGGCCCACGGCAAGGTAACTCCGCAGCGCCGCGACCGCAGGCCGACCGAGCGGCACGACACGTTGTTTGCTCCCCTTCCCGAAGCAACGGCAGAACGCGGCATCAAGGTACACGTCGGCGATTTGCAGCCCCACCACTTCCGAAGCCCGGCACCCGGTCGCGTACAGAGTTTCGAGCATGGCCCGATCGCGGAGGAAGAAGCGGTCGCCGGGGTTGGGTGCCTTCAGCAACTCTTCGACCCCTTGCGGCGACAGCACTCCCGGCACGCGCTCCCACAACTTGGGCGAACCCAGCAAATCCACGGCCGCCGCATCACCGCGTTCTTCGAGGCGGAGGAAGCGGTAAAACATCTTCAGGGAAACCAGGTGGCGGGCAATGCTCGCCGGCGCGAGTTCTTCATCGTGAAGGAACGCGAGGTAACGGCTCAAATCCTTGAGTGTCGGCGCGGTGTAGTTGGTGTAACGCACCAACTCGCACCAACGCATGAAGCGGTCCAGGTCGCGGCCGTAAGCCTGCACCGTGTTGTCCGCCAAGCCACGCTCCGACTGCACATAGTGGCGGAACGCACCGACATCGGAAACGAGTTCTTGGAGGGACATGGGAATCGGCGGTAGTTGGTTGTGGGTTGTTGGGGCGTTTATCGTTTAGCGGCGTCCCCAGCGGGGACGGCTTGCAACTGTGGCAGAAGCTCCGCGAACGCTCGCGCCCGGTGGCTCATGGCCTGTTTCACTTCCGGGGGCAACTCACCGAAAGTCTTGCCAAATTCCGGGACTAAGAAGAGCGGATCGTAGCCGAAACCGCCGGTGCCGCGTGCTTCGTGGATGATGACGCCGTGGCAACGGCCTTCCACAGCAGCAACGACCTTCCCCGTGGGATCGGCCAAAACAGCCGTGCTGACGTAGTAAGCGCAGCGGTCGTCGCCGGTGAGGTCGGCCATCGCAGTGAGGAGTTTGGCGTTATTCGCGGCATCGTCGCCATGTGTTCCCGCGTAGCGAGCGGAGTACACGCCGGGGGCACCCCCAATTGCCGGAACGCACAGCCCGCTATCTTCACCAATAACCCACGTTCCCAGGATTGGAGCGAGTTGCGTGGCTTTCAGGGTGGCGTTCCCCACGAACGTGTCGGCCGTCTCCTCGACTTCCGGGGCATCGGGGTAGGAAGTCAGGTCGGCGACTTCCCAGTTAAGGCCGCCGAGCAGGCCGAGCATTTCGCCGAGTTTCTTCTTGTTGCGGCTGCCAAGTACGAGGCGCGGCATGGGAAAGTTCTCCAGAGTTCAGCCACATTATTGCTGGGCGAAGCCCTATTGGGAATGTGGAATGGCTCGCGGCGGGAACGCGGTTGGGAAAGTTCGCCTCGCGTTCGGGCTGCGGGGGTTGTACCATCTGCGAACAAGCTGATGCTGCCGCGAATTTCCGTGAAACCTGTTTCGGTCGCGGTGAGTACAATACGCGGGCCGAACCCCGGTCGGAAAGCCGGCGGCCACGATTCCCCTTCAAAGGACAACGTTCATGATCCGCCTGTCCCGTCTGGTGTTCGGTGCCGCCCTGTTCGCCGGGCTGGCCGCTTCCCCCGCAAAGGTTGGAGCCGCCGAACCGGACAAGTTGCTTCCCGCCGACACCGATATTGTCGCAATCATCAACCTGAAGCAAGTCCTCGAAACCGACATCATCAAGAAGTATGCCCTCGACCAAATCAAGCAATTGCTCGACGGGCAGGACATCAAGAAACTGCTGGGCGACCTGGGCCTGGACCCGCTCAAGGACGTCGAAAAGCTCGTTATCAGCACGTCCGAGACCAAGTTCGAGGCCGGCGCGGAACCGAAGTTCCTGCTGATCGTTCACGGGAAGTTCGACGCTGAGAAGCTGTTCAAGACGGCCGAGGCTGAGGCCAAGAAGGACGGCGACAAGTTCGCCCTGATCAAAGACGGCAACACCGTCATGTTCAAGTATCAGGGTGCCGAAGGCCAACCCCCGCTCTACGCCACGGTGGTCAACGACACGACCGTGATCGCGGCCAGCGAGAAGAAGATCATCACGACCGCCTTAAAGGCTGAAGCCGCCGCCAAGCCCGCCGCACTCAAGAAGGAACTCGCCGACCTGCTCAAGAAGGCCGACGACAAGACCTCCATTTTCGTCGCCGGCCTCCTCAAAGGGAAGCTCGACGACCTGAAGATTCCCGGCGGCGGCATGATCCCGATCAAGTTCGACGACCTGGAAAAGCTCATCCCCAAGATGGAGAGCGTCGCCGTCGCCGTGAAGATCGGGACCGATGTGCTCGTGGATGTCACCATTGGCATGAAGGACGACGACTCCGCCGGCGACATGCGCAACGCCCTCGACGACCTCCTCAAGCAAATCAAGCCGCTCGTGCAGTTGTTGGGAGCTGCCGAACCCCGAGCCAAGCCGCTCGCCGATGTCCTCGGCAGCATCAAGACCGGTTCCAAGAACAAAGATGTGACCATCTCCGGCAAGGTCACCGGGGCCAACATCGGCAAGATGATTAAGCCCGACTGCGAGTGATAAAAGTTGGCACAGGGCTTCCGCCCTGTGCTACAAACGCCGGCCCCATCCGGGGCGAAGACAAGCACAGGGCTTCCGCCCTGTGCTACAAACGCCGGCCCCATCCGGGGCGGAAAACAATCAGATTCCAAGCCGAAACACGTCTTCTCTTCGCCCCGGATGGGGCCGTCTTGCGTAGCACAGGGCGGAAGCCCTGTGACATCTCGGAAAATCCCGCCTCTCCGCTGTCGAACCATATCAAGTAACCGCCTACAACACTGTGACGCCGGGTTCCTCTGGCGGCACGACACCCTGGCTCGCCAAAGAGCAATCCATGCGTTCGCTCCAACAGATCGCCGAAACATTCCCGAGTTCCCGCGAATCCGGGTTAACCGACGCCCAGGTTGCCGACAGCCGGGCGAAGTTCGGTGCGAACCGGCTTACGCCCCTGCCACGTCAGCCGGTGTGGAAGAAGTTCCTGGAGAAGTTCGACGACTCCATCATCAAGATTCTGCTGGCCGCGTCGCTCCTCAAGATCGTCGTCGATCTCTTCGACGGCGAACCACTCGCGGGCGGTCTCGCGCTTGCCTCGGTGATCGCCGTGTTCCTCGTCTCGCGGTTCGTTGCGATTGGGGACTGGGTACCGTCAATCCTATTCGGCCTCGCGGGCTTCTGGGTCGCGGTGAGCATCGCCATCGGCCACCCGTCCTACGAGGGGCTGGCTGTCATGATCGCGGTGTTCCTGGCCACCGGCGTGGCATTCTTGAGTGAGTACCGCAGCGACCAGGAATTCGAGAAGCTCAACTCGGCCAAGGACTCCGTTCGAGTAAAGGTTCACCGCGACGGAGCCATCCGCACCATAGCCCTTGAGGATGTCGTGGTCGGCGATCTCGTTCAACTTGAAATGGGCGATGAAATCCCCGCCGACGGCCGCATTGTCAAAGCCAACGAGCTGTACCTCGATCAATCGCTCATGACCGGCGAGGCGGAGCCAGTCAAGAAAACAAGTGCGGGCGCTGACGACACCTCCGACGGACCCGACCAGCCCGGTAGCGTGTTCCGCGGCACGCAGGTGGTGGATGGCGTGGGCCACATGCTCGTCTCTAATGTCGGCGACGACACGATGATTGGCCAGATCGCCCGCCGACTCTCAGGAGACCCGGAGGAAGCCGAAGAGACACCCGACGCAGCGGCGTCGCCCGAGTCACGCGAAGACCGCGTGCAGAAGAAGCTCACCATCTCGAAGGCGTCCACGCCACTGCAAGAGAAGCTCGAGGTGCTGGCGGGCCTTATCAGCAAGGTCGGCTACGCGGCGGCGCTGGCCATCTTCGTGGCGCTGCTGCTCCGAGGCATCTTCATTGCGGTTCCGGCCGAGGTGTTCTGGCCCAGCGATTCAACCCAAGCGCTGGTCGTGGTGAAGAACCTGCTCGCTTACTTCGTGTACATGGTCATCATCATCGTGGTCGCGGTGCCCGAAGGGCTGCCGATGAGCGTGACCATTTCGCTCGCCATCGCGTGGCGCAAGATGAGCAAAGCGAACTCGCTCGTGCGGCAACTCGTGGCGTGCGAAACCATCGGCTCGGCCACCGTGATTTGCTCGGACAAAACCGGCACGCTGACGCAGAACAAGATGACCGTTTCGCGTGTCGGGTTGGGTGATAAGACCTTCGATGGGAAGTTCGCGGGCGTGGCCACGGATTCACGTTCTGCTCTGCACTGGATGATTCTGAACTCCGCCGTGAACTCGACGGCGAGCCTGGAGGAGAAAGCCGGCAAGACGATGACGGTCGGGAACAGCACCGAAGGATCGCTACTGAACTGGCTGCGAGCCGGGGCGTGGCACAAGACCGACGCCATCGAATACGCCGACCTGCGCACCACATACCCCGTGCTGTACCAGATTCACTTTTCCTCCGACCGCAAGCGGATGACAACGCTCATCAAGGATGCTGACCGTGTCGTGACGCTCGTGAAAGGCGCGCCTGAACAAATCCTGGCGCAGTGCGAACAGTACCTTGCCGTTGATGGCACGGTGCAACCCATCACGCCCCCAATCCGCGTGCAAATCGAGACGCAAATCGGGGACGCCGCACGCGACGCGATGCGCACGCTCGCCTTCGCGCACGCCGAGTTGCCCACGGACTTCCCCCTTGATGAAGAAGCCATCCACGCCCGCCGCGGAGAGATCGAGAACGGGCTAATCTTCACGGGCTTCGTCGGCATCAGCGATCCGCTTCGCCCGGATGTGAAAGCAGCGGTCGAGAAGTGCCGCGCTGCCGGGATCGAAGTGAAGATGATTACCGGCGACACCCTCGAAACGGCCCGCGCCATCGGTCGCCAAATCGGCCTGTTCGACTCACCCGAAGCGCTCGCCCTCACGTCGGCCGAGTTCAACGCCCTCAGCGACGACGAACTCAAGGCAAAGTTGCCGAACCTCCGCATCCTGGCGCGTGCCCGGCCCTTGGACAAGTACCGCATCGTGCGATTGCTTCAGGAACAGAATCACGTCGTGGCGATGACCGGCGACGGCACCAACGACGCCCCGAGCTTGAAGAAGGCGGATGTCGGGCTGGCGATGGGGATTTCCGGCACCGAAGTGGCGAAGGAAGCCAGCAAAATCGTGCTGCTCGACGACTCGTTCAACACCATCGTGAACGGCGTGCAGTGGGGCCGCGCCCTGTATGAGAACATTCAGCGATTCATCCAGTTCCAACTCACGATCAACGTCTCGGCGCTGATTATCGCGTTCCTCGGGCCGTTCCTGGGCCTGAAGCCTCCGTTCACCGTGCTGCAACTGCTCTGGATCAACGTCATCATGGACACATTCGCGGCCATCGCGTTGTGCAGTGAGCCGCCGCGTGCGGGCTTAATGCAACGCCCCCCGAAACGGCGCGACGAGAACATCCTGACCCGCGAAATGCTCCGCAACATCGGGGTGACGGCGTCGTTCTTCGTGGTCGTGATGCTCGCCCTCTTGCTCGGCATGCATCACGGCGACTGGTTCGCGGGCGACAGCGCGAAGTCCGCCGAGTTTCCGGAACTCACCTTCCGGCAGGTGACGATCTTCTTCAGTGTGTATGTGTTTTTCCAGGTGTGGAACCAGATCAACTGCCGGTCGCTGACACCCCGCGAATCGGGCTTTCATCGCCTCTTCGAGAACCCGCAGTTCCTGGCCATCGCGTCACTCATTGTGGTGGGCCAAGTGCTGATTATCACGTTCGGTGGCAAGGTCTTCAACGTCGAACCGCTCGATGTGCTCGACTGGCTCGTGATCGCGGCGGCGACAGCGTCCGTGCTGATCTTCGCAGAAGTGTCACGACAGATTCGGCTCGCAACGGCGAAGTGAGTGTCGTGAATTTGGCGAGCCGGCGATGTCTTTTGCATAAGTCGCCTGGGTTGATTGGTGCGCCACCCGGCGACTCACGTCGCCGGTTCGCCAAGCAGATGCGGGAGAATCGCATGGTCGAAACCAACGAGAAACTGGCGGCGATTGCGGGGAAGCTGCTCATCGGGCAGTTTCACCGGCACGTCCTGCTGTGCGTCGGGGAGGCGTGTTGCACGTCGGCTGCGGGTCTGGAAGCATGGGATAAGTTGAAGCTAGAACTAAAGGACCGCAACCTCTCGCTGGCAACGGGGCCGGCCGCGTGCTACCGAACGAAGGTCGGCTGCCTACGGGTCTGCGCCGGCGGGCCGATCCTCGTGGTGTACCCCGAAGGCACTTGGTACGCCGGCATGACCGCCGACCGCATCCCGCGCTTCGTGCAAGAACACATCATCGAAGGCAAACCCATCGAAGAATGGGTCTTCGCCCGCAATCCGCTCCCCAACAACGCGGGCTGAGGTTCTCCAGTTGGGCAATCCTGATTAGGCTATCCTAACTGGGATAGCCTAATCAGGATAGTTGAGGTTGAAGCGGTGGCAGTTGCAAGGTTAAAACCATACCGGAGGTGCCGCATATCCGAAGCGTTTGTGACAATCCTCAACGACTTCTTTCGGCAGTTTCCCGTCGTCGTGATGGCTCTGCTGTTGTCGTGGTACTTCGTCCGGTACATCACCCAGCAGCATGAACGAGAGCTTCAATCCAAGAACCAGGAAATTGCCCGACTTTTGGAAGAGAAGAACAAAGAAATCGACCGACTGCTCGAAGAGCGGAAGAAGTATTTTCAACTGTTTCTCAAGGAACTCCAAGCGTCGCTCAAAAAACCCTCGGATGCAGACGACGATGTCCCTCCCGCAAGCAGGTAACCCATGATCGGATACATTCTCGCCCTGACGCTCCAGACCGGTTTGCTCTGCGTCATCGGGTGGTGGTATGTTCGCGCATACCGCAAAGCGGCACACCGCAGTCGCCGTGAGGTCGAACGCTTGGTGGCGGCCTCGAAATCCACGGCCCTTGAGGCAGAAGTTGAATACCTCCGGCGACGGCAAGAGATTCTGTTGGCCGGATTGTTTCCCAAAGGCGAGGTGTTTCTAGGCAACTTCATTGACCAAG
>Ga0105046_10004704_pt1 | contig 21703 bp, 20 predicted proteins | sample MAT03_FD_78385 | JGI IMG/M metagenome (GOLD analysis project Ga0105046, IMG submission 78385) | Freshwater microbial communities from Lake Fryxell liftoff mats and glacier meltwater in Antarctica - MAT-03 (megahit assembly) | ecosystem: Environmental > Aquatic > Freshwater > Ice > Liftoff...
CCAAATAGATGCTGTAAAATATTATTTTTACACCTAAAGAACTGTGATAAAAACACCTATTAAAATCCTTGGTATATTCACGGTTCTTTTATTTTTAAATCTCTGGTTACAAAAACATGATATACAAATAGCCTACGATCCAATCTGTGATGTAACTGTAAACCGCGAATTCAGTTGTTTAAGAAAAGACATCCCGTTTGTCGGAGCATACTACATGGCTATCTCGGCATATGCATTCATCTTTTTCTCTTTATTTCCATTGAAAAAGAAAATTTCATACCGATTCCCAGTAATATTAGCCATTTTCTGGGTACTTATGAGCGAAATAGTCGTAAGAATATTCCATATAAACGTGGTAACTGTTTCACTTTTAGGCAAGGTTTCAATATTTGATAGTTTATATTTTGAATATAGAAACAATGAAGGCTATTTTTATATCATCTTTCTTCTGATATCAAGCCCACTTATCACCGTTCTAGCCAACCAAATTTCAAATCGTTTAAAATTTCCAATTAAGCAAAAACCATGAAAGACATCATCCCCTCTCCGCACCATCAAAGGGTGGGCTTATGCAGGATTTACTTTCAACTTCATTGGCGCCTTCGCAGCAAGAGCTTCAGCAAATGATAGATTTAAGCTAATCATTTCACCTTTAATTTTCCTCAGCTTCATGTTCATTTCTTACTCTTTTTGGAAAAATTTTAGGTGCATTGCCCTCATGCAAACAAAACTCCGCACTATCAAAGAGTGGGCTTATGCAGGATTTACTTTCAACTTCATTGGCGCCTTCGCAGCAAGAGCTTCAGCAAATGATAGATTTAAGCTAATCATTTCACCTTTAATTTTCCTCAGCTTCATGTTTGTGTCATATTTTTTATGGAAAAAAACAGCAAAAAACTAATAAACTTTTAGAACTATGCCAAAACTTTTTGTTGAAAAAACTATTGAAATTAACGCACCAGTAACAAAAGTTTGGGACGCCCTGACCCAAGTTAAAAATACTTCCCAGTGGGCTGAAGAATTTTCCGGCGGCGGACCAAAATTCCACATCGAATCAGAATGGAAACCAGGTTCTCCCGTACTCTGGAAAAGTGAAGATGGCTCAACAACCGCAGAAGGAAATGTGACTGCGGTCGAACCACTCAAGCTTTTGCGCTACACAGTTTTTGATGTACGAAGTGAAAAACCAAAAGTGACAGAAGAAGATGGAATCACCTACGAACTCAACGAACAAAACGGAAAAACTACCTTAAAAATTCTTCAAGGAGATTTTTCTTCAATGGCTGACGGTGAAAAATACCATCGCCTAACTGCAGAAAACTGGGATCGAGTTTTACCAAAAGTAAAAGCGATCGCAGAAAAACTCTAACAAGAAAGTGGAAGTCTAAATTTCCACGGAATAGGTCAGGCATCACAAAGATGGAGAACATTAATTTGCCCTAATAAATTGCTTTAGGGCAAATTTTCAAAACACAAAAGTAGAAATCTAATAGTGATATTAAACAATTGAAAATGCTGAAGAAAACCTCGGATCTACAAAAGCAGAAATCTAATAGTGATATTAAACGGGGTGAAAAAAGGTGATAAGGTAACTCATCTACAAAAGTAGAAATCTAATAGTGATATTAAACCTACGGCCACCAAGGAGATCTAAACCCACCCACAAAAGTAGAAATCTAATAGTGATATTAAACTGCAATTGTTGAAACCGAAGTTGTCGAAGTATCTACAAAAGTAGAAATCTAATAGTGATATTAAACTGCAGCCTGTTGCCAATTGGCCGACAAAATCTACAAAAGTAGAAATCTAATAGTGATATTAAACTCAGCCCCCAACAATCTTAATTCAACAAATCTACAAAAGTAGAAATCCAATAGTGATATTAAACTGAAATTATACTTCCATACAATTTAGATTATCTACAAAAGTAGAAATCTAATAGTGATATTAAACTGCACTGGCTGAGCCTGAAATTACATCAGTATCTACAAAAGTAGAAATCTAATAGTGATATTAAACGCAATACATCAGGGTAAGTGGAGGTAATGATCTACAAAAGTAGAAATCTAATAGTGATATTAAACGTTCGGTCTAGAACGGTAATCACCGTCATCTACAAAAGTAGAAATCTAATAGTGATATTAAACGAGAAAAGCTCTACGAGACGATGCACGTATCTACAAAAGTAGAAATCTAATAGTGATATTAAACCCCGAAACTACCATTGTTTATTCCTCGTATCTACAAAAGTAGAAATCTAATAGTGATATTAAACAATCCGAATTCTAGACAAATTTTTCAAATATCTACAAAAGTAGAAATCTAATAGTGATATTAAACCATTTGAAATTCCCATCTTTTTGCACCTATCTACAAAAGTAGAAATCTAATAGTGATATTAAACCTTGCTGCATTGGTTGATCTTGTGACTCCTATCTACAAAAGTAGAAATCTAATAGTGATATTAAACCTGAAGGTGTTGCAAAAACTTTTTTATATCTACAAAAGTAGAAATCTAATAGTGATATTAAACTGCCATATTGTAATCTTGTAGTGCTTGGATCTACAAAAGTAGAAATCTAATAGTGATACCAAACTGCTTCATACCGCGCTCCTGCCAAGCTAATCTACAAAAGTAGAAATCTAATAGTGATATTAAACGGCAAATATGCAGACAACTTCGACCAACTTATCTACAAAAGTAGAAATCTAATAGTGATATTAAACCCTGGCTTGGGTTGGGCATAATACGCTATCTACAAAAGTAGAAATCTAATAGTGATATTAAACTTGAAGAAACAGTCATAACTGTAAATTTATATCTACAAAAGTAGAAATCTAATAGTGATATTAAACGATGCTACTGGGGTAGGAGATCCGATCTAATCTACAAAAGTAGAAATCTAATAGTGATATTAAACATACAAGTTGCGTCACACGCCACAGCCCATCTACAAAAGTAGAAATCTAATAGTGATATTAAACATATCAGCGGGAAGTGTTGATGGACGATAATCTACAAAAGTAGAAATCTAATAGTGATATTAAACGCGGATAAACCAGCGCTATAATCGAAGTCATCTACAAAAGTAGAAATCTAATAGTGATATTAAACTTTGGTACGATCCCTTCATTCTCAAGCCATCTACAAAAGTAGAAATCTAATAGTGATATTAAACTTCGTGGTCTTTGCCCCTGTATTACCGCATCCACAAAAGTAGAAATCTAATAGTGATATTAAACGCTGCCGCATACATGCCCTCAATTGCCGATCTACAAAAGTAGAAATCTAATAGTGATATTAAGCCTCTCGGGCTTCATTTGTGCATACTCGTCATCTACAAAAGTAGAAATCTAATAGTGATATTAAACAGATTATCGATCCCGTTCCTAGTTTGATAATCTACAAAAGTAGAAATCTAATAGTGATATTAAACCACGATTCAATCAAATAGACTGGCAACTTATCTACAAAAGTAGAAATCTAATAGTGATATTAAACATGAAAAAAATGTAAAAGCCCACACAGCCGCATCTACAAAAGTAGAAATCTAATAGTGATATTAAACTTTGATGTGTTCGGGAGCGCACTCGTTACAAATCTACAAAAGTAGAAATCTAATAGTGATATTGGGCTTGCCCGCCACTGTCTCCGAGGCGTTAGATCTACAAAAGTAGAAATCTAATAGTGATATTAAACAAAACCAGCCCGCGAGGAATGATAATAAATCTACAAAAGTAGAAATCTAATAGTGATATTAAACCAATAATTAACCAAATTTTATGATGCCCATCTACAAAAGTAGAAATCTAATAGTGATATTAAACGACCCAACCAAATAGACTGGCAACTAATCTACAAAAGTAGAAATCTAATAGTGATATTAAACAAAAGCTTGTTGTCGGGGCTCTGCATGTGATCTACAAAAGTAGAAATCTAATAGTGATATTAAACCAAAAATAACTATGTGCGCGGCAGGGTATCTACAAAAGTAGAAATCTAATAGTGATATTAAACCGAATAGGGACAGGCTATTTAAGTTTTAATCTACAAAAGTAGAAATCTAATAGTGATATTAAACCTTCTTGTATGACTCTCGCCACCGTAAATCTACAAAAGTAGAAATCTAATAGTGATATTAAACAAGTACTTCTTGAGCTCCTGAACTTGCATCTACAAAAGTAGAAATCTAATAGTGATATTAAACTGATGTGTTCGGGAGCGCACTCGTTGCAATCTACAAAAGTAGAAATCTAATAGTGATATTAAACGACTGGAGAGACTGGAGCCCCTTTGTTTTATCTACAAAAGTAGAAATCTAATAGTGATATTAAACAGATAATGAATGGGGTTAGACTTGCCGACCATCTACAAAAGTAGAAATCTAATAGTGATATTAAACTGGCGATTGCCCTGAGCTGAAAGATGAGATCTACAAAAGTAGAAATCTAATAGTGATATTAAACGTAACTACGGATGCGATGTATCACGATTCATCTACAAAAGTAGAAATCTAATAGTGATATTAAACAGTCAAGATAGCTACAGCAAGCCAATAAAGATGCAAACGACCTTTTGAAGGAACGCGACTTTTTGGCTTGTTGTAAGGAGTCTCTAAAAATAGAGACTGAGGTTTTAGGTTTTTTGATATCAACATCAAGATTTACACTTTTACCGAATTTTGCAAAGATCAGCCTAGGAACAGTATATCAACATCTTCATTTTTTGCATAGCCATATTTCCTGATCTTTCCATCACAGGCCGCACATGTCTCAAAAATAAGAATACTGTCAATTGAAGTAAAGGTTTTTTCATACTTATGCTCAATTTCACTCAAAATATTACCTAAAACTCTTTTACTGTGCTCAATTTTAAAAATCGAATACTGAATCCTATGACCATACTTACTCAAAAATTTTGCGAATTTCGCCCGTTTTTTATCATTTCCAAAATCATATGCAACAATTAACATAATTACTTGAATTTATAAAATGGATAGTCCCCTTTTTGATTGAGCATACAAAAATAGAACTCCTTCACATAAGCAAAAATCTCTTCTTTGTTATCCATAAGAGCATCAAGAAAAATCTTCATATACTTCCTACTTTGCTCAAAACTCAAGAAATACTGTCCTTTGGAAAATAAAAAATCCTTTTCATCAATTTGCCCCAAGTGGAAAGCCTTCAGAATCGCCCCGTCAATCACGCAACGAAATGGCTCCATAATATCACAACTTAAAGATTTCCTTTGAAAAAAAAGTTGATGATAAATGCCCTTATAAGTATCGAATCCATGAAGCCGCAGCAATGAATCAGTAAAATTAAACAGTAAATTATAACCAATATCCATTAAAACATTCATTGAATCTATTTTCGATCTTGGCATTCGTTTATACCATTTCATTTCCTTAAAATATTGCTTAAAAAAACTTTTTGAAAGACTACCTTCTATGCCAAGTAATTGATTGAGTGAAGTTGCAGCATCAACCTTAGAAATAACTTCTTTATATGCAGATATCCTGGATTGTTTTTTAAATTTTGCCGGATACTCTTCTTGTAACAAAGCCAGTTGATTATAAGCCTTATTTTTCACAATATTTTTAGCAAAATTCAATTCATCAGAAAAATGATATTGATGGTTACGCAAAATATAATTCCCCTCTGCCTGAGAGCAAATTGAAGCATACTCTTCATAGCGACTGTTAAGCATAAAAATTGAGACCCCCGCCTTCTTCACTTTTTTAATAAGTACAGAAGTAATAGTCATTTCACCAATCAAAAAAATCCCAAAAACTTTATGAATCGAAACCTGATTCACAATTTTCCCATCGCGATACAAAACTACATTCTCATTTTTAAATTTCAAATCACTAATTCCACTCCCCACACGCGGCTCCACAATAATAATTTGTTTCTGAATAAAATCAGGTAACTGAAGCATAAACTAATGACATAAAGGTTTATAAATACACATGGCGCATTTTTTTTCATTTTGAATAAAACCAATATCAACCTGAAAATTTCGCATCTGGAAAACTAACTCTGCAAATTTCTTTTTCTCATTTTTATCAGGCATTGCAATCGGATGGCGCTTATTATCAATCAAAGAATGAATATACAAGCCCCTGACCTTATGACCCATTTCCTCAAGAGCAAAAGCTTGCGCATAAAGCTGATAACGATATCCATCATAAATTTCTTTCACCCGATACTTCCTCTCAATCAGGAACCCCGTCTCAACATCAAAAATATCGATTTTACCGCACAAACCATATTTTTCACTATAAACATCAATCGCCTGCAAATATCGCTTTAAAGAAGAATATTCACCCTTTTCAATTATCTCATGCTTAATCTTCCCAACCGTCTGAGGAGTATCATGATAAGTTTTTTCGCTAAAAGATTCAAAAACTCCATGAAAATAAATAGATTTCGGGCAAAAAATAAAATCATTAAGTTTTGAGATTTGGATATAGTCTTCCATATTAGACCCCCGTTACTTTCTTGTCCCAATCTATATCTCTAATGAATTGATCATACTTCACTGGATTATCTTTAATTCTGTTTAACAAAATTAAACCCTTCCGAGCGGTGTTAAAAGCGCCATTCGCATCTCCATTTTCTGGAAGCTCAAATTTATATTCTTTATACTTTCTACTATCGTAAAATCCGTTAATTTTATCAGAATAAACAGGAGATTGAAGAAAGTCATTTTCATTACCTTCCATTTTTCTGTCTGTATTTCTTATTTGATTAAGTAGATTCCAGAAATAGACAAGTGATTTCCATTTAAAATTAGTAATGATTGAAATTTGATCAAATATATTTCCAGATTTATCTTTTACTTCAGCAAATAAACTTTCAAATTCTTTATGTAAATCTATGGATTTGTTTTCTCTTTTCTCAGGATCATAACTAAACCTATTCTTATCTTTGGTTGCAACCAATTCCCATTCTTTACCTGTATCTCTGTGTTTATATTTAAATCCCCAAGCGCCAAATTTTTCAGAGTAAAAAATTTTTATTCCAACCAATGGGTTTTTAGGTTCGAAAAAAGTCTTTATTGATTCTATATTTGATGAATTCATTATATATAAGTGTTTCCTCCAGCCAGTAACAGGATCAGTTGTAGATGTATAATTTGCACGAACATAGAACATGGCTCCCCACTGCTTAGCTTTTTCAAATTTACCAACATCTCCAGGACCAACTTGAGGAGTAAGCTGATACCCTTTGCTTGCACTTCCAAGTTCACCATGTGATCTGTTTTTCAAAACAAGGTAATTAAGCTTTTTTGCCAAAGCAAGTTCAAATTTTTTATATACTGATTTTTCAACTTTCGCCGTTCTTTTTAATTTAAAATCACTATTTAGATCCTCAAGTACTACAACTGCATCATGCTCAATCATTAGTTGATAAATTTCGTGCACAACCTGTGAAAGATATCCTTCTTTAAAATTCTTAATATTACCAATTTGTTGCCAATTTTGCCTTGCATTCATCATTTCAACTGCTCGAACAGTTAGCTTTTGATGAAAATCTACTTCACTAGCCCCAACATTTATTTTATTTAAGCTTCCTTGTTTTAGAATCTCTCCTTTTGGATTAATAATTGAATAATAAATCAAGTGTTTTTCACCACGATCTATTCCAATAATATTAAATTCTTTTTCAGCAATTGTTTGATTCATCAAATCTTTAAAATTCATTTTCTTTGGCTTTCCGTAGTTGATAGTTATTGGCACATGAAAAAATATTTTATTTTCTGAATATCTTTTCCCATCAATGACTTCCTTGCCTTTATTATCAAGCTTCTTGAAAAGTTTATCTTTTTGATTTTCTCTATAAAAAACCTCAGCATCTGCATTCAATGCAAACACTGGCAATTTACAATTTTCTAGACTAAACAATGTTTTCCAATAGCTAGTATGAATATTTTCATTACTTGATAAATTCTTTGCCGTTCGCTTAGAAAAATCTTTATTATATATTTCAAATAAATAAATTTCTCCATTTTTTTCTGATTCAAAAAGTTTTTCCTCTGAAAAACTGACAAAATTCATTGTAAAACATTCTTTTAACACTTCTCCAATTTTTTCATCAAACAACTTTTTTGAAGGAAATTTTGTTTGAGTAATTAACGTTAACTGTGGATACTTCTTTAAATATTTTCTAGAAATAAAGTCCTGTAATAATTCTACAGATTTTAAAGGATCCATTTCTCCATATGATTGACCATTTTCGCTCTTAAAACCTTTACCTGCGAGGGTTTTGAACTTTAAGTTCGTCAATATCAAACGTTGCCAAGTAGTATGACTCGTTTTATATATTTCATTGTTATTCAAGTCAGTTCTAAATAAAGCTCTATTCACTAAAATCCCCAAATAGTACTTACCATCATTATTAAGAATTACACCTAGTTTATTACGTTCTTGTCCATCACTCCATCCCCCCAGTAAACTCCCACATTCAAAATTCAATTTGATCTTATCCTTACTATAAGGCTTCTTGCTTAAATGATTCCTAAAAGCATTATAATATTTAACAATTTCATATTCATGAGAAACAAGATCAGTTATCCAATAAAAATCCTCATCTTGAGGTAAATTAGTATCTTTTGGTAAGTGATACTTCGCCATTCTTCCAATTGCCAAAACAGCGTCACATACATCTTTAATAAATGCTGTCTGATGTTTATCATTTTTCTTAAATTCTTTCTTAGAATTTTCTTCAAACTCTCTTTCCAGTTGATCTAATCTTGAAAAATTCTCTTCAATTTCATGACTCCAGATGCTTAAAAATGAAATCCAGGCATTCTCTCCAAATTCACTCTTTCTATCATTTCCAAACCTATTCGTAGATTTAAATAAAGACTCCAAATTATCTTTATTTATAAGCACTAAAGCATCTCTAATCTGAGCCAATGATATTTGAGCAGGAATTTTTTGTTCGCCAGTTTTTTTATCAAGTTTAATCTTTAAAAGATCAGCCAATGTCCGCCAACTAATAAACCAATTATTGGAAATTGTATTCAAACTTATTTTATTCAAATAAATTTTATCTAAATCAAAAACAATAGTGTCTGGCAAAGACTTATTTTCAGAAAAAAAATCTCTATACATTTTCCTCAATGATTCGTAGAGTCTAACTTTATTTCCATTATGTACAATTTCTTTCCTTTGAAGATTGAAAAAATCTTTAAGTATTGACCATTCCTCACCTTCATTCACAGTAAATATCTCTAAACCTTTTTTATCAGAACCAATCTGCTTATAAAGCATCTTAAGTTTAGGAAGCTTTATTTTATTCTCTTGATAAAACAGGTTTATTTTTTCATTAATACCTTGAATCTTTTTTTGATTTTCATCTACATAACCTCCAATTATTTGATTATAAGAATCAATACCATCTTGATTTAAATACAAATTATATGAATTAATAGCAATTAATTGTTCATACTCTTTTAAAGCTGGGATTTTATCTAAAACTTGCTTAAAAGAAATAATATTATCGATGTATCGAGATAAGTTTTCATTTATAGTTCTATTAGCAATACTAGTAGCCTTTGCTTCTACAGAATAATAATTCTCTCTATTCATATTGAATCCACCAAAATAAGTCCAAAAACCCTTAAATTCATCAAGAACTTTTTCTTTATCAGGAAATTCTTTCAAGAGAATTTTACGTGTGGCAGGTTCCGTTAAAATATCATATGTTTTGCCTTTAAGCTTGATTCCTAGTTTTGAATATTTGTCTTTCCATAAACCTCCAATCGTTTCGAACGAAGCACTAATACATTTTCTTAAAACCAAAGCTTTTACCTCAATAATTTCTTCTAAATTTTTGAAATCTTTTGAATCATTATCCTGTCTATCTTTTTTTAAAGAAAGTTTCTTATAATTTACTATTAAATTAAAATACTCTTGTAAGAAATTTTCATCAAAAATTTTCCGGGACAAAGATTCATGAATAAACTCCTTATGCAAATGATCCAACATTGGCTTCATCTGAGTATTATAGAGGTTATCAATCAGTTTGTCAGTCTCAACAATATTATTTTTCACCATCAACCTCTTTGTTTGATCTGTCGCCCTCAACTCAAACCTCAAAGTCTTCGAAAGTGAATAAAGATTTGTAAATTTTTCAAAAAACTGAGTCATAAAAATATTTTAAAAGAATGCACCTGAGATTATGCAATTATAAATATATAAAAGCCATCTTTTCCTAGCAATAAAACGTTTTGTCATCATTTTCTCATTAATTGAGTACATTGAAAGTAACAACAAAATTTGCTATTATCAATAAAATCACACTTTTCAAAATATTTTACCCACCCTATGGAGACTTACAACTGGTATCAACAACTCAACAAACCAAGTTGGGCACCGCCGTCTAATCTATTTGGGCCGGTATGGACGGTGCTTTACATTTTCATCGCCATTTCCTTCGGAAAAGTTTTTCTGATGGCTTGGGCGAAAGAAATACCTTTTGTAGTCGCACTTCCATTTATTCTCAACCTTCTTTTTAATTTTGCCTTCACACCCCTCCAATTTGGCCTTCGCAACAATTATCTCGCCAGCCTCGACATTCTCCTTATCCTCGGCACTCTCATTTGGGCTATGATCGCCATTTGGCCTTATCTCCAATGGATTACCTACATCCAAATCCCCTACCTGCTTTGGGTTTCTTTTGCCACAGTTCTGCAACTCACCATTACGTACCTTATACGTACCTTAATAGATAAAACAAAAAAAAGCCCAATCGTAATTGATCGGGCTTTTTCGTTTATTTCGCATCCTCTTGGCAATAAACTTTCATTCCTTGACTCAGGAATTCCGCCAAGCTAGGCTGAAATTTATCATAATAGGCTTTGAAACGTTCGTCATCAACATACATATTGGCCATGCCACTGTACATTTCCAAGTTCGGTTCGTAAAAATATTTCAAAGCGTTGAAATGCTCAGCCACTAAAGCCTGGACTTCACCATCCGCTGGATCCAAATGCATTTTGGAAACAAGCCGCAGTATCAAGTTTTCATTTGCAGCTTGAATTTCCGCCATTTCGCCTTTCGTCATTTTACTCACACGTTCCTGAGATTCTTTGTAAGCATCAGTATGCCCCCAACGCTGTTTGGCCTCATCAGCATATTGCTTTGTTTGCTCATCAGAAAATGCATCATATAATTCACCATCTTTCATAGGAGTATGAAGGTTAAGTTTTTGAAGTGTCTTATCAATAGTACGAATTAAAGCATTCAAACGTTTCTTTCTCAGTTCAATCATTTTCCGTTGGTCCATCAACGCCGACTCCAAATGAAAGTTTGGAGAGTTGATAATGCGTTGAATTTCATCCAATGAAAATTCAAGTTCCCGAAAAAAAAGTATTTGCTGAAGTTTCAAAAGCTCTTGTTCACCATATTGGCGATACCCATTTGCCTTCACTTCAGCCGGCTTTAAAAGACCAATTTGGTCATAATGATGAAGCGTCCGGACGCTTACACCAGCCAACTGTGCTAATTGTTTAACCGTATATTTCATACATCTTAATAAACGAGTATCGACCTGTACTGAGTCTACCATATTCTATGACGTAACGTCAGGGTCAAGAAAAATTTAAAAGATTGCCACAAGTTTTAAATTCCCCTAGAATACAACAAGAATAAGCCAAAAAACATCTCAATGGAAACTTTCGGAACGAAACAAAAAGGTATGAATTACAAAACTCGCTACGGTGCATACGCCGTTTTTTTTGAAAACAATAAAGTTGCTGTAATTGAAACAAAACAAGGTTATTTTCTCCCCGGAGGGAATTTGGAAAATGATGAAGAAACAGAGCAAACAGTACACAGAGAAGTACTCAAAGAATTAGGGTGGAAATTACAAATTTTGAAATCAATCGGTAAAGCAGAACAATATTTTTTTACTCGGAAAGAAAAAAAATATTTCCAAAGCGTTGATCTTTTTTATCTTGCTGAAAAAACAGGAACTTCTACTTCAACCAGTGAATCAAATAACCACCTTCATTGGTTGAACCCACAAGAAGCAATCCAAAAAGTACGATTTGAAAGCCAAGCTTGGGCTATTCAAAAAGCAAAACTCTCACGATAAATTTTGCACCGCCGTATGGAGAAGAAAACTGGCAAACTTTTAAATTATAGGAAACACCCCAAAGCATTTTCTATTGCATGTTGATGAAAAAATTCCCAATAATAGAGTACTATTTGTAAACTCACCATGCATCGAGCGCCTTTGATTAAAAAGTTGTATGCTTATACTCCATTAAATCGCACTGAAGCGATTGCTCATCTTAAAATTCTCAATTTTGTTCTCGACCAACCTCAATGTTTTGAACGTAGTTTGTTGACCGGGCACATCACCGCATCTGCCGTAGTTATTAATGAAGATAAAACATCAATTTTACTGACCCATCACAAAAAGTTGAATCGTTGGCTTCAGCTGGGTGGCCACGCAGACGGGGAAAACAATCTTTTGAATGTTGCACTTCGTGAAGCGCAAGAAGAATCTGGAATTAAAAAAATTCTTCCCCTTTCCGAAAATATTTTTGATCTGGATGTACACTACATTCCAAGATACAAAAATGAACCTGAACATTTCCACTACGACATACGCTTTTTATTTGAAGCAAATGACCAAGAACCACTCATCGTAAGCCACGAGTCAAAAGCTTTGGCCTGGATTCCCATCAATGAAATTTCCAATTACAACCAAGAAGAATCACTTCTACGGTTAGAGTACAAACTCCAAAACAACTTCCAACCAAGAAAAATCCTCGCCAATTCTAATGTTATGTGATAGAATCACAGAACTATGGGGAGAATAAAAAAACTTACTTCACAATTCAGTAAAGTAATTGGTATTGTTACTTTTCTTCAAAAATCCTTAGGAATTAAACCTGAGGAAGCTATTGAAAAAATCTTTCATTTTGTTCAAAACACGGTAAACCGTTACAAAAATCAAAACGGTGAACCAGCAGCTATTATTACAGAAAGCGAAGCCCTTGAAGAATTACGCACAGAAATAGAAATCCTGCGCCAAGAAGCGGTTGAATTTGAAAAAGAAAAAGCCTGGAGCACCAGCAGTGCCCGAATTTTCTATGGAACAGTATTTACATATATTGTTTTCGCCACAACCTTCTATTTCCTTGGCATCATCAATTATTTTCAAATAGCTTTTATTCCAACCGCAGGCTATATCCTGTACACTATTTTGCTCCCACTTTTCAAAAAATGGTGGATGGCATCACAGGAGAAAAATTATTAAGCTAAGATTTTCTTGGCTTTTAAGTCCATTTTGAATATTATTCCGATGGTCTTTCATTTTGTTAATGCAGAATTCATGAGCGCCCCAAAACTTTCCACAGAACCATACAAAGGTACTCGTGACTTCTATCCGGAAGACATGTTTATCCAAAAATACATTTTTGAAATCATGAGAAAAACCGTGGAGCAATACGGTTACGTCGAATATGACGCTTCAATCTTAGAAGAAACTGCCCTGTACAAAGCCAAATCTGGCTCAGAAATTGTCGATGAACAAACATATTCTTTTACTGACCGTGGTGGTCGTGATATTACCATCCGCCCTGAAATGACGCCAACAGTCGCCCGAATGGTGGCTCGGAAACGCAAAGAACTCGCATTTCCGCTCAGGTGGTATTCCATTCCAAACCTTTTCCGTTACGAACGCCCTCAACGTGGCCGTCTTCGCGAACACTGGCAATTAAATGTTGATGTATTTGGAATTGAAAGCATTGATGCAGATGTTGAAGCAATTTCTGTTTCTTACGACATTATGAAAGCTTTCGGCGCGCAAGACGAAAGTTTTAAAATTCGTCTCAACAACCGCAAACTCATTAATTTTTTGTTACACGAATATTTCAAACTGAACCACGAAGATGCATATAAACTCTCAAAACTCATCGACCGAAAATTAAAAATGAAAGAAGAAGTATTTTTAGAACAATCAAAAGAAATCTTGGGAGATCGGGTCCAAGCATTCCTCGATTTTTTAGCAGCAAAAACACTTGACCAGCTTTCTCCAGAACTCCAAGAAAATGATGGGATTGAACAACTCCGTCTACTCATGGAAAAACTAGAAAAACGAAACATTAAAAACGTAGTTTTCGACCCATCACTTATGAGAGGCTTCGATTATTACACTGGCCCAGTTTTCGAAGTTTACGACACAAGTCCAACCAATAACCGCTCTCTTTTCGGCGGCGGTCGTTATGACGACCTTGTCGGGATTTTCAATGTTGAAAAAGTGCCAGGAATTGGGTTCGGCATGGGTGACGTAACAATTCGAGATTACCTTGAAACGTATGAACTTCTTCCAAAATACCAATCCCCAACTGACCTTTATATTTGCCGGCTCTCTGCAGACCAATCTGAATTTATTGAGGAATTAAGCCACACACTTCGCAAAAACGGTTTAAACGTAATTGCCGATCTTTCAAATCGCAAACTCGATTCCCAAATTAAATCTGCCGACAAACAAGGTATCCCTTACATTATTGTCGTTGGTGAAAATGAAGCAAAAACCAAAACCTTCAAACTCAAAAATCTTCAAACCCGGCATGAACAAGAAGTAACCATAGAAAACCTTCCTTCAATTATTAAAAAATAAATTATGAAATCAACACCAGCACGAACAGCACTCATCACAGGCGCATCAACGGGCATCGGCTTTGAATTATCGCATATCTTCGCCCAAGAAGGCTATAACCTCATTATCGTAGCTCGAAATGAAATACGACTCAAAAATCTGGCCAAAGAAATTGAGAAAAAATATGGAAACAAAGTAGCCGTTATGGCGCAAGATTTATCGAAAGCAAATTCACCGGAAGAACTTTACCAAAAAGTTAAAAAAGCAAAACTGAATGTTGATATTCTGGTAAACAATGCCGGTTTTGCAACCTACGGCAAATTTGCATCTACTGACCTCAACGTTGAGCTAGAAATGATTCAAGTAAATATCACCACACTCACACATCTTTCCAAACTCTTCTTGCGTGACATGGTCAAACAAAATTCTGGAAAAATTTTAAACGTCGCTTCTACAGCTGCTTTCCAGCCAGGTCCACTTATGGCCGTGTACTTCGCAACCAAAGCGTACGTGCTTTCATTTTCCCAAGCTCTCCAAAATGAACTGACCGGAACAGCCATTTCTGTTTCCGCGCTTTGCCCGGGACCAACAGCCACACAGTTTTCCGAACGTGCAAAAATGGGAAAATCCAAACTTTTCCAAAACCAAATCATGGACGCAAAAACCGTCGCTCAACAAGGATTTGAAGGACTCATGAAAAACAAAGCCATCATCATTCCTGGCTTCAAAAATAGACTTCTTGTTTTCAGCGAAAGATTTACCCCAAGGTCACTCGTCATTAAACTCGTAAGAAAAATCCAAGAAGAAGAAAAATCTGCCGATTAAGCAATTTTCTCCCATTCCAGCATTTTCTTTTTTACTTCCAAGCCCCACCGGAAACCCCCAAGTCCCCCACTTTTGCGAACCACGCGGTGACAAGGAATTAAAAACGCAATTTCGTTGCGACCAATTGCTGTTCCAACGGCCCGCACTGCTTTAGGTTTTCCAATCCTTTGGGCAATTTCTTCATAACTCACCACTTCGCCCCTTTTTACCTTTCTTAATTCAGCCCAAACTTTTCGCTGAAAATCCGTTCCGGATAAGAAAAATTCAAATGATTTACCTTCTTCAAAAAGCTGAATCGCATCAATTTTTTTTGGACTATACACAAAACTTGCTTGCCACCGAGTCATCATTTCAGCCAAAATCTCATCTCTTGAAACTTCAGATGTAAAAAAATACAAACTCGCAATTTTCCCTCTCGTCATCACCAATAAATACCCTCCAAACTCACTCATTCCAAACCCATATTCAAATTGTTGTAGCTTTTTCATAAAACTGCCTTATGATTTATCCGCTCAATTATACCCAAAAATGATTATAAAAGGAGAGAAAATCCAATTACAGCGCTTAAAACCTGCCCATGCAGAACAAGTTCAAGCAATTCTTAATCATGAAGAAATTACCCAGTATCTAGTTTTCCCGTTTCCTTACACTCTTAAAAAGGCTCAAAAATATATTCGCAAAAGCCACTTGCGCTGGCAAAATCAAACAGCCAAAGTCTTTGGAATTTTTACCAATGAACAAATGATTGGAGTTATTTCACTCCATAATCTGAATTCAGCAACGAAAGCTGGTGAAATATTTTACGTACTTGACACTCAATTTCAAAAAAAAGGCCTTGGCTTTGAAGCCGCAAAAATACTTATCAATTTCGCTTTTGAAGAATTAAAAATTCAAACGATAAAAGCCAAAGTTATTCCTGAAAATATTGCCTCAATACATCTTCTAAAAAAACTTGGGTTCGAATTTGATTCAAAACTACCTCATGCAGTCGAGCGACAAGGTAAAATTTATTTTCATGACCTGTATCTTTTGAAAAACCATTCCTGAGTAGAAAAAAGTATGCTAAGCTCGGCAAGCGTTATAATTAGAAACAAATGCCAAAAACAACTTCTCACAAAGCCCCGGTCGCCCAAAAAATTACCAAGAAAATAACCGTCCATGGTGACACGAGAATTGACGAATATTTCTGGTTACGTGATGTTAAAAATCCTGAAACTTTACCATATGTAAAAGCGGAAAACGCTTACACCGAAAAAATCCTCAAAGATACCAAGTCTCTTCAAAAAAAACTTTTTGAAGAATTAAAAGGCCGGATTAAAGCTGACGATTCAAGTGCTCCAGAAAAAATCCGCGACTATTACTATTACAAAAAATACACTGACGGAAAACAATACCCCATTTTCTGCCGCAAATATAAATCTTTGAAAGCCAAAGAAGAAATCACACTTGATTGCAATAAAATTGCCAAAGGCCACCCCTCTTTTTTTCTTGCTTACGTAGCTTACAGTCCAAACAGCCATCAATTAGCATATGCCGTTGATTTCAATGGTTCAGAAAAATTCACCATCTTTTTCAAAGACTTACAAACCAACAAACTCCTCCCCGACAAAATTGAAGGTGTTTACCATTCATTTGCCTGGGCATCAAACAATGAAACTGTGTTTTACAACCTCCTCAATGAACAACACAAACCAAACAAAATTTATCGCCATGAATTAGGTACTTCACAAAAAAAAGATATCTGCATTTACGAAGAAACTGACCCACGCTTTTTCCTTGATTGTGACACAAGCCGTAGTCGAGAATATATTTTTATCAATGCGCACGGCAACAACATGACCGAAGTGCATTACCTCAAAGCCAGTGAACCACATGCTCCTTTACAATGCATTGAAAAACGCCAAAAAGATCATGAATATTATGCCGACCACCACGATGAAAATTTCTACATTCTCACCAACAAAAATGCCCGAGATTTCCAAATCGTTACAACACCAATTAAAAAACCTAGTCTAAAAAATTGGGAAACTTTTATTCCAGAACAAGAAAATAAACTCATCGAAAACTTCCTTTGTTTCGAAAACTTTTTTGTCTACATGCACCGCGACACCGGAATCACGAAAATTAAATTTCGTGAATATGGAAAATCTAAAATTAATGAAATAAAATTTGCAGAAAAAGCCTATTCAATTGAACCTCCTTTCAGCAACGATTTCAACACTAACACCCTTCGATTTGGATTTAGTTCACTCAAAACCCCACGAAGCACCTTTGATTACAACCTCAAATCACATAAACTTACTGTCAAAAAACGACAAATTATTCCCTCCGGTTATAAAGCACAAGAATTTGAAACTGAACGGATTTTTGTAAAATCCCATGACGGAAAAAAAATTCCCCTCTCCATTGTTTATAAAAAATCTCTCTTTAAAAAAGATGGGAGCAACCCTTTATATCTCTACAGTTATGGGTCATATGGAATGAGCTCATCAGTATACTTTTCTACCGCACGACTGAGTTTATTAAATCGCGGATTTATTTTTGCCATTGCCCATATTCGTGGGGGACAAGAAATGGGAAGATATTGGTATGAAGAAGGAAAACTTCTCAACAAAAAAAACACTTTCATTGATTTCATTTCTTGCGCCGAACATCTCATTGCTAAAAAGTACACTTCAAAAGGAAATATCGTTGCGATGGGTGGAAGCGCAGGAGGAATGCTCATGGGAACCATTTCAAATGACCGTCCCGACTTGTTTAAAGGCATCGTAGCGCACGTTCCATTTGTGGATGTCATAAATACCATGTTTGACGAAACACTGCCTCTCACGACCTTAGAATACAATGAATGGGGAAATCCAAATGATAAAAAATATTATCACTACATGAAATCGTATTCCCCATATGACAATGTAAAAGCCCAAAATTATCCTCACATGTTTATTCTTGGCGGCCTCAATGACCCACGGGTAACATATTGGGAACCAACAAAATGGACGGCCCGACTACGTGACAAAAAAACCAACGACAATTTAGTCCTCCTGAAAATAAACATGAAAACCGGCCACTCCGGATCAAGTGGACGCTTCGAACATCTCAAAGAAATCGCTCTTGAATATGCTTTTATCCTTAAAATCTTTGACTACCCAAACCAGTAAACACATCAAGGATTCCCTCAAAAATAAATAATTTTAAGGTTGAAGCTTTCCAATGTGGGCATACATTTCTTTGGCAAATTTGCTGACTTCAGAATGATGAACTATTGGCAGAGGATAATTTTGCAGCAACAGTGGACGTTTTTTTTCTAAATCATGAATTTCTTTTGAAGACAATTCCTGTAACTCAGGTACCCATTTCTTAATATACTCAGCCTCACTATCAAACCTTTTTTGCTGCAACCATGGATTAAAAATCCTAAAATATGGCTGAGCATCGCACCCGGTTGAAGCAGCCCATTGCCAATTCCCATTATTCACCGCTGGATCATAATCCACTAACTTTTGGGCAAAATATTTTTCTCCCCATCGCCAATCAATATGCAAATCTTTCATCAGAAATGATGCAACAATCATCCTCACCCGATTATGCATAAACCCCGATTCATTCAACTCTCTCATACCAGCATCAACAATAGGGAAACCAGTTTTTCCCTCACACCAAGCTTTAAACTTTTGCAGATTATTTTCCCATGAAATTTCATTATATTTGTCATTGAAAGCATGACCAAAAACCTTTGGAAAATGAAAAGCAATATGAGTAAAAAAATCGCGCCAATACAATTCATTGATTAAAGTATGGTTAACCCCAAACCGACCCACAACGGCATAGTAAAATTCACGAATTGAAATAGTTCCAAACTTATTATGGGCTGAAAGCAAAGTAGTTTTATGAAGTGCAGGGAAATTTCGTTCTTCTTGAAAATTTTTAAATTCATCCATTTTCCCCAAAGCCTGAAAGCCAATTTCCCTGCCACCTTTTTGTGCTAAAAAACGTAACTCACCAAAAACTTTTTTATAGATTTCTTGGGGATTCACCTGAGAAATAATGTCTCCAGTAAAATAATTTTGATGATGGTTTTGCTCTGGCAATTGAACTGGAAACTCACGGGCTTTCCTAGCAAAAAATGTATAGATCGTATAAGGCTTTCGTTCACGGGTAATAAACTCAGGTGGAAGCAAAATTGCATCATGATACGAATGAAACTCCAGCGAATGTTTAGTACAAATTGCTTCAATTTTCGCATCTCTCTTCAAACTAAATGGCGTATAGTCCCGGTTTACAAAAACCCCGTCAATGGAAAAAAATGTAAATAATTCCGCTAAAACTTCCTCAACTTTCCCATAAAAAAAATACAACTTTGCTCCTCGTGCTTCCATTTGCTTCTCTAAATCCTCCAAACTCTCTCGCAAAAACTGCATGGCAGCTTGGCCTTTATACTCATTTCCCTCACCAATTTGCCGAGGATCAAAAACAAAGATTGGCAAAACTTCTTTTGATTGCTTCAAAGCGTGAATAAGAGCAGTATTATCATCAATTCGCAAATCTCTTCGAAAAATAAAGACTGATTTTTTCATGAGAAGTTATTAAATAAATTGCCAAAAAGTGCAACATAAGTATATTAAGAATTCAATTCAAAACCTAGCAAATATATGATTGACATGCCAAATACAATTGAAGTAATAACCATTTGTAAACAGGAACTGCCTGAAGACGATGGACGCCCAGATGTGTATAAAAACCCAGAAGGAAAATTTTTTCGTGTGGTCTTTCGTGACAAAATAGAAGTAGCTCCAAACTCACAAACGGTGAAGGCAATTTGCATAAAAATCAAAGAAAGAACAAAGCAAATTTTTATTGCTCCAGAGCTCGCAATATCTTTGGAACAATCAATGGACCTTCGTAAATAAACCCAGTATAAATTTGAACTAAACTTGCGCCAGCTTTCAACATTTCTTGCGCATCTTCAGAAGTAAAAACCCCCCCCACACCAATAATCGGAAAAGCATTTTGTGAATGTTTTGAAAGATATTCAACAACCTCTAATGCTCTGCTCTGCAAAGGTTTTCCACTTAATCCACCATTCGCAATAGCTTCAATTCTTTGCTTCGAAGTTTTTAAACCTTCACGACTCACCGTAGTATTCGTAGCAATAACACCCGCAATTTTTGCTTCTTGAACCATCTCAATAATATCATCCAACTGAGAATGAGTAAGATCTGGAGCAATTTTCAAAAAAATCGGCTTAGGAGCAGTTTTTTCCAAATTGAGATTTTGCAAACGCTGTAATATTTTAAGCAATGGTCCTTTTTCCTGAAGCTCACGAAGCCCCGGCGTATTTGGTGAACTCACATTCACCACAAAATAATCCACATACTCAAAGAGTTTTTGGAAACAAATCTCGTAATCATTCACCGCTTCTTCATTCGGCGTATCTTTATTTTTGCCAATATTTCCACCAACAATAACTCCCTTTGGCCGTTTTTGAAGATAAGGAATAACTGCATCAACACCATCATTATTAAACCCCATTCGATTAATAATAGCTTGGTCTGGAGGCAAACGAAACAAACGCTGCTTCGGATTACCAACTTGAGCACGCGGAGTTAAAGTTCCAATTTCAATAAATCCAAAGCCTAAATCCGCTAAAGCATGCAAATAATGAGCATTTTTATCAAAACCAGCAGCCAGCCCAACACAGTTTTTAAAGCGTAAACCTGCTACTTCAACCTCTGAAGCTTTCACTTTTGATAATTTCCTTAAAACAAATCCACCTCCAATAAATCGACTCAAACTGAGGCTTTTCATTGCAAATCCATGCACAAATTCTTCATCGAAATGAAAAAAAAATGGCCGAATTATTTTTTTGTAGAACATAAGTGTAAGATAAAGTCATCAAATCATAGCACTTTACCAAGTGATTTGACAAAAAACAAATTACCTTTAAAATGCGCGCGTCCCCAAACTTCACATTGCGCATAAAAACATGGTGAAAACAGAATAAAAAAAACTTCTTGCAAAAAAATTTTATTTCAATAAAATTCCTGCATGGCGAACCAAACATATTTAGGAGATCTTGTTGATCTTCACATACATCTCGGATCTGCATCAACTCCTCACTTTTTGTGGGAGCTAGCTCATGACCGAGGTATCAAACTTCCAGAAAAAGATTATTGGAAATTCATCGACTCGGTGACAATCACAAAAAAAACTACGTATGAGAACTATCTCAAGTTTTTTGATTTAACGGAAGTCA
>Ga0105046_10004705_pt1 | contig 21694 bp, 16 predicted proteins | sample MAT03_FD_78385 | JGI IMG/M metagenome (GOLD analysis project Ga0105046, IMG submission 78385) | Freshwater microbial communities from Lake Fryxell liftoff mats and glacier meltwater in Antarctica - MAT-03 (megahit assembly) | ecosystem: Environmental > Aquatic > Freshwater > Ice > Liftoff...
ATGAAGCGGGCGGCGTAGTCATGATCTTGGCAGCCAATCCACTGGATTCGAGCGAATGTGTTTTTGACGTATCGGCGGAAACGAAAATAGTTTGCACTGCTTCTCCTGCTCAGCCTTGCATTGACGATCGCGCATTGACAGCCATTATCACTTGCGATTCGAACAAGGTTCGGCCAAAGCTCAAGTTCGGCAAGTACCAACAACTGGGGCTGGAGGGTCTGCACGGTACGGCGAACCGCCCAAGTGAAGTCGAGTGGACAGAAGAAAACGGGGGTCCGCGATGCCGAGAATCGTTCAAGTGCCAAGTCGTAGCCCGTGTCGGTTGAGCAACTGACGACGACTCGCCAATGCGGATGCTTTTTCTTAAATGCCTCGACAAGGCTTGGAATCAAATTGATTTCACCAACGCTTACCGCATGAAACCATGCCGTTGGCTCCGTCGACGTAGGAACGTCACTCGCGTTCAATCCGAACAGCTTTTGCTTCACTCCACGTCGATAGCGACCCTGAAAGATCGCACGGTATGCGATCCAAGGCGAAACAGCGAGCATTGCGATGAAGTAGAGAAGATTAAAAAGCATTCAAGGAAATCCTTTCCCGGCCGTACTTAGCGTTCAGTGTCACCTAGGATTAACCGCCAGCCATATTTCTTTGGCAGCAGCTTTTATATTTCTTGCCGCTCCCACAGGGGCATGGGTCATTGCGGCCAACCTTGGGGCCAATGTGGCGAATCGGTTCAGGCCTCGCTTTATCGTCGCGATTGCTCTGTTCTGCAGCCTGCTGGCTCGACGAAGTCGATTCAACGACTGGCGCTGCGACTTCGTCGTGACGTGTTCGAGCGTCTACCCAGGTGCTTCGAACGAAGTCTTCGTTGAACGATTCCATGCGGAAGATAAGATCGGTCGAACGTTCGCCGATCGATTCCCACATCTTTTCGAACAGCCTCATGCCCTCGCGTTTGTACTCAACCTTGGGATCAAGTTGCGCGTAGCCTTTTAATTGAACACTACTTCGCAAATGGTCCATGGCGAGAAGGTGATTCTTCCACGTTTCGTCGACGATGGTCAGTAACACCTGACGTTCCATTCGTCGCATCTCAGGATGGAAGCGATCATCCACGCATCGTTCGGCGGCAGTTAGCATTTGCGTTCGCGTCATTCGTCCAAGATCGTCGACCGCCAGACGCGAACCATACTCGTCTTTCAAGTATTGGGACATCGCTTCGACAGCGCCATCATCACTGGCTACGACCGCAGTCGCGTCGTTTTCAGCGGAGCCGTACAGCTTCGCAACGCGATCCTGAACCTCTTTCAGCTTCGCCGCCGAGATTCGCGATGCGTCTTGGGTGTTGAGAATCAACTGGTTCTTAAGATCATCACGGTTCAGAGCAAGCTCGTCGATCGTCATGCTGGCGTTGAATCGGCCTAACATCCAACCGACCAAGCCGTTGCGATCGAGTTGAATTTGATTGCCTTGCTTGGAGGTGAAGGCAGAAAGCCCCGTCAACACGGGATACTCTTTTTCCTTTTCGGAATAGCCTTCTTCAGCGCGAGCGATCAGCAGTTCGGCGACTTCGCGTTTGTCCTCGATCTTCATAAATTCGTCGGGAGTCGCTTCAATGCCGAACTTGTAACGGATCCAGGCGCAAAGCGACCGCAAACCAAAGTTCTCTTCCAAGAACGGTTCGGCTTCGCTTAGGTCAGTCTCAACGATCTTCTTTTGTGCTTTTTCAACAAAGTCTTGCACCAGGGAATCACGATCCATTTTTTGCAGATCGCGGTCGCGATAATTGGTGCCCAAGCGAGTGTTGGACCAATTCGCCATCGCCTGCCAATTCCATTCTTCCTGGTCCGATTCAGAAGGAAGGTTCTCTTCGACGACTTCCATCACCATGACTTCCGCGACTCGCTCGGCTTGGTCGCGCGCATAGTCGGTTGCGGTTTTGTAATCGAGGTTGCGGAAGTCCTTGGGCTCGAGCGTACAACCGAGTTGGTTGCTGGCGAAAGCTGCAAACGATTCAGCGCCGTAATTGGGTTCCAGGAACATGTCGACAAACGTGTTGATCTGGCCGCGAATCTGTTCAAGGATAAGTTTTCGGCAACTGAAACCATCGAGGATGCGTTGGCGATATCCGTAGACGCGTTTGCGCTGTTCGTCCATGACTTCGTCATACTCGAGAAGGCTCTTGCGAATTTCGAAGTTGCGTTCTTCAACCTTCTTTTGGGCGGAGGCGATGCGGCGAGTGACGAGCGTTGATTCGATCGCTTCGCCTTCTTTCATGCCGAGGCGTTGCATGACGCTTTTTACAAAATCACCTGCGAAGACACGCATCAAGTCATCTTCAAGTGACAGGTAGAAACGGCTGCTTCCGGGGTCACCTTGTCGACCACAGCGACCGCGCAATTGCAAGTCGATACGTCGTGATTCGTGACGCTCGGTGCCGATCACATGCAGCCCGCCGATCTCGCGAACGATTTCGCCTTCTTCGGACATTTTTTCGCGTTGGTCGATCTCTTCGACAAGTGCATTCCACTCGTCATCGGGAACTTCCAACCGCGTCGGGTACTTGTGTTGTAGCTGTGCCCAAGCCATCGTTTCCGGGTTACCGCCGAGGATAATGTCGGTACCGCGCCCGGCCATGTTGGTGGCGATCGTGACGGCGTTCATTCGGCCGGCTTGTGCGACGATTTCGGCTTCACGAACGTGCTGCTTTGCGTTCAAGACCTCGTGCTTGATTCCACGACGCTGGAGCAAAGCTGATAGCCGTTCGCTCTTTTCGATGCTGACCGTTCCGACAAGCACCGGTCGTCCGGCGCGAGCGATCGACACGATCTTGTTGCGATCGAAGGTCTGAGTTTCTTTTGAGTCTTTGGGAACAATGAGAACGTTGGTTTCGTTTGACTTCGCATCATCGATCTTTCCCCAAATCTCTTCGTCCTTAAATTCGAGAACGTCCCACTTGTGGTTCCGTTCAATATCTTCGGCAAGCGCTTTGTACTTGTCTTTCTCGTTCAAATAAATGATGTCGGAATGCTCGATTCGCTGCATGCTGCGATTGGTCGGAATCGCGATCACGTCGAGCTTGTAAATCTTCCAGAATTCGTTTGCTTCCGTCATGGCCGTACCCGTCATTCCGGCCAGCTTGTCGTAAAGCTTGAAGAAGTTTTGCAGCGTTATCGTTGCGAACGTTTGCGTTTCTTGCTTGATCGGAACGCCTTCCTTTGCTTCGACGGCTTGATGGAGTCCATCGCTCCACTGGCGACCATCCATCAAGCGTCCCGTGAACTCATCGACGATGACAATCGCACGGTCTTTGATGACGTAGTTCACATCGAGCTTGTAGAGATAATGGGCCTTGAGCGAGTTGTCGATCAAGTGCGGCCAATCCATGTTGCCCGCGGTGTAAAAACTTTCTACCCCTGCAAGCCGTTCGGCTTCGCGTACACCGTCATCGGTCAGCGTGACGTGATGTTGTTTCTCATCGACCGTAAAATGCTCTTCTTTTTTCAATTGCCTAGCGACGCGATCGGCTTCGGCATACTTGCCCAAGTCCATGTCGGCGGGACCACTGATGATCAACGGCGTTCGAGCCTCGTCGATGAGGATGTTGTCTACTTCATCGATGATCGCATAATGCAGCGGACCTTGACTTTGTTGCAGTTCGGTAGGAAACCGGTGGTCACCGCGAGCGGCAGGACGCATGTTGTCGCGGAGATAGTCGAAGCCGAATTCGTTGTTCGTTCCGTAAGTGATATCGCACGAATACGCCTTTTGTTTTTCGATCGTGCTCATGCCGCTTTGGATCGCATTGACCGTCAATCCAAGGTTCATGTAAAGCGGTGCCATCCACTCCATGTCGCGGCGAGCGAGGTAGTCGTTCACCGTGATAACGTGGACGCCTTTGCCTTCAATCGCATTAAGATAAGCGGGCAGTGTTGCGACGAGCGTCTTGCCTTCGCCGGTCACCATTTCGGCGATCGTACCGCTGTGCAAAACCATTCCACCAACTAGTTGTGTGTCATAATGCCGCATGCTTAAAAAGCGGCGACCGCCTTCTCGACAAACCGCGAAGGCTTCTTCCAGGATATCGTCGAGGGTTTCGCCAGCTCGCAAGCGTTTGCGAAACTGGTCGGTGTGGCCCCGTAACTCTTCGTCGGACATCGCCTTGTAGCGATCTTCCATCAAAGTGATACGTTCGGCGCGTTCGCCTAAGCGGGCGACTTGACGAGCGTTGCTACTGCCAAAAAGGCCGGTAATCGTTCGTTCAATGGTTCCAAAGAAGCCGCCAAATAGCAGCCCAATAATGTCCCATATGCGTTCAAAAAATGACATTGCCGTCGCTGCTTCCTGTGTCGAACGTAAACCGAAACTAGGCTTAAAGTTATGCCTTATGGGCCGGTGGGTCAACGCCGATTCCGCAGACCTTAACAATCGCGCAAGCAAAAACGGGCAGAACAAGTGCAGATTAGGCGGAAGGAGCCGACCTTCCCGAGCCGCGGGAAGGTCGGCTCTTCAGGGCCGGGGATGGTCAAAAAAAATCAACAGTTGGTTGTCAATTGCTGCGTCCCTCTCCTCGCTCGGGCTCGACTCTCCCAGAGAGGTTGTGACATTATGGCGTTGCCCAAGATGACAAGATTAACACCGATTTGGTTAGTCGCCATCGACAACGCCGGATACTGGTCCAATACTAGTTCATACCTTTCCCAGCTCGCTTTCTTGATGTCCGACGTGTCAACGATAAACGCTCCGATCGAAAGAACCGAAACTCATCTGAGCACGAGAACGCAAAGTAAATCTGCGGCGGTTGAGGCAATTGGGTTGTCAAAGCGATATGGCGACTTCGACGCTCTTGCCGATCTGCATCTTTCGATCCCCTCGGGTGAAGTTTTCGGACTTCTCGGTCCCAACGGAGCGGGTAAGACGACCTTCATTCGCACGCTTTTAGGATTTTTGTATCCGACAAGCGGGCGAGTTTTGGTGATGGGGTTAGATCCAGCGATCGATCCCGTCGGTGTGCGAAAGTTGGTTTCGTATTTGCCAGGGGATGCACGATTGCCACGCGAGATGCGAGGCTCGGGTGTGCTGCGATTCTTTGCGGACATGCAGGCTCAAGGTGACTTGAACCGGAGCCTTCGCGTCGCGGAACGTTTGGAACTTGATCTGAAACGATTTGTTGGTTTCATGTCGACGGGGATGCGGCAGAAGCTGGCGATCGCGGCCGTGCTCGGATCTCATGCGCCGATCCTGATTCTTGACGAGCCGACGGCGAACTTGGATCCCACCGTTCGCGGAGATGTTCTCGAGATGGTTTCCGAAGCGAGAGATGACGGACGAACGGTGATCTTCTCTTCGCACGTGTTGTCCGAGATCGAGGAAGTTTGCGACTGCGTTGCGTTTCTTCGTCGCGGACGATTGATGCTTGAGCAGTCGCTTGATTCGCTAAAACAGCGGCATCGAGTTGTCGCTCGGATCGACCATGAAAACCGAATCGACGTGCCAGAAGAACTTATTGATCTCGTTGAGTCGATCGTACGCGATGGAGATCGTGTGACGATCGATACGTCCAACGATCTCGCGCCGCTTTTGGGTTGGCTTCAAAGCTTGAACTTGCAACAGATGCGAGTCGAAGCGTTTGGTCTGCGAGCGGTCTACGATTCAATCCATCGCGCAAGTGACGATGCGGGAGAAACGCTCGAGTGATTCACCATGTTTTGGTTCGTAAGTATGCGGCTCAGTCACTGCTTCTTTGGTCGGCGTGCGGTCTCGCGTTGTTTTCGTTTGCGTGGGTGCGAGTTTGGGTCAGCAGCCTGTTGGACATGGGGCAATTCAGAGCGATTCTCGAGCAATTTCGCGATTTTGAGCGTTTCGCTCCGGTTGGATTCGATGCGCTGTTCACGCATACGGGTCGCGTCGGAATGACGTTTGACGAGCCGATCGTGATTCTTTGTATCGTCGTTTGGTGTATCTCTCGCGGGTCGGACGTTGTCAGCGGAGAACTCGGTCGCGGAACGCTTGAAATGATCTTGGCTCAAGCGATCAGCCGGACAACGCTGTTGGTATCGCATGCGGTCGTTTCGATCGCGGGACTGGCAACTCTCGCCTTGCTGTTGTGGTTGGGCATGGGGATTGGAATTGCGACGACCACCGTTTCCGAAACGATTCCGACGCCGTCTGTGCGGATTCCGTTCACTGCGATCGAAGTGCCGCTTTCAGCTGCGCCGCCGACGAAAGAAAGTTTCTTGATGAGCGAGCGAGTTGACTGGGAAACGTTTGCGACTGGCACGTTTAGCCTGTTCGCATTCGGATTTTTTCTGCTTGGCTTGTCAACGATGTTCAGCAGCATGGATCGATACCGCTGGCGAACAGTTGGCGCTGTGGTATCGATCTATGTATTTCAGCTCGTCATGTTTGGGCTGGGGAAGGCGGCAGATCAATTGAATTGGCTTTCCGGAATGTCATTTTTCAACTGCTATCGACCTCAAAAACAGATCGCGATGGTGGTCAAAGATGGTTTGTGGGGTCCGTGGAGCTTTGCAGCCAACCAAACTGATTCGTGGTTTGGCCCTCTGGTCTATCCGCTGATCTTGATGGTTGGCGGAGCGGTTTTTTATGCGATCGCGATCGTTGTGTTTCGAAGGCGAGATTTGCCAGCGCCGCTTTGAGCGCCTTTTTGCGTATTGGTCTGTCAAGATTCAAATTTAGGGATGGCTGTAGCCAAAGTCGCCAGACTTTAAAAGGCTTATCGCCGAGTCGATCCAATCTCCAGCGAGATTGGCTACCCTGAAATTTAGCGGTGACAAGGCACTAGGCGGCTTGCGAGACTTTGGCAGCTTTTTTCGGCTTCGGACGCCATCGTCGGTGGATCCACCAGTACTGTTCCGGCGATGGTTCGATTGCTTTTCCCAGGTTTTCGCTGTACCACTGAGTCAGTTGCCGGACGCCTCCGCAAACGCCTTCAGGATCGTTCTCAGGATCGGCGATGGCCACGGTTCCGCTTTCGAACTCCATCGGCTTACCGATTCGTTTTGTGTATCCCACGATCATTGGCGCGCCACTGGCGAGCGAAAACAAAGCAAGTGCTTTGTGACAGGACGCTTCGGCACCGAGAAAATCCACCCAGCAACCCTTGTCGCCCGCATGTTGATCGGCAAGCAGCGAAACCGTGCCTCCTTCAGCCAAATGTCGGTCGATTAAAGGCGCGCAGCCTTCCTTGTCAACCACGAATTGGCCGTGGGTGCTGCGAAAGTCTTCCAGGAAATCGTTCAGGTATTTGTTGTCGAGCCGCCGCGCGATAGTTACCGTCTGAAAACCCATCAGGCCGACCAAGTAACCGCCGACTTCGAAATTCCCGAAATGTCCCGTTACCAGAATCGTTGGCCGCTCGCTAAGCAGGTGTTTAAGCATCAAGCGGTTTTCGCGAACTCGAAGATGCTTATTCCAATTAGTCAGATGCAGCCGCCGTGGCGCCCAGGCGATTTCACAACACATTAGCAATAAATGATGCCACATCGCTTCGCAGATCGCGCGTCTTTGTTCCGGCGTCGAATCGGGCAAGATCAAATCCATATTTGCCGCAAATGTCTCGCGGCGAACGATGATCACTCTCGAAAACAGTCTCGCGAGCATTTGGCACATGCTATCGGCCATGTCGAACGGCAGAACCTGGACAACGGCCACGAAGAAGCGGACGTAGATGTACACGGCAAGGTCGATCGCGCAGCGAACAAATTGGGTTGATTTTTCGTGTTTCATGCCACCAGCGTCAGTTTAGAGCGTCCCAGGCTCTGCGAGACCGAGACAATTCCATTTTCGCACCAAATTGACCTTCGCCGCCAGAGCGACTTCTGCGTTCTGGGCCGGCGAGTGGCTACGCTACCTTGCCGACCAGCCTGCAAACGACGAACATAGGCAACTTCTCGAACCGATCTTTACGCACCAACCTCTCAGTCTTTGCCGCCGATGACCTCCTCACCCTTGGCAATTGTGCTTGCCGCAGGCAAGGGATCGCGAATGAAAAGCGATCTGCCAAAAGTGCTTTTCCCAGTTTGCGGACGCCCGATGGTCCATTTCGTTTTGGACTCGCTCGACAAAGCTGGTTTCAAGCAAAAAGTGGTCGTTGTCGGCCACCGAGCCGAAGATGTTCGGACCGAACTTTCGACGCGGCAAGATTCGATTGCGTTCGTGACTCAGAGCCAGCAGTTGGGTACCGGACATGCCGTCATGCAGTGCCGCGATCAATTGCAAAACCACGAAGGTCCAGTCATGGTAGTAGCAGGCGATTCGCCGCTTCTGCAACCGTCAAGTCTAAAAAAACTACTTACCTATTTCGAATCGAATCAACCCGCGTTGCTATTGGGTACTCTGCTGAAGACCGACCCGACGGGGTTGGGACGCATCATTCGCGAGGCCGATGGTTCGTTCATCGGCATCGTTGAACATCGCGATGCCACCGAGCCCCAACGCAACATTCGTGAAGTCAACATGAGCACTTATTTGTTTCACGGTCCCGACCTGCTTTGGGCGCTCGATCAACTTGGAAACAACAATAGTCAAGGCGAGTATTACCTGACCGATTGTGCATCGCTGCTTTACAAGGCAGGTCGGAAGGTGGAAGCCTTACCGGTTTTGGAACCTTGCGAAGCGCTAAGCATCAATGACATGACCGAGTTGGCCCAAGTTGACGCGAAGATGCGAGACATGGGATACAAGGTCGCCAAGGTATGATGCGTGAACTAAAGATATTCAGCGGCCGAGCAAATCCGGAACTGGCGGCTGAGATTTGTCAACACCTGCATTTGAAACCGTCAGCGATCACGTTAGGAAAATTTCCTGACGGAGAGAATTATTGCAAGCTCGACGATGACGTTCGTGGGCGCGACGTGTTCTTGGTGCAACCGACTTGCCCACCTTGTAACGACAACCTGATGGAATTGCTCATCATGATTGACAGTTGCAAACGGGCCAGTGCGAACCGAATCACAGCGGTCATTCCGTACTTCGGATACGCTCGCCAAGATCGCAAAGACGAAGGGCGGGTTCCGATCACCGCGAAGCTTGTCGCCAACGTAATCACTCGCGCCGGCGCGGATCGCGTGCTGGCGATGGACTTACACGCGCCGCAGATTCAAGGCTTCTTTGATGTTCCCGTGGATCACCTTTACGCCGCGCCTGTCCTCAACGAATCGTTTCTCCGGAGAGGTCTATCCGCCGATCGAATCGTGGTCGTTAGCCCTGACGAAGGCAGTATCAAACGTGCCGTCGGTCACGCCAAACGACTCGGTGGCGCGATCGCAATCGTTGACAAGCGGCGAATGACGGCGACCGAAGTCCCTCAAAGCACCATCATCGGTGGGCCGATCGAAGGCAAAGTTGCGCTCATGTTCGATGACATGATCAGCACTGCCGGATCGATCTGCGGTGCCGCAAACCTAGTCCGCAAAGCGGGTGCGGCTGAGATTCATATCGCTTGTACTCACGGTGTATTGTGCGGTCCCGCGATCGAACGGCTTCGCGAAACGCCGATCGATTCGATCGCAATCACCAACACCATTCCGCTGCCGCCTGAAAAGCGATTGCCCAATATGCATGTGCTGAGTGTCGCGCCGCTTCTCGCTGAAGCGATCAAGCGAATCCACCATGATCAATCGATCAGCGCGATGTTCCAGGAAAAGGCAGAGTAAGGATCGAGCGGGATATAAGCGAATCGACTTACTTTGCGCCGATTCGATAAAGCTTGCTCTTGGTTCTTAAAACAAAGCCACCGTCGGTGGGGACCAAGCTGGCAACGGTGAAGGGTTGATCATCGTCCAATTCGTTCGTGGCAATCAACTCGGCCTTGTTGCTCGATAGCGGGCCCATCACGTAGGTCGCAGCGTTCTCTCGCGTTACATAAAGTGCATCGCCGGCGACCAATGGCGAGCTGCTAAACGCATGACGGCTTTGTGGCAATTCGAGTTCCCAAATCGTTTCTCCCGTCTTTGCATCCAGGGCCGAAACCTTGCCCTTGTCACCGCAAACGTAGACTTGCCCTTTGTATGAAGCGGGCGTGGGTACATCACTGCCGATGTCATCTCGATTCCACAGGATTGCAGCATCGCCCTTGCCTGCGAGAAGCGCCGACATACTGACTCCCGTTAGCGTCGCTCCGCGTGAATAGGGGCAGATCACGACGTCGCCACTGATGACGGGCGAAGCGATGGAGCGAAAGAATTTTTCTTGCCCGGGGTTGAAGCCACCAAGTCTTCCAAGCTCTTTGCCGTCGGCAAGCGAATGCAACGTGAGATGATCGGCACCCATAACCGCAATGATTGCCTTGCCATCGACGGAAGTCTCAAGCGGAGTCGCATAACTTTGCGCGGCTTCCTCGGGTGCGTCGAGCATTCGATCGGTCTTCCAGATCACGTCACCTGAAGTCTTGTCGAGCGCGACAACGTAACTGGGGCCTGATTGCATGACGGCGATGATCACGGCTTTGTCAGTTAACAGCGGCGATGTTCCCAAGTCCCACCAGAGCGTATCTTCGCCAAACTCGTCCTGTAGGTTCTTCTGCCATCGGACCGCGCCCTGGCGATCAACTGCGGCGATATCACCCGAACGAAAGTACGCAAACGCCAAGTTGCCGTCCGTCACGGCTGATGGATTCGCACCACTTCCTTTGCGATGTTTTCCGCCTCGATCGACGCCCACCGAAGTCGACCAAAGCGACTTCCCGGTTTCGAGATCAACGCCCTGCAACGTGTTTTTGCCTTCAACGCCACTAGTCAAATAAATCTGGCTGCCAGCAATCACGGGCGTGCTTCCGCCGCCGCCCGCAACCGGAACTTGCCAACTCACTCCCTGATCTTCGTTCCATTTGGTAGGAAACGATCCTTCAAACGCGACTCCCGTTTGATCATTTCCTCGCCATTGATGCCAATCCTCGCCATTGACCCTAACAACGGATGACAATGAACTTGCAGCAACGCCGACGACAAGCGCCGTCGTAAATAGGAAGTGAAATTGCATGGGAAGGACCGAGAAGAATCGTGGTGGGGGTAGGCTGATTTGACAAAAGTACCATTCTGCTACCTGCGAGTGTAGCTATCGGTGACCTGGACAGGTTAAATTCTAATCTTAATTGGAATGCATCGTTTGCGGAAAATGGATACTTGCGACATGACAGTTTGCTTTCGACGAAATTCCTTTTCGTGCCTCGCAATCGTTTCGCTACTAGTGGCCGTTCACGGGTTTCGCTGTGAAGCCAGCGATACCCCACTGTCCAACGAAGTCGCGGAATCGTTCGCTACCAATGATGTAGGCAACGTGGATCCGTTCGTCGAAATTGAAACGGCGATGCGTAGTCAAGACTTTGACCGCCGGCATCAAGCGATGTTGAAACTTTGGGGCGATCGAAAGACTTATCGCAGTTGGGTCGAGAAAGCGAGCGCTGACCCGGACGCCGAGGTGGCCCGTCGAGCAACATGGGTACTAGACCGATGGCGGCGTGGTGTCCTTCCGGAAACTCCGCCCGAAATTGCGAGACAGCTTGAAGCTTCGAGCGGTCCCGACACCGTTGAAAGGCTGCTGAACGTCGGTCAGTTTCGAGGCGCTCTGGTTGCGCTCGACGAAGCGATCGGAGGCGCGGCAAGTCCCGCGATTCTCGATCGAGCCAAATCAGCGATGAAGCGACGGTTCCCTTTCTACGTTCGCTTGGCAAGTCAGCCAGAAGACATGGAATCGCTGATCGCGATCATGGATCGATTGGCGACGGACGCGACGATGACCCTTTCGCATTGGCAATTGCAACGATCGTTCCGCGACAGCGACGACGTGGAATTGCCCACGGCAGCGTCGCGTTGGCCCGCGGATGAACGAGCCCGTTTTGGTATCGTCTTGACGGCTGCCAAAGGGCAACTTCGGGAAGCCACCAAGCAAGCTGAACAATCCGGTGATGCGGAGTTGATTCGAGTTTGCCGAATGTTGAACGGCGATTGGGACAAAATGGCGGAAGAGCATTGGGCGGCCGCAAAGACGACGGAACCTGATTCGTTGGAATGGTATCGCCAATGGATGTACGCGCTGATTGCGGCGAGTCGCGCGGACAAGAAAGCGATTCGTGATGAAGCAGTCGCGCGGCTTGCCGAACCGAGAACAGCCGACAAGGATTCCGATCCGGCGGATCCCATCAATCGTGCGCGTTGGCAGACGCTCGCGCTACACGGAGAAATCGATGCTGCGATCCGAATCCTTCAGCCGGAACAACCCAACGATGCAGCCGAGTTATTGGCACAAGCATCGCGATACGTTGATGCGTTCGCTGCAATTGATGTTGATTGGACCAATGTCGATTCGCAGATGGAGCAGTTAGTTCGAGATGCAATTGGGGGCGAGCGCCGCCAACTGGGCAACACGGCGGATCGCAGTTCACCGGAGCTTTCACGGCTTCTTGCAGCGGCTCGATTGCTTGTTTCGACGGGCCGTGAAGACTTGGCCCTGTCATCACTCAAGTCGCTAGTTAATCATCCGTCGCTGGCTAATCCCGATGAAACGATGACGATGCGATTTGAGTTGGTCCGCTTTCTGGGAAGAATCAATCGCGATGACTGGATCGGTGAATTGCTGGTTGGGGTTGACGAAAACGGTTTGTCAAATCGGACAAATTTTTTCCTTGGCGTAGCGTTGGAAGTTGAAGCCGAAACGGTTAGCTCGATGATGGCAGCGCTCAACAAGATCAAACCGGGGATCACACCTTCGGAGCGAGCGAGAGACATGATCACGCTTCTTCAGGGCAGTTTACCACAATGGTTTAACCCAGAGTCTGACTTTGAGGCACTTTATGAAGCCCTGTCGAACAATCAAAAAGTCGTTCGTGAGCAGGGAACTGCACTAATCAAAAATTTCCCACGGTTAAACGCTAACTACGTCAAGTTGTTTGAACTTCACGAACAACCTGAGTTGGCCAAAGGGACACTGCAAGTCATGGCAAACTCGGGCGATGCGAATGCGATCTTGACGCTGGCCGATTCAGAGTTAAATGAAGGTAGCACCGCAGTCGCTCGCGATTTGTATTCATCGGTGTGGAAGACCACTGACGTGAATGGCCAAAACGTGTCCCGAATCAATCAATCCGAAGCCGACGCGTTGATTGCGATGAAAGCGATTTACGGTGAGGCGCTCGCTGCTCGCCGGCTAGGGGACATCGAAGGTGCGAATGAATTGAATCGGTTGATTCAGTGGATGTCGTTCACTCCTTCGTTGACGCTGCGCAATTCGTTCGCAGAGTATCTGGTGCAACAAGGATTGAACGAACAGGCTGCGGCGATTTATCGACCGATGATGTGCTTGACTGCGTTCGGATCCGATGACAGTGTTGAATTTTATGCAGTGGCTCGAAACTACGATGCAGCCGTTTCTGAAACCGATCCCACCGGGGCTTCGGCAGCACTGGATTTAGCAATCGCGGGCACGATCGAAACCACGATTTTCTACCCAGCCGCCTACGTTTCGCTGCCGTCGTTTGTACATCGTCGCGCGGTCCGCAATGCCATCACCAAAGGCGATCAAGAGGCAGTTCGTCGAGAAACGGAAAAACTGTTGCGTCTGGACCCGATCGATATCGATTTCGGTGAAAAGTCTTTGAAGTCGATGCACAAAGCCGGCATGGACGAATTGGCAACAGAAATTCTGGAGCGGATTTATCAGGCTGGCAATAAGCATCTCGATACGTTTCCGCTTGATGTCAGCACTTCCAACAATCTCGCCTGGATACTGTCGTTGTCCGACTATCGACTCGATGAAGCGCTGCGGTTGTCACGACAAGCCGTACACTATGAGCCGGAAAGCACCATTTATCGAGATACGCTTGCCGAGGTACTGTTCAGGCTTGGTCGAAGCCAGGAAGCGATCGCCGTCGAGAAAGCATGCTTGCTCGATGATCCTGCTGAATGGCATGTTCACGAGCAAATCAGACGTTTTCAGACAATGAATTCCGACGGGGGATCGAGCGAGAAATAAGTGCCTCTTATTCCTTGAACTGCGCATTTGTTTAGAATGATGATCCAAGGCGACCGAAACGGCCGCTGTCCACAACCTTGTTGCTTTGAATTCGCTGTAAAAAAGATGCCCGAAACCGCTGATAGTGAAAAGACTCTCGTTTACCGACGCGTCATTTTGAAACTTAGCGGAGAGAGCCTAGCCGATTCAGGTCAACGAGGGATCAGCGGTGATGAAGTCGAAGGTATAGCGCGACAGATCAAACAAGCCCACGCTTCGGGGTGCGAAATTATCGTTGTCATCGGTGGTGGAAATATTCTTCGCGGTGCTGCATTCAGCGGCGCGAACGCGATCGTCCACGAGGCCACGGCTCATTACATGGGAATGTTGGCCACCGTCATCAACTCGATGGCAATGCAAGACGCGCTCGAGGCTGTCGGTTGCCATACACGCATCATGTCAGCGATCGGTGTTGATACCGTCGCAGAACCTTTCATCCGTCGCCGTGCACAGCGTCACCTGGAGAAGGGCCGCGTCGTTATCTTGGCCGCCGGTATCGGCAGCCCGTTTGTGACCACCGATACTGCCGCTGCCCAACGAGCCTTGGAGCTCGAAGCGGATGTCGTTCTGAAGGCGACGCGAGTTGACGGTGTCTACAGTGAAGACCCGGAAAAGAATCCCCATGCAGTCTTGTATCAGTCACTGACGTATAACGAAGTGATGGAGAAAAATCTCAAAGTCATGGACGCAACGGCGATCGCACTTTGCCGCGAACGCGGCGTACCGATTCTCGTCTTCAACTTCAAACAAGATGGAAACATCGTTCGCGCGGTGACGGGACAAAACATCGGCACCTGGATCGGTCCACAGCGCCGCGTCTAGGCTCGCTTTTCGAAAGTCCCCACGTTTTCTTGCTCTACCTTATCCACAACCATCCTGCAACGGAGAACTACTTGATGGCAATTGATGAAGTCCTAATGGACACCGAAGAACGTATGGACAAGGCGCTCGCCGTGCTCAGCCATAACCTCGCCGGAATTCGCACCGGTCGCGCCAATCCTGGATTGGTCGAATCGATTCGAGTCGAAGTGTACGGATCACAAACGCCGCTAAAACAACTTGCGTCGATCAATACCCCTGAGCCCCAGCAGATCGTCATTCGGCCCTACGACACAAGCACGATCAAGGATATTGAAAAAGCGATCGTCGCGGGTGACCTTGGTATGAATCCGCAAAACGACGGACGCATGATTCGACTGAACGTGCCGCCGCTTTCAACCGAAGTCCGAAAGAAGATGGTCGCACGAATCAAAGAATTGACCGAAGACTCGAAGATCAGTATTCGCAATATTCGCCGTGATGCCAACAAAGCCGCTGATATCGCAGAGAAGGACAAAGCGATGTCCGAAGATGATCGAGATCGCTTGAAAGAGGCAGTTCAAGAGCTGACTAAAAAATACGAGGCAAAAGCCAGCGAACTCGCGAGAACTCGCGAACACGAAGTAATGGAATAGCGATCACGATCCGTGGGATAGGCTTCCACACTGTCTTTTCCGAAGTGACAGCCCTGGAAGCCTTATCCACAGTTCCCATCAAACCTAACGCGTGCTCTTCGCTGCCATCCAAGCCGCGTATTCGGGAATCGTGATTCGACCATCCTTATCAGCATCGGCAGGTGATGGATCAACCAACATCGTTTGCCATTCGCTTCCGGTCAGTGCCCCATCGCCATTCTTGTCGTATCGACCGATGATTTTCTGGGAGTAGCTGATCAGTTTCTCGTCGGCCACAGCGGGCAACTTCGAAGGCCCAGTCGGAACAGGAGTCGTTGCGCCCGGTATCGCGCCCGGTGAAGGTGAGGCAGTTCCGACCGGAGCCATCGCACTGGAGGCACTGGCACCCGATTCGACCGCAACCATGCATTCCTTGGCAGTCACGACTCCATCGCGATCTAAATCAAAGCGATTGAATTCTTCGACAACCGTATTGTTCCATGAATCCGAGTATTCGCTCATTTCAACTTGTGTATCGCCGTTCGTATCTCGAGAGGCGAACCATCCCGGCATGCCCTCGGGTAACTTCGGCGCGTTGGCCAAGTATGACTTGCGTCCGTTGTACGGATCTTTCGTTTCGGTTTCGCCCGAACTTTTGTCCTTATTCTTCTTATCCTTATCTTTACCCCGGTCGCGGATCGCAGTCACTTCGGGGCTGCTTTCAACAACGCGGCGGCGAGCGGTCCGCACGGCCAACTCGTTCAGCGACAATTTCTTGTCACCGTTGCGATCGAAGTCGAGCGGATTGCCCGACCAGCGGCTGCTAAGCTCATCTCCCGACAAAACGCCGTCACCATTTCGGTCATAACGGCGTAATGTCTCCTCTGCATCTTTCTGGTCTTTCTCAGTCACTTCGGTCGCCATCAACTCTGCAGTGGGGCCGAAACCGAGAATCGGTTTAAGCAAAAGCTCTTCTACGGGTAAGCCGAAACCAGGAACCAGCGGCGCTGCGAGCATCGCTTCATCGACTTTTTGCTCCGCAGCACGTCTTGCGGCATCGTCACCACCGCCGCCGTCGCTTTGCCCACCATCGCTACGACCGGATCGCATTTTTTCAAACGCTTCTTTGATCTTACTCAGAGGGACCGGACGATCGCTGCGAATACTGGGATCGTCTCGCTGCATCCGTGAAATCAGAAACTGCGCAGGCCCCTCCATCTCGTCAGTGTCGAGCATGCCGTTTTTGTTTCGGTCCAGCCGCTCCAAAAAACTGGACGGATCAAACCCGCCAGGAGGCCCACCGCCGAATCCACCTCGATCTCCGCCACCGCCACCGCGATCGCCACCGCCTCCGGGAAAACCACCGCCGGGAGGTCCGCCGCCGAAACCACCTCGGCTACCGCCGCGATCGCCACCGCCTCCGGGAAATCCGCCGCGATCGCCGTCACCACTGGGAGGCTGGGCAACAGCGACTGCCGAAGCGAGCGGGAACGAAATTAGGATCGAGAAACAGCGAAAAACGTGAGTCCGAAAGAGGTTCATAGATTTTGTAAGTTAGAAACGGCCATTCCAACGGTGCCATCACCGCAGTACATGGCATCTTAACCCGACCGCAACGAATTAGTTTCGCTTTCCTTACCAATCGGGCCACTGCCGCGGCAAGCGATCAATTATCGATCGCTTCGCGGATGAAAATCGGTTTCGGATCTTTCTTGCCCTCCGGCAGGCAGCGAAAGAATTCGGCGACGTAGCGAACGACCTGTCGTTTCTCTGGCAACTTGAACCGATCTCCTTTTTGAAGTACCGGTCGATACTCGTCCATGCTTCCGAACTGGCGAGTTCCGGCGGCCTGGCAAGGAAACCAATCGCCGACGCCCTTGGCGTCTTCAAGATAAAATTCGGGGTAGCAATGGTCCGGAATCCAAACCATCCGCGCAGGAATTCGGTTGGCTCGGCACATCGCGACGAAAAGACTGGTCAGCTCCTCGCAATCGCCTTTTCCATCGCGCAGCGCCTGCGAGGCAGACTTGATATCGCCCTCAACGTACTCGACCTTTTCGCGAACCCAATCGTAGATCGCTTCAACGCGAGCCCAATCGTTCGGGTACTCTGTGGTCTGAAACTCTTTTGCCGCGTTGCGAATACGTCCATCGGTCGCATCGATATACGGGCTGTTTCCCAGATAGATTTTCATATTGGACTCAAGCTTCGTCGGGATCACCAAGTCGTCGACTTTCTCAGGCGTCAAGACTCGTGAACGAGTGACTTCAATCAAGAACATCACTTCGGGATCGCTACCGCGAATCGCTCTTGGAATGGTGAGCACCACTTGGCGTGCTCCGCCTGACAACTCACGAACATCCCAACGATTCACAGACGGATCGATTTCCTGAGAAATCATGGTCACCTTTTGCTCTGGCCAATCCATGGGAATCGGGAAGGTTGCCAAGATGTCGTTGCATGTGACACCGTTGGTCTCAAGTTTTAAGCCGATTCGCCAGCGCTGCGTACGAGCCCCGTCGTAGACAATCCTTGTCGTACTTTCTGCTTCAACGTCAGGGATGGGGGATGCATCTTCGGCGGTCTGGTCTTCGGCAATCGCTGGGAACGCGAAGCGTGAACCGGCCCATAGCGAACATGATGCGGCAATAAAGACGCGTCTGGTGGACGGAGAGATCATCGATATCGCCTTGGAACATAGGTTGCCATGAAACGAACGATGGACGGAACATCGATGAACTTTCGTTGAATCGATGTCCCGTCTTCGCACGCTTTATTATAAACGGGCGATCAGCCCGAATTGCTTACTTGCTAGGCATTAATTTGCCATCGGTGCCGGCGTTGGGGTGGCCATAATGCCCCCGCTGCGAGCGCCGAAGTTGTCTTGTACCGAACCGCTGGGATAACCCATTCCAGGAACCATTCCCTCACGAATGACACTGCCCTCAGCCGGATAACCATTAAAACTATCACCCATCACCTGGGAACCAATCACTTCACCGCTATGGGCATAAGGATCGTGAACATTACCGGCATACGAGTCGAAACCAGAAGGCATGTAAGATTGCATTCCGGAGTTGCAATTGCAGCCGGGGCTGCCGTTGCATGTTGAGCCACCACAGCCACCGGCCATGAACGGCGCAGCAGAAGCCGTTTCGTAACCGCAAGCAGGCTCATAACCGCAAGCAGGCTCGCGACCACAAGCTGGCTCCGAGAATGGGGCGACCCCATAGGTTGGAGCACCTGTCGCACAGGTACTGCAAGCTGCACCTCGTCCGAACAGAAAATTCTTCATGCCCGAACATCCGCTGGAAGAAACCAGCATCGTTAAAGCCGCTAAACATGCGGCAAGTTGTCTAACCATAATATTTCCCTTCACGTGCAAACTGAGCGTCATCGTTTGGCTCGGATGGCGAGCCGGACAAATCTAGGTCGTATTAGGTGATTAGCAAGCAACACATGAGTTTTTTATGCAACAATTTGTTGCTCTTCTGATTCATCCATACACCCCAGCCACCCAACGCAACGATCGTGCATCGCATAACCCTTGCAATCGTTATCCTCGCTATCGCTCCCCCATTCGGGATTGCCGATACGATGTTGACCCTTGATGTTCCACAAAACAATCAAGTCGAGAACACCATTGACGGTGGTACTCATCAATTCATCTCTGACGAACCGATTCCAAGTTCTTCAATCTCGACAAACCGATGCACCTCTAGTCAACGCAACAACGATCGACTGTGGCTGGTCGATACGCGATCGTTAACGACCCGTGTTTGTAACGCGCCGCTGGACAACCCGCCTTTTCGAGTTTCGGCGCTCCGACGCAATGGAAGCACGAGCCAGGCGTCGGTTGATTCGATGCTTGAAAGTGTGAGCAGTGATCGACCGGTTTTGATTCAGATTCATGGGAATCGTATGACGGATTCTTTAGCGCGAGAACGAGGGGTTTTTGTGTACAACGAGGTTGCACCTTACCTGAATGGATCCCCGGTTGATTTTTTAGTCTTTAGTTGGCCCAGTGACAAAGAAGGGATTCTGCTGCGCGATGGTCGCGAGAAGGCAGAGCGAACCGATGTCGAGGGCCTATATCTTGGCTGGCTACTCAGGGAGTTATCCGATCGAAATGTTACTGTCGGAGTGATCGGCTTCAGTTTCGGCGGAAGAATCGCAACCGGGGCGCTTCACGCAATTGCCGGCGGTCGGCTTGGCGGGCGCAGCCTACCTGGAGAACACCGTGTTGGCATGAACGTCAACGTCGGTTTGATCGCCCCCGCACTGGAGGACGATTGGTTGAGGAGTGGCAATTATCATGGCATGGCAACTAAGAACATCCAAGAAATGTCGATCTTCTTCAACCGTCGTGACGCAGTCTTAAAACGCTATTGGCTTCTTGATCGAGTTCGCGACGGCATAGCACTTGGGTTCACGGGCCCGAGAGGACTGGCGCCGCGATTCGATGGAACCCCTGTACCACTAGTCTCAAGAGATTGCTCTCCGTCGCTTGGCATTCGACATGATGAAAAGAAGTATTATGTAGAGTCCTGCCGAGCTGGCGTTCAGATGGCAAGGCTGTTCAGCAACAAGCAATGACGTAGCGATAACATGCCAAAACAATTGCCGATGATGGCTTGGCAAAATGGAACTTTTACTCCCTTTGACGACGTGCATGTCTCCCTCGACGATGCGGGCTTTCGGCAAGGTGTCGTCGCAGTGGAGCGCCTGCGAACCTATCACGGAGCAGTCGCGGCACTGGAAGCTCATATCGTTCGCTGGCGCCGAACGCTGGAAGAGTTGTACATCTCGATGTCCATCGACGTGGAGATAATTCAGCGTCGTATCGATCAACTGCTGAAGGAGAACCAGGGTTGGCTAAACGACGTCGGCGACTGTGGAATCGTCATGCTGGCGACCCCGGGATCGCCGGTAGAAATCGGTTCTATCGCTCGGCCTAATGAGATGATGCACCTGATAGCCATCGATCATCAAAAAGTAAAACGACACCGCGTTCATGGTCAACCGTTGTTTGTCACCAACGTAGAGCAACCATCGGGTAAATGCTGGCCGCGTGACATCAAGGTGCGTTGCCGATTGCATTATTACCTTGCTGATCAACAGGCACACGAACACCATCTCGATTCCGTTGGCCTGTTGGTCGATCACGACGGGACCGTGACAGAGTCTTCGGTGGCGAACATCGCCATTGTCAAGAACGGGAAAGTGATGTTGCCGCCTATCGATCAGGTGTTACCAGGCATCACGCAACAGATCGTTCAGAGCGCCTGCGTCCAAGCCGGGGTCTCGTGGCAATATGAACGGCTCTGGCCAGCCGAGATCCGCGAAGCCGACGAGGTTTGGCTGATGGGTACCGATGGCGGGCTGTGGTTCGCCAACCGGGTAGATGGAGCTAAAATCGCTACCGGAGGCCCTGGAAACCTCTATTCGATCTGCTTGCCAATTTTCGACCAGATGATTCGCGAGCATTGATCCGAGCTCGCTTTTCTCTGTATTTTTCTAAAATTTAGGAGCAGGAGGATTCAAAAAAAGCCTCACTTCAAACAGCGGTTGCAGAGCCTCGCGAACCTGTTAAACTCCTGACCCGTCAAAGACAAAGAGTTGACGCGACCGCCTCTATAGCTCAGTTGGTAGAGCAAGGGACTCTTAATCCCTGGGTCCAAGGTTCGAGTCCTTGTGGAGGCATTGCCCGCACCGTCTTGCAAACTCTCGCAAGGCGTTGCATTTTCTCCCGCATTTTGCTGGTAATTTTCATTTTCTGACGACTCCGTGGATGCCGATTTTTCGGCGTCCGACTCGCAAGTCGTCGCAAGGTTTGGCACCCTCCGCGCATTTGAAAAGTTAGCAATAGGTAAGCAAGTTTCGTCTCGCATCATGCCGTCTGTACCGGTGGCGCGAAGTCTGACCGGCATTGCGATCGCGGTCATGTCCGCAGTGCTGTTGACCGCTGCGGATTCCGCGCCGGCGAACAAGTGACCGTAGGTGTCCATCGTTAGAGTGATGGTCGAGTGACGCATCACCGATTGAATGACTTTCGGTTGAACACCGCGAATCGCCAACCACGCGCCGCAAGTGTGCCTCAGCGCGTGGAAGTCGAGAGCCTGCCCTGATTCGTTGACCGGCAACAAGAAGTCGCTGGCTTCACGCCGTGCGAGTTCCTCAGGATCTCGCGATGCATCGGCCAACCATGCCGCCCGTGCGATTGCCAAGTC
>Ga0105046_10004706_pt1 | contig 21692 bp, 14 predicted proteins | sample MAT03_FD_78385 | JGI IMG/M metagenome (GOLD analysis project Ga0105046, IMG submission 78385) | Freshwater microbial communities from Lake Fryxell liftoff mats and glacier meltwater in Antarctica - MAT-03 (megahit assembly) | ecosystem: Environmental > Aquatic > Freshwater > Ice > Liftoff...
AACCCGGCGGGCAAAGGGTTCGGCGGCGGCGAGCTCCCGCAGGTGGAGGTGCGCGCGCCCCTCATCCTGTCTCCGTCTGATCGCCCCCCCGTCGCGAGCCTGGGCAGGATCGACGTCCAGCTTCCCCAACGGATGAAGAAGACGGGGACGTACGACATGAGCTGGTTCCACACGCGCTACCCCGGCGTGGCGGAGGATTTTGACGCGGCGTACTTCCAGCTCACCGCGCCGGACCAATGGATGAAGACCTTCTTGCGCGGAGACGAGCCGTTCTCGGTCGTCAACATGCATCCCGACAAGGCTCAGCTCGATGGCGCCATGCCCAACGTCACGGCCCGCTGTTTCGTGAAACGCCGGGGCGAGGAGCACGTCGATGTGCCGCTGCGCATCGACACGCTCCACCTGTTCCCGGCTCGCGAGCGACAAGTCATCGTTTGCCGTGGGGTGACGTCGACCCGGAGCGACATGCTCGACGACATCGAGGAAGTCGCCTGCGGGCTCGAATGGATCGGTCGGCCGAAGAGCCGCGAGCACTACCTCGGCACCTTCGACACGCGCCGCTCCAAGAAGGAAGGCGGTCTCGCCAGCCTCGACGACACGCCCTTGCTCCCCGAGGTTGCGCCGAAGCCGAAGCAGCGCCTCGTGGCCCCTGGCGAGGGCCTCAAGCAGCGCCAGATGGAGCGCGCCGTCGATCACCAGTACGAGCGCGCGCGTCAGGCGCTCATCGACCAGAAGGTCGATCTCAAGCACCTCCCGCCAAAGCCGGTGTTCGATACGAGCGTCGACCCCGACCAGGTCAAGCCGTCCGGGGATCCGCCCACGATGGAGGGCGTCAAGAAGCAGGTCGCCGACAAGCGTGCCGAGGCGGTCGCACGGCTGCGCTCCGAGATTGACAAGGCGTCCGAGAACCTGTCGACCAAAGAAGCAGGGGAGTTCAAGGCCAGGGCGAACGCCGCGATCGCGAAGGCGGAGGGCGATCTCGTCGGCCCGCCCCGGTTTCGCCGCGCCGCGCTCCGGAGCGAGCTCGAGGACAAGGTCACGCTCTTCAAGAACGCCGAGATGGACCCGTCGCATCTCCAGGCGCAGCTCGATGATCCGAAGCTCGACCAGCGGCTTCGAGAGCTGGAGGGACTGCAGCACGAGCGCTACCGCACGATGGTCCAGCACCAGGGAGTCCCGCCGCCGCTCGGTCGCGAAGCGAGCGAATCTCTCCGCACCTTGGTCCGCATCCGCTTCGATGCGGGCGAGCCAATGCAGGGCTTGGACCTGACCGGCGCCGATCTCTCCGGAATGGACCTGCGCGGGGCGAACCTCCGCGGCGCGTGGCTTGAGGCCGCGGACCTCACGGCCGCCCAGCTCGAAGGCGCGGACCTGGACCTCGCCGTCCTCGCGCGAGCGAAGCTGGCTTCAGCCAATCTGGTCGGTTGCAAGGCGCGTGGAGCGAACTTCTCGGAGGCGGATCTCAGTCGAGCCGACTTGAGTGGGCTCGAGCTCACTGGCTGCTTCTTCGTTCGAACGAATCTTACGGAGACGAAGCTCTGCAACACGAACATCGACGCCGCCGACTTCACCGAGGCGACGCTCGTCGGAACGGACATGTCTTGTTGTAAGCTGAAGAACGGCTTCATGGTCCAGCTGCGGTTCGAGGGCGTGTCGCTCCGCCAGGTGGACTGGGACAAGGCGACGCTCTACCAATGTGACTTCATCGACGTCGACGCGCGGGGCGCGAAGATGAACCTGGTGCTGCTCGTCGACTCGCTCGTGGAACGGACCCGGTTCGACGACGCGACGCTGGTGAAGCTGCAGGCGGCGAAGATCGACAAGCAGCACCGGTTCGTGAGCTGCTCGTTCGTCGGTGCCCGGGTCCACCTCGGGATGTTCCGTGGCGCCGAATTCCAAGCGTGCAACTTCAACCACTCCGACCTCGAGACGTCCGACTTCTCCGGGACCAAAGCCGACGGTTCGACGTTCGAGGATGCGCGCGCCGTCGGCGTTCGATTCGTGGGCGCGAGCGTTCGCGGCTGCAAGTTCGACCGGGCCGATCTCATGGAATCCTGCTTCGGCAGCGCGCTGACGGACGACGCGTCCTTCGAGGGGGCGAACCTCTACAGGGCAGATTTCGGCCGCTCCACTGGCGCCGACGTGAGCATGAAAGGCGCGAACGTCAAACGGGTCCGCACGGTGCCGAAACGCGAGGACACTGCGTGACGACTCGCGAGGAGGTCGAACGCATGCTCGCCGAGGGCGCGAGCTTTCTCGAGCGCACCCTCGACGGTTTGGACCTGTCCGGCCTCGATTTCGGCGGCTCGTCGTTCCTGAAGACGACGCTGCGCGGGACGAATCTCACCGGCGCTCGCTTGACCGAGTGCTCGTTCGCGAGCTGCGATCTGTCCGGCGCCGGGCTGTTACAGGCAAAAATGAAGAGCTGCGCCTTTCATCAATGCGTCCTGGACGACGCGCGGCTCGAGGGCGCCGACCTCGAGCTCGCGGCGTTCAACGAGTCGAGCGCGGAGGGCGCGCGCTTCGTTCGGGTCAATCTGTTGCACTCCGCCTGGCACAAGGTGCTTCTGAAGGGAGCGGCGATGACGGGTTCGAGGCTCGAACACGCCAACTTCGTTGCGACCGATTTTGGCGACGCGAGCTTCGATGAGGCCTCCCTGAGGCACACGATCCTTATGGAGCTCGATCTCACGTCGGCCAAGCTCGACCACGCGCGATTCGACAAGACGACGTTCTTCCGCAATAAGATGCCCGGAAAGTCGTTCGCCGGGCTGAATCTGTCGACATGCCAGCTGATGGAGTGCGAGCTCGATGGCTGTAATTTCGATGGCGCCACGCTTGAGAGAACGAACTTCAGCCGAGCGACACTCCGCGGCGCCTCCTTCAAGGGCGCGAAGATGAAGAACGCCCTCTTCCCGAACGCCAACGTCGCCGGCGCCAACTTTGCGGGCGCCGTGCTCTCGGAAGCCATCTTCATGGAAGCCGACGTCACCGCGGCGAACTTCACCGGCGTGTCGGCCAATATCGGCATGTTCATGAGAGCCGACGCGACCGGCGCGATCTTTCGGGACGCCGAACTCACGTTCGGCGACTTCTCCAACGCGAATCTCAAGGACGCGGACTTCAGCGGCGCTACGATGGTGCGCACGCGCTTGCACGGCACAAAGCAGGACAACACGAAGTTCAGCGCGTCGAAGGCGGTTGCCGAAGGCGACAATCCCGAGCTCCTCGAGGCGGAAACTTGGTGGTCCAAGAATCACCGCAAACGACCGAAGGAACGCTGAGATGTCCAACGCGACGCTGAAGACGCTGTTCACCGAGTCGGCGACCCAAGACGCACCTTCGCCGACGGCGGGAAGGATCCGTGCGGAGGATTCGCTATCGAAAATCGAGTCGCTCCTTGCCGCACCGGACGTGCGGCTGACGCTCGGCACGATGGACAGGCGCGAGACCTCTACGTTGGTTGTTCGGGTGGGCGGTGACCTCGTACACGCGAAGCGCGCCAAAGGCTGCCTCCTCGAGCCGCAGACGGGGGACACTGTGCTCGTGGCCCGCTCCAGCTCGTCCTTGGGGGAGGATGCGTGCTTCGTCCTCTCCGTGCTCGTCGGCCACAGCGCCGACAGCGAAAGCGTCGTCGCAGTGGACGGAGACCTCACGCTTCGCTCGACGACCGGACGGGTCGCGATCGTCGGCAACGAGGGCGTGAGCGTTACGAGCGGTGGTGAGATCGCGGTGAACGCACCCACCCTCATCGCTCGAACCATGACGGCGACAGTGTTTGCCGACACGCTCTCTTTCATCGGCCGGACCGTCGATGCGCACGTGGATCGGGTGAAGGTGCTCGGTCAATCTCTCGAGACGGCGATCGATCGTGTCAGCTCACGCGTGAAGTATTCGTTCCGGATCATCGACGAGATCGAACGCGTGAAGGCCAAGGAGCTGCACGTGAACGTCGAGGCGACGCTCAACATGCACGGCAAGAACACGCTGCTGACGGCCGAAAAACTGGTCAAGCTCGATGGGGAGCAGATCACCATCGGCTGAGGCGGCGCGTCCCCTTCTTTTCGACGTCTTCTTTTCTGGCCAAGGAGCTCAAGATGTTCGCAAGCACACAAATGGGCGGAATGAATCTGGCGTTCCCGGATGTCTGCCTGACGCCGGCGCCTCCCGCACCGCCCATTCCACTTCCCTATCCGAACATGTCAATGGGCCCGACGACGGCGCCGTTCTGCCCGAACATCCTCTTCGTTGCTGCGCCGGCTCACAACCTCACGCATCCGGTGGTCGTGTCCCTCGGTGACACGACCGGCGTCATCGGCGGGGTCGCTTCGGGAACGTGCATGCAGAGCACGCGTCCGATGACCGGGGCGTTCACCGTCCTGCTCTCCGGGGCTCCCGCTACCCGGATGACGACCATCAACATCCAGAACAGCACGAATGCGCCGGGCATGCGCATCGTCCCGAGCCAGCCGAAGATCCTCATCCTCGCGCCGTAGCTGCCTCACGCTCGACCATGCAGGCCGCCGAGGTTCGGGCCCACATCGACGTGGTTCGGGCGGACGACCCGGGACCCGTCGTCGTCGAGATCCCTCACGCTGGTCTCGTGATCGACGAGCGCGCCGCGCAGATTACGCGACTCCCCGACAGGGCGATTCAGGCGGGCGCGCTCGATGAAGACGCAGATCTAGGGGCTGATCTCATCTGGGAGGGCACCGAGCGCGTCGGCGTGTCGCGCATCGTGGCGCGCAACAGTCGGTACGTCATCGACCTCAACGACAACCCGCGACCGCCTCCGCGGCCGCCGTTCTACGAAGTTGATCCCGAGCCACGGAGGACCATTCACCGGTCGCACTGCGGGGTGAGCTGGTCCCAAGACGGCGTGCCGCGGGGTGAGCGGGAGCGCCGTATCGCGGAGATGCTCGAGCCCTATCACGGCGCGATCGAAGCCGAGCTCGAGCGTGTTCGGGCGCTGCATGGAGCCGCCTGTATCGTGTCCTCGCACACGTTCCACGATCGGCGGCGCGCAATCGCCGACATCGTCCTCGGTACCCAGCACGGCAAGACGGCCGCTGCAGCTTTGCGAGATGCCGTGGCCGACGTCGCCCGAGCTCACGGGTTCACCGTCGCGATCGAGCATCCGTTTCAGGGTGGCTGGTCCCTGACACGTCACGCTCGGCCTGGCGCGGGAGTCATGGGCATCCAGATCGAGATCGCCCGACGCCTGGTGACCGGCGTGGATGCGGGTAGGCGCGCGCCTCCGGATCTCCGCGCGGTCTCGAGGTTGAGGGATCTCGCTATGGCGATCGTCCGTGCGCTCGCAAGTGGGCTCGTCGGTGCGCGCCACGCGTGAAGCGCACGGTCGCGTGATGCGCACGGTCACGAGGCCAGGATCAGCGGAGCACGCCTCGGAGGACGGCTCCGCCCGTCTTCGCCCGGGTGAGATCGGCACCCGCGACGGTCGCATTCTCCAGGTCCGTATCCCGCAGATCGCAGTCGTCGAGCTGGGCGTCGGTCAGGTTGCAGTCTTTCAGCTTCGAGCCGCGCAGGGTGGCGCGCCGAAGGTTCGCCTTGGCGAAGCTCGCGCCGGGCGCGATGATCTTCTGTGCGTTGACGTCGACCAAGCAGGCCTCGTCGAATCGCGCTCCACGGAGCTTGCTCATGCGCAGCTCGGTCGAGGTGAGGTTTGCGTGGCTGAAGTCGGCGCCGTCGCCCGAAATCGCGGACAAGTCGGACCTGACGAGATCGACGCGCAGGAAGGAAGCGCCATCGACCTTGGCCTTTGCGAACGACGCGTCACGCATGCGCGCATCGTCGAAGCGCGCGTTCGTCAGGTCGGCCCGCTCCCAACTCGTGCGGTCCGCTTCGATTCGGTCGAGCTGTGCGCCGACCAGCGCGACGCCGACGCATATGGCCCCATCGAGAATCGCTCCCGACAGCACGGCGCCCTCCCCGGTGGCATCCGACAGTCGAGCCCCCGTCAACACCGCATCGACGAAAGAGGCACGCGCGAGCGATGCCCCGGAGAGATCCGCGTCGCGCAGCTTCGCGCCGACGAGGCTCGCGCCATCGAGACACGCCTGGGTGAGCTTTGCCCGATCGGCGCTGACGTGCCCGAACCGAGCGCCCTCGGCGCGCGCCATGACCAGGGTAGCATCCGACAGATTGGCGTCGCTCAGCGTCGCGTCCGTCAAGTTGGAGCGCGAGAGGTCGGCGCGTGACAGGTCCGCGTCGGTGAGGTCGGCGAAAGAGAGATCGGCGTTGGCTAGCTTTGCGCCGCTCAGGCGAGCATTGCGCAAGACCACGCCATTGAGCTTTGCGCCGGTCAAGCGAGCATCGCTGAGGATCGCACCGGTGAGGTCCAGTCCGTGCAGATCGGCGCCCGAGAGGTCCATCCCGTACATGGCGACGTTTGCCCGCACGTTGTCGAGGACGAGCTTACGCGTGCCGGTCTCCGCGATCGTGGTGGGCTCCGCCGTGGAGCTTGCAGGGGCGGACCGCTGGGCCACTTCCTCGGCGCCCGAATGCACGGCAGGCGGGACCTCAGCAAGGAGCGCTGCTTCCCCACTCGGGATATCAGCGTCGGGCTGAGGCGGCAGCGGGACGAACGCCGGCGGTGCCTGCGGCACGCTTCCCGCGGCCTTTGCGAAGGGCGTGGCGGCTCGGTTCGCGTCATGGCTCGAGGGCAAAGGTTCGCTCGCTTCGTCTCGGATGGCACGCGACGGGGGCACCACATCGAACGGAAGGAAGGGCAGCATTGCAGCAGAACCGATGTCGTCTGCGGCGACTGTTCCTTCGTCGGCGAACTCGAACTCCTGCGTAGGGCGTCCGCCGCGCTCGTCGTCGACGTGTTTCGTCCCGGCCGGCGCGGGGTCCGGCGCGTGCACCGGCGACGCGTCGGAGCGCCATTCGAACGGCAGAGCCCCGTCGTGGTCTCGGGGAGGATGCACGGCGCCAGCGGCAAGCCCGACGGCGAACCCCTGAGGGGGAGCGTTCGCGGGCTGCGGTGCAAGCGAGACGGCGAGCTCGACGACGCTCGGCACGCTGGCCATCGTGCACGGAAGCTCCAGTCGAAGGAGGAGCGAGAGAGTCCAGCTCTCTACGCACAGCACATAGGCAGTCTGCGCGAGCGGCCAGCGTTCCGACCCACCGACCGAAGCCGATGCGATCATGTTCGGGATTTTGCACCAACGACGCGCGACAGCCACGTCCATACCGGTCGTGACGAGCCAAGCATTGGCTCCGGTGTTCTGCCCCGAGAGTGGAAGCTGGGCGAGCTCATTTCCTGGTGCGCACGAAAGCTCAGCCGCATAGCTGCTCTCGCGTCGTAGCTGCACCTGACCGCTGCATGCGCGGTAGCCACGTACGACGAGTCGCGGCTGCGGCGACGGGTCGAGCTCCTCCGGAGACGGCCGCGATCGGTGCGTGCCGGGAAGCTCTGCGGAGCACAACGAGATGCCCCCGTCACCGGCAAGTTGCCAGACGAGCTTCCCAAGGACGACCAGGGAAAGCCGCCCCGTCTCACCCGTGGCGGGTGTCGCGGCCCAAGCGACACCTGCCAGAGGTGCTGCCGCGTTGACCCGGATGTTCATCGACTCCTGATAGCAGTCGAACAACTTAGAAGCGGGTTTGCACGTGCAAACGTCCCAGAAAACATCGGCTCACCGCCGTGGCGGCCGCGGGGCAGGGGCCTCGGCGGCAGCCGGATCGTCGGGCCAGGAGTGACGCGGATACCGGCGGCGCAGCTCCTTGGCGATCGCCGGATAGTGACGATCCCAGAACCCCGCGAGATCGGTCGTGACCTGCACGTCGCGCTGGTTGGGCGCGAGCAGGTGGAGCACCAGCGGCACCCTTCCACCGATCAGTGCGGGTCCGCTGCGCGTGCCGAAGAAGTCTTGCAGACGCGAGGCGATGCTGGGCGGCTTGCCCTCCTCGTAGTCGACGCGTACCTCGCGCTGACCGACCTTCACCCGATCGGGCGCCAGCTCGCGCAGCGCGCGGGCCCGGTCTCCATCGAGCGCGTTCGAGGCGAGCGCGGCGGCGTCGATCCCCTCGATGTCGCGCAGGCGCGTCGCGCCGGCGCAGGCTCGCGCGACCAGCTCCCGCGCGTCGAGCGCCGGCAGCTCGAGATCCGGCCGATGCTCCCGCACAAAAGCGATGCGCGCGAGGAGCCTTCGTGCTTCGTCACCGACCGACAGCCCTCCGCGCGCCATGACCAGGGCGGCGAGAACGCGCGCAGCTTCGTGGGCCTCCACGTCCGCGTCGCGCGTCTCCTCGAGGATCATCTGGCCGAGCCGCATCTTGCGGATCCGTTCCACGCGGTCGAGCGACGGGTTGTAGACGTAGGTCGCTTCGTCGACGATCCGATCGAGGCAGGTCTCGAGGATCCAGTCGAGCTCGACCTCGCTCGCCATGCGCACCAGCACGCGCCCGCCCGCGCTCCCACCGCGCTCCTCGGCGTCGAGTGCGATGACGTACGCGGCGTCCCGCACCACGCTTGCCTTGTCGAGCACCGCGCTGCCGCCTTCGGCGAAGATGATCTCGACGCCGGTGCGACCGGTCGCGCCGTCCGGCTTGCGCAACTTGCCGAGTCGATCGACGAAGCCCGAGAAGAGCGCCCGCAAGAGCGCGTCGTCCTCCTCCTTGGCGCTCGCCGGCGGCGGAGCAGCGTCCCGCGCCGCGCGTCGCAGCTGCTGCATCGCGCGCTTCACCGAAGCCACCCGGTTTACGTCGAATCCGCGCGATCGAAGACGCTCCGGCGACATGCGCTCGATGTCGCCGATCTCTGCCGCGATCGCCGCGAGATCGCTCCGCTCGGAGGCGCCGCGCCATCCATCATGGGGCGGACCCGAACGGAGGGAGCGTTCCGACAGGAGCGCGGCGGCCACGCAGGCGTGCTCGGCGACGCCCAGGCGCTCGCCTTCGACGACGACCCGGGCCAACCGCGGGTGCACCGGGAAGCGGAGCATGCGCTGGCCGATCGCGGTCGGACGTAGCGCACCGGGCTCGCCCTCCACCGCGCCCAGCCGCCGGAGCAGAGCGATCGCCGCGTCGAGCGCAACACGTGGCGGCGCCTCGAGCCAGGCGAAGGCGGCCGGGTCGGCGACTCCCGACGCGACCAGCTCGAGTATCGGCTCGGCGAGGTCGGCCCGTGCGATCTCCGGGACGTCGTGGGCCGGTCGCGCCGCGAAATCGCCGGCGCTGTAGAGACGCACGCATCGACCAGGAGACGTTCGTCCGGCGCGACCCGCGCGCTGCTCGGCCGAGGCCCGCGCGATTTTTGCGGTCTTGAGGACGGCGACGCCGGACCACGCGGCGTGCGAGGCAATGTTCGCGAGGCCGCTGTCGATGACCGCGGTCACGCCGTCGATCGTCACGCTGCTCTCCGCGACATTGGTCGAAAGGATGATTTTGGGCCGATCGGCCGGGCGCACCGCGCGGTCCTGCTCGGCTGCGGACAGGCTCCCGGTGAGCTGCAGGACGACGCGGTCGAGATCGCGTGCCAGCCCGGCGCATGCCTCGGCGGCGCGGCGGATCTCGCGCGCCCCGGGCAAGAACACGAGGACATCGCCACGGTCGCCCGCGCGATCGAGGTTGCGCAGCGCGGATGCGATCTGCAGCTCGAGCGGGCGATCGTCGGGGCGGGACTGGTGCTCGATCTCGATCGGGAAGGCGCGGCCCGGAACGTCCATCACCTCGGCCCCGAGGAAGGTGGCGAGCCGCTCCGTCTCGAGCGTGGCGCTCATCGCGACGACCGCGAGATTAGGTCGTGTGCTGTCGCGCAGACGAGCGATGAGCGACGTCGCCATGTCGCCGACCAGATGGCGCTCGTGCACCTCGTCGAGCACGACCGCGCCCACTCCGGTGAGCTGCGGATCGCCCAGGAGGCGACGCGTGAGAATGCCCTCGGTGACGAAGCGGATCCGCGTGCGGGACGATCGCACGTCCTCGAAGCGCGTCTGGAAGCCCACCGTCTCGCCGAGCTCCTCGCCCAGCTCCTCCGCCACCCGGCGCGCCGCGAGCCGAGCTGCGATGCGCCGCGGCTCGAGCACGACGATCTCGCCGGTGAACCCGGCGTCGAGCATCGCGCGCGGTACACGCGTCGTCTTCCCCGACCCCGGCGGCGCCACCAGGACGAGCGCTCCGGCCCGCCGGATCGTCGCGATGATGGCCGGCAGGTGCGGATCGATGGGGAGCGGCGTCACGCGCCGCGACTCTGCACCCGATCGCGAGCTCTTGGCTACCGACGGCCGATACGGCGAAGGCCGCGGGCGCCCTCCTGGAGACCCGTTCACCCCTTGCGGGCAGCGCGGGGGCGAGAGACAACGCACGGGCGATGAGCCTCGAGCATACCCGGATCGACGCGACGGAGATGGTCGGGCTTCTGCGTGCGGGCGAGGTGTCGAGCGAGGAGCTGGTCGCCGCGCATCTTGCGCGGATCGAGAACGTCGACCCGGTGCTCAACGCCTTCGTCGAGGTGCTGGCGACCGAGGCGATGGCCTGCGCCCGCCGCACCGACGAGGAGCGTAAGCGCGGCGAGGATCGCGGCCCCCTCCACGGCGTGCCGGTGACCGTGAAGGAGAACCTCGACATGGTCGGCCACGCGCCGACGTTGGGGATCGCCGCGCGACGCGGCCGGCTCGCCAAGGACGACGCCACCGTGGTCGCTCAGCTCCGTCGCGCCGGAGCGATCATCCTCGGTCGTACCAACGTGCCTCAGCTGCTCCTCTCTCACGAGTGCGACAATCCTGTCTTCGGTCGCACCAACAACGCGTGGAGCATCGAGCACACGCCCGGCGGCTCGTCGGGCGGAGAAGCCTCGGCCGTTGCGGCGGGCATGTCGCCGCTGGGCGTCGGGACCGACATCGGCGGAAGCATCCGCGTGCCCGCGCACTTTTCGGGCATCTGCGGCTTCAAGCCCACGCTCGATCGCTGGTCCAACGTCGGCTCGAACGGCGGCTCGCCCGGCCAGGAGGTGGTCCGGAGCCAATCCGGCCCCATGGCGCGCACGGCCCGTGACGTGGCGATGTTCTTCTGCGCGCTCGACCCCCGGCAGATGGCCGAGAGCGACCCGATGGTCGCGCCCATGACCTTGCGGGACCCGAGCCGCATCGACGTCACCAAGCTGCGCGTCGGCTACTTCGTCGACGACGGACAGGTTCCGACGTCAGCGTCGATCCGGCGAGGGGTGCGCACCGCAGTCGCCGCTCTCGCGCGCTGCGGGGTCGAGGTGCGTCCCTTTCTTCCGCCGGCAATGGGGGAGGGGATCGAGATGTTCTTTCAGGCGATGAGCGCTGATGCGGGCGCCACCGCCATCAACCTCCTCGAGGGCGGAGCGATGGAGCCCTCCCTTCACAGACTGCACAAGATCGCCCGTCTGTCCTCGACGGCCCGGTCCGCTCTGGCCGCCGGGCTGCGCTTTTCGGGAGACGCTCGCGCCGCCAAGATGATCGGCTGGCTCGGCGAGCGGACCGTCACGGCGTACTGGGACCTCACCCGGCGGGTTCGCGCGTTCCGCCTGCGGTTCCTCAAGGCGATGCGCGACGCGCAGATCGACATGCTGGTCGCCCCGGCGCATGCGACGCCCGCCATGCCCCACGGCCTGTCGAAGGATTTCGTCGTGGCCGGCAGCTGCTCCATGCTGTTCAACCTCCTCCAGATGCCCGGTGGTGTCGTCCCGGTCACCACCGTCCAAGCAGCGGAGGTCGTCCGAGCGAGCACCAGCGACCGGCTCGAGAAGCGCGCCGCAGCGATCGATGCGCAGAGCCTCGACCTTCCGATCGGGGTTCAGATCGTGGGCATCCCATGGTTTGATGAAGAAGTTCTGGCACTGATGATCGCCCTGGACGCGGCGACTGCGGCCGACCCCGCCAAGCCACGGACACCGCGCGACGTGCCTCGAGTCGCCCGATGAGATGTGCTGGAACCGCTGGTTCGGGCGGCGCGTAGAACCTTTCGCCCCCACCATGGAACGCAAAGAGCCAACCTCGACCTCAGCGCGCGAGCCCGCGCTCGCGTGGCTGTGCTCTTCCGCCACAGTCGAGCCATCCTCGTTCCCGACGTTCCTGCCTGGACCTCAAGCCTCGCTTGCGATGGAGGCCTGGCTCGCTGGCGGCAGTGCGCTGGCCGAGCTCGAGGAGCTGAGCTTCGGTGGCGAGTCGATTGCAGCGCGATCGCTTGCTGCAGTGCATGCTGCGATCGTGGCGCTCGCCGGCGCCACCACCCAGCCGCCTCGCCCGGATCTTCGCACCCGCCTGCTGCAGTCGGCGGCCACCGCCCGGACCGTGGTCCCGACAGGCGGGGAAAGCGTTGCTCCGCCGGACGCGCCGATGCTGCTCTCGCCGGTCGTCGCCGTCGGGAGGAAGCACGCGGGTCGCGCCGATGAGCCCAGGCGCACAGCGACCGTGAAGCACTTCGGCGCCGATGGTGCGGATGACGAAGGTCAGCTGGAGCGGCTGCTCGAGCAGGTCGCCAACTGGGTGGATTTCCCGCTTCTGGTCGTGAGTATCGTACATGGTGGCGCCACGGCTCACCGCGCGTTCCGCTCCACGCTGACCGCCCCGCCACCGGTGGTCCCTCGCGAGGCTTCGTTCTGCACGCACTGCGTGGCGGGCGATGCGCCTCTGGTGATCGAGGATGCTCGGGCGGACGCCTTCTTCATGCACCATCCTGCCGTGGCTGCGTTCAATCTCGTTGCGTATTGCGGCGTCCCGCTTCGTGTCGGCATCGGCACGCCGGAGGAGGCGGTCATCGGAACGCTTTGCGGCTACGACATCCGGCCGCGCCCCGTCCTGGTCGAAGATGCGGCGACGCTCGAGATATTCGCGCGTCGCGTCGCCTCGATCATCGAGCGACGCGTGGAGGATGCGTCGTGGTCCGACCTCGCGTCGCTCGGAGAAGACCGTGAGGTTCTCGCACCAGGGCCCTTCCTCGATCTCGCGCTGGTCGCGTTGCGGCGGGAGCCTCGTGGCGGTCGTTCGGCGCTCCTCGTGGGCGCCGCGATGCCGCGTGTCCCGCACGGCGCAGACCTCGACGAACCGGGGCTGTCGCTGGCCGCCGGTCGACTGCCCAATGGGCGTGCTGCCTGGCTCCTGCAGGAACGCATCGGCGCGGAGTACGCAACGACGATCGGCGAGGGCTCCGCGCGTCTCGCCGACAAGCTTGGCGCGCTCGGCGCTCCGGTCGGTGTGTCGGTACTCTCGGCCGGGCTTGCCGCCAGTGACGGCACGGATGACCTCGCGGCGTGGCTCGTGCGCGCGACGTCGCGTCCCGCCGGCTGATCACCCGGCGTATCCGCAAAAACCTGCGCGATCGAACCCGGATCGGCCGACCTGCCTTTGCGGGATGCGTACGCTTCGGCTATGCGACTGCTCTCCTATGCGACAGAGTCTGCTGCGTCGTCCGCTCGCCCACCTCTCCCTTGCTCCTCTCATGGCGCTGGTCGCCATCTGCGGACTCGCAGGCGCGTGTGGAGACGCCAACACCAGCAAGCCGACACCAGCACCTTCGGCGTCGGCCGAGAGGCCGACGGGTCCGATCCTCGACGGCAAGCTCGGCGAGGAGGTCGCCGACATCGCAAAGGGCACCAAGAATCCGCCGTCACGCGGGAGCGCAGCAGCCGGTGACGGCCCTCCGCCCAGCGGAATGTTCGAGGGCGGCGCTGCCGAAGCAGCCCACCCCAAAGGCGCGCCTCCGAAGGTCGAGCTGCTCGGCGACGGAAGCGAGCCGCGCATTCAGCTCGGTGCGAACCGGCCGGATGGAAAGCAGGACGTCGTGCTGGTGGTCGCGATCTCCAGCGGTCAGCAGCAAGCGCTTCCTCCCATGGCCGTTCGGCTCGTGGTCCACGAAGAAGGAAAAGAAGGCGACAAGAAGCCGAAGAAGGCTGCAGCCGCGGCCCCCGCCAAGTCGGCCGCGCCCGAAGCGCCGCCGGCAGCGCCCGGCACGATGCGCGTCGTCGCCGATATCGCGGAAGCGACCGTCGCAGCCGGCCCCGGTGCCGGCGTGCCGAAGCAGCTCACCGAGGCGTTTGGTAAGCTCAAGGGCAGCACCTTCACGTGGAGCGTCGGCCCCGACGGCCCAGGCCCGGTGGATCACCAGCTCGCCAAAGGCGCGGAGGAGGGCCTGGACATCGCCCTCGAGGCTGTCGAGGAGGCGCTGAGCCAGGTGCTCATCTCCGTCCCCGGCAAACCGGTCGGCGAGGGCGCCCACTGGATGGTCACCGACCGCTCGACCTCGATGGGAATCGACGCGGTTCGCTACCGTCACGTCACCGTCTCCAAGGTCGACGGCGATCGCGCCACCCTTTCCATCGACGTTCGCAAGTACGGCACGAGCGATCGGCTGGACCTCCCCCTCGGCCCACAGATGAGCTCGGCGAGCATCGAGAAGCTCGATGCATCGGGCAAGACGACGCTGGTCCTCCTCCCGAAGGCATTCGTCGCCGACACTGCGGACATCTCGTCGAAGCTCTCCGCAGCGCTGGTGCCTCCCGGGGGACGCAACGTGAGCGCACAGCAGGCACCGCGCGCGCAGGTCCAGCTCGAGGTGATGGGCCAGCTGCGGTCCCCCGAAGCGCTGGCCGCCGCAGCCAAGGAGCAGGGCGGGGTACCCGAGAAGGGCGTGAGGCCCATCAAGGCTACTCCTAACGGCGGCGACCCTTCAGCTCCCTGAACCGCCGGCCGGTAGGTGGGTGGAGTCAAGCCTGGCCGCGCGTCACGCGACCGGGGAGCGTTGTGCCGCTGCTCCTGGCTACAGAGAAGCGCGCGAAGGCCGTCCTGGGATCGGTGAGGGCGCGGGCATAGCAGCAGAGGCCGATGTCGGGCCCACCGAAGTAGAGCAACAGGGCATGGCCGTCGCCCCAGCGCGCGGGGCCGTGCCACATCTCGTGCTCGGGGATGTGAATGAGCAGCGGCTCGATGAGCGTGCCGTTCGGATCGAGGGAGTGAAGAACCGCCTCTATCACCCCGACCAGCTGTTCGTTCTGCGCCGGCTCGCCGGCGCGGCTGAACGCGACGTCCGGCACCAGCACGTTGTGGAAGTACTGGCTTACGTCGACGAGGTTCTTGGCGCTCACGAGCAGATCGGCGAGCGCGCCGATCTTTTTATCGAGACCGCCAGACTTGCCGGCAGCCCTAGCCGCCAGAGAGCGCCGGCGCTTGAACGTGGCCACCGTTCGGAGTCTTGCACGGCTGCCGCCCGGTCGTCCATTCCTAGCACCTCGCCCGCGCCCCAGGATTCTTCCTGCCGTAAACGGCGGCCGTTCAGCTTATCCCGAGCAGCTCGGACGAGTACTTCATCGAGGCAGATTGCGCGGGTCCAGCGTACCTGGTCTTGCATTCCTCACTGGTCCGAGCGGACCCCAGGAAGGGCCTCGCGTCCAACGCCCTGAACCGGGCACGCTCAGCGGGGATACTGCTGCGAGCCGCCTTGTTGAGGCGAGCCAGGCCGGAAGGCCTGCGCCTCCGCGGCCATCAGGATCTGCTCCTCCTCGCGCGCGGCAAGGCGCTCGATGGTGGCCGCCGCCTCCGATGGGGGCAGGCCATTGAGGAAGTCGAGGAAGCTCGACTCGAGGCCCTGGCGAACTCCGCCCAGCACCAGGACGATGGGGATCGCAGGCTTCTCCAGCTCGGACAGCTCCGAGGCGCGCTCGCGCCATCGGGTCTGACCATGCACGACCGACAGCAGCAGCTGGAAGCCGAGCCCGACCACGAAACCGCCCATCGTTCCGATGACGAACCAGTCGGCGTCGATGCGCGCCGTGATCGCCGCCAGCAAGCCACCGAGCGCCGCGCCCAGCACGACCCCCGGCTCACCACCATTCGCGTCGCCAGCCAGGCGCAGGATGGTCGCCGCTTGCAACCCGCGATGGGCACCGCCAGGGCCGCTGCGCAGCGGGATGAGCATCGATGCGCGGCGCACGCTGGCGGCGCGCACGCTGAAGAAGCTGACCAGCAGGGCGGCCAGACACAGCACGACACCAATCACGACGGCGATCTGTCGGCCGAGCACGCCCTTGGGTAGCGGCGCGCGGATCATCGCGCTCGACGCCAGTGTGTCCGCTTCGGTTGCGCGCGCCGAGAGATCTTTGGCAGCGTCGGCAACCTGGCGCTGAACCGCCTCGACGGGCGCATCCTGGAGCGTCGTGAGGAGCGAACGTGCGGCGGCCCACTCGGCTTCGCGGTCCGAAGCCTTGGGCGGCTTCGTGCTGCCGGACTTCACGACCGCAGCCCAGCCACTCGAGGCCGCTGGACGTACGCCGACCGCGTCCTCGACCATCACACGGCACGCCGCCAGCTGGCTCGCCTGGCGGTGCGAAGGGCTCGCCGAGGCCCACGCGAGCGATGCGTTCACTTCCTCGGCGCCCTTGCCCTCGTCCTCGATGCGCGTCGCCTTGGCGAGGTTCTTGAAGATGCCGATCTCTTCCTGGAGCTTCAGCGCAGCCGTGCTGCAACCTGCGGCATCCTTGGCGAGCGCGGTGAGCCGATCGGCTCGCGCACGCGCTTCGGGATCGGGGATGGTCGAACCCCGAGCGGTGGCGAGTACGACGACTGCGATCGCGACGGCCAGCAACAGAACTGCCGCGGTCGTCAGGGTCCAGCGCACCTCTTCGCGTCGGGTGTACTCGTTCACGCAGGAAGTACCAGGGCGGCGGAGACTACCTGTCGTTTGTGGTCAGGCGCCAGGGAAGCCGCGGTGGTAGCTAACTGGGCCCGCAAGTCGAGCTGGTGCTAGCCGGCAGCGGGTGAGTGCCGTCGTGCCGACCTCCTTCGATCCGAGCCCTCGCGAGCAGACAGCGCCCCTGTCCGTTGCGCCCACCTCGGCACCTTCGGAAGGCGACGGCGCAGCCGTCTCGACGCCCCTCGCCGACGATCGCGCCACACGTGCCGCACCGTGGGTTGCATCCACCTACCTCGCCGAGGGCCTTCCGTTCTCGCTCGTTCATCAGGTCGCCACCCAGCTGTTCACGTTCCACGGAGCCAGCCTCCAGGCGACGGGTCTCACCTCGCTGCTCGGCCTGGCCTGGAACGCGAAGTTCGTCTGGAGCCCACTGGTCGATCGGGTGGGGACGACGCGGCGCTGGATCGTCGGTCTCGAGCTGGCGCTTGCCGGCATCATCGCCCTTTGCGCAATTCCCGCGCAACACGGCGATCTAGGCGTCGTCGTGAAGCTCCTCGTGCCCTTCGCGATTCTCGCCGCGACGCACGACATCGCGGTCGACGGCTTCTACCTGCGGGCCCTCGGCAAGAACGACCAGGCAAAGCTGAGCGGCTTCCGCGTCGCGGCCTACCGCGGTGCGCTCCTCCTGGGAAACGGGTTCTTGGTCGCGCTCGCCGGCTGGGTCTCGTGGCGCGCCGCCTTCTTCGCCGCGGCCGCGCTGCTCGCCGCCTTCGCGGTGGGCCACGCCATCTTTCTGCCGCGTCCGCAAGGCGCCGCTGCGCCACCGGCCACAGGCTCGGCGTACCGCGATCCTCCCATGGCGGCAGCGCCGCCCGGACGCGTCCTGGGTGGCTGGGGCGACGCGCTCGGCAGCTTCGTCCGTCAGCCCCAGGCAGCTTCCGTTCTCGCGTTCATCCTGACGTTCCGCGCCGGCGACGCGCTGATGTTCGCGATGGCCACGCCGCTCCTCAAAGACCTCGGCCTCGACACCGACACCCGTGGGCTCGTCAGCGGCGTGGTGGGGACGATCGCGGGCATCGTCGGAGCGATCGTCGGAGGCATCTTCATCGCGCGGGTCAGCCTCCGTCGCGCGCTCTTTCCGATCGCGGTCGCCCAGTGCGCGGCGATCCCGATCTACGCACTCATGGCGTGGACGCGTCCGAGCCTGCCGTTCATCATCGCGGGGGTCGTGGTCGAGCAGCTCGTCGCCGGCGTCGGCACAGCCGCCTTCACCATCTTCATCCTTCGCCGCTGCTTCGGCGCCTACAAGGCGTCGCACTATGCGATGGCCACCGCGCTGATGAGCGTCGCCATGACCGTCAGCGGCAGCGCGAGCGGCTACATCGCGGCGCGCGTCGGCTTTCCGCTGTTCTTCGTCATCGCGTTCTTCGCGGCCTTCCCCGGCGTGATCCTCGCCCGGCGCGTGCCGACGACCTGACGACCCCATCGCGGGCTTGCGCAGGCGGTCATCCTCGGGGACGCTCCTGCGCCCGCATGGACCCCAATCGACCTGTTCCGATCCTGAGCGCCGCTGGAACTGCGCTGGCTGCCGGCCTCGTCGCCGCCAGCGCCATCGCCGCGCCCCCCGTCGCCGGCTCCTCTGCGTCCTCGCCCTCGGCGCCCGGCGCGAGCCCGCCTGCGGCTGCGCCACCTGCCGGCGGAGGCGGTCCGGCGGGCAGGCTCTCGATCCCGTTCGAGAAGTACACTCTGCCCAACGGGCTCACCGTCATCCTCCATCAGGATCGATCGCAGCCCACAGTGGTGGTCGATGCGCTGGTGAAGGTCGGCTCCCGCTTCGAGGACAAGAAGCGCACCGGCTTCGCGCACCTCTTCGAGCACCTCATGTTCATGGGGACCGACCGCGTGCCCACGGGCCAATTCGACGCCATGATGGAGGCCGAGGGCGGGTGGAACAACGCTTGGACCTCCAACGATCGTACCAACTACTACGACGTCGCGCCGTCCAACGTGCTGCCGTTGCTGCTGTGGCTGGAGGGTGATCGCCTGTCGTCGCTCGGCGCGACGATGAACCAGGAGAAGCTGGACGCCCAGCGCAAGGTCGTCCGCAACGAGCGTCGACAGACCAGCGAGAACGAGCCGTACGGCAAGGTCGAGCTGCGCTTGCCGGAGCTTTTGTGGCCGGTCGGGCACCCGTACCACCACCCCGTCATCGGCTCACACGAGGACCTCGAGGCGGCGACCGTCGCCGACGTGCAGGGCTTCTTCGCGAGCTGGTATGTCCCGCGCAACCTGACCCTCGTCATCGCTGGCGACTTCGAGACAGCGGACGCCAAGAAGCTGGTCGATCGCTGCCTCGGCTCCCTCCCCGATCGCGCGCCGCCCGCCGCGCCCCCGGCGCCGCTTGCGAAGCTCGCCGCCGAGATCCGCGAGACGATCGAGGACGACGTCGAGCTTGGCAAGGTCATCGTCGCCTGGCACAGCCCCGGGCACTTCGCGAAGGGCGACGCCGACCTGGATCTGGCCGCCACCGTGCTGCAAAACGGCAAGGCCAGCCGCCTCTACAAGGCCCTCGTCTATGACAAGCCCCTCGCCCAGAGCGTCAGCGCTTTTCAGGCCTCGCAGGACGAAGGCTCGTACTTCGGCGTCGAGGCGATCGCGCGCCCCGGCGTCTCGCTCGCCGATCTGGAGAAGGCGGCCCTCGCCGAGGTGACCCGCCTGGTCCAGGGCGGCGTGACCCAGGTCGAGCTCGATCGCGCCAAAAACCAGTACGAGACGAGCTTCGTCACGCGCCTGCAGTCGCTGCAGACGCGGGCCACGTCGCTGGCGTCGTACGAGAGCGCGCTGGGCGAGCCCGATGCGGCGCAGCGCGATCTCGACCGCTACCTGAGCGCGACCACGACGACCGTGCACGAAGCGGTCAAGACCACCCTCGGCGCGACGGGCCGCGTCGTCATCCACGTCGTGCCTCGGGCCAAGCCGGCGGACGCGACGAAGCCGGCCGAACCCCCGAAGAAGTGATGCGCGCGTCACATAAGCTCGGGCTCTGGCTCACCGCCCTGTCGCTCGCGACGGGCTGCCAGCACAGCTTCACGATCGATCCCGAGGCGCCGCAGAAGGCGTCTCCTTCGAATGGAAAATCCTTGAACGACACGCCCGCCACCGATCTTCTCGGCCCTCGTCCCGATCTCGCGGCTCCCCGCGCATTCGAGCCGGCCCCCCCCGACGTGTTCAAGGTCGGGCCGATCACGGTCTGGCTGCTCGCTCGGCCGCGGCTCCCCATCGTATCGGCCACGTTCCTGGTCCCTTGCGGCGGCGCATCCGACGGCAACGGCAAGCCGGGGACCGCCTGGCTCACCGCCGACATGATGGACGAGGGCGCAGGCTCTCGCGGCGCCGTCGAGCTTTCGACCGAGCTGCAAGACCTTGGAGCGTCGCTTGGTACCTCGGCCAGCGCCGACGCGAGCTTTGCGTCGATGACCGTGCTCAAAAAACAGTTCTCGAAGGCGTTCGCGATCCTCGCCGATGTCGTGGCCCGTCCCCGCTTCGAAGACAAAGAGTACAAGCGCGTCCACGGCCTCTGGCAGGATGCCCTAAAGAAGCGCGCCGACGACGCAGCATCGCTCGCGAGTGTTGCCGGGCAAGCCGCGATCTTCGGACGCGACAGCGCCTACGGACACCCGACACTGGGGTGGCCGTCGTCGTCCGCGGCCGTCTCGCTCGACGCCGTCAAGCAGTTCCACGAGGCCGCATGGCGCCCCGAGTCTCTCGTCCTCGTCATCGCTGGCCAGATCGAGCGTGCCGAGGTCGAGGCGGCCGTCACGCGCGAGCTCGGCAAGTGGGCTCCGAAGGGCACTGCGCTTCAGAAGTCGGAGCCGGCGTCGCCGCTGAAAGACCGCCCGCGCCTCGTCCTCGTCAGCCGACCCAAGGCCGTCCAGTCGGCGCTCTACGTCGTTCGTGACGGCGTGCGCACCGGCGAGCCCGGCTCGGCGCCGCTCGATCTCGTCAACACCATCCTCGGCGGCTCCTTCACCTCGCGTCTCAACCTCAACCTCCGCGAGGACAAGGGCTGGACGTACGGCGCGCGCACCGGCTTCTCCGAGATGCGCGGCACCGGCACCTTCGTCGCTCGCGCCGCCGTACAGGCCGAGTTCACCGGCCCCGCCCTGAAGGAGACGCTGGACGAGCTGACCAAGATGGCAAGCTCCGGCCCGACCGACAGCGAGGTCGGCAAGGCGCGCGCACAAGATCGCGCCGACCTCGTGCAGACCTACGAAACGGTCGCTGGCGCCTCGGGGCGCCTCGCCCAGCTCGCTGCGCTCGGCCTTCCGGCTGGGTTCGACGCAGCAGCCACGCGCGAGCGCGCCGCGGCGTCGCACGCCGAGCTGACCCGGCTTGCTGCAAGCTTCGTCGACCCGAGCAAAGCGACGATCGTGGTCGTCGGCGACCTCGACACCATCAGGCCCCAGCTCGACGCGCTGGGCTTGCCGGCGCCCGTCATCTGGGACGCCGAAGGCCGCCCTTCGAAGTAACTGACGGTGGTGCGGCGATGATCGTGAAGGTCACTCCGCAATCGTGAAGGTGAGGCTGCCGCCGGCGTACGGACCGCCGTCGGCGCCCACGCGGTTCGACTCGAACACCGCGGACGTAAGGGTCGCCGTGATTGGCGCCCCTGCGCCCTTGAGCTTGGTCCACGCGGCGTCGTCCGGCGTGTACGTGGTCGCGGTCGTGAACACCCGGAGGCGTTTCGCGTCGGCGCTCGTCGCGAATACGACGAAGTAAGCGCGGCCATTCACTGGGTCGCCGTGGGCATGCGCTTTGGCCACACCGGAGAGGAGCAGCCCGAGCGTCGAGGTGGCCGTGCGCTCGAGGGCTCCCGGTGTGCTCGGCTCGGGCGCGAACAGCTCGTGCGACCCGGGACGCAGGATGTCCAGTCGCGATCCTTGCTGGGGCAAGGCCCAGGTGAACGTTGCCGGCGATGCAGCGGGCAGCGCTGCTTCGGCAGCGGGAGCGGTGAACGACGCGGTTTCCGCGGCGTTGGCAGTGGGCGTTCCCGCGAGCAGCTCGATGAGCGCCTCGTC
>Ga0105046_10004707_pt1 | contig 21690 bp, 17 predicted proteins | sample MAT03_FD_78385 | JGI IMG/M metagenome (GOLD analysis project Ga0105046, IMG submission 78385) | Freshwater microbial communities from Lake Fryxell liftoff mats and glacier meltwater in Antarctica - MAT-03 (megahit assembly) | ecosystem: Environmental > Aquatic > Freshwater > Ice > Liftoff...
GAATCCCCGGCCGGCCGCAAGCTCCGGCCGCGGGCGGCGAATAGCCCGGCGTGGCCCGCCGCCCCGAGGAACCTGCCGTGGCCGATGATGTCGAAGGCGACTTCCACGACTACGAAAGTACCCTCGACCTCGAAGGCGGCCTCCACCCCGGCCGGTCCGCCGTCCCGCGCGGGCTGAACCTCGTCGTCGGGGTCGCCGTCGCGATCATCCTCGCGGCGGCCGCCGCCCTCCTGTTCATCGGCTGATTCCCCCAGGTGACCCCGTGGCCGAGTACGCCGACCGCGAGCACTACATCCCGGTCCGCGTCACGGACCTGATCGACTACCTCGCCGCCGACGCCGGCCCGTCCGCCGGGCAGGCGCTCGCCCCGGACGACCAGGCCCGGTTCCGCCGCTTCGCCCGCGCCGTCACGCTCCACATCCACGCCCTGTACCACGCTGAACTCCGGCAACTGGAGGACAGCTACGCCTCGTTCGACCCCGACGGCGACCCCAAGCCGCTCAAGAAGCTCGACGCCGCCGCGTCCGCCTCGGCGCAGAAGAAGCTGTTCGCCACGTTCACGCACCTGATGGGGCGCGCCAACTACACCCACCTGTCGCGCGCCGAGCTGGAAAAGGTGATGGCCGGGGCCAGCGACTGGGGCATCGACATGGACGTGCCGTGGGACGCCTTCGACCAGGTGGAGGTGTTCATCCGCGGCAAGGGGATGAGCAAGAGGTTCAAGCGGAACTGGCGGAACCGCTTCCGCATCGAGGAGGTGCGGGTGCCGACGTTCAGCCGCGTCGCCGTGATCTTCAAGCAGCGGGAGCACAAGCGGCTCGGCAAGGAGGCCGACACCGACAGCATCTTCCTGAAGCTGTTCAAGGACATCCCGCAGATGGACATCGAGATGCTGCTGCCGGGCGGCCGCGTCAAGATGCCGTGGGTGGAGCGGCTCAAACTCGGCGGGTCGCTCTCCAGCACGGTCGGGTACGTCGGCTACAAGCTGAGCTCGATGAGCCTTGGCGGGCTCGCCACGGCGCTGTCCGGGTTCGGGATGGCGGCGATCATGACGCTGTACACCCCGCTCGCGCTGGTGCTCGGGTACGGGTACAAGACGTGGTACAGCTTCCAGGTGTCGAAGCAGACGTACTCGCTGCAACTGACGCAGAGCCTGTACTACCAGAACCTCGACAACAACGCGGGGGTGATGTTCCGGCTGCTCGACGAGGCCGAGGAGCAGGAGTGCCGGGAGACGCTGTTGGCCTACTTCTACCTGTGGCGGTACGCCGGCGACCGCGGGTGGACGGCGGCGGAGCTGGACGACTACGTGGAGCTCGACCTGGAGCGGCGGCTGAACCTGGAAGTCGATTTCGAGATCGCGGACGCGCTGGCGAAGCTGGAGCGGGCGGGGATCGTGACGAAGAGCGGCGACCGCTACCGGGCGGTGCCGCTCGAGGCGGCGCAGACGACGCTCGACCGGATGTGGCAGGACTACCCGACGCGCGGGGTGCCGGCCCCGGGGTGAGCGTGTTCAGTTCCGTTGCCGCTTGCGGCTTCGCGACGGGCAGCGCGAAGCCGCAAGCGGCAACGGAACCGTATCGGCGCCCCGGTGGTGTAAGCAGTGACGGTTCGCCAGGTATCCTTCCCGCCGCCTCTCGCCCGGAGCCGACTCGCATGACCCGCCTCGCCGCGTTCTCCCTCGCACTCGCACTCACACCCACACTCCAGGCGGCCGACTGGCCCCAATACCTCGGCCCGACGCGCGACGGCGTGTGGGCCGAAACCGGCGTCCTCAAGGAGTTCCCGAAGGGCGGGCCGAAGGTGCTGTGGCGCACGCCCGTCGGCGGCGGGTACGCCGGGCCGGCGGTCGCCGGCGGCAAGGTGTTCGTGGCCGACAAGGTGATGAAGGAGGGCGTGAAGGACAGGGCCGACCCGTTCGAGTCCCCCGAGACCGAGGCCACCGAGCGCGTCCTCGGCCTGGACGCGAAGACCGGCAAGAAGCTGTGGAAGCACGAGCACCCCGTCACGTACGCGATCCAGTACCCGGCCGGGCCGCGGTGCGTGCCGACGGTCGCCGGCGGCAAGGTCTACGCCGTCGGCGCGATGGGCGACTTCTTCTGCCTGGACGCCGCCACGGGGAAGAAGCTGTGGGCGAAGAACTTCCCGAAGGACTACGGCGCGAAGGTGCCGATCTGGGGCTTCGCCGGGCACCCGGTGGTGTACCAGAACCTCGTCATCTGCCTGGTCGGCGGCGAGGGGAGCACGGTCGTCGCGTTCGACAAGGACAGCGGCGCCGAGGCGTGGAAGGCACTGTCCGCGGGCAACCAGGGGTACAACACGCCGGCGCTCATCAAGGCCGGCGGCACCGACCAGCTCGTCGTCTGGACGCCGAAGTCGTTATACGGTCTGAACCCGACCAGCGGCAGCCGCTACTGGGACGTGCCCCTGCAGCCCGAGTACGGCATGTCGATCATGTCGCCGCGGCAGGACGGCGACCTGCTGTACGCCGGCGGCATCGGCAACGTCGCCGTCACGCTGAAGCTCGACGCGACGAAGCCGGCGGTGACGGAGGTGTGGCGCGGCAAGGGCGGCCCCCGGGTGAAGGAGGGGCTGTACCCGACGAACATGACGCCGTTCGCCGAGAAGGGCGTGATCTACGGGGCGGACCAGCCGGGGCAGTTCCGGGCGGTCGAACTGGCGACCGGGAAGCGGCTGTGGAGCACGTTCAAGCCGGTGCTCGGCGAGGAGAAGGACGAGGACTACGGCAAGGCGGCGAGCGGCACGGCCTACGTCGTGAAGAACGGCGACCGCTTCTACCTGTTCTCCGAGACCGGCGAGCTGGCGATCGCGAAGATGTCGCCGGCGGGGTACGACGAGGTGAGTCGGGCGAAGGTGCTGGAGCCGACCGGGCCGTCGTTCGGCCGCAAGGTGGCGTGGGCGCCGCCGGCGTTCGCGGAGCGCTGCGCGTTCGTGCGGAGCGACAAGGAAGTGGTGTGCGTGTCGCTCGCCGAGTAGTGGGCAGTGGACGGCGGGCGGTGAGCAGTTAAGACAGGAAAGCCCGGGGACGGCCGTCCCCGGGCTTCGCACTTGACCCAACTGGAGCATGTGATGCCCCGTGCGATCGACTGGCTGTACTTCCGCAAGTCCTGAGTGACGTGCCAGAACGCCCGGGGGTTCCTCGGGCCGGCCGGCGTCGCGGTGGGCGAGACCGTGGACGCCGCGAAGACCCGCCTCGGCCCGGACGAGGCGCTCGCCCTCCTCGACGGCGTCGCCACCCTGGTCGCCGCGAAGGGGAAGAAGCTCGAAGTGTTCGACCTCCTGAAGGACCGCCCCGCCGACGCCGAACTGCTGGCCCGGCTGATCGGCCCGACCGGCAACCTCCGCGCGCCGACCGCCCGGGTCGGCACGACACTCGTGGTCGGGTACAGCGAGGCGGCGTACCAACAGCTGTTCGGCGCGTAACCATGTCCCGTACCACCGTCGCTGCGGTCGCATCGCTCGCGGCGCTGGCGCTGCTCGTCGGCGGGCTGTGGTGGCGGCAGCGCGACACCGGCCCCGACCGGCCGCTGGTCGTGTACGCCGCGGCGGCGGTGCGTGTGCCTCTGGAGGCGGCCGCCCGCGACTACGAGGCCGCCCACGGCCGCCGCGTCGAGCTGCGCTTCGGCGCGTCCGAGGACGTGCTCACGAAGGCCGGCCTGGTGAACCCGTCCGACCCCGCCGACCTGTTCCTCCCCGCCGACGGCTCCTACGTCCGCCTGGCGCGCGACCGTGGCCTCGTCGCGGAGAGCTTCCCGCTCGCCACCATGCACGCGGTCGTGATCCTCGCGCCGGGGAACCCCAAGTCGCTCGCGGCGTGGCCGGACCTGCTGCGCGAGGGCGTGCGGGTGGCGGTTCCGAACCCCGCCGCGGCCGTCGGCAAGCTGACCCGCGACCACCTCGCCGCGACCGGCCGGTGGGCCGCGCTGAAGCCGCGCGTGGCCGACACGGGCACCGTCACCGAGGCGGCCAACGCGACAAAGGTCGGCGCCGCCGACGCCGCCGTGGTGTGGGACGCGGTCGCGGTGAACTACCCCGGGCAGACGGTGCTGACGCCGCCGGAACTGGCCGGCGTCGTCGGCCGGGTCGAGGTGGCGGTGCTGGCGCAGTCCGCCGACCGCGACACGGCGGGGGCATTCGCACGCTACCTCGCCGACCCCGAGCGCGGGCTGAAGACGTTCCGCGCCGCCGGCTTCACGGTCGGGCCGGGGGCTCCGCCATGACACCCGGCCGAGCTTCTGCGGTGCCCTTCTACGTGGCGCTCGGGCTCCTCGGCGGGCTGTACGTCGGCCTCGTCGCGGCGATGCTGGCCGCCGACCTGGCGTACACGTCGCCGGGGGCGCTCGGTCGCGCCCTCGCGTCGCCGGAGGTCCGCGCCGCGGTGTGGCTGACACTCCTCAGCAGCTCGGCCTCGGCGGTGCTGTCGGTGTGGGTCGGGGTGCCGCTCGGCTACCTGTTGGCGCGCACGCGGTTCCCGGGGAAGGCCGTGGTGGACCTCCTGGTGGACGTGCCCATCGCCCTGCCGCCGCTCGTCGTCGGGCTCAGCCTACTCATCCTCTTCCAGACGCCGCCGGGCCTCGCCGTCCAGCGACACCTCACTGTCACTTACGCGGTGCCGGCGGTGGTGCTGGCGCAGTTCACGGTCGCGGCGGCGTTCGCCGTGCGGACCATGCGGGTGACGTTCGAGCAGATTTCGCCGCGGACGGAGGACGTGGCGATGACGCTGGGTTGCTCGCGCGGCCGGGCGTTCTGGCTCGTGACGCTACCCGAGGCCCGGCGCGGGGTGCTGGCGGCGGGGACGCTGGCGTGGGCGCGGTCGCTCGGCGAGTTCGGGCCGATCCTGGTGTTCGCCGGGGCGACGCGGCTGCGGACGGAGGTGCTGTCGACGACGGTGTTCCTGGAGCTGAGCGTCGGCAACCTGGAGGCGGCGCTGGCGGTGTCGGTGCTGATGATCGGCGTGGCCGTGGCGGTGCTGGTGCTGACCCGGGCGCTCGGCCTGCGCGGGGCGGGCTGACGGCCCGGCGTGAGCGGAAGGGGAGGGATTCGAACCCTCGAACGTGTTGCCACGTTGCCGGTTTTCAAGACCGGTGCAATCGACCACTCTGCCACCCTTCCGGCGGAGGGATTGTACCCGCGCCCGGCGGCCGCGAGTAGCCGCGGTTCCACGCCGCGGGTATACTCGCCGCACACCCGTACCCCGACTCCCGGCGGCGCGATGGAGCCGGAGCCGCCCGACACGTCCGTCACCCTCCTCGACCGCCTCCGCCGCGGCGGCGAGCCGGCCGCGTGGGACCGGTTCGCCCGCCTCTACACGCCCCTCCTCCGCGCCTGGGCCGTCCGCCAGGGGTTCCAGGACGCCGACGCCGCCGACCTCACCCAGGACGTGCTCCTCAAGCTCGTCCACGAGCTCCCCGCCTACGCCCGCTGACCGGGGCAGACATTCCGCGGCTGGCTCTACCGCGTGACCGTCAACCAGGGCCGCGACTTCCGCCGCCGCGTCGCCACCCGGCCGCTGCCCGGCGCGGCCGGGCTGTCCGACTTCGCCGACGAGGCGGCCGACGGGTTCGACGAGGCCGGCCACCGCCGCGCCCTCGTCGCCCGCGGGCTGGAGCTGATCCGCCCGGAGTTCGGCGAGCGGGCGTGGGCCGCGTTCGAGCGGGTGGTGGTCCGCGGCGAGCCGGCCGTCGAGGTGGCCCACGCCCTCGGGATCACGGCGAACGCCGTCTACCTCGCCCGGCACCGGGTGCTCACCCGCCTCCGCCGCGAGATCGAGGGGTTCCTGGAATAATTCCGCACGCCGGCGAAAGGTTCCGCCCGCAGGCCGCGTTACCCGTCCAGCGACACGCGCACCCCGCACCGGGACTTCCCATGAATGCCCCCGCCGTCGACGACGCCGTGCTCCGCCGCTTCCTGCTCGGCACGCTTCCCGCGGCCGAGGCCGAGGCGGTGGCCCGGTGGGTCGAACAAGACCCGTCGGCGACAGACCGGCTCGGCCGCATCGACGCCCGCGACCCCGTCGTGGACGCGGCCGCCTCGACCGCGGCCGACACCGCCGGCGGGGGCTCGTCCGCGCCGCTCGTCCCGCTCACGCAGGCCGGGACCGGGTATCCGTCCGACCCGGACGCGCTGCCGGCGGTGGTCGGCGAATACCGGGTGGTGCGGGAACTGGGCCGCGGCGGGATGGGCGTCGTGCTCGAGGCCGAGAACGCCTTCACCGGCCGGCGGGTGGCGGTGAAGCTGATCGCCCCGGGGCTGGCGGCCGACCCGGGCGCGCGTGCCCGCTTCCTCGGCGAGGCCCGCGCCGCGGCCCGGGTCGAGCACCCGAACGTGGTGCCGATCCTCCACGTCGGCGAGTCCGGCGGGCGGCCGTATATCGTCATGCCGCTGCTGGCCGGCGAGACGCTCGACGCCCGGCTGAAGCGCGACACCCGGCTCGCCGCCGACGACCTGGACCGGCTGGCCCGGGAGCTGGCGGCCGGGCTGGCGGCGGCCCACGCGGCGGGGCTGGTCCACCGCGACATCAAGCCGGCGAACGTCTGGCTCGACCCCGCCGGCCGGGCCGTGATCCTCGACTTCGGGCTGGCGAAGCTCATCGCCGACGGGGCCGACGGCCTGACCGCGACCGGCACGATCATGGGGACGGTGCATTACATGTCGCCGGAGCAGGCCGAGGGGTTGCCGGTGGACGCCCGCACGGACCTGTTCAGCCTGGGTGCGGTGCTGTACCACGCGGCGACGGGGCGGCGGCCGTTCACCGGCGACTCGAAGCTGGCCGTGCTGGTGTCGGTGAAGGCCGACACGCCGGAGCCGCCGGAGGCGCTGAACCCGGTGCTGCCGCCGCACCTGTGCGGGCTGATCCGCCGGCTGCTGGCGAAGCGGAACGGGGAGCGCCCGCCGTCCGCCGCGGCGGTGACCGCGGCGCTGGACGCCCCGGAACCCGTGCGGCGCCGTCCGCGGCGGTGGGTGGCGGTCGCCGCCGGTCTGCTCGCGGGGGCGCTCGTGGCCGTGATCGCGGCCGATGTCATCGTGATCCGGGGCAAGGACGGGAAGGTGGTCGCCGAGGTGCCGCTGCCCGAGGGCGGGTCGGTTGCGAAGGTGGACGGCAAGGGGAAGGTGACGCCGCTGGTGGTGCCGCCGCCCGCGCCGGTCGCCGGCCGTTCCCCGTTCGACGCCCTCGACCCGGCCCGTATCCCCGCCGCCGAGCGCTTCCCGTGGCAGCCGAAGGAACTGGTCGCCGTCCTCGGCGAACACCGCCAGCGGTACTGGGCACCAACGCGATACCTCAGGGTCAGCCCCGACGGGAAGCAGATCGCGGCTTTCGTGGGGGACCACAAACCGACTTTCACGGCAGTGTGGGACGTGCCAACCCAGCGGGAACTGCACCGGATACAGGATCCGCTGGACGGACGCGCACTTGATGGTTATCCGGTCGGATTCATGCCCGACGGCAAGCTCGTAACCCAGCTCGCCGTATGGGACATCAGCGGACGAGAGCCGCGGAGACTCTCCACGTTCAAGCAGTCTATTGGTAGATGGGCCTGCTTCACACCCGATGGGAGAACGGCGGTCGATTGGGATGGCGCCAACGGCGACGCCCGTACCGGTCAAGTTCGCATTTGGGACATCGGGGGCGACGCCTGGACGGTGCGTCACACCTTCCCCGAGTCCGTAGAAGCCGCCTTATCCCCCAACGGCTCGACGGTCGCTGTCGTGGCGGCGAAGACCGGACGGGTGACGTTCTTCTCGCTGGCGGAACGTGTGCCGAGGCCCGTAGGCGAGTTACCGACGCCGACGGGTGTGCGGGGTGCGTTCGACTACGGTATGACCGTCGCGTTTGTTGCGAACGATCGGCTCGTGACGACGGACGGCACGACCCTCCGCCTCTGGACGTTGGGTGGGCCGCAGCCGGTAGCGGTCGTCGAGGCGAAGTCGAGCGACAGTGGCTTGGCTGGAGTAACCGCCACCGGCAAGGTGTACTGCTACACCGGGAACGTCGGCGTTCAGGTCTGGGATTCGAGCGATGATAAGCTCACGCTCGCCGCGAGTGTCAACACGGGCGACCGGCATGCTTCCAATCTCACCGGTGCCCAACTCACCCCGGACGGGAAGTGTCTGGTGACCACGCACATAAACGGTGCCCTTCGCTTCTGGGACGTGGCCGGGAAGGCGAGCACCGAACGGCAACCGCTGGCGATCCAGCCGTTCGGCGGCCGGTTTTCGCTCGCCGGCCGCCACCTACTGAATCGCACGGAGACCGGTCATTGGGGCATCCAGATTTGGGACATGGGCAACCCGACTCCGCTTGCGGTCCCGGACACCGACGGCCTGCTCGCTGGCGCGGACGTTGGGGGACACGTGCTTTCGCCGGACGGCGAGCGGTTCCACTACTGGCGTGGAGGTAGTCTGTCCCTCGGCCGTATCCGGGATGGGAAAGTCACATCGACGCACCGCTTTCCACACGCTGCCGACTCCGAGGGAGCGTGGAGCGGCGACGGAAAGCGGTTCGCGGTCCTCGTGGCCGAAAACCTACTCGTATACGACGTGACTGCTGACCCGCCGCGGTTGACCGGTGAAGCACACTGTCCGCTCCACGTCGCCACTCTGGATTTCACTCGCACGGACGGCTCTCGGCTGGTCGCCCGTTTGGCCGACCGAAAGACTCCGGATGAGTCGCTGGCGACGTTCGCGGTCGAGAACGGCATGGTGCGAGAGGTGTCGCGAGTCGCCATCCCGCCGGCGTTTGGCCCGAACCTGTACGGCCCCGTGCAATCCCTCTCGCCGGACGGCACGACGCTGGTACTGGCCGCAACGAAAGTCGGGCCGGGGCTTCGCGTCTACGACGTGACCGGCGACACCCCACGAGTGCGCGCGGAAGGGGACTTTGGGATCGGAGGCTACATTCTGTCCGTTCATCTGATGGCCGACAACCGGACGGTGGCGTTCGCCTCCAACGGCCGGGTCGGGCTGCTCGACCTGGAGAAGCGGCGGGTGCTGCGGGCGTGGGACTTGCCGGACACGCCGCGGCAGGTGGCGGTGTCGGCCGACGGGCGACACCTCGTCACCGGCAACCCGAACGGGACGATCTACGTCCTCCGGCTCGACGGGCCGCGGTAGCCGGGGCGACAAACCCAGGCTCGCCGGTTGATGATCCACCCGTTGGTTGTGTGGCGTGCGTGCGGGGCGGCTGGTTCCCATCGTGCGGGGTTCGCCCCCTCACCCCGCGTGCTTCGCCGCGACCCTCTCCCCCGAGGGGAGAGGGTGGGAGGCACCCGACCCCTGGCACGGGCGGGTAACCACACGCTAACGCGAGGCCCGCCCCGGCGTTCGCGGGGCGATACCCGCCCGAGATGAAGACCGGCCACTCCCACCCTCTCCCCTCGGGGGAGAGGGTCGCGGCGAAGCACGCGGGGTGAGGGGGCGAACCCCGCACGATGAGAACCAACAGCCCCGCACCCACCACGCACAACCCGCGGGTCGGTCGGTTCGCCCGGCGCGTCAGTTCCCCGCCGGCGCCGGGTCGGTGCCGTTCACCCACGGGCCTTCCAGCCGCTGGTACGCCGGCGGAACCAGCCGGCTGCCGCGGTCGCCGCCCGTCCAGCCCTGCACCTGGCTCGGCGTGTCGCGCTTCTTGCTCCGCTCCTCCAGCCGCGTCGCCCAGCTGCCGTCGGCCTCCTTCGGGGCGCGGGCCTGCTTGTCCCAGAAGTACACCTTGCCGTTGCGGTAGCTCTGCACGCCCATGTTCACCGTGGCGAACGCCGCCGCCCCCAGCTCCGGCGTGCTCAGCGTCGCCCGCCGCTTCGCCGCCACGCACTCCAGGAAGTTGTCCCACAGGGCGTAGGTCGCGCTCGTCTCCACGCCCGGGGGCGGGGCGCCCATCGGCGGGGCCACGCCCTTCGGGTTCGTGTAGCTGTGGATCGGCTTCGAGTCGGCGTCCTTCGGCTTGCTCGGGCCGCCGGCCGGGTACTGGCCGTACACGTCGAACCCCTTGATGAAGTCGCCGCCGCCCTGGAACTTGATCGTCCCCAGGTGCCCGCGAATCATCTCGCCGAGCTGCACGTCGTTGAGCATCGTCGCCGAGATGATGACCTGGCACCCCTCCTCGTAGTCGGCCACCACAGTCGCCGTGTCGGGCACGTCGCGGCCGTCGTACTCCATGTACAGCCCGCCGCCGCCGGTGACGCGCCCCGGGAACTTCAGCCCCATCGCGGCGATGAGGTGCGTCGTCTGGTGGACGAACAGGTCGGTGAACATGCCGCCGCCGAACGGCCAGTAGCAGCGCCACTGCGCCCACACGGCCCGGTCGAACGGCATCTGCGCCGGGGTCGGGCCGAGCGGCTGGCCGTCCACGCCGCGGTGGGCGTGGCCGAGCCACATGTCCCAGTCCACCGTCGTCGGGCTCATCTCGCGGGTGAGCGGGTAGTACCGCCACTGGCCGACGGAGCTGTTGCGGAAGTAGCTCGTCTGGCCCTGGAGGACGTGGCCGATGTTGCCGGCCTTCACGTACTCGTTCGCCGCCAGCCACGTCGGGTCGGCCATCGACTGCACGCCGACGGTGACGACGCGGTTGTGCTTCTGCGCCGCATCGACCACGGCGATCGCCTCGGCAATCGTGCGGGTCATCGGCTTCTCCATGTACACGTCCTTGCCGGCCTGCATGGCGTCGATGGCCATGCGGGCGTGCCAGTGGTCGGGGGTGGCGATGCACACCACGTCCACGTCCCGCTGCTCCAGCACCTTCCGGTAGTCCTTCGTGACGTGGTCGCGGTCGTCGCGGCGGAGGCCGCACCGCTCCGCCGACGGGTAGAGGCCGCGGCCGCGGATGAGGTTCGCCACTACCTGGCCGTCCCACACGTCGCACACGGCGGTCGGGGCGACCGCCTTGCCGAGCTCGCGCATCCGCAGGATGACGTCGATGTGCTGCTGGCAGCGGCCGCCGACGCCGATGAAGCCGATGCCGATGCGGGCGTTGGCGCCGGCGACCTGGGAGTAACTCTTGGCGGTGAGGCTGAGGGCCGCCCCGGCCGCGGCCGAGGACGCCAGGAACGACCGCCGCGACGACTTCGACATGAGAGGCCTCCGGTTGAGGAACGGGCGACGCCCGGGGACGGCCGTCCCCGGGCTTTCTGGGTGAATCACTTCCGCTTCTGCGCCGCCAGCCAGGGGAAGAACTCCTTCTCGGCGTAGGCGCGGTCCCAACTGTTGTGATCGACGCCGGCGTACTCGCTGTACTTCGGGCTTCCGCCGGCCTTCTTCAGCGCCTCGACCATCACGCGCGACTGCTCGACCTTCACGGCCGCGTCCTTGTCGCCGTGGAACACCCACGTCGGGATGTCCTTGATCTTCACGGCGTCGTCCGCCTTGCCGCCGCCGCAGATGGGGGCGATCGCGGCCCAGCGGTCGGGGTGCGCCGCGGCCAGGCTCCAGGTGCCGTACCCGCCCATGCTCAGGCCGGTCAGGTACACCCGCTTCGCGTCCGTCTTGTAGCTCTTCGTCACCTCGTCGAGGATGGCGAGGGCGCGCTTCCCCTCGGGGCCGGCGGGGAACCAGCCGCCCTTCTGCGACTGCGGGATGACGGTGATGAACCCGAACGACTTCTCCTGCGCCTTGATCGCCTTGCCGATCCCCTGCTCGACCGGCTGCTTCCCGTTGCGGTTCTTCGACTCGCCGGCGCCGTGCAGGAACAGGATGACGGGGTACTCCTTCGTGCCGTCGTAGTCGTGGGGCACGAACACGACGTAGGGGACTTTCGACCCGTCGGGGTCGGTGAAGTCCTTGGTGACGAAGCCGGTCTTGGTGCCCTGGGCGGAGCCGGTGGCGACGAAGGCCAGGGCCGAGACGAGGGCGGCGAACAGCGCGCGGGTCATGTGCGGGCTCCGGGGGAGGCGACGGGCCGCGGGGCGGTGTTGGAGTAGCGTATCAGACGCGGATGCGCCCCGCCAGCGGGGAGAGGGCGAGAAGTGACGCCGCTTGCGGCGATGCACCGCGGTGCATCGCCGCAAGCGGCGGAAGACTACGCGCGGCGAAAAGCGAAGAATTCGCGCCGCGCCGGCCCCACCCACGGCAGCGCCTGCACCAGCTCCGCCGACAGGCCCGCCAGCGCCGCCAGCCGCAGCAGGTGGTCGCGGTTCACCTCCACCGCGTACCGGCTCCCCGCCGACCGACTCACCAGCGGCGACGTGAAGCCGTCCGCGAAGATCACGCCGCCGGGAGCCAGCACCCGAGCCGCCTCCGCCAGCAGCAGCGCCGTCTCGTCCGGGTACGTGTGCGTGAACACGCTGTAGAACGCCACCGCGTCGAACGTCTCGTTCTGAACCGGCACCGTCGTCATGCCGTTGACGGCGAAGCGGAAGTTCGGCCGGCGGTACGTGCGGCGGCAGTACTCGACCGCTTCCGGCGCCAGGTCGGTGCCGAAGAACGCCCCGCGGTCCGAGAGAAAACCCTCCGCCGCCGCGGCGAGCAGCCCCGTGCCGCAGCCGACGTCGAGTAGCCGGCCGTCGGGGGTGAGGCCGAGCTTCTTCAGCAGGTCGAGCTTGATCGGCTTGAGCCGCTCGAACTCCGCGGCCGACGGCGGACCCGACGCGCTCCAGTGGTTGCGGCCGAGGTCGGCCTTCGCGTAAATGTCCAGGTAGTTGAACCCGGCGTCGAACGGGTGGGAGACGTTCACATCGCACCGCGCCGCCGGGCCGACCGCCTCGAACGCCGGGCCGCCTCGCTGGCCGACGCCGAACGTCGCCACATAGTCGCCGAGGTAGCCCGGGGCCGGCACGCGGAATGCGGAAGTGACGGACTCACCCGGGTACACAACACGAGTCAGCGGTGCGAAGCCGTCGCACGGGTCGCACGCGGCGCCGGCGGCGCACGCCCAGCGCGCAAGGACGCCGACCGGGTGCGTTCCGTCCGGCCCAACCGGGAGGGGACTGTGGTTCGTGACACGGAGCGTCACGTCGAACGGCCGACCGGCCTCGCCCACGGGGCCGGCCCGAACGACCTCGACGCGCGCCCGCAGGTCGGACCCGGCGAGCGGAGCGGCGTGGCGGACCGGGCGCAGGGCGCGAGCGACGCGGCGGGCGACCGGACGGAGCGCGGCCGGCACGAGGAGCTTGGCGTTCATGCGGCGGGGTCCGGGGAACGGAACGGGGCCGGGACGGGCGGACACTACCCACCCGGCCCCGGCCCCGTCAATCACAACAGCAGCACATGCGTGAGCAGCGACTCCGCGGTTGCGGCCCGGCGTGCGGACGTGGTCAACCCCTCCCCCAGCCCCTCCCCCAAAGGGGGAGGGGTGCCCGCGCAACAGAACCTCCTGACTCGCATTCCACGTCAACCGGTGGGACTGCAAGTCGGTCGGTTCGACTCCCCCCTTCCCTCCCAGGGAAGGGGGGCCGGGGGGGTTAGGTTACCACGTCGGCGCGCGAAGAAGCCCGGGGACGGCCGTCCCCGGGCTTCGCGGAGCAGCACGTCAGCCCACGAACACCGGGTCGGGGAAGTTGCCGAACACGCGCACCGTGCCGCGGGCCTCCGGGTCCGGGTCCGGGTCGAGGCGGAGGTCCACGCCGTAGTAGAGGCCCACGTCCGCGCCGGGCGAGCCGACCAGGAGGTCGGCCCGGGCATCGCCGTCGAGCTTCGCCACCGCCACCCGGGCGCCGGCCCGTGCGTTCGGGTCGCCGGCGAAGAAGTCGGCCAGCGCCACATTCGTCTTCCCGGCGGCGAGCGCCGCCCCGCTCACCACGCGCACCCGCGGGGCGCCGCCGACGCCGGCCCCGGCCACCACGTCGGCGAACCCGTCGCCGTCCACGTCGCCGACCGCCAGGTACGTCCCGGACCGCACCGACTCGTCGAACACGAAGAAGTCGTTGACCATCGGCTCCGGCTTCCCGCCGGCGAGCGTCGCCCCGTTGTAGATCGACAGCCGCGGGCCGCCGCCCCAGCCGGGGGCCACCACCAGGTCGGCGACGCCGTCGCGGTTGATGTCGCCGGCGGCGACGCGGAGGCCGCCGCGGAAGTCGGGGTACGGCAGGCCGTAGAAGTCGGGGACCATCTTGGTCAGCGCTCCGCCGGCCCAGACCTGCACCCGCGGCCCGCCGCCCTCCCCGGGCGCGATCACCACGTCGGACCGGCCGTCGCGGTTGAAGTCGGCCGTGGCGACCTCGGCGGCCCCGGTAAAGTTCTCAAACGGGGCGGTGTCGAAGATCAGCTGCCGGGTCGCGCCGTCCCAGATTCGCACCCGCGCCGGCATCCCGCCGCCGCTCCCGATGATCACGTCCGGCGTGCCGTCGCCGGTCACGTCGCCGCGGGCGACGCGGGCGCCGCCGGAGTAGTCGGGGCCGAACGGGGTGATGGTGAAATCGACCGTCGCGTCGGACCGGTACACCACGACCGTGGTCGCCGCCCCCGGCGTGGCGGGGGTGGCGGCGGCGAACGCGGCCGGCGTGGACGGCACCGTCGCGGCGGGAGCCCGCGCGCCGTTGGTCGGCACCTGCGCCGCGCCGTCCGAGCGCGTCGGGCTCCCGGACGTGTCCGGGTTCGACGTGGCGATGATCGGCGTCGCCGGGCCGGCGGGGGCACCGACCTCCACCAGGCTGTAGTCGGTTCGGGTCGGGTTCTTGTTCCCGTCGGTGTGGACCAGCGCCACGAGGCCGGCGAACGTGACCTGCCCGTTCCGCTCCGCCGCGATCGGGTACAGCAGCTGGTTCGCCAGCGGGTTCGACTGCCGGTACACGGTCTGGAGCTGCCACCGGCCGCCGACCAGCGTGGCGACGCGGATTTGCCCGGCCACCTCGTTCGCGTAGCTGACCGCGAGGTGCTCGCCCGCTTCGTCCGAGAAGATGACGGTCGGCCGGCCGCTCCCGTCGAAGTACAGCTGCGGCGCGAACCCGGTGAACTTCGCGCCGTCGCCGGCGGCGTAGTTGTCGGGGGCGGTCGCCACGTCCTGGTGGGTCCAGCTGCCGTTCGCGTTGCGGGTGCTGTAGATGAGCTTCGACCACTCCGGCGAGCCGGTCGAGTAGCGCTCGACGTAGTAGTGCGCCACCGCGACCAGCCCGTTCGGGCCGACCGCGACCGACGCCCCGAGCCCGGCGTCGGCGGTGCCGTCGGCCGGCGCCTGCACCACCTCGGAGCGCCACGAGCCGGACGAGTTACTGGCGTAGCGCAGCTCGCTGTACACGGTACTGAACGCGCCGGCGATGTAGAACTGCGGCGTGTACGTGACGTGGGCCTTGTTCGCGCCGTCCACGGCGAGCGACAGGTAGCGCGGCGCCCAGCGGCCGCCGGTGAACCAGATCTCCTGCTTCAGGTCGGCCGTGTCCGCGACGCGGTCGAACGCCCAGCTGCCGGTCTTGTTCGTGGTGTACCACAGGATGCCGCTGCCGGCGCTGCCGACGCCCGTCGCCGCGGTGTACGTCTCGGCGAACAGCAGGTGGATGGAGTTGTTCGCCCCCGGCTCGGCGACGAGGTTGCTCGGCCCCCAGGTGCTCAGCCACGGCACGGTGATCGATTCGACCTGCTGCCACGCCCCGCCGGTGCGGGCGTAGTGGCGGACCACCGTCTGGAAGCCGCTCCCCGCGCCGTTCCACACCTGGTCGAGGAACAGGACGTGCGGGGTGCCGTCGCCGGTGAACACCAGCTGCGCCGACTGGGCCGCCTTCTGGACGGCGTCGCGGGTGTCGTACTGGCCCTGGGTGAAGGTGGTGGCGGTGGCGACGGGGGTGTCGAACCACTGGCTCGCCGCCCGGGTGCGGTAGACGAGCGTCTGCCCGCTCCAGACGAGCTGCGCGAGCTCGCCGGTGGGGGCGTACTGGGTCCAGTTGAATTCGCCGGCCGGGATGACGGCACCGGCGGGGACGGAACGGTCTTCGAGTTGTTCGACGCGGAGGTCGGCCGGGCGGTACGGCTGGGTCATCCGGGGCCCCTGTCGGGTAACGGATAGGCGCGCGAGCTCGAGGCCGATAGCCGCGGGGCTGCTCGGAATCAAGGCGCACCCCTCCGGGCTGGGACGGAACCACCCCTCGGCCCCCGCCGGAGGTACGACCGACGCCGTTCCCTGGCCCCCCGACCGGAACGACCGCCGGCCCGCAAGTCGTCCGCCCAGCGGCGGAACCGATGCGGGCCGGCGGCCGTGCCGATCCCCCCGCGCTCCCGCTCAGAGGAGCGCCGCCGTAGAATGCCGTCGCATGGACGACACCCCGGCGATCCGCACCGAGAACCTGACCCGCACCTACCGCCTCCCCAGGCGGCGATGGGGTAAAGCCCCGGACCCTGCCGCGCCCGCGGAGTTCACCGCCCTCGCGGGGGTGACCCTGGACGTGCGGCCGGGCGAGCTGTTCGGCCTGCTCGGCCCGAACGGGGCCGGCAAGACGACGCTCATCAAGATCCTCACCACCCTCCTCGCGCCCACGTCCGGCACCGCTCGGGTGAGCGGCCTGGACGTGGTTTCCCAGGCGAGGCGGATCCGGCCGTTCATCAACATGGTGAGCGGCGGCGAGTCCAGCGGGTACGGGATCCTGACCGTCCGGGAGAACCTGTGGCTGTTCGCCCGGATGTACGGCGTGCCGACGGCCCTGGCCCACGACCGCATCGACAAGATGCTCGGCGTGGTCGGGCTGACCGAGAAGGCCGGCTCGCGCGTAAGTCACCTATCGACCGGGCAGCGGCAGAAGATGAATTTTTGTCGCGGCTTCATCACCGACCCCACCGTGCTGTTCCTCGACGAGCCGACGCTGGGGTTGGACGTGACCAGCGCCCGCGCGATCCGGGTGTTCGTGCGCCAGTGGATGGCGGAAGACCCGGCCCGCACACTGCTTCTGACGACGCACTACATGGCCGAGGCCGACGAACTGTGCGACCGGCTGGCCATCATCGACCGCGGAAAAGTGCTGGCGTGCGACACACCGGGCAACTTGAAGAAGAAGGTGCAGGAGTTCCCGATCTTCGAGCTGAGCCTGGCGTCGGGGTCGGGCGGCTGGGCGGAGCTGGGCAAGCTGGCGGGGGTGCATGCGAGCACGTCGATCGAGGGGCCGGAGGGCGTGGTGGTGAAGGTGGCGCTGCGGGAGGAGCCGGCGATCGGGGCGGTGGTGCAGGCGCTGGCGACCGGCGGGGCGCACATCCTGTCGCTTAAGAAGGTGGAGCCGACGCTGGAGGACGTGTTCATCGAGCTGGTCGGCCACGGGCTCGCAGACGCAACCGAAAGCCCGGGGACGGCCGTCCCCGGGCTTCGCGTGACCACACAGTGACACCCACCATGTCAGCGATTCACCTGTTCGTCGCCGCCGCGCTGGCGCGCTCCTACGCCCGGGTGGCGTGGCTGTTCCGCAGCCGGACGTGGATGGTGCAGGAGACCGTGCTGCCGGTGCTGGCGGTGTCGGCGTTCGCGTACTCGTACCGGGCGATGGGGGCGCCGCCGGAGTACACCGGGCTCGTCGTGCTCGGGGCGACGATGACGACGTTCTGGCTGAACGTGCTGTGGGGGATGGGGGCCGCCCTGTACTGGGAGCGCGACAGCGGCAACCTCGAGCTGTTCGTGATGTCGCCGGCCCCGATGATGGGCGTCCTCACCGGCATGGCCCTCGGCGGCATGACCACCACGACCGTCCGCGCCACCGTCATCGCCGTCGCCGGCACCCTCCTGTTCGACGTGCCGATTCAGCCGACGAGCTGGCCGCTGCTCGGCTTGATCTTCCTGTTGACGCTATCGGCGCTGTACGGGCTGGGGATGATGTTCGCGTCGGTGTTCCTCCGCTGGGGCCGCGAGGCGTGGCACCTCGTCAACCTGTTGCAGGAGCCGGTGTACCTGCTGACGGGGACGAACTTCCCGGTGGGGGCGATCTTCCCGACGGCGGTGGCCGCGGCCGCGACGCTGATCCCGCTGACGGCGGGGATGGACGCGATGCGGCAGGTGCTGTTCCGCACGCCGGGCATCTTCGACGTGTGGGTCGAGGTGGCGCTGCTGGCGGTGCTGTCGGTGGTGTTCCTGGTGACGGCCCGGTGGCTGCTGGCGCGGCTGGAGAGGCGGGCGCGCGAGGAAGGGAAACTCACCGTCCGTTGGCAATGACCCCCGAAAGCCCACCCGTGGCAACGGGTGGGGCTTCCCCCCACCCGTCACGTCCACGGAAACCGATGCGCGACTACCTGCGAACCCTCCGCCTGGCCGCCTGGCTCGGCTGGCAGCTCGAAACCAACTGGGCGAGTCCGTGGCTGTTCGCCATCTACATGGTGATCAAGCCGGTGACCGGCTCGCTGATGCTGGTGTGCATGTTCTACGCCGCACGTTACGCCACCGGCGGGCGGGTGCCGGCCGAGTTCCTGCCGTACCTGTACGTGTCGAACGCCTGCTTCGGGCTGGTGGGCACGGTCACGTTCGGGCTCAGCTACGCGGTGGTGACCGACCGCGAGCGCTACCGGATGCTGAAGTACGTGTTCCTGAGCCCGGCCCACTTCCAGACGTACTTCGCCGGGCGCGGCCTCGCCCGCGTCGCGGAGGGGACCGTCGGCGCGGCCCTCAACATCGCGGTGGGGCTGCTGCTGTTCGCCGACATGCGGGAGGCGGTCGGCGCCGCCGGGATCGACTGGCTGTGGCTGGCGGTGTTTCTCGGTATCGGCGTGGTGATGCTGTGGGCGGCGGGGATGGTGTTGGCGGGGGCGTGCCTGAACCTGTCGCGGAACGGCATGTTCCTCAGCGAGGGAATCAGCGGTGTGGTGTACTTGCTGAGCGGCGTGGTGTTCCCGATCGGCGTGCTGCCGGTGTGGGTGCAGTGGGTGGCGCTGAGCCTGCCGACGACGTACTGGCTGGAGGGGATGCGGCGGGCGCTGATGGGGCCGGTGCCCGACAGCGCGCCGGTGCTGCGCGGCCCGCTGGCGGCGTGGTCGAACGCCGAGCTGGCGACGATGCTTCTGGCGACGACGGCGGCGCTGGTACTGTTCGCGCTCTGGTTCTGGCGATGGAACGAGCGGCGGGCGTGGCGGCTCGGCAAGCTGGAAGAGAACGCGGGGGTCTGACAGGGCGAGCCGACCGCCGTCAGCCGCCGGGTGTGTCACGGCAGCAGGTCGGCGACGGCGGCGCTGGCGTGCGGCGCGGCGAGCGGCGACACGGTGTCCGTCGGGCCGAACGTCAGGTGCGTGCGGTAGGCCGTCGCCCCGAGCCCTTCGGGAAGTGTGACCGGGTCGCGAAGAACGACTATCCGGCGGTTCAGTAGGTCGATCACCCAGTAATCCGGGACGCCGGCCGTGGCGTACTTCTCGGCCTTCGCCGTGATGTCCTTCGACAACGACGTTTCGGACACCTCGACGATCAGGACGGCGGCGGACGGGGTTCGCCCGGCGTAATCACGGGCGGTGCCGGGTACGACCGCGATGTCCGGCCCCGGGTCGTTCCGGGTGCCCACGTCGAACCCCTTCTGGGTGCGAACGTGGTGGCCGACCTTGAACACCTCGCGGAGCCAGTCCTCGGTGACGGCCATCGCCAGATCGTGTGGCGGATTGGGGTTCGGCACGACGTAGATTTCTCCGTCGAGCAGGCAGGTTCTGATGTCCCGAAAAACGTCGAGTTGACCGAGCTCGCGGTAATCCGCGATCGTCCACCGGAACGGGGTCGGCAGCGCCGCCGTCGCCGACGCAGCGTTCGGCGGTTGCCCGGCGGGCTGGAGCGGCGGTCCGGACGGCGGGGCAAGTGTGGTCGCGGGTGTCATACGGGTTCCTCCTCCCCAACGTACCGCCACCCCGGCCCGAACACCAGTCCGCCCGCGCTCACCGCGGCGCCCCGAGGTGCGTGCGGAAGAAGCCGGCGGTGCGGCTCCACAGCCGCTCCATCACCACCGGGTCCGACGAGTACATGTGCGTCACCCCCGGCAGCGCCAACGCCTCGAACGAGCGGCCGGCGCGGAACAGCGCGTCACTCAGCCGCAGCGTGTGGCGGTAGTACACGTTGTCGTCGGCCGTGCCGTGGACCAGTAGCAGCGGACGCTCCAGCTTGTCGGCCAGCGGCAGCAGCGACGCCTCGCGGTACGCCGCGGCGCTCGCCGGCAACAGCCCCATGTAGCGCTCGGTGTAGTGGGTGTCGTAGTCCTCCCAGTCGGTGACCGGGGCGCCGGCCACGGCCGCCTTGAACACGTCCGGCCGCCGCAGCACGCCGTTCGCCGCCATGTACCCGCCGAACGACCACCCCACGACGCCGACCCGCTCGCGGTCCAGCTCCGGGAACTTGTCGCAGAGTGCGTGCAGCCCCTTCACCTGATCCTCCAGGGGAACGGTGCCGAACTTCTGGTACACGGCACGTTCCCAGTCGCGGCCGCGGCCGGGGGTGCCGCGGTTGTCCACGGCCACGACCACGAACCCCTGGTCGGCGAGCCACTGCGGCACGAGCCAGTTCCGCATCGCCTGCACGACGTGGAGGTGCCGCGGCCCGCCGTACACGTCGAGGATCACCGGGTACTTCTTCATCGCGTCGAAGTCGCGCGGCCGCACCACCGCCGTCCAGAAGTCGCCGACCTTCTCGACCGTCACGTTCGGCGTGAACGGCGGCTCCGCGGCGACCGAGGGCAGTTCGCCGTGGAGTTTGCGGGTGTTGTCGAACACCGAGGACCGCGGCATTTGCTTCAAGGTAGTCTTGGTGATGACGTGCTGGCCGTAACCGCCGAACACCGCCGTGTGGAAGCCCGGTTCGTTCGTCACGCGCTCCCATTGCTCGGCGAGCGGCTCCACATCTACCTCCCACGTCGGCACCGCGACCAGCCGGATTTGCTGTTGTGTGGGGTCCGGCGCCGTGAGTACGGCAACGCCCTTGACTTCGGGGGCAGGCCCACCGAATTCCACCCGGTAATCCCAGATCACTCCGAGGGGGCGCTGGTCCGCTTTCACCAACACGTCCTTGATCTTGCCGCTTCCCGCGTCCCGCTTCTGCACCTCCAACCCGCCCGGTCCTGTACCTGTCCAGGCGAAATAATCGCCGGCCCACACCGGCACTTCTGCTGGGATGTTCACCCACGCCGCGTCCTTCTCCTCGACCAGCAACCGTGTCTTGCCGGTCGCCGGGTCAACGCGGTTCAACGCCAGACTCTGTTGAAGTCGATCCTGCACGATGATGCTGAGTTCGTAGCCTGTGCTGCGCGTGCTCCACTTCACCGCCGCCAGGTACTCGTACTTCGCCCGGTCCCACTCGACCCACACCGTGTCGCCGCCGGCCACCGGCTTCACGCCCAGCCGCACGGCCACGTTCTTCTTCCCCGGCCGCGGGTAGAACTGCGGCGACGGCGGCACCTCCGGCTTCAACGGGTCGGCCACCCACCACTGCTCCACGCCCGTGTGGTCGGCTTCCGTGTATGCGATGCTCTTCGAGTCCGGCGACCACCAGAAGCCGCTGTGCCGGCCCATCTCCTCCTGCGCCACGAACTCGGCCAGGCCGTGCGTCTTCGTCACCGTGCCGCCCGTCGTCACCGCGAACTTCTTGTCCGCGGCCAGGTCGTAGCACGCCACGTCGAACCCGCGCACGAAGCCGACGAGCTTGCCGTCCGGCGACCACTTCGGGTCCACGATCGGGCCGTCGCCGCCGGCCTTCAGTTCGCGCAGCTGCCCCGTCGCGCGCTCCAGCACGTACAGCGTGTTGCCGAGCTTCACCAGCACGAACGCGCCGTCCGGGCTGAGGTGGAAGTCGGCGAAGCCGCCGGCGCTGACGCGCTGCCGCTC
>Ga0105046_10004708_pt1 | contig 21688 bp, 21 predicted proteins | sample MAT03_FD_78385 | JGI IMG/M metagenome (GOLD analysis project Ga0105046, IMG submission 78385) | Freshwater microbial communities from Lake Fryxell liftoff mats and glacier meltwater in Antarctica - MAT-03 (megahit assembly) | ecosystem: Environmental > Aquatic > Freshwater > Ice > Liftoff...
AAAAATATAATAAAAATTTCATAGGCAAATGGATTATCTAAAAAATGTTAAATTTTATAAAAAACAAACTTAAAAAGATCTACGAAAATTTTACCGATAAAATTAAGGGCATTTTCGGGCAACAAAAAGTTGATATCAATACCATTAAAGAGCTAGAAAAGATATTAATCAGTGCAGATGTTGGTATAAAAGCTACCAAAACCATCGTTGAGAATCTTAAAATTGAACTCCAAAAAGGCACTATCGAAAAAGGTTCTGACCTTAAAGAAGAACTTAGAAACGCCTTAAGCAACTTGATAACAACTAATAAATATTCTTATGATGCCGATATTTATTTATTGGTTGGCATTAATGGTACTGGCAAAACTACTTTTGCTGGAAAACTCGGAAACTGGCTTAAGGAGAAAAATAACAAGGTACTGTTTATTGCAGGTGATACTTTTAGAGCTGCTGCAACTGAACAATTAGCAAAGTGGGCAAAAGATTTAAATTCTGACATTATAATAGGCACCGAAAACCAGGACCCTTCTTCGGTCATTTTTAATGGCTGCGATCAGTTCAAAAAAGGTTCTTATACCAAAATGATTGTTGATACCGCTGGCCGACTTCAAACAAAGACCAACTTGATGAAAGAGCTAGAAAAAATTAAAAAGACCATCAACAAACAATTACCAGACAAAAAGATCTCTACTCTTTTAATTATTGATTCAATGCTCGGACAAAATTCATTAGAGCAAGCACAAATCTTTAATGAAAGTACCAAGCTCGATGGCATAGTTCTCACCAAGCTTGACGGTACCGGCAAAGGTGGCATCATATTTGCTATCAACCAAAGCCTCTCTGTTCCCGTAGCATTCATATCATTTGGCGAAAAAATAGATCAGATGAATGTTTTTGATGAGCAAGAATATATCAATCAAATATTAGATTAGCAGCCCCAAGCACCCCACCTTTTCCCTTTTTTTCAATTACAGGCTATCTTGAAATTAGCTATATGCAATTCGAGAACTACAAAACTACACTAAAACAACCTTTCGTAGTTTTGCATGATTATATGAGTAATTGGGTCCACCTGAATTGTTTTATGCTAACAATGCCGAATCAACGAATTCTACAAATAGAAACTGTTTGGGTTTTCTAATTTGACAAATAATTGCTTTGGCATATTATTAAATATAACCAAGAAAATTAAGTGTAAATAATTTTTATATTTCTGCTTAATTTTAAATTACGATATAATTCCAATGGAGGAACATTATGAAACGTCAAATTTTTTGGCTATTCTTTAGCTGTTTAACAGCAACAACTTTTTTAACATATTCTATGGAAGAGGGCGACTGGGGTTCGGAAAGCGAATTGACCGATATCCTTGCTAATGCAAATCCAGAAGAGCTAGCAGAAGCAATTGAAGAAATAAAGAAACTCTACCCACAACTTGAAACCCAAGGTACCGGCGAGAAAGAAGAAAAACAAAGCATTGTTGAGTATATTTCTAGCAAAATTCAAATCATATCTACAAAGAAACTTGAAAACTTCTTAATGCTGCAAGTTGGAAAATTGATTAAGGCGCTAGCAACCGCAAATACCAACTGGGAAGGATTTGCTTCAGAAGCAACCGAAGATTTTCTCGAATCTGTAGACAGAGAAAAAGCAATGCAAATTTTCGCAGATTACTTTCCTAATGCCCTAGATGAATCATTACAGGATATCAGAATGCATGTAGTAGGTTTAATGATTTTAGGAAAAGCTCTAGAATACGCAGAAGATGCAGCAGAAACTAACATAGAAAACCCTGATTCCATTTGGAATGATGACATTATTTTAGCATTTATTGATTGGGTTACTCCTTATCTAAACAAGAAGAGCCATGAAGTACTAAAAAAATACATGTTAGAATATCCAGAGCTTCAACAAGAAGGTAAAGAACTTTCAGCGTCAAACCAAGTTGCCGCGAAACACCCATCCACATATCGCTCAAAAAAAATTAGTTCAATGGTAGATAATACAACTATGGACATAGCAGCTAGAGTTAAAGAACTAGAAAACCAGCTAAAAACCAAACAACGCTTAATTAGACAATTAAAGCAACAACTCGGACAAGCAAATAACGGGCAACCATGCTCAAATCAAATAATGATGCTCAATGGCGCTATTCTCGGAGCAGGTGGATCATTTGTTTTATCGATGCTTGCACGATTCTTTTGCGAACCTTGCGTAGAGCATTTTGAACCAAATTCAACTATGGCTTTATTGTTGGCAATAGGCGGTACGGTTGGAACATCCACAAGTCTGTACTATCTTCAAAAAATGCCAAACTTTAGAAATTTATTAGCCACATTAGTATGTCAAACTGGAACACAAATAGGAAATCTTTGTTCGTTATACCAAAGATTAGCCAAGGCTCTCAAGCAAAAAGAAGCGGCATTACCTAGCCCTTGGAAAATCTTTACCAATACACTAACGCCGGAACAAATAGAAACACTTAGCGATATTGATGGACTTTTGGACGGAGAAGACAACATTAATACTGCTGCATTTGCAACAATATATGCTAATCTTCGTGAAGCATATCAAGATGCTAAAGCCAATAAAAAACAGGCAGAACCTAAATTTGTAACATTCAACCTGTTTTTGCATACAATTAAAGAAGAGCAAAAAGCATTATTCTTAGCAGCTATGCACTATTTAAAAGCTCAAAATACCGAAAAAAACTAATTGAACCAATTTAGTTACCTAGTTATTTATTTTTCTGGGTGCTCTCATTTGAGCACCCAGTTTGCTAGTTATACTAATTTTTTGTATCTCAAGGTCAAATTACAGAAGTTTTATAGCTGAACTTCAAATACTCCCGGGAGTTTTTAAGCAACCAGGCAGCCTTCTTAAGTAAATTTTAAATGAGCTAGACTGTTAAGAGTCGAAGATAACATATTTAAAGCTGCTCTACTTTGCTCTAAAGTAAGAGGTTCAGGCTTTACATCTTCTTTCATATTTGATTCGATCTGTATGGTATTAAATATATTTTGCAACTGTACGCGCCCAGGTATAGATTGCGCCTCTAGACTCAGTTCGATATCTTCTCGTGCAACTTCCATGCAAGTCAAAAACTTTGATAAATCTTTCGGATCTTTTATTAAAAACTTTAATGCAAATAAGTAAACATACGTTAAGCTTTTATTTAACACAGCCGAATGAACAGCTTGAACACATGGTGTACCTGAAAAAATCCACGAATACCATGTTGATGGCGTTCCAATGTCAATTAAACTATCAACAATACCTTTTTGCACAAGTATGCCTGATGCATCAACTCTACCAGCTATTTTTTGTTGAATAAGAAGATCAATTTTAGGATCTAACTGCTCTTGATAAGTAGACCAAGCCTTATTAGAAATATCTGTGTCAATCTCACCATATACCACATCTTTTAATTCAAGAGATGCCTTCTTCGCCACTGCATCAATTTTATGCACAAATAGGTCTTTTATATGTATTAAGGCACCCAAAGCCAATGCTTTATCAAATTTCACACCAAAATATTCAATGTCATCTGTTTCTGGTTTTAGCTCACCTCTATCAACAAAAGATTCAAAATTAAATTTTTGGACACCATTGTCGTCAACCATCTCAAAGAATGTAATGTCAGGCAACTTACATTCCATACCATCACCACTATTGACTTTGATGGAAAACAAAATCATTATTGTTAACAAAACTCTTTTTTTCATCACATTTACTCCTTTTTAGACAATGCAAACCAAGATACAAGAACCCATAAAAGAATTAATCTCAAACATTACTTCAAAATTGATATCACTCTATCCAGACGTTGCCCATGCCCAAAATAGAGCATGGTTAATTCTTCAATTTGTTACAAACTACACTAAAGCACAATTGCTTGCGAATAGTCAAATAAATATTACTGAATTACACCTAAAAAACATTGAACAAATTATACACTTACACGTTAATCATCATAAACCCATCCAATATATTCTTAAGAACGTTCCCTTCTTAAACCTGGATATTATCCTCAAACCTGGAACGCTCATACCAAGACCAGAAACGGAGAACTGGTGCAATAACCTCATCGAAGCAATAACCGATGCTCATCTAGGCCAACCACCCTCCTTAACCATATTAGATCTGTGCACTGGTACAGGATGTATAGGCCTAGCATTAGCAAAGACATTTCCGCAAAGTACTGTATATGCTCTAGATATCTCAAATGATGCCTATCATCTCACAAAAGCTAATGCCCTGCATAACGACATACAAAACATAATTGTTCTCAAATCTGATTTATACAAAAAGCTACCACAAGATATAAAGTTCGATCTCATTGTTTCTAATCCACCCTATATCAGTTATAAGAGATGGAAAACACTTGATCCAATGGTTAAAAAGTGGGAAAACGCCAACGCTTTAACCGCAAAACGAAGTGGTACTTTCTTGATTAAGAAAATTATTAAAGAAGCTCCTCGATGGCTTAAAAGCAATCCCCTACTAAAACAAGCTTGTCTTCCGCAACTTATTTTGGAGATGGATGATAACCAAGCAAAAAAAATCAGTAAACTATTGAAACATTATGGCTTTAGCAGCATTATGGTAAAAAAAGATATGGCAGATATGGACAGAGTAATTGAAGCATCTCTAAAAAAATAATCTGGTGCTTGCATTTGCATTGTCACTAAGAGGAATAGCCAAATGCAAAACACAAAACTTATTTTAATTTTTGGTTCAACCTTAACGGTGTTAGTGCTTAAAAATAATGCCATACTACATTCAGAAGAACATCATTTTACTACCAATGAAGTTATTGATGGGATAATGTTCAATCCCACCAAAATTGAGCAGCTAATAGCCAATTTTTTATCCAAGCGTGAGTTGAATTGCCTATCAACAACTATAGTGCTCCAAGATGGTATCGTCACTCAAGATTTAAATAGTGATCTTAAACTAGATCCGAAAATATTTTTATTAAAATCTTATGAACTCCAATTCTATCCCCATCAGATTGTGTATAATTTAGGGATAAAACATTACCAACTATTTCAATATCATTTGTTATGTACTAGGCTATCACTCAAATTAGAATCAGTAACAACACCCTTGCTTCATTTACATCGATTATTTAAGATTAGCTCGCATCGCACAATACCTAGAAGCATCACAACAATAAATGCACTAAAAATGGTTCTCAAAAAAAGTATCGAAAAATCAGAATTGCAAGACTCGATTTGCAATCCAATAAGAAATTTTGATAGCCTTCTCACATTATATTAATTTGTAAATTAATCAGAAATCTAGCATTGGAATAGAATGAAAGACTTAAGTATCTCTGCAACCAATAATCATCATGAACTAAAAAATTCTTCCAAAAGATGGTTCATCATCTCTTCAGCATTACTTCTTTCACAAATAATTCTTCTGTGCTTTGTGCATTACAAGCAAAAGTCCAAATTAGAACATATCTTAAATGAGGTTGCTACCTTAGAAGCTTTTATTGAAACTCAGCAGCCCATCTTAGAAACTAAGCATAAATTAACAAAAGAATACGAAGGGCTCCTCCAAAAAAAAGCCAACCTTATTGGCAACACAAAGCTTCCTAAATTGATTCTAAAAAAGATAATAAAAAATATTCCTAACGACTGCTGCATCTCAAATTTGGTTTTTAAAAATAATATCATCACCATTAAAGGGAGTTCAAAATCGTGGGCATCGCTGAATAATTTTTTTGACGCCCTCTCTAAGATAAATGCACTTGGAACTATACGACTAAAAAATTCTACGAAAGAATCTCTATATCTAAACTTTGAGATCGAGTTTTCGAATAACAAAAAAGCAAAACACCCCAAATGATAACCGATAATCTCAACCATATCTTTGTAACATTGAGATGCTGGTATCATAAGTGCCATGTAACCATGGACATCTGGAAGATTCATTTTTGTGCCTTAGCTAATAGAACATTTGTGCGCTCTATATTTAGAAAGTGCATTCTTTAATAATTTTTTTATGTTCTTATGCTTAGTTCTCTTAGCTATTTTTAAAGCAGTATTTCCAGCCTCATCCTCAATTCTCGGGTCTGCTGCATGGTCAAGAAGTTGCTGCGTGATCTTTTCATTCATATTCAATGCTGCAAACATTAACGGCGTTTGCCTAGATTTATTTGGAATGTTGGGATCAGCTTCATACTCAAGAAGTATTTTGACGATATCTGGGGAATCCTTGACAGCGACTATTAGAGGAGTATCACCCTGGTTATTTGCACCATTTATATCAGCACCATGCTCTATTAATAACTGAGCCAGTTTGTTATGGCGATTTTTTATTGACTCGATTAATACAGGATTTGTGGGATTAGTACCTATTTGTAAATTAGCATCGGCACCAGCTAAGATGGCTTGGGCCGCAAGAATTTCGTTCTCAGAACTAAACTCAGTTTGGGTTATATCCAAAAGTTTTTTGAGTTCTTCATTGTTCTCTTCTTTAGTGTTTTCTATAAAATAATTAGGAAATTTTTCATTTAGTAATCGCACAAAAACCTTGTTAATATCTTCTGAGAATGCCCGAAAATTTGCATCAACTGATAGAATGTTTTTTAAACTCTTTGATCGCGAAAATTTTGTATAAGCTTCAAATATGCTCTTGCTATCATTAACAATTTCTTCAATAATTTCTTCTATCAAAGGCAGGATTATGCGAAGTTTCAGTTCATTTGGCAACTGAGATAGATAAGAATCTTCTGATTCTGCTCTATCTTCTTCCATAGCCACAATTAAACTTGAAGCACTAATTAGATGTATTAAAACTAGACACTTGATATATTTATATTTATACATTTTTCCTCCATAAGGTGATAATACAACTATACCTTATTCAACATCAAAATTACAAGATGAAAAATTTGCAAATTTAATAACAATCCTGTCTAGGCAACATTAACATACCCAATTACAAACAAAATATTCCATATTTACAAAAAGGCGTAAAAACAATAGCCGTTTGACAAACTATTTGGTACAATTTTTATTGTATCGAAAACTTACCGGACTAGAAACTCCCGTACAAATGCCATCTCCAAATAGCTAAAATAATGCCTAAAATAAAAAAACTAGACCCTCAAGAAATTATAAAAATAGCTGCAGGAGAAGTAATCGAACGTCCTGCAAACGTTATTAAAGAACTATTGGAAAATTCAGTAGATGCGCAAGCTACACAAATATCTCTCTTCGTCGAAGATGCTGGCAAAAAACTTATACAAATAGTTGATGATGGTACAGGTATGTCAAAAGAAGACGCCATGCTCAGCATAGAACACCATGCTACCAGCAAATTAAATTCAGTTCATGATCTTGATAAGATTTTAACCTTCGGATTTAGAGGAGAAGCATTATCAAGTATTACCTCTATAAGTAAGGTAAGATTAACCACCAAAGAAGCTGCCGACCTAACCGCGACCGAGCTAGAAATATCCGGTGGGGAAATTTTAGGAATAAAAATGGTATCCGCAAATACCGGTACCAGCATTTGTATAGAAGATATATTTTTCAATGTCCCGGTCAGAAAAAAATTCTTAAAATCAAAAGAAACTGAATTCAGAGCAATACTACATCTGTTTCATGCCTTTTGCTTCAGCAACTTGTCCATATCCTTTAAACTTTACTCAGATAAAAAGCTGATTTACAATTGTCCTGCAGCAAAAAATTTAGCTGAGCGCCTAGAACAAATTTATGACCAAGAGCTAACCAATAATTTAATCTTAATTGAAGATAACGACAACAATAACAAGCTCCAATTAACTGGCATAGTCTCTAAACCGTCATACAATCGTTATGATCGCAATCAAATCTTTATTTTTGTTAATAATAGATGGGTAAAGAATTATAAACTTACGCAAGCACTGACCAGATCATATCAAGGCGCTCTACAGCCAGACAAATTTCCAGCAGGATTCTTGTTTCTAACTATAGATCCAAAAGAAATTGATATTAATATTCATCCTAAAAAAGAAGAAGTACAGTTCCTTCATCCGCGAATTGCCGAACAATTTATCACCAAGGCTATAAAGAACAGCTTAGATACTTCGGTAAAACAAAGTTTACACCAACAAACACCTTTGCCTAACGAGCCAGTAGCTCGCACTTTTTCAGCTGAAGCCAAATTCCCAACCATACCGTTTTATACAGAAACAAGCCAAACGACATTCGATAAATCTGAACCAAAAATCAAGCTCATCTCCCTAGAAGACATAGTTGATCCCCAACCAGAACAAACAAATCATGTTGCTTTTTCAAGCGTACTGGACAATTACTTTGGTCATCCAAAGCAAGAACCTTTAGTTGATGAAGAGTTAATTCATCAACAATGGCAAGAAAAACCATCAATGGACCATGTACATTCAACATTCAAAATTAGTACTCCGTTAATACATGATCAGATCAAAGAGAACATCTCTACCACATTGGAAATTTTCAAGCCTACCGAAAACTTAAAATGTAAAATAGTGGGGCAAATGTTTGATACGTATATTATTATTGAAAATGATAATGAAGTAGTTTTTGTTGACCAACATGCAGCGCATGAAAGAGTTATTTATGAAAAAATTAAGCACTCATATCAAATACCAGAGCCGATTGGCCTCTTAATTAACCAAATAATGACCATTTCAGCCAAGGATCTTATTACCCTAGAACCACACTTAAGCCTACTACAAGACCAAGGAATAGTGGCAGAACCATTCGGCAAAGATAAATTAATAATCAAAGCATTGCCCTCTTATCTCAGAAACAAATCAATCGAAGATATCATTCAACAAACAGTTGCATTGATCGAGCATAATGCCGATACAAAAGAGCTAAAAATACAAATTCAAGATGATTTACAGAAGCAAATTAGTTGTAAAGCTGCGGTAAAGGGTGGCGATAAGCTGACAATTGAATCAATGCATAACATTATAAGCAGCCTCTATAAAACTGACAATAAACTTACGTGTCCACATGGTCGACCAACCATTTGGTCTATTAATAAAAGCGAGATTGAGAAAAAGTTTAAAAGAGATTACAAAGGTAAAGTTTATTCATCAATATTTGATAACGATTAATCTATTTTTTTATACCACGGCAAACTTTGAATCTGTATCAAAGCAGAAACAATAGCCTGCTGGGTGTACTCTTTACGATTAATATGTCCTCGTGATAATAGACCGATTAAGCCTTCTGAACCGCCAAGATTAGCATTATTCGTAATACCAGATGCAAAGCATGCTTGGCTCAAATCCATCTTATCTTCTAAAACAAATTTAAGAATAGCCGCAGGCACTTCAAAACCACAAGATAGTCCAATGTAGTAATTGGTACCATCATAAATAGCACAGGTACATGCTTCTAAAAAACCAGTATTAGTTCCTGGTGCTGCAAACAAACCACTTTCGAGACCAAAGCTATATACACATGTACCACATTCAGCAAAGGCATTTTTCGCTCTATTTTTGGCACCGCTAATAATTTCTTCAAGCGAAAGAGGCTGTTCAGAAACTTCTGAAGATACCGAAAAGGATAAAAGCTTCGCATTCGATAATTCTGGATATCTGTTAATAAGCTCCTCAAGAGCTTGAACCTTAACCTTGTTTGTTGATCCGACTGCTATAATCATGATTGATACTTATATCTCGTTTTAGCTTTCATCATCTTCTTGCTCGGAGTTTTCCGATTGATTAACCGCTACCAAATTAGCTAGGCCTTCATTAAATTGTTCACTAGCATTAGCGATCAATTGCTTATAAATGGAAACAAATATCAGAGAGGGAATTGGATAACCAAATGCGAAAGCAATAGGAACAGCAATCAGTTCTATATAGCCCTGCCCAACTGAACCAAAAACCAAATACGAAATCCCTGCACCTAATAAAGCCACTGGGCTAACTGCAAAACAAATGGCTAAGAATGACCATAGTAATTTTAATTTTTCACCATATACCAAATGAGGAATCGCTCTTACGGCCTGCAGAAAGGTCAAATTTTTATCTAAAATCAAGTATTTACCCAACATATATTCAAGAAAAAGAAAGAAGCATAAAGCAAAGCCGATACAACTCACGATAAACCCTATTGCGCCACCTGAATGTGCAAATTGAATTATCGCTGTTGGCAACGATTGAATAAGATAGACGAAAGCACAGTACAATGCATAATGGCTAAAATTAAAATCGTAGTTAAAAAAATCTTTAAATCTTAGCAATTTAAAATTATCATAACTTTTTAAAACCAAAACGTTTATAACCATATCCCAGCCAAATTGAACAATTGGAACAATCAAACCAAGTTGCGGCAACAATGCTGGCATAAATAATTTTGCAAAATACATGCAAATCGATCCAATCATCGCGATAGAAAATACTTTGGCAAAAAATATAAAATTTTTTAAATATGTTCGAAAAGCATAGCTTAGAGCTTGCGTAAGAGAGAATTTTTGAAAAGATGCCACAATAAACTCCATGTTAAAGTTTGGTATTAGTTGTTATGCTTAATAGTATAACCCAATCACGATAAATTAAAATTGCCATTTATACAATAATGAAGAACAACTCTCTCACAACAATGCTCATTTCTCTTCTTAGAGCAATTGCCTAAAATGATAGATCCTGTATATTTATTCTAATATATTTATTATTTAAGATTATTTTGTAAGGACCCCTGCTTTGAAAAAACATTTAATCAGCATAATTTTATTATCATCGTTATTCGTTTATTTTGATTCACACTCGATGAAAAGGAAACGGCAAGAAACCAAGAATCCAAACAACCAGCCAATAAAAAGACAACAAATGGATCATCATGACATTGAGGATCTATCCGAAAAACTGATTGATAAAATGCAACAATTAATGATTGAACGCCAAGCATCAAACAATGATTTAATTAATGCGATGAGATCACGCGACCACAAACAAGTACTTAATCTGCTTGAAAATGAATATGCTTTTCTAGGAGAAAGTAATGCCCTCAAAGCCGGCATAATGCGCTGGGCTCTCATGAATGACTTTGATGACATAATACAACTAATTATTAATCGCGGCATTAATCTTAGAGGGCATTCTCAATTAACAAAACAAGTCTTATTGAGAGCATGCGTTTGTGGATATGAAAATACCGTATGTAATCTGCTTTTAAATTCTGATATACAAATCGATGCGCAAGACAGAGACGGACACAATCCTTTAATCAAAGCAATTATGTTTAATCACCCTGCCATAATAAACATGCTGCTTATGTATACTCCCAGCGATCAAAGAACAAGAAGAAATATGATAACTACCGCCCGAGATTGGGCTATGATGCATGGTCTATCAAATACTGTTAACAAGCTCAATAATGAATCACATCGCGAATTTTAAAAAAGTTTAGTATAGTCTGCATTCGCCTCGCCGGCGTTCATGATCCGTGTAACAATGTCACGGCTTATTAAAACACATAATCAAGCGAAATTTCATACGAAAAAGAGTTTACCGGTTGAGCATTCATTACTTTAGCATACCTATCGATTGTTCCGAACAAAGCCCGGTCCCAAGTAAATTCGATGCCAAATCTAAAAGCGCCCCTAGCATATAAAAACCGGGGACTTACGCGCGTGGTAAATGCAAGATTTTGAGCTGAATCGTCCACCGTATAGATAATTGGCGTTGGCTCAGCTGGAGTCACATAAAGAGCATGTTTGGCACCCAAGTTTTTAACACCCCCGACAAACAACCCCAATGACATATCCTGACAATGAAATACACAAAACGTATCTAGCCATACAGAAATAGCAGCAGTATTAGCATATGTTTGACAATCGGTTATTGGATCAACAGTTCGAACACCAAATCCGCTAATAAGCAATTGATCTGCACCATTTTCGGCATACACCGCCTTAAGGTTAATTTCACCCCACCGAAAAAAAGTATGAATAAAAACTTCACCAATAAGACTATCAATAAATTCATCTACTTTATAATTAGTTGCGCTAGCCAATCGAGGAACTAGCCGCTTATAATCTATAGCACCTCCTATAAAACTACCGTCATATCTCCATTTTAACTGAAAATGCACATTCGGGACTATAGCATTTTCAATATAATCATCTAGAGCAAATAAAGGACCGAAACTTAAAATATATCCCTCACTCGCTAAAGCAAATATGAGCTCCATATTGCCCAACATTTGAGTAAGTCGTATTTGGGGCACTAAAGCTTGTGGCTCAAAGGACGATCCCATACTACTACTCACCGTTCGGGGAAAAGCTTCCGGAAGAAAAAGGGGATGAAAGTACTGACCAAACAATAACGCACCGCTATTCCATAATAGCTCTCCGAAAGTATGCCTAATCTTAGCACTATATGCAGTAAGCTGCGATGTTCCCGTGAAGTCAAATTCTAGAAGTCCATATATATTTTTTTCACTATCATCATTAAACGGATTAAAAAGAATACCAAACCTGGTGGTATTTGCTGCAATGATGGTCTTACCATGATCACTAATATCTCTCCCTACAGCATCAAGTGCTATTATTTGAGGAAACAAATATGAACCGATAGAAAAAGCAACTAGTTCTTGCCTACTTCGTACAACCATATCCACACCGGCATAGCCATAAAATCTTACAACCGAGAAATAATTAAATTTGTCATAAGTAGAATCACCATATCGTTGCGCTAACTTCAATTGAGTAATAGCAGCGAGATTACTTTCTCTTTCTTTGAACAAGCTAAAAACAGAATGACCTTCTTCTGAGACGTTAATTTGAGCAAGAGCATTGGAGATAATATTAGCATCTTGTCCATACGACACCCACACCAAACAAGATACTTGAAGTTGTAAAAAAATTAAAAAATAGGATGCAAATTTCATATCGTATAAATACCGTAGCCCAAAATGCTTAAATGTGTTTTCGTTTTGAGTAATTAATGTATCTGTTTTTCTCAAGATTGCAAATCTCGGTCATAGTCGCAACATATGAGATTTTTGGCCCCAATTGTAATTGTCTCAAAAAATTGAAAAAGGGACAAAAATAATGATTTTGCCTTGATGTCTTGCGGAGAAAACAGTCAATTATCAAGCACTATTTGTACACCATTGATTTAACTATGTTAACGTACCATATTTGATTGAATTATAGCCTGTAACTCACCAATTTTTGGTATTGCTTTTACCTGCCAGGACGGACCAGTTTTATTACCTTTACTAAAGAATGTAATTGTTGGTGGCAATGAATAGCCGTACTTTACTGCTATTGCAGGCATCAAAGATACATCAACTGCAAATAATTTTACGTTATTTTGTGCGGGCCAACCACTCAAATCAAACTTAGTCAGAGTTGCATTGATCATCTCACATAATGGACATCGATAAATAGGAGATGATGGTACAAAAAAATTAACAACTGCCCAGACATCCGGCTGTAAAACTTGCTCTTGAAACTGCTTTTCCGAAGTAATATAAATTAAAGCTTGTATTCTTGGGTTATATAAAAAACCTATTGAACTAAACAAAGCCAATAGCAAAGATCTATAGTTCATTTGTTATCCTAAAATAATGAATTGTTTATATTATTATCTATAGTTAATTGCAAACTTTCCTCACTACAATTAAGCCTAGATTTATCATCTAGTTTTCGAAAACCTTAAAATACATAATCAAGCGCAACAGTATACTCAAAGCTACCTACAGGAACAGGATCAACAACTTGAGCAAAATCATCTAAACAACCATAAGATATCCCGTTCCATGAACATTCAAAACCAAATCTAAAAGCATCTCTAGCAAAGACAAACCTAGGACTAATTCGTGCAGAATATGATACATTTTGAGCTATTGAATTAACAGCAAATACAACAGGCTGATTAGTCGTAGGATTTATAAAGAGGGAGTTCTTGGCTCCTAAATTTTTAGCACCACCTACAAATAACCCTAAAGACATTTCTTGATTATAAAATAGCCAAAAAACATCGAGCCATCCAGATAAGGCTGCTGTATTAACATAAGTCTGCTTGTTGGTTATAGGCTCTTGTGTTCTTACTGCAAAACCACTGATTAATAACTGATCAGATCCATTTTGAGAATAAATAAACTTTAGATTTAGCTCTCCCCAAGAAAAAACATTATGAGCAAATGCTTCCCAAATAAAACTATCTAGGTACTCATTAACCTTATAATTGTTATCACTCGCTAATCTGGGGACAAGCCTTTTATAATCGAAAGCCCCGCCATAAAAACTACTATCAATAATGAATTTTGCGAGGAAACTACAATCTGGAACCATAGCATCTTGAATAAAACTAATGGATGGCACCGAAACAATTCCAACTAAAGGCCCATAAGACTGAATATAAGATTCACTGCTAACAGCAATAGCAAATTCAACCGGTCCAAATCGCTGCGAAAGTCGAATTTGCGGCATAATGCCTTGTGGTTCATACGGAGCTCCCATATTAAAATCAATAGTCCTTGGAAAACACTCTTTTAGAAATAAGGGATGATAGTATTGGCCAAATAAAAAGGCACCACTATTCCATACAATCTCTCCAAAAGCATGTCTTAGTTTTGCAGTATATTGGGTATCCAACGATACCCCACCAAAATCCATCTCTAAAATACCGTAAATATCGCATTCCGTCATACCGGCAAATGGGTTAAAAAAAACACCAAATCTAGATAGTTGTGCCTGTATAACTGTTTTAGCGTGCGCATTTATATCTTGCCCTTCAACATCTGGTAGGCATTGAGAAGGAAACAAATATGAACCAATAGTTTGGGCAACAACATCTTGGCGTGTCCTCATTGCAAAGCTAAAATTTAAAGCACCATAAAATCGAACTATGGTAAAGTCATAAAAGCGTTTATAAAGTGGGTCACCATAGCCTTGAGATACTCTTAATTCTCGTACTGCCAATATTCTGCTCACAGGACTCAAATGCGAAGGTATCCCATTACACCATGAACAAACGCCACCCATGGGCGCCTGCGCTCTATCAAATTGCCCTATTGCACAAGATAAATTATCAATAGCATTGTAACATAAGACCGAGGAGGAAAAACAAAAAACTGCCTGAAAAGCAATAATCAATAAATAATAAAAAACGCTAACCATTCTGATCCAAAACATCCCTATTAAAACACATAATCAATTGACACTAAATAAGAAAACGCATTTACCGGTATAGCATCAATCACCCGTGCATGGTCATCCAGAGTACCAAAGGCAGCTAGATCCCAAGTAAGTTCTATACCAAATCTAAAAGCGTTTCTTCCATATGAGAAACGGGGACTAACTCTAACTGAGTGAGCAAGAAGCTGGGCTAACCCATCCAATGCGTAAACAATTGGCTGATTGCTCGTCGGGTCTGTATAAAGAGCATGCGATGCACCAAGATTTACCGTACCACCTACGAATAAGCCTGCCGTCATTAAATCATAAAAAAATACTGTATATATATCTAACCAGCCCGAAAAAGCAGCCGTATTAGAATATGTTCTATAATCGGTTATCGGATCCACTGTATCGACAGCAAAACCGCTTATTAACAATTGATCCGATCCATTTTGTGAATAAACAACCTTACAATTTAGCTGTCCCCAATAAAAAACATTATGAGAGAAAACCTCAGCAATAACGCTATCAATATGCTCACTAACCTTGAAATTGTTAAAACTCACCAATCTTGGTACCAGTCTCTTATAGTCAAATGACCAACCCACAAATCCAGTATTTTCGAACAACCATTTAAATTCCAAGTTCCAGTTAGGAACAATTGCATTTTGTATAAAAACCAGCGACTGCACTTGACCTACTGTCTGCGTAAGAAAAGGACCCCAACTTTTAATGTATGCTTCACCAGCAGCAGTTAAAGTAAGCTCAATCATTGAGAACCGCTGCGAAACTCGAACCTGAGGAACCAATGCCTGTGGCTCGTAAGGAGCGCCCATATTATAATTCACCGTTCGAGGAAAGCAGTTACGAAGAAAAAGTGGATGATAATACTGGCCAAATAGAAAGGCACCGTTATGCCATATTATTTCTCCAAAAGCATGTCTTATTTTTGCAATATAGGCAGTCTCTGGCTCTATACCACTAAAATCCATTTCAAGAAGACCATAAATATTTGCTTGGGTATTTTGAGCTATAGGATTTAAAAAAATTCCCAAGCGCGCACCATTTGCTTCAAGAAAAGTTAAAGCGTGGGCATTTATATCCCTATCAATAACATCAGGTAAATAGGGTGCAGGAAAAAGATATGAGGCTATATTAAAAGCTTCTACGACCTGCCGAGTAACAGTGCCCATGGCAAATCCAGTGAATCCATAAAACCGAATCAACGATGATGGTGCAAACTTTGTATAAAGAGGATCTCCATATGCCTGGGACACTCTCAATTGCCGAATAGCAGCTATTTCACTATCCCAATTCAGTTGCATATTTGCATGCTTATGCAAATTAAAATGCAAGATTGCGTTGGGCGAATTACCAATATGCGCTTTCAGATTTAAACAACCGAACAATACCAAAAAGATATAAAAACGAAGATACTCGTGCGAATTTTTCATAGTTAAGTTTTAAATGCATATACTCATCATTACGATAAACCAGGCCCATTTTTCCTGGTTTATTAACATACTTGTTTTTATAAAGAATGCAATCTAATCTCAAAACTCAACTCTTGCATTAACATTTGTGGCTGTGTATAATTTTAAAATAAAAAAACTCATAATTATCCAACAGATAAAAAGAGAAGAAAATATGATAGTATTAATTTCTACCAAAGCCATTTCTTGGCCTTACCTTACATCGGTCGACAAAAACTCAACCATTATTTATACTGCTCATTTTCATCATTCTCACCATTCCCATCATTCACATTAATTCTTTACAATAACCTTGTAACTTTTAATTAAGTACTTTTTTATTAAGCAACCAATTAGTTATTCTAAGGGAATTGCTGAACCATTTTTTAAAAACTTAAATTTATTTTCCATTAAAGGAATAGCATGTCTAAAAAGATATTTATTTTGATTGGCTTAGTAGCACTGAGCGCTACCGCACTGTTTTTATTTTCATCAAAAGTTAATGATGCCAGAGATGATACATTAATATTAGGAACAATGAGTGGCTGGCCTCCTTATGTAAGCGTTAATAATGATGCTGAATATCAAGGGCTAGATATAGATATCGCACAAGAAATTGCAAAACGGCTGAACAAGAAGCTGATCATCAAAGATATGGACACGGTCATGCTCATGACATCACTAAGCCAGGGTAAAGTGGACTTTATAATGACCGGACTTTGTATTACCAATGATAGATTGCAAAAAATTATGATGATACCATACCAAGGCGAAACCATTACTGAGCTTCCTCTCTTGTTTTGGGATAAAATTCCCGAAGGCGTCAGGACGCTAGAGGATATTAAAAAAATACCGAATGCAATTATATGCGTTGAGGCAGGATCTGCTCAGGAAGATTTTATTACGCAGCAAAACCTAGAACAAGCAGGAATAGTTATCAAACAAAGCAATCCGACAGAATCGTTATTGGATCTTAAATATGGCAAAGCCTTAGCATGCTTGCTCGAGCCACCTATATTTGCTGATTTTAAAAGCAAATATCCAAATCTCAAAGCTATAATGGTTCCGCTTGATGACAAAAACAAAATATTTGGCAATGGCATTGGGGTTAAAAAAGACAACAAACAGCTCATATCAAAAATTGAATCTATAATTATTGAACTAAAAAACAATGGCTTCATACAAAAATGCCAAAATAAGTGGATCGCTAAAGGAAATTAATCATGCAGACTGATATTATATATTTACTGCTCAAAGGAACTCTTGTTACCATAGAATTATGGATCGTATCTTCATTGATAAGCATTGTTTTTGGAACCATAGCTGGCATTTTAAGATGCTCAAGACTCAGAATTCCATTACTTTCGCACAGTTTAGATTTTATAACGATGATCCTACGGGGAGTACCATTATATACCCAATTAATGATATTTTATTTTGTTGTACCAGAAGTTATCGGCATTAATTTATCCTCTTTCGTCGCTGGAACAATCGCATTAGGACTTTGCTCCGGAGCTTATATGAGTGAAATTATACGAGGAGCAATTAATGCATTACCCCAAACCCAGTGGGACGCATCCAGGGTCCTAGGCTACACCATTGCCAATCAGTTAGAACATGTCATCTTGCCACAAGCAATTATCAATGCATTGCCAGCAATAATCAGCGAATATTCGATGGTGCTTAAAAGCACCTCTATAATTGCAAGCATTGGAGCTCTTGAACTTACCAAAGTAGGCACAAATATTATTACTCGCTCATTAGATCCAATCCCTGTTTGTTTAGGTATTGGAGCGATATATTTAATTATCAACTCAATTCTTTCTTATATCGGTCAAGCAATAGAAAGGAGATATAATGTTACGAATTAAGAATCTCAATCTCATAAAAAAACAGACTAACATTTTACACACTATATCCATTGAATGTGCACCCGGTACGATCACTGCATTAATTGGAAAAAGTGGTGCCGGAAAAACAAGCTTGTTAAAATGCGTAGGACAATTGGATCAAACATATTGTGGATCGGTCGAATTTAATGCAAAGGATCTGATAAAATTCTCTCAAAAAGAAAAAGCTGAACTTATAGGCTTCGTTTTTCAACAATTCAATCTGTTTCCACATATGACAATACTTGAAAATTGCTCTAATCCTCTACGAATTGTTAAAAAATATGACACGAAAAAAGCGGATAGCATAGCCCTTGCTACTTTAGAAAAATTCGGCTTAAAAAATTTGGCCGATTCTTATCCAATTAATATTTCTGGTGGCCAACAACAAAGAGCTGCAATTGCTCGAGCATTATGCTTTAATCCTCAAATAATTTGCCTTGATGAACCTTCATCAGCCCTGGACCCTGAAAACACCGCTCTTTTAATAACAACATTAAAAACCTTAGCACAAGCCGGAACAACCATCGTTTTATCAAGCCAAGATATGCCTTTTGTAAAAGCTATAGCAGACAAGATAGTAATGCTAGAAAATGGAACAGTCGCCGAAGAATACTCTAAAGATAAACAGGCAAAAGATGATTCAAAAATAAGTAACTTTATGGATTTTATGAACTAAAAAACTTAATTCGATAATCATTGTTTTACATCAAGTTTTGTATTAATTTAATGGCAAGATAATGGCAATTTAATGGCAAAATAATAGAAAAATGTTTGATCCTAAATTTACAATTACCCCGAAATTAGCCTCAATCTTAATAAGAATTGAAGCAATAAAACAAGAAGTTAACATTATACCAATCACGCCCCAAATATTAGCAAGCTTAAGGGAAAGCGCCCGAATTAGCATGACTCATTATTCTACAATGATTGAGGGAAATCGATTAACTGAAGAAGAGGTAGCTTTAACAATAAACAATTCTGAGCATTTTCCTAATAGAGAGCGAGATGAAAAAGAAGTTTTGGGATATTATGTTGCCCTTGATGAGATTGAAAAGCTTGCTACCTCAAAAAACAAACTTACTGAGCTACAGCTAAAAAAAATTCATGGTCTAGTGATGTCTGGGGGCAAAAAACGAGTAAGTGCCACTCCTTACCGTGACGGACAAAATGTAATAAGAGATAGTAAAACAAGGCGCATTGTTTATTTGCCTCCTGAACCTAGCGATGTGCCAGTGCTCATGAAAGATCTGATCGATTGGATTAACAAGCCAAGTGATATCCCAGTACCGCTAAAAGCAGGAATTGCTCATTATCAGTATGCTACTATTCACCCTTACTATGATGGCAATGGAAGAACCGCACGGTTATTAACTACGTTACTATTATATAAAAATGGGTATGGCTTGAAGGGCCTTTATTCATTAGAAGAATATTATGCCAATAACCTGATGGCTTATTATCAAGCACTTACCATCGGACCTTCTCATAATTATTACTTCGGTAGAGCCGAAGCAGATATTACATCTTGGATTGAATACTTCTCATTGGGAATGTTATCAAGCTTTGAAACTATAAAGCATAAAGCATTAAAAGTCTCTAAGAAAAGTCGGGCAGATAGATCACTCAACCTTAACAATCTTGATATAAAAAAACGCAAAGTCTTAACTCTCTTTCAGGATCGAGAATTTATAGCATCCAAAGATATCGAAAGATCATTGAAGGTTCATCCTCGAACAGCAAGAAACATTTCGCAACAATGGGTTAAAGAAGATTTTTTAATCATAGCAGATCAGTCAAAAAAAAATAGAAAGTACGTACTCAATTCTAAATATATACCTATTTTAAAGTTCATAGATGAGTAGCGATTGCCCCGTTTACAAAACTTTAGCTACCCAATTTGGAGAAATATTTTTAAGTTTAGTATCAAAAGAAAGGCCTATAAGTTTAATAACTTTGTTAAGTCCAACAAGCCGTTCGTAAATAAATGAGCAATCAGACGACAACAACCTTAATAAATGAATTATTATCTTTTACGATAGAACATTTTATAGCTAATCAAACATTAAATAGAGACACTATAAAAAAATTGAACCATCAAAATATGTATTGATGGTTCAAGCAAATTCTAATTTGTTCTGCAAAGGGTCCAATCAAACTTTTGCCATAATTTAACGCAAGAAACACTAAGTAACTACATTTTGCATCAAATATTTTTTACAATTTTGTCTGCAATCATTATTTTAGCTAGATTTATAATTCTCAATTACATCTGCTAAATCATTAAATCCATAACGTGCACTCGCAATATCAATAGCAGTTTGGCCTTTATTATTTTCAAGAGTCGTATCGGCTCCAGCTTTAAGTAACGCCAAAACTATGTTCTTACGCAAAGTTTCATCATTAGCACGCGGCTCATTGAAGCAAGTCTTTCTCACCGCATGCATAAGTGAAGTGTCGCCCGAATCATCTTTAAGATTCGGATTAGCTTCATTTTCGAGCAATAGCGTAATAATGTCCAATGGATTTCTTTCGACAGCCACCATAAGCGGAGTCTCGCCGAATCTATCACTTATGTTAGGATTTGCATCATGCTTCAAAAGTAAAGACAAATTTTTTAAAACTGGTTTCCATTCCTTGCACATACTATATAGCGGAGCATAACCAGCAAAATCTTTTAAATTAGGGTTTATACCCCTCTTTAATAAAAATTCCAGATGATCATAGCACTCTTCATAACGAGCGCAATCGAATAATATTGGAATCCATCTTTCATCATCATTACTTGCGTGCTCTTCCACAAGATCATCAATGTGTTTTTTGATTATCTTTTCTATAGACAACTCATCTTCTTCATTAAATTTTGAATCCGATAAATCATAATCTTTATCGGATTTATTCATACTGTAAATATCCATAGTAGCTAACAAAATTACTACTAACGCAAATATTTTCTTTGTCATATTAACCCCATTTTTAAAAACCATCATTTAATTTTAGTATTTTAGAAATTTATAAACTATATTCTTAATTTTAATGCCTTTGGCTGAACTTTGTCAATAAAAGTGACCGTGGCGTCGATGTGAAAACAATTTAAAAATGAGGACTCAACCTCCCTGTTAGGATAATCTAACGTATAATTTTCTGTATCCGGATTATACTCTTTAATAGTTAGATAACCTGCTTGAAAAAAAATAGGAA
>Ga0105046_10004709_pt1 | contig 21685 bp, 18 predicted proteins | sample MAT03_FD_78385 | JGI IMG/M metagenome (GOLD analysis project Ga0105046, IMG submission 78385) | Freshwater microbial communities from Lake Fryxell liftoff mats and glacier meltwater in Antarctica - MAT-03 (megahit assembly) | ecosystem: Environmental > Aquatic > Freshwater > Ice > Liftoff...
CGCCGCGCCGATTGCTCCCTTCGGGCCGGTGGACCCGTCGGCCATCGATTTCAGCCGGACCGGTCTGGTCACGGCTTTCGTTCGCCACTCCCTCGGTGGTGAGCCGCCTTTGGCGGGGGCGACGCCGAGGAACGTCTGCCTGGTGTCGGACCCGGAATTGCCACGCAAGAGCCGGGCCAGCGACCGGCAACAGATCCGCAAGAACCTGAAGCGAGGTTATGAGGTGGTTTTCGTTCCGGGCCCCGAGGCTGGCCCTGATGACCGGGCCGGGTTCTTCCGCGCCTACACGGAAACGATGGAACGAACCGCGGCCGCGGAGCGGTACTTCTTCAGTGAGCTCTATTTCGACCTGATTCTCGATTCGGACAGGACCTGGCTGGCCCTGGCCAGGGACGCGGACGGGACGGTCGCCGCCGCCTCGATCGCCGCCCGCAGTGACGGCATGCTCCATTACTACCTCTCGGGAACCGCTGATTCGAATCTGCGTGATTCGCCGATGAAGAACGTGATCGAGTCGATGATCGAGTTCGGCGCCGCGCTCGACCTGCCCCTGAATCTCGGCGGAGGAATAACCCCGGGCGACCCCCTCGAGGAATTCAAGAGGGGTTTCGCCAACCGGGAGGAGCAATGGTTCACCTCGGAACTCATCTGCGACCCCACCGCCTACAGGGACCTGACTCCACCCGGAGCCGGGGATTATTTCCCGGCCTACCGCGCCCCCTGACCAAGGCGAGATGCCTTCGTCCGTCAGGAGTCTTCGGTTGGGGCCATATCTTCGAAAGAGGGTCCGCTGAGGGGTGGGAATATATCGATCGACTCGGGGGCGTCGGAATAATGCTCCACCGCGAAAGCTCGGATCGCGTCGAGGGTCTTGGCCCCTTCGTACTTTTCGCAGCCGATCAGATTGGTCCAGGAAGTGGCGGCGATCCTGTACGGCATGTCCGGATTCGGGAAGAGCAGGGCACCGCTGTAGGCGGAGTCATAGAGGCCCTTGATGTCCAGCTGATCCGCTTCTGTCAGGTCGGGGCTGTACTGGATCGCCACCCGACCGTGCTCGAGCGAATGGACCACGTCCTGGGGCGCGGGTGACTCGGCGTAGGCTCCATCCGCCTGCTGCAGCGGCGGACCGATATGCGGACCCGAGGTCGGGGGCGCCGTGCCGTAATCCGGCACATCATCGTCACGCGTGAGGTGCTCACCACCTTCATCCGGCAGGTCCTGCCTCAATTCGCAACCGGCGAGCCTCACCGCTTCCGTCAGGTCAGTGGTTCCGGTCTGGACAGGGGTACCGATGCGGTTGTCCGGCTGAACGCCGTTGGTGCTGCCACTGGAAGGCGTGGCGATATGGGCCGAACCCGGATCCTCGTTGCCGCCCGCGGTCAACGCCAGGTAGATACCGCCGACTATCGCGATCAAAAGGACAGCTCCGATCAGGTAGCCGACCTTGGTCGGCGAGTTCCGGACCGGCGCGACAGACGGAGATGCCGGCCGCTCGGAACTCACGCCTGGACGGACTGGCCGCGGGCACCACGCCAGGGCTGAGCGGCACGTAAAGCTCCCAGCACGGCACGTGTCGCGGGTGCTTTGTTCAGGGCGTAGAAATGAATGCCCGGCGCGCCCGCGGCGAGCAACTCGGCACTCTGCTGGGCCGCATAAGCAACACCAAGGTTGAACTCGGCCTCGGCATCACCCTCCGCGGCGAGCATCGCCGTCTCCAGGGCCGACGGGATCGACGCGTCGCAGAGATCGCAGATCCTCTTTGTATGCGCGTAGCCGGTCACCGGGATGATGCCGGCCAGGATCGGCACGTTGATGCCCTTGCTGCGGGCTGTCTCGACGAAATCGAAGTAGGCGCGGTTGTCGAAGAAAAGCTGGGTGATCAGGAACTCCGCCCCGGCATCCACCTTTGTCTTCAGGTAAGTCAAGTCGGTGTCGAGGTCCGGCGCTTCCGGGTGAACCTCGGGAAAACAGGCGCCTCCGACCGAGAACTCGTACTTCGAAGTGATGAACGCAGTCAGGTCGGTGGCGCTGCCGAGACCACCCTCGGGCTGGACGAAGTCGGTTTCGCCACGAGGCGGGTCGCCCCGCAAGGCAAAGATGTTGTCGATTCCGACATCTCGCAAACGATCCAGGGTGGCCGTGAGGCCCTCGGTCGTCTCACCGACGCAGCTCAGGTGGGCCATCACCTCAAGGCCGACCTCTTCCTTCAGGGCGGTCGTGATGTCGACCGTTCCCTCTCGGGTCGAGCCACCCGCTCCGTAGGTCACCGATACGAAATCCAGGTCCAGGTCGGACAGCGTTCGGGCAGTTTCCAGCAACTGGACGCGGCCCTCATCCGTCTTCGGGGGGAAGAACTCAACCGAAAAAACCGGCCGGTTCGCAGTGATGATCTCGCCGATGCGCATCAGGGAAGAGTAAAGGACTGCGGAAGTGAGGGACCCTCGGTCAGTCCGGTGCGAGACCGTGACCGGTGACCGCCAGCCAGATTGACCGCCTCAGGATCTCGGCATCGAGGCGCAGGGAACGGTTATCCACGTACTCGATGTCCAGCTCGATTCGTTCATCCCAGGGGATCGCCGCCCGGCCCTGGACCTGTGCCCAGCCGGTGACCCCCGGCTTGACCTCATGCCGGCGGTGCTGCCGTTCCGTGTAACCGGAAACCTGGGCCGGAATCGTCGGCCGGGGGCCGACCAGGGCCATCTCGCCGCGCAGCACGTTGATCAGGTTGGGAAGCTCATCGAGCGAAGTCCGGCGCAACCAGCGCCCGATTCTCGTGACCCTGGGATCGTCCCGGCCGACGATCGTGCCGACCCCGACCGGGTCCGAACCGGGCACCATGGTGCGCAGTTTCAGCATCTCGAACTCACTGCCATGAAAGCCGACCCGGCGCTGCCGGTAGAGCGCTGAACCTCCACCATCCATCCGGATCAGGATCACCGCGACCAGCATCAACGGGGCGGTCAGAACCATCAGGGCCACCGTCAGCAGCAGTTCGAGGGGTCGGTTCAACGGGTACCTTCGGCTTTCTCCCAGTAGCCGGGAGGGCCGCCCCGCCACCGGTCCCACAGACCGAGCGCGATCGAGATCGTGGTCATGACGTAATAGCGGCAGATCCGGAACGGCAAAAGGTCCACCCAGCGGCCGAGCAGCGCGGCCAGCAGGATCACAACCTGGATGAACAGCGTCACTTCGTAGATCAGGCCCTGGCCGAACAGGACGATGTTGGTGACCAGAGCGATTAGATGAAGGGCCGGGGTCAGGTACCGAAGCAGGCGGTGCGAAACGACTTCGAAATAGAAAAGCACCGGATAACCACGCGGGTCGGCCATGCCTTCACCGACCACGATGTCCCAGAGCCCGACCATCATCCGCCGCTTGCGTGAAAGCTCACCCTCCATTGACGGGACCATCTTCTCCGAGGCCTGCGCCCGCGGCCGATAGAGCGAAGCCAGGCCTTTCTTCGCGAAAGCGAACGGGAAAGACAGGTCATGGCTGCCGGACGGTTTCAGGTCGATGTAGTCATCGGCCCTGACCGCGTAGATCGCACCATTGCCGGCAGTGATGCCGGCCAGACCCGACTCGAGTTCACGGACTTTCATCTCGTAACGCCAGTAAACGCCCTCCAGGTTGCCACCATCGGGACCGGTGAAACTGACCTGCCCGCAGACGTAGCCCACCCGGTCGTCACGGAACGGTTCGAGCAGCTGGGCGAGCGCGTCCGGCTGCCACTCCGAGTTCGCGTCCGAGAAAGCGAGTATCTGACCCTTCGCCGCGGCAGCGCCTGCGTTCTGGACCGTGATCTTGCCGCCACGCGGCAGGTCCAGCACCTGATCGGCGCCCGCTTCGGTTGCGATCGCGATCGTGGTATCGGTCGAGCCATCCGAAGCGACGATGATCTCCAGCAGCTCACGCGGATACTCGAGTGCGAGGGCGTTCTCGACCTTGGCCGCGATCACCGCCTCCTCGTTATACGCGGCGATGATCAGCGAAACCACCGGTAGCGCGGTTTCGTCGGTGTCGGTGTCATCGACCAGCGACGGGAAACGGCCGAGCTTGCGGCCCCGCAGGTGGCCGGCACCGTTGCTGAAACCCAATGCCTGAAGCACCCAGAGGGCGGCCGTGTACCCGAAGTGGGTGTAGACGATCAGCCCGGCCGACAGCCAGAAGAGGATTGCGATCACGGTCATCATGCGCCGACCTCACGGTAGAGGTCGATCGTCTTCGCGGCGATCTCGTCCCAGGCAAACGGCCCACCGGCCGCAGCCGAGGCTTTTGCCGCGAGCGCAGCCCGGGCCGAATCATCGGTGACCAGTTCTTCCAGCGCCTGGGCCAGCCCGGCGGCGTCCCCGGGCTGGACCAGCCTCGCCGCGTCGTGCTCACGGGCGATGTCGCCGAGGCCGCCGACGTCCGAGATCACCATCGGCTTGCCGAAAGCAAGGCCGGTGTAGAGGACCCCGGACTGTTCACCATCGCGGTAAGGCAGGACCAGCAGATCCGCGCGGCGCATGATCGCCGGGATTTCCGTGTCCTGGATGAACCGAGGCAGCCAGCGCACCCTGACGTCGAGCTTGCCTGCCGCGGCCTCCAGCTCCGCGATGTCCATGCGCGGGTTGCCGACGATCCAGAGCTCGGCTCCCTTGATCCCCCGAAAAGCGTCGAGCAGGACATCGATGCCCTTGTAGGGACGCAACAGGCCGAAGAAAAGCACTACCGGACCCTCAGCCCCCTCGAGCTCGACCGGCAGTGGAGCTTCTTCCGGCAGGTCGGTGAGGTAATCGAAGGTTCCGTGGGGAATCACCCGTACCCGTTCCGCGGGAATACCGACCACATCCTTCATCCGGCGGGCACCCGTCCCGGAATGAACTATCACCGCGTCCATCGAAGCGAACAGATTCCGTGCCGCGCGGACCTGGCGCGAACCCGGATCCGGCGGAAGGATGTAATGGGCGGTCATCACCCGGGGGCGCTTCGGTGAGATCAGGCGACGATCGAGCGAAGGAACGCTCAGCCACTGGTAGTGGGTCACGTCACCATCGATCATTCCGCGCAGTCGCAACATGTCACTGAGGTGCTCCGCGAACTTGAAAGGCACCCTCCCTTTCGCTTCGAGTCCGCGACGGGAGCTGCGGCGATAGAAGGTCTCTTGGACTTCGTAGCCGACCGGCTCCGGCACCGGGCCGTAAAGGAATTCCGAGGTGATCAGCTCGACTTCCGCGCCGGTCGCGGCCAGCGCCCGGGCGAGGGCCCGGTCGTATGGCGGAGTGAAGGCGGAAGGGTCGATCAGCTGAATGCGCACGCCTCTGATTATCGTGGAGGCTGTGGTTACAGACCTTTCCTACTGTGTCGTAAACAATGACGGCCGCGAATACCTGCTCGATTGCCTGGCCGCAATCGAGGGCCAGTGGGTGCCCGGACTTGCCACCGAAACGATCGTGCTCGACAACGCCTCGACCGATGGCTCAGTGGAAGCGGTGCGTGAAAGGTTCCCCGATGTCGAACTGATTGAACTGACCGAAAAAGTCGGCAAGGCCAGCAACGATACGACCCTGATGAAACACGCCAGAGGCCGGTACTGCCTGCTGCTGAACGAAGACTCGGAACTGAAGCCAGGTTCGGTCGCTGCGCTTTTCGGCGCGATGGAGGATGACCCCGGAGCAGGAGCGGCCGGAGCCCAGTTGTTCGACGGCGACGACAACCCTTACGCCTGCGCGTGGCGCTTCCCCGGGGTGAAGACAGCAGCCATCGGCGTCCTGTTCCTGCACGGCAGATACACCGTGGAAAGCAAGGGGGACGTGACCCGCAAGGCCGACTGGGCGCAGTCGAGCGCATTGATGGTTCGTTCTGATGCGGCCGAAAGAATCGGCTGGATGGACCCTCAGTTCTTCGTCTACTACGACGAATGCGATTTCTGCAAACGGCTGGCCGACGCCGGCCGGCACACCCTTTACGTTCCCGGCGCTCAGGCGATCCACCACAACCAGCTTTCGAACGACCTCAGTGCCGGCCTGCCACGGATCGTCGAGTTCCATCGCAACCGCGACCTTTACATGAAGAAGCACCACTCGAAACCGGCCGCCCTGGGTGTGCGGGTGCTGACCGCCTGGACCTACGGCCTGCGTACGGTCGCGTCAGTCTTCATCCCCGGTGCTCCCACCAGCATCTACCGGGCCCATACCCGTCAGGCCCTCTTCCCATACCGGGGAAAGAGCCTCCGGGACAATGCCCCACGGGCATGAATCGTCGCCGTGGGCCGGGCAGGTGCCCCCGGAGGGCTGCTGTCCCGGAGGCGGTGCCTGCCCGGTACGCGGCGACCGGTCACGAGCCACCGATCCGTCAGTTCCTGAGGTCCTCGTTCATCTGTTCGACCTCGTAAACCTCCGAGAGACCCTGATCGCGTGAACTCTCCGACTCGGCCTCCTGGGCTCTGGCGGCCCGGATGCGGTCGATCAGCTCCCGCGGGTTCCGGGCCATCGCGAGGTACCGCTTCTCTTCCTCGCTGAAGAACCCGGTGAGAATCAGCGCGAGCGGCAGGCCGCAGACCAGCAGCGACCGGATCGCTAGGGCTGCAAAACCGTCGTTCGGTACGAACACCTCGCCGATCGCGATCAGAACCGCGCTCGACCCCACAACCTTCAGCAACCGCAGCCACTCGTAAGGAACCGGGAAAAGCCGCTGGGTGAAGATGTACATCAGGACCAGCACGATCGAGTATGAGATAACCAGCGAAACGGCGGCGCCGACGATGCCCCACACCGGGACCAGCAGCAGGTTGAGCCCGATGTTGGAAGCCACACCGGCCAGGGTCGCCGGGAAGTTGAACTCGGTGCGGCCGGTGCGGCCGAGCACCACCAGCAGCACCATGTAGATCGCGTAAAGGGCGGTGCCGGCGGCGACCGGACCGACCGCCTTGTAGGCCTCGAAGTACTCGGGTGCCGCGAAGACCCGGACGATCCACGGTGCAACCAGCCAGATCGCCGTGATCACGACGGCCATCACCACCACAAACCAGGTGACCACTGCGGAGTAGGCCCGGCGGGCATCGTCGTCGTCGACGATCGAATACGCGAGCGGCGGGAAAGCGAGCTGGAAACCGCGGACCAGCACGTTCACCGACTGCGAAACCTTGATCGCCAGGGAGTAGAGCCCCGCTTCGGCCAGGCCGAGAGTGCGGGCGATGATGATCCGGTCGACGAAACTGAGCGAATAGAGCGAAAGCTCGGCCGGCATGGTCGGCAGGCCGAACCGCATCATGCGCCGCAGCAACGGCAGGTCGGGGATCAGCGAGAGTCGTTTCCAGTGGTAGACGATCAGGCCGAGCACGAAGACGACGCCGGTGCCGAAGCTGCCGAGCAGCAAGCCCTCTGCCCCCATGTCGAGGAAAACCACGAGGACCACGGTCACCGGAATGGTGACCAGAACCGAAGCGACAGTGACCACGAAGAAGGCCTTCGAGCGTTCGTCGAGCCGGAAGATCGTCAGCAGGTACTCGGAAAGGGTCAATACCCACAGACCGCCAATCGCGATCCGGGCGAGCTCGGGTTCGGGCTTGCCGAGCAGCAGGTCGGAGATCGGCCCGGCGAAAGGCAGCAGCGCCAGCGCGACCACGGTCCCCGCCCAGAACAGGGTCGAGAACGAGGTGGCGACCACCTTGTCCGGGACCTCGTCGGTCTTGTAATAGAAACGCAGCAGCGCCTCGATCACGCCGAGCCTGATCACGATGCTGACCGCAACCACTGCCGCGAACATCACTTCCGCCGCCCCGTAATCGGCAGGGGTCAGGTATCGCGTGTAAAGCGGCAGCAGCGCCACCGCGATCAGCTTGGAGAGAATGCTGGCCGCCGTATAGGCGGCGCCTGTGCTCGCTAGGCGGCGGAGGTAGCCCGACATGGAAAGGCGAGGCTATAGCCGATTGCGATCAGGACCCAGGTAACCGGGTCGTCGAGAAACCCGGCATAGGTAATCGTATGGACGAGGACCGCGATGAAAGCGGCCAGCACCGCGGCGCGCGAAGCGGGCGGGCCACGCTCCCTGTCGCGGGCACCCGCGGGCGCGCCGAGCCCCGGCATGACCGCACGCATGCCGGCACTGAGCGCAGCCAGAGCGGCCACTATCAGGGCTGCATATACCGCGAGTCCGACTACACCCTGCTCGGCAGCCACGGTGACCGGTTCGGTGTGGGACTCGGTGACCGGCGCGTTGCCGTTGGTCTCCTCTTCCCGGAACGCCTCGGAGAACGCGCCGGAGCCATAACCGAAAACCGGCCGGTTCTCGAACAGGTCGATGCCGCCCTCGATCAGGTTGGCCCGACCGGCCGACTGAGCGTTTAGCCGGCTCAGATCGAGCTTGACCACACCGCCGGCGACGGTGGCAAAAAGCACGGTGCCGAGCACCAGCACACCGAGCCCGATCGCCACGAACCTGGCGCTCCAGCGAAGTGCGACCAGCGCCGCGAGGCCGGCCAGCAGGGCGATGAAACTCGACTGGGAGAACGTGATGACCAGGGCCAGCCAGAGGATCGCGGCCACAACGCAGAGAACGATCGCTTCATTGCGGCGGCGGGCCCAGGCGAGGGTCGCGGCAACCATCGTGATCGCGAGGGCGAGGTAGCGCCCGAAAACGTTCGGATCCCAGAACAGCGAGTTCACCCGGAAGTACACATTGAAATCATTGGTCCGGATCACCGTCTCGTTCCAGAGCAGGAACCGGAACTCGTGTTCGGCGAAAGCGATCAGTGAACAGAGCAGGGCGAGGCCGACGATCGCTGCCAGCACGGTGCGCAGGCGTTTGCCGGTCCATTCGACATCAACCATCAGGGCGAATATCACGGCAAACGGAACCAGGAAGAAACAGAGGTTCTGCAGACCGGTCGAACTGTCATCCGACCAGAAAAGGCCGAGCGCGTAAAGCACCACCGAAGCAGCAAGCAGCGGTTTGAGCCAGGCGGCTACTCCTTTCGGGGCGACCCGCTCCGGCCGGGCCGACATGCCGTCCTCAGGGCGGACCCACTGCTGCCAGGCGGAAGCGGCGACACCACCGGCCATGACCAGATAAAGCGGCATCAGCAGGTTGGCTTCTTCACCCCCGACCTCGAGCGGGACCCGGAAAGGCAGTGCGACCAGGATCAGGACCGGCATCATCAACGGCCATCGGTTGAAGACTGCCGCCAGGCCCGCGACCAGGCCGCCGACCACGATCAGCGCCGGAATCAGCAGGGCCGGCGAGTTCCTGAGTTCCGCCACCTGGGTCGCGTTCCACTGGTCACCGGCAATCAGGGCCGGAGCGAGGATCACGGCGAGCACCATCGCCGCGCCACGCCGACGGGACGAGCTGTCGACGATCGCAACTGCGGCGCAGCTCGCGGCAATGAGCCCGACGATCGGCTCGATCACTTGTCGCCACCCTTGGGCATATCTTCGATCGACTTCTTACCGTACGTCCACTTCAGCGCCTTTTCGCAGTTCGAACTCAACGGTTCGAAGTTGCGCAGGCGGATGCGGCCGGGCAGGTAAAGCTCCCGGTCGAGACCTTTCATCGTCACCCGGACGCGGTACCGGTCGGTGCGTGGAACCACCGCGTTGTCTTTCTTGCCGTTCCACCAGAGGGTGTGTTCCCGGTAACGCTTGAAGAAACGGTCTTCCTCCAGGGTGCGAATTGCCTTGCCGCCCGGACCGATGATCTCGACCGTGGCGTTGTCGCTCTTGGTCGTCCGGAAGTTGATCGACATGTTGTCCCGCCGGCAGTCACCGTTCGGGCTGAACACGGTCGGTTTGAAGGGATCCTCGGCGTTACGCAACCCCTGGCCGATGAACTCCACCCGGTCGATCACCAGTGGCTCCCGCTTCAGCCGCTGCGACCAGCCGAACGCTGCGACCGTGGCGACGAAAAGCAGTCCGATCGCGATCGGAGCCACCCATTTCAGGCGACCGGAGCGATCCGGACTATCCAAACCTCAACCGCCGGGAAGGGCCGAGTGGTTGGTGCCGATGATGGCAACAGCCATCGCTCCCGTGGTGATGTCCTCCACCTCGCTGATGATCGGCTCGGTCGCGTCGATGTCGACCGTCCGGCCGACCCTTTTCGCGGCAGCTTCATTGCCGGGCGTGTACATGACCACGCTGGAAGTGAATGTATCGGTCGCGTCGGTGACCGCTCCCATGCGGAAGCCTTCGTCTTCGAGCACAGTCGCGTAATCCTGGGCGAGTCCAACCTCGGCGCCACCGGTGCCGTTCAGCACGGCGACCCGGATGTCTGCGGGCTGGTTGCTGTCGCCACCGGCCTGCTTCGTGTTGCCCCCGCCCCCGGCACCGCCACCGGTGTCGTCACCACCGAGCAGCGTCGTGCCGGCGTAGGCGGCACCGGCGCCGAGCACCAGGACCGCAGCGATGATCGCGAGGATGCGACCGGTCCGCCCGAGGCGCTCCCAGAAAGACCCTTCGACCAGGCCCGTGCGTTCCATTCGGCGCTCTTCGCGCTCAGCCAGGACCTTCAGTTCCTCGGAGCGCTCTTCGGCGACGAGTTCGCTTACTTCACGGACTTCGGCGTCACGTTCGGGAGCGCCGCCGGCCCATTCACGGAGCCGGCGCAGGTCGCGGGCCTGGGAGAAAACGAGCATCGCGAGGACCACGGCTGCGAGCAGGGAAATAATTCCCGCGTAGCCGCCGACTGTCTGGATCACGTCTGTCACGTTCGTTCTACCAAAATTGATTCGTTTCCTGAAACGGGCAATTGAACATGCTCGTCCCCGGGACTAGACGGCAGCATGTTAGTCAGACGGCGTCTCTCAGGGAATCCGGACCGGGTCGCCGCCCGGTGAGTTGACGATTTCAACCAGTGTCTCGGCGAGGTTCGATTCGTCGCCGGTCTGGACCACCCGCTCCAGTCGGTCGAGTGTCGCTTCAACCCATTCCGCTTCGATCCGCTCGTCACGGACCGCCCGCATGATGCGTTTCGAGGCGGTCGGCTGGGGCCGTTCGTCTTCACCGAAAAGTTGTTCGTGGAGCTTCTCGCCGGGCCTCACCCCGGTGACTTCGATCGCGATGTCTTTCTCTGGTTCGTAGCCGGCCAGGCGGATCATGTTCTCGGCGAGGTCGACGATCCGGATCGGGTCGCCCATGTCGAGCACGAACACGTCGCCACGGGTGCTGCCGGTGTCGGCGGCGCGGATCACCAACTGCACCGCTTCGGGGATCGTCATGAAGAACCGGGTCATGTCCGGGTGGGTGACCGTGACCGGCCCACCCTGCTCGATCTGGCGCCTGAATATCGGGACCACACTGCCGGACGAGCCGAGCACGTTGCCGAACCTCACGCTTACGAAACGGGTGTCACGGTGCCGTTCGCCGGCCGCGCCGATCGACCATTCGGCCAGCGCCTTGGAGGCACCCATGACCGTCTTCGGGTTGACCGCCTTGTCGGTCGAGATCAGGACGAAACGTTCGGCCTTCGCGGCGGCCGCCGTTTCGGCGGTGATGCGGGTGGCGATCGCGTTGTTGCGGATCGCCTCCAGCGGGTTCGACTCCATCAGCGGCACGTGTTTGTAGGCGGCGGCATGGAAAACGACGTTGGGTTTGAAGCGCTGCATAACTTCAAACATGCGCTCCGTTTCTTTGCAGTCGGCCAGTACCGCTTCGACCCGGCTGAAGTGCCGCTCGGAAACCATTTCGCGTTCGATCTGGAAGAGGTTGTCTTCGGCGTGGTCGAGCATGACCAGCAGCAGCGGGTTCACGGTCGCGATCTGGCGGCAGAGTTCCGAGCCGATCGACCCGCCTGCCCCCGTGACCAGCACCACCTGGTCCTCGAGGTAGGCCCCGACATGTTCCAGTTCAACCACCACCGGCTCCCGGCCGAGCACGTCTTCGACCTGGACCTCACGAAGCTGCTGGCTGAGCTGGACACCGCCGCGCAGCAGCTCGAACACGGTCGGCAGGGTCTTCACGCGGATCTGGCGGGCCCGGCAGGCGGCTACCACCTTCGCGCGCAGTGTTCCCGGTGCCGAAGGGATCGCGATAACCACCTCGTCCGGTTCGGTCTCGTCGAGAATGGTTTCGATCTCATCGGTGGTGCCGAGCACCGAGATTCCCTGGATGCGCATACCACGCATGCCGACGTTGTCGTCGACGAAACCGATCGCCATGTCACCGAGGTTGGGATTGAGGCGGAGTTCGCGGACCACCATCTGGCCACCTGATCCGGCGCCGACCACGAGGATCTCGCGGCCACGGACGATGCGCTGGCCACGGTCGGGGCGCTCCTTGAACAGGCGGGTCCCGAGGCGGGCCCCGGCGATCAGCATCATGGTCAGCAGGAAGTCGGTCATCGCCACCGAGCGCGGCAGCGAGACGTTGAAGGGCTGGACAACACTGAAAATGCCGATCAGCAGCAGACTCGAGATCGTGACCGCCTGGACGATCCGGGCGATGTCACGGCCACCCACGAACCTCCACCACTTCTGGTAGAGCCCGAACAGGTAGAAGATCGCGACCTTGCCGATGATCACGAAAGCGACCGAATTGACGAACAGATCCATATACCGGTCGGGGATCGTTCCGGGTTCATCGAGGAAGCGAAGCTGGAAGGCAAGGAAATATGCGAGCGCGACCAGCAGGCCGTCTCCGGCCATCTGCCACACCTGGTACCGGCGCAAGTGGAAGTCTGGGCGTCGCATAGAACCTCCGAAGTCTAGTCGGGAATAGAGTCAGACCTCTGATTTCCGGAACCAGTGACACACAGCGGGCAGTGATCCTCGGTCTGGTCCAGGGCCCGACCGAGCTGCTGCCGGTATCGAGTTCGGCCCACCTGGCGATGCTGCCGAAGCTCGCCGGATGGGATTGGGAACGCCTCGACCCGGAATTACGCAAGAGTTTCGAGATCGCCCTGCACGCCGGAGCCGCGATGGCCCTGCTGCTCACCAGGCGCAAGGAGATCGCCGAGGAGGTCGAAGCCTTCGACTTGCGCCGCGCCGTCGTCCTCGCCCTGTCTTTCCTGCCGGCGGCGGCGGTCGGGTACCGCTTCGAGCGGGTGATCGAATCCCGGCTCGGTGGCCCGGTCTCCACCGCCGCCGGGCTGATCGGTGGTGGCCTGCTGATGGTCCTGGCAGACCGCCGGCCCCAGGAACGTGGTCGCGGAGAAGCGAACGCAATCGACGGCCTTGCTCTCGGCGTGGCCCAGGCGGCGGCGCTGATGCCGGGTGTTTCACGCAACGGTGCGACCCTCACCGCCGCCCGGCTGCGGCGTTTCTCCCGGGACCAGGCCAATCTGCTTTCCCGCACCGTCGCCCTGCCGGTGATCCTCGGCGCGGTCGCACTGAAGGGCACCCGGCTGGCAAAACGTGGTGTCTCCGGCGAACAGCTCCGCTGGCTCGGCATCGGGGTCGCGACCTCGTTCGTATCGACCATGACCTCGAACGACCTGATCGAAATGGTCGAACGTGACCGGGCGCTGCGCCCGTACGCCCTCTACCGGATCGCTCTGGGGCTGGCAATTCTGATCGTGCTGAGCAACCGTCGTGAATCTCCTGTTGAATCGGATGTGATGAACGAGACTCAGACCGAGCCCGGAGGCCCCCCGAGATGAGCGAAGCACCCGAGACCCCCGACGCTTATGCCCAGGCCGGGGTGAGCCAGAGCGACGCCGACCGTGCGGTCAGCCTGCTCGTCGGAGCGCTGGCGAAGGCGGACATCGGCAGGCCTTCCCGCCAGGTCGACCTCAGTGGCCACTACGCCGCGGTCATGAAACTGGACGACACCACCGGCATCGCTCTCTCGACTGACGGAGTGGGTACCAAGCTGAAGGTGGCCGAAGAACTCGGCCGCTACGACACTGTTGGAATCGACTGCATCGCGATGAACGTCAACGACATCATCTGCGTTGGTGCCGAACCGATCGCGATGCTCGACTATCTCGCCGTCGAGAAGGCAGACCCTGAACAATGCGAGCAGATCGGTACCGGTCTCGCCCGCGGGGCGGAACTCGCCGGGATCGAGATTCCGGGAGGCGAACTCGCCCAGATGGGCGACCTGGTCAAGGGCTTCGACATCGCCGGCGCCTGCTTCGGCACAGTCCGGCTGGACGAGATCATCGACGGTTCGGCGGTCTCCCCCGGTGACATCGTGATCGGGCTGCCGTCTTCCGGTATCCACTCGAACGGCTACACCCTGGCCCGCAAGGCGCTCGGCGGCGAACACGGCCTTTCCTATGAGGACGACCGGCTCGGCAAACCGCTCGGCGAGATCCTGCTGGAGCCGACCGAGATCTATGTGAAAGCCGTGATGGACCTGCTGCGCTCCGAAGTGGCTGTTCACGGCCTCGCCCACCTCACCTCCGGTGGCCTCGACAACCTGCTGCGGCTGAAGTCCAATGTCACTTACGTGATCGACAACCCGCTCGAGCCGCAGCCGATCTTCAAGCTGATCCAGGAACGGGCTTCGGTTCCCGAGGACGAGATGTACGAAGTCTTCAACATGGGCTGCGGCTTCTGCTGCGTCGTCCCGACCGAAGACGAAGCTGCCGCGCTGGCAATCCTGCAGGGCCATTACCCGGCGGCGCGGCGCATCGGCACCGTCGAGGCCGGGCCGCTCAAGGTCAACCGGTCCTGAGGCAGCAATGAAAGTCGCGATCCTGCTTTACGACGACTTCACTGCCCTCGACGCTATCGGGCCATATGAAGTGATTTCGAGGGTTCCAGGATGGGACCTCACTTTCGTCGCCAGGACGGCGGGACCACAGCAGACCGACTCCGGTGTGACTTCGGTCGAAGCCCGGTCGTCTTTCGTTGACTGCCCCGAGGCCGACATAGTGCTCGTGCCCGGTGGTCCGGGCAGCCGGGTGGTGATGAAGGACGAAAACACCCTCGACTGGCTGCGGCGGGTGGCAGCCGGCGCCCGCTGGGTCACCTCGGTCTGCACCGGGTCCCTCGTGCTCGCTGCCGCCGGCCTGCTGGACGGTAAACGCTGCACCACCTACTGGCTGTACCTCGAACAACTGCGAGAACTCGGGGCCGAGCCGGTGGCGGAGCGCGTAGTCATCGACGGCAACATCGTCACCGCGGCCGGGGTCTCGTCCGGGATCGACATGGCCCTTACCCTGGTCGCCGAAGCCGTGGCCCCGGAACTCGCACAGGCGATCCAGCTGGGGATCGAATACGACCCGCAGCCACCGTTCGATTCCGGATCGCCAAAGTCCGCATCGGCCGAAACGGTCGAACTCGTCACCGCCATCGCCGCCCAGCAGGACGAGTGGCTGAGCGCCCGCCGCGCTGAGTGAGGTCTGACCCGCCGGGTAGGTTCAGGTAAGTGGATCAGATGCTGACGAATTTTTCCCGGAATCGGCTGTGTGACTACTACTCGGCCCGAGTAAGGGTAGGCTCGTCCATTCATGGGTTTTCGCAGGCTGGATCGGTAAAATAGTGGGACTCGACACTCATTCTCCGTCGAGAATTCTGTAGTGCCAGCGACCCCTCCCCCATCCAGCGCGCAGATGATCGGAACGGTCCTTTCCGATCGTTACCGACTCGAAGCCAAACTCGGCAGCGGCGGGATGTCGACCGTGTACCTGGCGAGGGACGAAGTCCTTGACCGTCCGGTCGCCGTAAAGCTGATGCACCGCGAAATGACCGAGCAGCCCGACCAGCTCGAGCGTTTCAACCAGGAGGCTCGCGCGGTCGCCAAGCTCTCGAACCCCAACGTGGTCGCCGTAATCGACGCCGGCGAAGACAACGGCCGCCCTTACATCGTGCTCGAGTACGTTCAGGGCGAAACCCTGAAGCAGCGGATCAGCCGGGTCGGCGCCCTCGATGCGACCGAGGCCCTCGCCTACGCGCTGGAAGTGGCGCAGGGCCTGGCCGTCGCCCATGAACGCGAGATGGTCCACCGCGACGTCAAGCCCCAGAACGTCCTGATCGACTCGACCGGTCGCGCGAAGCTCACCGACTTCGGCATCTCCCGGCAACTCAAGGAGGAGGGGGTGACCGCGACCGGCAAGGTGATCGGCACCACCGACTATGTCGCCCCGGAACAGGCGATGGGCAAGGACATCGACCCCCGCTCCGACATCTATTCACTCGGCATCGTGCTCTACGAGATGCTGACCGGCGACGTGCCTTTCGAAGCCGAGAACCAGATCGGCGTCGCGATGCAGCACGTCAACGTGCCGCTGCCCGACGTCCAGGTCCTGCGTCCCGATATTTCCGCTGCGTCGGCCCGGGTGGTCGAAAAGTCCACCGAGAAGGACCCGGAGGATCGTTACGCGACGATCGAGGATATGGGTGCGGACCTTCAGGCGGCCCTCGAAGTGGAAGCGATCCGGGCCGGTGGCACCACCGGCGAAGCAACCTCGGTCCTCGATGCGGTGCCGCCGCCGCGCCGCCAGCTGCCGACCCGCCAGGGTTCACCGTGGCCGGCGGTGATCATGCTGCTGGTCGCCCTGGTCATCGCCGCGGGAACCGCCTGGTACATCTCGAGTGGCCAGGCGCCAGGTGGTGGCGGTGGGGGCGGTGCCGGTGGTGGGGGCAACAACGAGCCGACCGGCACCGAGATCAGTCTGGTCTCGGCGACCGACTTCGACCCCGAAGGCGACGAAGAGCATCCGGAAGAAACCGGCTTCGCGATCGACAGCGACGACGACACCGCCTGGACCACCGAAACCTACGAAGCGTCGACCCTGAGCGACAAGACCGGCGTCGGCCTCTACGTCGATGCGGGTGAGCCGGTGGCCGCGACATCGATGCAGGTCCAGACTTCGACCCCCGGCTGGACCCTCGAGGTCTACGGCGCGAACGATCCCGTGCCGGAAGACCTGTCCGGCTGGACCGGCCTGGCCCAGGTGGACGAAGTCTCCGATACACAGGAGGTCGATCTGATCACCGCCGGCGCCGAGTACCAGTACTACCTGCTCTGGATAACCGAGCCGGTCGAGATCGACAGCGGCTTCGGTGTGGCGATCACCGACGTCCAGCTCTTCGATTAACAATCCGGGCCAAGCGCCTCGATGGACGAAGCCCGGGCGTTATCTGACTTGGCCCCTTTAGAACGAGTGCCGGGCTTCTTCTTGATGGCGCTCGATGGCGAGTTCCACGAGGCGGCTGCACAGCTCCGGGTACGCGAGGCCTGATGCCTCCCAGAGCTTGGCGTAAACCGAGGTCTGGGTGAAACCGGGGATCGTATTGACTTCGTTCAGCAGGATCCTGCCGCCCTCTTCGACGAAGAAGTCGCAGCGGGCAAGGCCGGAGCAGCCGGCCAGGACGAAAACTTCCGCTGCCAGCTTCCGGAGTTCGGCTACCGCTCCGTCGCCGATCTCCGCGGGCACCGCCAGGTTCATGCGACCTTCCGTGTATTTGGCTTCGTAGTCGTACCAGTCGGCGTCGGCGATGATTTCGCCCGGCAGGGATGTCTCTGGGTCTTCGTTTCCAAGCACCGAGCATTCAACTTCCCGGCCGCTGGAGTTGGCTTCGATGATCACCCGCGGGTCGTGCGCGGCAGCTTCGGCGACGGCGGCATTCAGTTCTTCCGCCCCACCCTCGACCTTGCTGATGCCGACGCTGGAGCCGAGCCGCGACGGCTTGACCCAAAGCGGGTGCTCGAGTTCAGGAGCGCGTTCCTCCCAGTCGGGAGTGAACGCCTGGACGAAATCGACCTGGGGCATGCCTGCAAAACCGCAGAGGCGCTTCAGGGTGAGCTTGTCCATGCAGACGGCAGAACCGAGCACGTCGGATCCGACGTAAGCGATGCCCGCCGTGTCGAGCGCACCCTGCGTCGCACCGTCTTCGCCAAAAGGACCATGCAGGACGGGAAAAGCGACATCGGCGCCGAGCAGGCCGTCGCCCGGGGTGATCGTCACCGGTTCTCCGTCGTTGGACCAGGCACCGTCCTTCGCAATCAGGACCTCGATGACTTCGTGGCCCGCCTGCTTCAGGCCTTCGGCCACGGCATTGCCCGAGACCAGTGAAACCTCGTGCTCGCTCGAGCGGCCTCCGCTGAGGACAACAACCTTCATCAGTCGATCGACACTCCGCCAGAGGTCGAGCCAGTGTCCGGGCTTGCGTCCGGCGAAAAGACGCCAACCATGATCACGATCCGGGTTCCTTCACTGGCAGTGCTTCCACCGGAGGGATTCTGATCGATCACGCGGCCGTCCTGCGGCTCGATGCCGGTCGTCTGATCCTGGATCGAGACCGTGAAACCCGCTGCAGTCAAATCCGACTCGGCTTCCTCCGAGGTCAGGCCGACCACGTTCGGCACGGTGGTATTGGTGTCAGCGGGACCCGACGACACGGTCAGCGTTACGGAGCTGCCGGGATCGACCTCGGTGCCGGCCTCTGGAGACTGGGTCAGGACTTCGCCGACGGGCCGGTCGCTCTCCGCTTCGGATGAGCTGTACTCGAGGCCTTTGGCCGAGAGCCGCTGCTCGGCCGCCGCGAGGGTCGCGCCGACCACTGGCGGCACGGTGACCGGCGCCGGTCCGGACGAAACGAACATCGTCACTTGGGTCCCGCGTTTCACCGACTCACCCGCCGCGGGATCGGTTTCGATCACCAGGTCAGCGGCGACGTCGCTGGAAGGTTGGGTTTCCACCGAGACACCGAAACCGGCTTCGTCCAGCGTCTGCTCGGCGGCTTCGCGGGTCGAACCAGAGACATCCGGGACCTCTGCCTGACCGGGTCCGGCGCTGACCACCAGGTTGACATCGGGATCGGAGCAGAACCAGCCCAGCAGTCTGCAGTCACGGTCGGCTTCGCCTTCGGGGTCCTGCTCGAGCACCAGATTGCTGGGGCCGGGCTGTGTCTTGCGGTCCACCTGGTCGACCGAGAATCCTTCGTTGTTCAGCTTCGCCACCGCCTGGTCGAGGTTCTGCCCGACCACGCTCGGTACTTCCACCGTGTTGCTGCGAAGCAGTCCGATCAGGACCAGCGCGATCAGGATGGTCGCGGCGACCGCTGCCCAGATCCACTTCTTCGACTTCTCCGGCTCTACGTAGACCGCTTCCGGCTGCTGCTCGGCGAGGTCGAGGGCTTCGATGAAAGCTTCGGCGCTGTGGTACCTGGCGATCGGTTCGCGCATCAGCGCCTTCATCACGACCGCATCGAGGGCCGGAGAGACCGATTCGTTGTACTGACTCGGCAGTGGCGGGGTCTCCTGCATCTGGGCCAGGGCGATCGCGACAGCGCTGTCACCGTCGTAAGGCACCCGGCCGGTCAGGCATTCGTAAAGGATCACTCCGACGGAGTAGAGGTCCGACTCGGGTCCAACCTCCACGCCCTGGGCCTGTTCCGGCGAAAGGTAGTGGGCGGTACCGAGGATCGACCCTTCTTCGGTCAACTCGGAGACGCCGATCGCACGGGCGATGCCGAAGTCGGTGACCGTGGCCAGGCCGGTCGCGTCGACGATCACGTTGAGTGGCTTGAGGTCGCGGTGAATGACACCGTTGCGGTGGGCGAAGCCGGCTGCTTCGAGGATCTGGCGCACGATCGCCACGGACTCGGAGGGCAGGAGTCCGAGGTTGATCAGGTCACGCAGAGTCCGGCCTTCGATATAGGCCATGGCTATGTAATAGGTGTCCCCCACCTGGCCCCGGTCGAAGATCGAGACGATGTTGACGTGCTGCAGCCCCGCCGCGGATTCCGCTTCACGGCGGAACCGCTGGATGAATTCAGGGTCGCGCGCGAACCGCTCGTGCAGGATCTTGAGGGCCACCCGGCGCGGCAGGTGGAGGTCGTCGGCCAGCCAAACGTCGGCCATGCCACCGCTGCCGATCAGGACTTCGATGCGGTAACGGCCGTGGATGACGTCGCCTTGGCGCGGACGGCTCATTTCTGTTTCTCCTGACGTGTCATCGTTTTATTCTCCGAGCAGGTCCTGCATCACGGCGGCGGCGATCGGGGCTGCCACGGTACCGCCCTGGCCGTCGGTGCACTCGATCGTTGCGGCCACTGCAATCTGAGGATCGTCGGCCGGGGCGAAACCGACGAACCAGGCCTGGTTGGGCAATCCACCGCAGGCTTGCCTTCCGGGTACTTCTGCGGTACCCGTCTTGCCGGCGACATCGATACCGCTGAGAGCGGCGGCGGTACCGGTTCCTTCCTCGACGACCGCCTTCATCGCTTCGGTGACCTGGGCAGCACTGTCCTCTGACATCACTTCCGATTGCTGGTCCGGATCCATCGACTTCAGGGTGCGGCCATCGACGTCACGAACCTCCGACCAGATCTGTGGCTTCATCAGCTTGCCGTCGTTGGCGATCGTCGAAGCGACTTCTGCCATCTGGAGCGGGGTTGCCAGCAGCCGCTCCTGTCCGATCGCGATCCGCGAGATATCCACGCCCTGCTCGGGGGTGAGGATCGTATTGTCTTCGAAGACCCCGCTGACCGAGAGCTGGGTCTCGGGGATGTCGATCTGCGGCTTCCTGTTGAACCCGAACCGCTCCATGTATTCGTAAAGCGTGTCTTCGCCGACCTTACGGCCGAGCTTGGCGAAAAAGGTGTTGACCGAGTTGGTCAGGGCGGTCTCGACGTTGATCGCTCCGTAGTCACTGAAATCCGCGTTGGCCAGTTCCTGACCCTGGATGTTGAGGCTGGAGGGTGATTCGATCAGGGTCTCTGCGTCGATCGTCCCGCTGTCGAGTGCGGCTGCCGCGGTTACCAGCTTGAAGGTTGAGCCCGGTGGATACTGGCCCTGGGTAGCTGCCGCGAATAGCGGTGACGCCGGGTCGGCCTGGAGTTCCTGGAGCTGATCGGGGATCAGGTTCGGGTCGAAGGAAGGCTGGCTGACCAGAGTTTTGATCTGGCCGGTCTCGGGCACCATCGCCACCACCGCTCCCGGACGTCCGGCAAGCAGGTCGACTGCGGTCTGCTGGGCCGAGGAGTCGAGCCCTGTGAACACGTCGTGCCCGACCTGCTTCTCGCCGCGGATCTCGTCGATGATCGACGTGAACTCCGAGTCTTCGCCGATCAGTTCGGTGTTGTGAAAAGCCTCGAACTCGGAGTTTCCTTCGGTCAGAAAGCTGTAACCGATCGGGTGCCCGAAGAGCGAGCCCAGCGGGTACTCACGGACGAACTGCCTCGAGGCACCCTGGCCCGTCGCTTTCGACTCGGCGATCACGTCACCGTCAGCGGTGAAGATCGTGCCGCGCTTGATCTGCTGGGCTTCGAAGAGCGGGCGTTTGTTGACCGGTTCGTTCTTCAGATTCTCGGCGTCGAAGACCGCCCAGTAGGAAGTGAAGCCGATCAGCACCGCGAACAGCACGGTGATGAAAGCGAAGAGTTTGATGATCTGGGCGTTCATTCCCAGGCTCCCGAGGTGGCGGTGCGGCCGCCTTCGCGGGCTTCGCGCCGGGCCCGGTCAGAGACCAGCAGCAGCAGAGCGAGCAGGATGAAGTTGGCCAGGATCGAACTGCCGCCATACGAGATCAGGGGCAGGGTCACGCCGGTCAGCGGAATCACCCTGGTGACACCGCCGATGATCACGAAAGCCTGGAACGCAAAGACCGCGGTCAGACCGGTGGCCAGCAGTTTCGAGAAGCCGTCGTTGGCCATCAACGCCACCTTGAAGCCGCGAGCCGCGACCAGCAGGTAAATCGCGATCACCGCTGCGCCGCCGAAAAGACCGAGTTCGGCGACGATCAGCGTGTAGATCAGGTCGGTGTGGGCGGCCGGCAGCAACGGACTGTCAGTGCCGGGTATGGCCACCATCGATTC
>Ga0105046_10004710_pt1 | contig 21684 bp, 12 predicted proteins | sample MAT03_FD_78385 | JGI IMG/M metagenome (GOLD analysis project Ga0105046, IMG submission 78385) | Freshwater microbial communities from Lake Fryxell liftoff mats and glacier meltwater in Antarctica - MAT-03 (megahit assembly) | ecosystem: Environmental > Aquatic > Freshwater > Ice > Liftoff...
ACGGCAGGGTCAATTTTCATGAGTTCACGCAGGCGTTCCTGAATGAGTCCCAGGTCTACGGTCTCATCGACATGAAGCACCTGTACGACCGAAGATGAATCCGCTGCTTCATCCAGCGATTCAATCATCTCGCCGATCGTGTCCATCAATGAACCGGAAGACGATACAATCAGTGTGTTGGAAGAATCATCAATACCCATTGACAACAGCCCCTTGAACCGAATCGGTTCTTCTTCTTCCCCTTCACTGCCTTCCTTTGCCGGACCTCGCGGCAGGAACGTCACAAGCCCGCCGCCGCCTGACTGCCGCTGTCCCTTGTCATCGGTTTCCAGAGCCTTATCGTTAGAACTGAGCAAATCACGAAAGACATCCTTGACGGCGGCCGCAACCAATCCCGCCCTTGCGTGTTTGAGGCGAAAAATCGTCGTCACGCGCATGGAGCCGGAATCGGACGGTTCAGGCACATCGTAAATCCCGATCAGATCCTGGATCGTCTGCAATTGTCTGGCATCAGCATCGCGGACCAGAATGGTGCTGGTGAAATTGTCGGAGATGAACTGTGGCTGCCGTCGTTTCGACAGACTGTGATTTCCCTTCGTCTTTTTCTGTGAAGGCATAAATCCATAATAGGGATCGTACTCGATACCGCTTTTCGTCTGTTCATCTGACTTGAAAAAGTCTTTCAGGTTGAGCGTGACCCACGACGGCGTGGCATACTTGAGCCGGAACAGTTTGTAGCTGCGCCGAGGTGCCGCCACTTGCCCCATCAGGGCTTCCAGTTCTGCGAGCGCTATCAAATCGCGACTGCTGACAATGAGCTTGCCATCGGGCGTTACTGAGAACTTGATCGGCGACTGATGCGGATCAGGAGATTGCAATGCGTCAGCCGTGTCGGAATCTTTCCGTGGAGTTGGGTCCTTTTCTGCCGCCGAATCCTGCTGCGGCGTTTCATCAGATTCGCCTGCTCGGGGCTGCGTGTCCTGTAACTGGCGCCGCAGTCGCTCAATGAGATTCCTGTCGATCACAGGCTGGGATTCAGCCGGCACTTCCTGCGATATTTCCGCGGCATCACTGGTTTCTGTCGGCGTTTCCGGCTTGCTTTCGTCAGCTGACACTTCATTATCTGAATCGTCCGCCTCATTGAATTTATGTTTCGTCAGGATCGTTGCCCTGGATTGAGGCAGCGGTGAATTTACGAGCAACGAAGGATGTCCGGCATTGCGGAATAATTCGTCGAAAGCCGAGCCAGGTTTCGCAGAAACTTCCGCAGGGAAGATGTTCGCGGGTTGCCTGCGACCGTCTTTCCAAATCGAAATCCGCGAGGACGGGGAGGGAATTCTGGTCACGTCGTCCGGCGTGGCCAGCTTCTTCCTGTTGGACTTCTTTTCTGGTGTATCCGATTCGCGGTCGAGTTTTGGCTGCTCTTTCGGCAGATCAAACTCCAACGGGTTTCCTCGTCGCCAGTATTGCTGCAGACGTTGTTGCAGTTCATGCAGATCTTCATCAGCATTGATTTCAAACACACGAATTCCGTCGTCGGCAGCGTTCGGGTCCGGAAGTTCGCCCAGTTTAATCAGCAGCGTTCGAATTTCTTCCATCTCAATCGTGTTTGCATTCACCAGCACGCGGTTGTTTTCGATATCGGCTTCTATGTGAAAACTGCGTTCCTTTGATTCCTTCTGCTGATTCTGATTGAAATCATAAAAGCCATAGAACCGACGATTGGGACTCTGGTCTTCCTCTTTCGGTTCGGCATCCATCAACATGCGAATTGTGCCAGCCACGTATTCAGCGTCCAGACGCTTCAACGTGATGACTTCAAACTGCCGCGAAGACTGGTCCATCTTTTCAACCAGCGTTGTGATGGTCAGGTGGTCAGCCAGAGTAGCCCACGCCATGATGGATTTTTTGCCTTTGTCAACCTTCAGCACGGTGCCCGGATCCAGGTCACCCAATTGTTGCAGCAGATCGACCAGCGTCTGGGGATCAATTGATTCCAGACGATAGATTTTCATGCGATTGATATTCTGCAGCAGACCAGTTTCGCCTTTACGCGGTACATCGATCTCCCTGATCGCGAGTTCGATGACGGCCATCTGATCAGGGGCAGCCTGAGCCAGGATCATGTTTTCCCGTTGATTGAGCACCAGCCGTGTTTCTTTGGGGGCTTTAGTACCGCCCGACCCCGGCTGAGCCGTCGCCTGCTGCTGCATGGCCTGCTGCATGGCCTGCTGCATCTGCTGCATCTGCTGCATCTGCTGCATGGCCATATTCGGGTCCATGCCACCGGCACTTTGCGGCTGCTCGCCCGTCGGTGGCTGTAATTTGAGCAGTTCGCGCAGCAGCCGGATCACATCTTCCGCTCGACGATGCTTCAGGATAAACGTGCGTACAAGCTGATCATCGCCGCTTTCGGACTGCTCATCCTGCAGCAAACCCCAGATATGTCGCAGGCTGACGGCGGTGTCCAGAATTTCAAGGCGATTCGTCTTGCTGAGCTTATGAATCTGCCCGGCGGAGCTGAGCATGGGCTTCAGCTCTACGACAGCTTCATCCGCCACCAGCCAGTCCAGATTGAACGAGACTTTGCAGATCGTATGATCGGCCAGAGTTTCCAGCTCCTGCGGAGTCACGCGCACGACCATCGCGGGATTCAGGTCTTTGGTCCGAACGATAGACATGACCTCACCGTTCACAATCATTGTAAAGCCGCGCATCAGCAGGTGACGGTTGATCAGATCGCGAGCCTGCTCCATCGTGTATTCGTGTGTCGTGATGAGGTTGAGTGAATCACCAGGAAGTTCCTGCCAGTCGAGGGACAATGCAGACGCATCGGAAAGCCATTGCAGGACCGCTTCCCACGGCTGGCCCACGATGTTGAACGCCACCAGACCATCCGGATTCTTACGGATTTCCGTGTCGATTTTCTGAGGCACATATTTTTCGGCGGTCGGTCGTTTGACAGTGCTTTCAGCGGTCGGTGGAGTGGACGTACTGCCAGCGACAGGTGGACTGCCGGGTGGTGTCGCTCCGGTCGCCGGAGTGACTTGTGTTGGTGTTTCAAATGGAGCCGCCGCTGGCACCGGCTGAACTATCAGAGTGGCCTCATCCGTCACGAACGCCACCGCAGCTTCTTGCCCATGAGCTGGGACGTTCGAGACGTCGATGGCGACAATGCCACAAATCAGCAGGCCAATACGGATGCCGAGCCGATAATCGTTGGTGGAACGTGAAAGCATAAACACGTTAATCCGACTCGAGCAGGGAAATTTCGTCGTAACGACTGACCTGAGCGCACACGCGCCCAGTTTGGTCTGCCATTTTCCCCGATTTTCCCCTGAAAGCAACTGCCGACTCCAGCTTTCAGTATTTTTGCGCTTTCTAACAACGAAGAAAGCTCGACGGTGACCGTCGAGCTTTCTCAGTTTCGCTGTAGTCAGAAGCCTTTTCCTTGCATTGGTCAGAACGACACGGTCTGAATCAGACGAGGAAAGACAGTCAGCAATATTGGTGCAGGTGCCCCCTCCCGAATAATCTGCAGATCCAGACGACCGCGAACAAGTTCCGTGTTGACAAGGTTTGGATCGAAGACCGGCTGACCGTTGACCGACAGGATCAGGTCGCCCGGATGAAGGCCGGCCAGGTGTGCAGGCGATCCGTCGTTGACAGACTGAACTCCGTAGGCCTGCATGTCAGGGATGTAAGTGCAGTTCAGGCCGACGTAGTAGGTGAACTGTTCGCAGCGGACGACCTGCCAGTTGCATGGTGTCCAGCAATCCCAGTATTGATTGTGGGTATTCCAGCAACCATAGTTTGTATGGCAGTGGTTGTGACAGACATTGACCCACCACGAAAAATGGGGTTGGCCGCAGAGGTGTTTCGGAGCGGTTGCCACAATGTTCTGAATCTGAGGCTGGCCCTGAACGGAAGGGCCGTTGTGCTTCAGTAGCTGAGCCACGTTAATTGCAATTGACTTCGTCTTTGTTCCGTTTTGAAGCATTATCGAATGTCCGTTTTGCCTGATCTGGTTCTGGACAATTCCGATGTTTCCGTGGTGCGGCAGTTTGATTCCAGGCTGTCGCTGACGAGAACTGCCGGAAAGGTTGATTCCGCCTGGTTGACCGCTCCCCGATGCTCCATTGTCTGAATTTCCGTGCTTGTTCCCGCTCCAATGACCATTGCTCAGATTTCCGATCCTTCCGCTGAGTGAACCGGAATTTTGTCCGCCGCTGTTGTTTCCTTGTCCGTGCTTGGATCCTCCGGATCCCATTCGATTCTTTGAATCACCGAAAGTCGTCGATCCCGTCGCAAAGACCACCGTTGTGAGTACTAATGCTGTGTAGAGAAATGAGCGTTTCATTGAAGTTCTCCGGCTAATTTGCTGTATTTGGAGGCTGAACATTTCAGCCCATGAATACTGCAGCGGAATGCACAATGAAGTGTTACACAGTTTGTCGCAGGATTTTCGGCCCACCATCGAATGGAGAGTTTCTGCATCCATTGATCCTGTAGACCGTGTGGACTCCGTGTTCGATCAGCAACGTTTGTGGGAGATGCTTCCTTCGAGTACGCTTTCCGCGAGGGTTTCGTAACGTGTCAATTCAGACAGACATCGCTCTGGTCAAAATGCCTGCAGCGTCCGGAAGGGGATTGATTGCTATGACAGTGCTGCCACCGCCAACATGGTTTATCGCAGGTCTCGCTTTTTTCGTCGTGTGCTGTCCATCGGGCATGTCCGAGGAACCAAAGTCCCTGGGCCAGACGTCAAGAGTCGCCGCACAGCACCCTGAACCTCGGGAACCGTGGACGACATCACGTTTGCGAGGAACGCCGACGCCTCCGGAAGCTTTTCGGATTGTTCCCGCGTTTCCTCTCATGAAGTTTGATCATCCCACGAGTCTGTTGGAGATCCCAGGTACGAACCGCATGCTGGTGACCGAAATTGGCGGGAGAGTGCTCACTTTTTCCAAAGGCGATGCCGGAGTAGCGGCAGATCTTGCGGTTGATCTGCAGGACCTGGCTCACGGAAGCGTTTCGCTGTTTGCCGCAGTGCTGCATCCGCAGTTTCAGCAGAATCGTTTCGTCTATCTGTGCATTGTGCATCCTGAAAATGGTTCACATACGCGCGTGTCCCGATTTGAAATCACGAATGATGCTGTTCCTGTGATCGATCCGACGAGCGAGACCGTAATCATTACCTGGCCTTCGGGCGGCCACAATGCTGGCTGCATGCGTTTCGGCAACGACGGATTGCTCTACATCGCAACCGGAGATGGATCAGGCCCGAATCCTCCGGACGGATTGACGACAGGTCAGGACGTTACGGATCTGTTGGGTGCAATTCTGCGAATTGATGTGGATCACCCGGCTGACCGTATGAATTATTCCATACCGGCGGATAACGCATTCGCAAATCATGCGTCGGCGCGTCCTGAGATTTTTAGCTACGGGCTGCGGAATCCATGGAAGTTCGGGATCGACCGAAAGACGGGCGAAGTTTTTGTGGCGGACAACGGATGGGAAACGTGGGAGATGATTTATCTTGTCGCCAATGGGACCAATTGCGGCTGGCCGATTATGGAAGGACGAGCTCTGCTCAGAAGTGAGGTCGCTCCCGGGCCGACTCCGATCACTCCGCCGATTCGCGATCATCACCATTCGGAAGCAAACTCGGTCATCGGAGGCCCCGTCTATCGCGGCGACAAGTTGAAAACGCTTGACGGTGAATTTGTCTACGGCGATTACATCACCGGTACGATCTGGTCGGTCGGCCGTGCCGCTGACGGTTCCTTTGTCGGCCGGACACTGGTTGACACAGATCTTCGTATCACAGATTTCCTGGAAGGCGCTGCGGGCGAACTTTATGTGCTCGATTATGACCTGACGGGCCAGATCTACGAATTGCTGCCGAACAATGTCGAAGACCTGTCGGCCGGATTCCCGCGACTGTTGAGCCAGACGGGTCTCTTCAAATCAGTGACCCCGCTTCAGCCTGCCGCTGGCGTCGTGGAATATGACGTTGTTGTACCGCAATGGACTGATGGAGCGGTGGCCCGGCGGTTTGTCGCAGTGCCGGGCCACGATCGGATTGAACTGGCACCTCACATTGGAATTCGCGGTCGATACCCGGAAGGTACGGTGTTTGCGAAGCAGCTCTGCATCCCGGATCGTGACGGTAAACCAACGAAGCCTCTCGAAACTCAGATCCTGCATTTGCAGAGCGGAGTCTGGAATCCCTACAGCTATCTCTGGAACGACGCAGGCACTGATGCGGAACTAGTCAGCTCCGCGGGCACAATGCAGACCGTTCAATGGCCCGACGCGAATGTCGCTGGAGAGCCTACGGAACACACCTGGCACACGAGCGCAATCAATGAATGCCGACTGTGCCACAACGCCGGGCCGGGATTTGTGCTCGGCTTTGTGGGCAATCAACTCTCCAGGCTGACGACAAACACGGTCAACGACGCAGATCAGCTTGAGTCCCTGTTGAAGCAGGAAGTGATCGCGACAATCCCGGATGACGCGCGCAGCCCGGCATTTCGGCTGGTGGACCCGCGCGACGAGTCTCTCGACCTCACCGACCGAGCTCGCTCGTATCTGCACGGCAACTGCAGCATGTGCCACCACAAGGGCGGAAATGCGATCGTGTCATTTTTCCTGACACGGGATCTGTTGTTCGATCAGATGGCCACAAACAAAGGGACCAACATTGGTACCTTCGGAATGCAGAAAGCTAAGATCATCGTTCCCGGCGATCCGTTTCGATCCGTCATGATGTATCGTATGTCAAAACTTGGCTACGCCCGAATGCCGTACATCGGATCTCAGGTGGTCGATAGTCACGGAGTCTCGCTGATCGCACAGTGGATTCGATCGCTGCCGGCAGATCCATCCACGGAACTTTCCGATCCGCTGGTCACCACGTCGTCTCAAGCGACGGCGCTTGCATCGCTGTCAGTCAGGACTTCCGCTGAGGAAACTCGCACGGCGGCCATTCAGCAACTGACCGGCAACACCGAAGGGGCGCTCGCACTGGTAATGCGATTGCACTCCGGAGATCTAACGCCTGCTGACCGTGAAACGGCAATTGAGACAGTTCGTAACGCCAGCAGCGATGTTCGCGGTCTATTTGATCAATTCATTCCCGAATCACAGAGAAAGAAGACACTGGGAAGAACGTTTGAACCGTCGCTCGTGCTCTCTCAAACAGGCGACGCCCAGCGAGGCCGACTGATTTTCTTCAGCGATGCGGCGCGCTGTCGAGCCTGTCACCATACCGACGAGGCGGCTTTGTCGGTGGGGCCAACGCTGAGGGAAATCAGCAGGAAATATATGCACACATCCGAACTGCTGCAGCACATTGTGCAGCCGTCGCAGAAGATCGATGATAAGTTTGCGGCCTGGACGGTCGTCACAAATGACGGTCGTGTACTGAATGGCCTGATTGAGAGTCAGTCAGCAAGTCAGGTGGTTCTCAGAATGGCTGACCGACAACTGGTCTCGATTGCAGTCATCGACATTGAGGAACGACAGAAAAGCACCCGGTCACTGATGCCCGACGGAGTGTTCGCCGACCTTACCGCTCAGGAGGCGGCTGATCTGTTAGTCTTTATCCGGTCGATCACCGGAGCGTCAGACTAAAGTTGCTGGTGCTTTGTCAGGCTCTGAAAAAGGGGTCAGGAACGAATAGTGCGGAGCACCCACCGGGCCATTTGACGCTTGGTTCCTGACCCCTTTTTTGACTAGTGGTTGTGTCCGGCATGAGGATCAACATCGCCACCCGATTTGTTCTTCAATGCCATCTGCATTTGATGCGCGCCACGAAGCGCGATGACATCGCCGGGGAAGACCGAACCATCATTCGCGACCACGACATGCGTAGAATCCCGATAGGCAACCCGCACCGACACGCGGTCAAAATGATCGCCGTTCTGCTGAAAGACAAATGATTCCGCGCCTTCCCGGGCGATTGCTTCCACGGGAAGAACAATCTGGTGTTCCCATTCTTCGACAGGCACAAGCAATTGAAGCCGCTGCCCAGGGCGGTACTTCCAATCGAGAAATCGCTGACCATTCGGCGACGGAACTTCGCGCGCGACTTCGTTCGGCAGTCGCACAAAGAACGACAGTGAGCGAGCTTCCGCATCAATTTCACTGGCCGAATACACCAGATCAAGATTCTCGATTCGCCTGACGGAGTTCGCTGCTCCTTCAAACACGGCCGTGATCTTCCAGTTACGCGCAGCGCTCTGCGACAGAACTTCCAGGTCCTGCTCAAAAGCGCGGCCCTCAATGTAAAGTTCCGAATAGTCCGCCAGCGCACCCAGAGTGGCCCCGGCCGCAACTGTCTCTCCCTTATGAACGAGTACCTCCTTCAGGATGAGGGGAACTTTTGATTCATCGGCGGCACGGGAAGAATCGTGCCCGGCACTCTCGTCTATCAGTTGTCGTTCCTGCTCGATGGCAAGTGACACGGGTGTCGCCTCCATGCTGGACAACTTTAATTCTTCTGCCCCGTGACTATCGCGTCCTGGAGCCACGATCTGCAGATCGCGCAGGAGTTTGTGATTCTTTGTAATTTCATCAATCTGTCGTACAGAGAGTCCATGCAAATGCAGCGCTTCACGCTGAGCATTCATGAGAACCTCCAATTTTTCCTTTGCGTATTGACGTTCCAGCAATGTTTTCTGCGAGATGGCACCGGATTCAGTGGCTTTCGCCAGCCGCGCGATCTCGCGATTTTCCACGTCCAGTTCACCCACGGTCCTTAACAGATTCGTCTGTGTGGAAACTAATTCCTCAGCTGTAATGCGTAGTTCAAATAGCAGAGTGCCGGGATCAACAGCTTCTCCCTGCACAGCATGCACATGTGTGATCACGCCAGCCATCGGCGTCGAAATCTCCAGCCGTGTTCGGCCCGGTCGCCCGACGATAATTCCCGGCACCGTGATCGCTCGCTGGAATGTCTCCAGTTTGACTGGCTGCAGATACTCAGGCGTCAGACCAATATTCCCCTGTGCCTGGGCAGACAAAGCCAGAGACGTCCCTTCGTCATGGCCATGCTCGTGTCCTTCATGGGCATGCCGATCTTCTCCGCCCGCGCGACTTCCGGAATTATGACTTTGCAGCGACGAGACCTTGCGATTGCCGGAAATCGTGGTTCGTACCCAGTTCTGACCTGGCTCCCACCACTTTGAACGTGTTGCGAATCCGATCAGAATCAGTGCCGCCATTCCGATGCCCCAGAGCCACCTGGAGCGAAAGGCTTTTCCTGTAGAAATCATAACTGTTGCTCTCAGACTGCAGCGTAGCAGCGTGCAAAAACTGGAGTGGAGAAATTTGCCGGGGGGCTCTGAAATGACGTCACGAAAGCCGTCATTCAACAGAGTCACAATCGACCATCACGTGCAGGATGGTCGGCAGTTCGTTAGACAACCCAGACCTGCGTCAGCGCGCAGTGCTGCAATGCAGCGGAAACTTTTTGGGTTTGATGCAGGTTCCCGGGCGTCGCAGCAGCCACACTGCGAAACATGATCCCACCGGCATTCAATGCTGCGACGTGCTCAAACAGATCGAACACAGATGCCGCTCGCACAAACTCAGCCTGAATATAGACACACGGAAAGTCATCGCATGGTTTGTCATGTCGATATGGCATCGGGACAACCGGCTCAGCGCTTTCCGAGCATTGACCGTGAGCGCTTTGGTGATTGTGACTTTGAATTCGGGCACTGTGTGATTCGACCCGCGAACTCACGCACGCAGAATGGCATTGCGAATGGGCATGGTGCGAACAACAGCCAAGGATGCTGTGAAGCAGCACCGGCAACAGTGTTACTGAAACAATCAACTTAGCCCACATTTCGCAAAACCCCTCGGCGAGATCCTTTGCTGGAAATGAAGTGTAGGGTACGGCGGTACGCGCCGCAATCTCTCAACTGACTTCGACTTCTGACTTCGACAGAAACGAACAAGCGATTTCATTCGATTTTCCAACATGAATAGTAATCCCCGAAACGAACTGACAGCAATAATCGGACCAATGTATTATCCCTTAAACCGGGCTCGCACCAACAGGTCAGCATTTTGCGGCAGGAAACTGTCCTTTGCGATTCTAATGTCATGTCACACGCAGGTCAGCATCGACGTCAATCCGATGACATCTGTCGTACTTACGATGACAGGGCCAGAGCACCTCGGTCCTTGGCTGGCTGGCGGTTTACAGACCGAAGCAGCCGCAAGAAGAGCTGCACGACGATTGAGGGGGAGTGTCGAATGTCGTTACTGGTTTCTTGATTTGTGTTCCGCCGAACTCAGGAATAAGATTCCTGTCGCTGCGTGCGACCGTCGTAAAATCACGTCGGCTGTCGGAACTGGCACATGGGAGAGTCGATTGAGTTTTTTGAAGCAAGAGCGGGCAGTCCTCAATGCGCTGATTCCCGGCCTGGATGAAAAGCTGGCCGGGTTTTCGTTGACGGAAACCGAACGGCCGGGAAATCCCGGTATCGCAGTGTATCGCGAATGCGGCGGCGTGCGGTTACTGATTCCTAAAGAGCTGGGCGGCCTTGGTGCCGATGCGCTCCAGGCGGTCCGCGTCCATCGCGCGGTTGGGAGCCGATCTCCTTCGCTCGCCGTTGCTACGACGATGCACCACTTCTCAGTGGTCTCATTGGTTGAAGCGGAAGCCGTGGGGACGGGTGCAGAATCACTGCTGCTCGAGGCCATTGCCAGTCAAAACCATTACGTCGCTTCTGGTTTCGCTGAAGGAAAAACCGGACAGAACATCCTGACTTCGTCCATGCAAGTACGGCGAACTGCCGAAGGACTCGTTCTGAACGGCAGCAAAAAACCCTGCAGCCTGTCCACTTCCATGTCCTTGTTGACCGTGAGCTTCTGCGTTCCGCCGGGAGCCGATGGTCAACCGGCTGGTTTCGCAATCGCAGTTGTACCATCAGATGCTGAAGGACTCGAACGTCGACCGTTCTGGTCCAACTCAGTCCTGGCCGGTGCAGAAAGTGACGAAGTGGTGTTGCGCGACGTGGTGGTTCCCGAAGCGTTTGTGGCGTATCTGGGCAGCGAAGCCCAGGCGCAAGCGGTGCAGACACGCAGCTTCATTTGGTTTGAGCTGTTGATATCCGCGTCCTACCTTGGCGTCGCAAGCGCTCTGGTGGAGCGGGTCCTTCTCGCCGCTCGTGGCACGCCGACCGAGCGGACTCGTTTGGCAATTGATGTTGAAGGAGCAATGAGCGCTTTGGAAAACGCAGCCCGAGCCATCATGAACGGCGAGCAGAACGACGACGCGCTCGCCCGACTGATTATGGTTCGGTACGCCGTACAGGGCGCTATCGATCGGGTGACGCTCCACGCGGCGGAGTTGCTGGGGGGAATTGCATTCCTGACATCAAATGATGTTGTGTGCCTCCTGGCTTCCGCCCGGGCGCTGGCCTTTCATCCGCCGTCTCGCGCGAGCGTTGTGAATGACCTCGATGGCTATCTGATCGGGAAACCATTCGCCATTGCGTGAGCCGTCATTGCGATGTTTTGTGTTCAGCTGTCGTCGAATTCAGGCAGACGGCTCGGATAGCCAAATAGCTCGAAAGCGCGACGAAAACGCGTATAGATCTTTCGCATAAGCTGCTCGTCCATGTTGTACGTGTTCTTTTGATACTCGCTCAGCGCAGGCAATTCAGCCTGAATTGCTGGTTCGACGTTTTGCCACCCGGGCAGGCCAAGCTTTTCGTAAACTTGACGCATTTGCCCCAGTGGGTCGGATTCAAGATCTTCAAATCGCACTTCATGTAAATGACCGACCGGAATCAGGTGCCTGGTACTTTCATAGGTTTCAATGAGTTTCGTGTAAATCTCCATCGTGCGCTCTTCCATGTCCCCAAGGTACGGTTTGCCGAGCCCGTTTTCGGCAAACAATGTCCTACGCAAATGGATGCTGGATTTGTAGACAGCGTACGGATCACGATGGATGAAGATAAACTTCGCCTCGGGAAACAACTCCATCAGGATGGGAATTCGGTAAGTGTGTGTCGGTGACTTCAACACGATAGACTTATTTTGTCGTACGGTCAGTTTTTTCAGGAACCAAAGGAACGATTTCTGCCAATGTCGGCGTTCGCCCGGAGTGAGTTCTTCAAGATCGAAGAAACGGCTGTATTTTCCGGGATCACGTTGATGAGCCATCATGATGTAAGGAGAGAGCAGCGTCATCGCCATGATCGCCACCTCGTCTTCCTGGGTCATGTTCCAGCCAGCCGGAAGGTTGTCCACCCCACGGGTTTTTGGCAGTCCCCATCTGGTAATCCGAGTGACAATCCGCTCTGTGAGCAGGAAACTGCCAGGAAAAATTACCTGATAAAGATTTGGATAGGTGAACTGCGTGTCCAGCGACATCAGATTGTGAAGCAGTGTCGTGCCGCTCCGCCAATGGCCAATGATGAAGATGGGAGGGTGCTCAATCTTCTGACGTTCAATGCGTCGGCCATAAACGCAATGTTCAAGAAATCCTTCAAATGAATTCACGATGCTGAAAGCCGTGATAGAGGCGAGCCTCGGCAATTTGCTCCAATGAAGCGGCGGACAACTCGCCAGCAGTCGGACCCAATTGCTAAACGTCAAACCATGAAATATGCAGAAGTGCCCCTGTTTTCCGGGTTCCGTTTCGGCGCGCGCCGGCTTCCCTTCAACTGCAGGCATGTTGATACTTTGGGCGATGCTTGTCGAGTTCTGTTGGGCATTGTTCACTCGTTGCTTTTCCTGACTTGATCTATTTCATTCGGGGATGGCGCAAATTCGGCTGACTATTGAGCGACTCCGGGAGGCTGGCAGCCTGTGCTGGCAGCCTGTCCCTTTGCTGGTTCTCCGGCAGCGATCGGTCCGAAGATCAATGAATGAAGTTTGCACCGATCGCATCAGCAGTGTCAATCCGGAAGGCCCGCGGGCGCACACAGGTTAGACCTGACCGACTGGTTGTAAGGCGAGCGGCAGAAACGAATCTACCGTAGCTGGATTCGCAGGAATTCAGGGAGGTTCTGAATTCTTGCGAATTCAGCCACGGAAAAGGGAAGAAATTCTCTGCCGCTCGCCTGACAGAGTCACTGACGGTTGTTCCTCCAGTTCGAAGAGTTGCCGCAGTCTCCCTGCCTTTTTTGTGTCTCCGCTGAATTGGATCCTGCCTGAGAAGTAGAGGCGTACCATATCGGTTTGAGGGTGCTCGTACAGTGCGCGGAAGTCTCGCACGTCAATCGAAATACCACAATCGGCACCTCCCGGATTTCCTTGCGTGACATTCGGCCCTGAGCTTGAGGCATCAACGTACCACTCTCCGCCACCTTCGCCTGTGACGCTGATCTGGAATCTCACTCCAATCTGCTTTGCGGCATCGGCGTTCGTTGCGAATATTGCAGGCAATTCTTCATTGAAGACTTTGCAAACATCAAGCACCTCGGAGCCGTCGGCGGTCGATGCAGCGGACGGATGTGCGGCAGCCGCGTCGTGCTCACCGATTCCGGTCTTTGCAACCAGGTCGTCGATCAGACTGGTCGTATAGTCAATCTCTTCGCAGGTCTGCTCGATGGCGATCAGCAAACGGTCGATTTCCGTGGCTGTGACAATGAGCGGAGGCTGTAACCTCAGCACGAATGGATTCGATCGGCACATTTGAGCATAGATTCCAAAACCATTCAGCAGCGTATGCAGCGCGTGCAATACGTGAAATCCATCGACCAACCGATCATATTGCGGTATCAGAATTGACGCGGTTCCCGTCGGATCGGAGGCCCGCCAATGGTCGGCCACATTTCTCGGCAGGGGATTAAACTCCAGGCCGATCAGCAGCCCCAGCCCGCGAACCTCCTTCAGGCACCGCGCGCGTCGACACAGATTGACCAGTCCACGCATTAACTGCGAGCCGCGCTCTGCGGCATTCTCGGCCAGCCTTTCCTGCTGGAGAATCTGCAGCGTCGCCAGGCCCGCAGCGCATGCCAGGCTTCCTCCCCCAAAAGTACTCGTGTGCAGCGCGAAGGTTTGTACTGTGCCGTAGGCTCGCATCCAAAGGTCGCGGCGAGTGAGCATGGCACCCATGGGCATCAGGCCGCCTCCCAGTGATTTTGCCAAACACAATACGTCGGGTTCGACATGTTCGTGCTCGCAGGCGAACAGGGCTCCCGTGCGACCGAGGCCGGTCTGAACCTCGTCAACAATCAGCAAAGTGGCGGTCCTGCGACACAATTCGGCAGCACGTCTGAGAAACCCTTCGGGTAAAAGATACATGCCGCCTTCAGCTTGCATTGGCTCGATGATGAAGGCCGCAAATCGCCGCGTCGCCAGTTCTCGTTCGAGCAGTTCTGCGTCGCCGCGTGGAATCGTTTCGCAACCGGCAAGCAACTGACCGAACGGTCGGCGATACTCGGCTGTGCCCGAAACGGAAAGCGCCCCCAGCGATTTGCCGTGGTAAGCCCCTTCACACGAAAGCATCCGTTCGCGCCCGGTCGTGATGCGAGCCAGTTTTAAGGCCGCTTCCACTGACTCTGTACCACTGTTGCAGAAGAAAACCATTTCCAGACCGCTGGGAGCCAGTGCTGCGAGGTCGGCTGCCAGAGCTCCTTGATATGGATTAACCGCCGACTGCACAAATCCGGGGGCCTGTTCCTTGAGCGCCTCGGTCAGCGCATCCACCACAGCCGGATGATTGTGCCCCAGATTGAGCGACCCAAATCCCGCTACGCAGTCCAGATACTCACGGCCCTCGGCGTCGTAAAGATACGCCCCTTCTCCCCGGACGAATGTTGGCACGAAGCCACTCGATCGACCGAGCGCATGCAGTACCGGGTTACAATGTCTGGCGTGTTGGTCTGCAGCCGTCGAGATCCGATGAGCGACGCTGCGCAGCGGCCGAGTCCGCCCGGTCCTGAGTCGCAATCGCACCTGACGAAACCGAGTCACGGCAGCCGCGGCGAGTGGATTCCCGAAAGAATACAGGCGCGAGAAATCATAACCGTGCGCTCGAGCACGCGAGCCGATGTCCTGGATTGAATCCAGACTGAGATGTCGCCCGAGCGAAAGATTTTCGGCCCGTTGGTCGAGGGCCAGTGCAAGTGTTTCACCAAGGCAACTTGGAATGACTCTGTGATGAAACTTGAGCACTCGGGAAAACGAATTCATTGATTCTGGCAGCCTCACTAATCCGCCAGTCAGAATCAGGACGTCGGGTCGCAATGCTTTGCTGCCGACCACATCGGTTGGCACTCCGACGTCAATCACGATCGTGCCAGGTAACAGTTGGTGCTGGTCGATGCAGTTTCCTGATGAAGTTGCGGAGATAACGATACGAGCCTGAGCCAATGCTTCGGAAAAATCCGAAAAGTATTCGCCGCCCACCTGATCGGCGAACTTTCGGACGGCCGCAGTTCCGTTGTTGCGCCCCACAAGCAGCAATCGCCCGCAATGCGGCGCTGCAAGAGCTGCGACGCCGGATGCGATGCTGCCCGGGATGCCAACGATTGCGACAGTCTCTTCCCGGAGATCGATATCGAACTCCTCGGCGACGCGATACAGATTCTGCAACGCGGTGTAAACCGTCAGACTGTTGCCAGTGGTTACGGCAATCGAGCTGCGCTCAGCGAGAAACTCACCTCGGCTTCCGACGATGCCGGTCATGGATCCCAGCCCGATAAGACGTGCCCCCCACTCAGTTGCCTGACTGACCGCCTCCTGCATGAATGCCAGCGCCTGGTCGGGATTGTCGAGGATCTCGTATGCGTCGAGTGGAATCTCGTAAATGCGCCCCTCGGCAGAGGAACCGTCGTGAGACGTCAACCGGCCAAGCTCCTCAAATAGCGCGTCCGCCGGAAGGCGGTTCTTCACTGCCCGTGCCATACTTCTTGTGAAGGCACCATGCAACCCCGCAGCCACGCCCATGGCATCCGATCCCCACATTTTGAGGAGACTGCCGTCCCTGTCCAAATCAAGCATCGTCACTGACTGGCGGCTGAGAGGATGGACCAGAAATGCAAATTTCATATTCCAATTCCCAAGTTTGAAGAGTAATAATGGTCTGACCTGAATGGAATACCAAGCGCATTGTCGATAGGCCCTGCAGTATCACTTGAGATAAAACCCATGGCAACCGTGCAGCCGTTTCTTGTCGGTGGAAAATTCGATGTCGCTCGACCAGACGCGGACAGATTAACTTTACTGGCCGGTCAAAGACTGGTCTCGCAGACCACTGTCAAATTCGGTATCACGCGTTGACTCAAGGCCTCCGGAAAGTACAAATCCATCGACCATGGCTGAGGCCCGCGCGAGATCGACCTGAGCAGCGACGTACGCGATGTTGGAATCAAAATATGTCCGACGCACAATCAGTACCTGCAGGAAATCAAACTCACCGGCTTCATAGGCTGATTCGGCAAGGTCAAGTGTCTCCTGAGCGCGAGGCAGAATCTCCTGTTCATACTGCAGCACAGTTGCGGCGGATACTTCGAAGTCACGGCGGGCTCCGGCAAGTCGAGATTGAATCGCCTTTTCAGTGCGTCGTACGTCCTGCGACGCCCGACAGAACTCTGCGTGAGCCGCTGCAATATTTCCCTGATTCCTGTTGTGAACGGGAATGGGCAAACCAATCTGAGTGTTGATCATGCCGGATCCGGTGCCGTTGTCCTGTCCTGCACCGAAGGCCAGCGACAGATTTGGAATCGCCTGTGACTGTTGACGATCCAGATTGGCGCGAGCTCTGGCAAATCGCGAACGGGCACCCTGAAGTTCGGGACTGGACGAAAGAATCTGCCCTTGAATCGTATCCCAATCGCGATCGGCGGTGGCGACTGAAAGCTGTCCATCCAGGCTGCCCGGCGGCAAGTCCGGCATCCCGGAGACTGCCATCAGTTGCGTCCAGGATCCTCGAAACGCAGCGTCGGCGTTGCGACGCTGCAACTGAACTTCCTTCAGTTGAATTTCTGCCTGCAGGACTTCCGGCCTGGTGCCCTCTTTCGCGCGCATCCGCGCTTCGGCGAACGCCACGCCTTTTGCCGCAACGGACTCAAACGCAATTGCCAACTCCTTCCGTCGCTGGGCGGCAAGTGCTTCGTAGAATCGTTGACGCACATCGGTCAGGACTCGTCTCCGTTGCGTTTCCACTTCCCAGAGCTGCGACTGAATTTCCTGATTCAAAACATTCTGATTCTTCCGGAGCTTGTCGCCCATGACAATGTCTTGTTCAACGAATGCAAGATGTTGATCCGTACCAGCGTCAGCAAGCTGTTGCCCCTGGTAGCCTATCATTGGATTTGGTTTGCGACCAACCTGATCGCGATAGCCGACTGCTTTCTGTGCCGATGCTGAGGCCTGCAGGATCGCCGGATTCTGCTGTAGTGCGGTTGCTTCCAACTCAGCGAGCGACCAACTGACAGATTCGGTGACGACCGACAAGGGTTCGGCATGAACGGCTTCCTCAGCGGGAGCGACAATCAATGCTGCAGTGGCTTCTTGTTCCACAAACGACAACGGCAGAATGCTGTCTGTATGCAGTTGACTCCGGCGGTCAGAATTCGTGGGATGACTTCCAGAGTCATCCAGTGCATCATTCGGATCTGAATGCGGCGTTGCCGGCAAGTTTCGGCTGGAAATCGATTTCGCAGCATAGGTCGAACGGGAAGACTGTATTGCTCCCGACCGCGACGCAGAACATCCCGACACGAAAAGCGCGACAGCAAGACACGCACACGGCAGCGTTCCCTGCAACGCTGCCATCCGGACCCGCGTCTGAGTTGTTTTATGAAGGTAACGAATCATGAGTTAATTCCATCCGTGGCATGCCGCAGTGAAGACGGCCCCCTCGTCCTCTTCAGATCCATCGGAAAAAACGGAACGACCTGCACCACAAGTCCCTGAGAATATGCGTCTTGGGAGCCATTTTGATCGCGCGAGGCGTCAGAGACGCTACAGACGGACCCGTACCGGTTCGAAAATAGGGTCAGGAACCCTGAGAACAACCGGACGCTAGCGCGTGGCGGATGATATTATTAGCCGCACAGCGCTAGCCCCGATTTTCGACGGTAAACAGAAATCTGCCTCTCGCCTAAACCACGATTTCTGCTTCGATGAAATTCGTTGGGTCTGCGGCATACGCTTTCTGCATCTGCTGCAGAGTTTTCCAGCGAATTCTGTGGTTGGAGCTTTCCAGCGTCGGTTGTTCCTGGGGCAGGTTGAGCAAACTGTCTTTACGAATTACCATGGCACGGACCTTGCGGGTTCTGACTTCGCCATCGCATTCGTTAGTGAGGCAGATCAGATAACGAATTGCGTCATGAGGTTTTCCGGCTTCACGACGGAACAGACCTGCTGCAAATGTCTCCGATAATTCATTCAGCACGGCATTCAGATAGAACCAGCGATCGTCTTTCGGCAAGGGAATCAGGGGATTGTCTTTCGTGGTCACCTGCGCTGCTTTGATCAGTCGTTCGACGGCCACTTTGTTCAACAGGATGTCTTCGCACGTTTTTTCCAGCACCGTACGAATCAGCAGCTTGCCGTCGTGAATCGAATTGAGTGAAATGTTCAGGCGATTGAAGAATTCCCGCTTCTTCCAGCTCTGGGCTGCCCGCCACCGGCCAATCATCCAGCCTGCGCCGGTACACGCTGCGACCGACAGGAACTGGAGTCCGTGTTGTGTTGCGAGATCCCGAACCGTATTAATAAACTCTTCCATCATCTGGTTTAACCTCCGCACAGGACACCGACCGACAGGTTGGTTCGTGAGAACTGAGTGCCAATGCCGCGACGTGCAGCGAAACAATCGCTGTCACGCCTGATCCGCAGCAAACTCAGTCGATACATCTTCCGCCACGTCCTCAACAATCGGCGCACCGATCGACTGCATCACGTCCATCTTTTGCTGTACGCGAGAATCCCATGTCTTCAGATAGTGTTCATAAGCGGGGGAGTTTTCAGCTTGCTCAGAAAGCAGATCGCGAGTCATCTCTGTCAATGTGAGTTCTTCCTGCAGCGTGAGTTTTCCCAGCAGCACACGGCTCCTGAGAAACACGAAGTATGTGTCCAGCACATCGCAGCGGCAGTAGTCGTTGATGCGTTCGACCTGGCCTTCGTTATACAAATTCTGCACCTGCGAACCATCAATTCCCGCCTTGCCAGGTTTGTCGATAAGGTTTGCGAGCAGATTCAAGCCACCGTGCATGCGAAACGAACCAAAGTTGGTGAGCAGATCCTGCAGATCCAGATGTGCATCGTGGTTATAGCGATTACGAGACTGCTCAAACGCACGGGAATCGACGTTGAACCATGCCGGGATACTCAGCCCGAATCGAAATGCGGAAACTTCCATGACCGGCACATCGTAACCTCGACCGTTAAATGTCACCAGAGTCGGTCGCTGATAGTGTTGCCACCCCTGCCAGAATCGACGAACGATTTCCTGTGGTCTGAATTCAGGGCTGTCGAGCACGATCAGTTCCAGCAGGCGATAGTCGGCCGCGACTTTTGCGATGGCGACGGAAACCGGCAGCACGAACGTGAGCGGCAGGACGTCCTTGCCCGTTTCCTCCAGCAGCTGCCGACGATAGCGATCCACAGCTTCGCGCGGCGTCAGATCTTCTTCTGGATAACGAACTTTTCGGATCAGATCGCCATCACCCACTGTTTCAACATCGAAGATCAGATATTTGACGTCGCTCATCATTCGCTCCCACTTCCTGTATGCCGCTGTAAATCCTGGGGCAGGCCGCTCGCATTTCATCCGGCTCTGCGTTCAAATTCTCGAACTGCATTTCAAAACCGAAACTATTCCAGGACTGTAACCGCCCTGCCATGTCTGAATCTGATCAACAGCATACCAGCGATCGTTCCCAGGTTGCACCCACAGCGCTCGAAGAACAGGCAATTCGTGGATTAACGACAGCCTATCAGCGGATGCGACAGGAAATCAGCAAGGTCGTCATCGGCCAGGACGAAGTCGTCGATCAATTGTTGATTGCGATGTTCTGTCGCGGTCATTGTCTGTTGGTCGGTGTCCCAGGCCTGGCCAAGACGCTGCTGTGCAGCACGATTGCCGGCATTCTGCAACTGTCGTTTCGACGTATTCAGTTTACGCCTGACCTGATGCCTTCAGACATCACAGGGACAGATGTTCTGCAAGATGATCCGGAAACCGGTCGCCGCGTGTTTCAGTTCATTCAGGGACCGCTGTTTACCAACGTTCTGTTGGCCGACGAAATCAACCGCACGCCGCCGAAGACTCAGGCCGCTCTGCTGGAAGCTATGCAGGAACGTCACTGTACTGTCGGTTCGCATACGTATGATCTGCCGGATCCGTTCTTCACATTGGCGACTCAGAACCCGATCGAGCAGGAAGGCACCTATCCTCTTCCCGAAGCGCAACTTGACCGGTTCATGTTTAACATCATGGTCAAGTATCCGACAGCAGCTGAAGAACTGCGAATCCTGAAGCAGACAACCGGGACCGAAAAACCGGAACTGAATCCGATCCTGACCGGTCGCCAGATCCAGGCGTTACAGGAAGTTGTACGCCGCGTTCCCTGTGCGGAGTATATCTTCGTCTATGCGCGCGATCTCGTGCGAGCGACGCGGCCTGGCGAGAGCGAAGCCCCGCCGTTTGTGAAGGAACTGATCACCTGGGGCGCGGGGCCTCGCGCCGGTCAGTATCTGATCCTCGGCGCGCGTGCTTACGCATTGCTTCAAGGGCGTTTTCATGTCACGACGGATGATGTTAAAGCAGTGGCGAAACCCGTGCTTCGCCATCGCATTATGACCACCTTCGCCGCCGCCAGCCAGGGCGTCACACCAGACGTTGTCGTGGAACGTCTGCTGAAGTTCGTGCCCGTCGAATTGCATGAACGCGCGAAGAAACGCATTCAAGCGGGCGCAGAGTAAGAGCCTGTCCAAAAACAAATCCGTGGAGCCGCGCCCGTCAGGAAGCGGAGTCGACACACCGCTGACGGGCGCGGCTCCAAATCACGAATGCTGAAGAAGAGTGTTCCGGGAGATTTTTGGAAGGAAGATTCAAAGCAACAATTCTGCCTGAGTTGGCGATCGCGGCGTGTACGGTGTATGTGGATCCGGGGCCCGTGCGAGCAGGAATCGCGGCAACTCCGGAAGCAAGCGACTTTACGAGTGCTCAGGAACGCATTGCCGATCTGAAATCCGCTGATGAAGTCTCGACGGCTGATGCCAAAGACGCACGCATCGAACATGGTGAAAGTGCGGGCTGGCTGGCTCCGGTGGAACTTGAGCCGAAGCGCAAAAAGGTTCGTGAGAAATGTACGTCGCGTCGAGCGTCGAACAAGGGCTGCGTGTTCATGTCTCTGGCAAAATACCTGGAGCTTCTGGACTGGACCGGTCGTCAGGTGAAGCCTGGAAAACGCTGCCATCCCGCCTATTCGTCCCCGCCGGCTTCATGCCGGCGGAACGCAGGTTTGACGACTACGGCGTTGAGTTCCCAAACCTTCGGACCACTGGCACAAGGCCAGTGGGGCCGATGGACTGCCGGTGAGTTCATCGCTCACTGTAAACCCTCACTCCGGATTTGGCCAGAATGCGATAAACTTTCGCGGCAGGACGCCGCGACTGCGATTCGACACGATGTCCTCACGCGCCACAACTAAAATCCATCGGTCTGAGGCGAGCGGCGAAGCCGCGATG
>Ga0105046_10004711_pt1 | contig 21681 bp, 29 predicted proteins | sample MAT03_FD_78385 | JGI IMG/M metagenome (GOLD analysis project Ga0105046, IMG submission 78385) | Freshwater microbial communities from Lake Fryxell liftoff mats and glacier meltwater in Antarctica - MAT-03 (megahit assembly) | ecosystem: Environmental > Aquatic > Freshwater > Ice > Liftoff...
GAAAACGGTGGGCAGTACACCCATGGTGCGATCTGGTCGGTCCTCGCCTTTGCCGCCTTGGGCGAGGGCGACAAGTCGGGTGAGTTGTTCTCCCTCCTCAACCCGATCAACCATGCCAGTACGCGGGCAGGTGTGCATCGCTACAAGGTCGAGCCTTACGTCATGTCGGCCGATGTCTACGCCGAGCCGTCGCATGTGGGGCGCGGAGGGTGGACGTGGTACACGGGATCTGCAGGCTGGATGTACCAGGCCGGCGTCGAGTCGATCCTCGGTCTTCGATTGAGAGGTACGAACCTGGTGCTGGAACCGTGTATTCCACGTGACTGGCCCGGCTACGAACTCACCTTCCGCTACCACTCCGCCCGCTACGAGATCGTTGTGTCGAACCCTCATGGGGTGAGCCGCGGGATTGTCCGGACGGAACTCGATGGACAGGTGCTGCAGGGCGCTGGAGCGACTGTTCCGCTTGTCGACGATGGTGGGACACACCAGGTCACGGTTGTCCTCGGCTGACGAATCCACCATGGGGCATCCGGTCACTTCGGAACGCCAGCGAGGGGTAGCGAAGTTTGCGGAGCTCGTTGTTCGGGCAGAGAGGCATTCAGGAAGTCCATCGGGCTTCATCCCAGGGCGACGCTGCACGGCTACCCGGACGACCAGATACTCGGACTCACTCCGACCGACGTGAAAGACCGGCTGGCGAGATGCCCGAAGCGGACATCCAACTCGCGCGGGCACTCGCCGACGTCGCAAGCGTCGCGATCCTGCAGGATCAAGCGCCCGGCAAACCCGGGTCCGAGACCTTCAGCTGCAGAACGCTCTGGACAGCCGCGTTCTCATCGAGCAGGCAAACGGAGTGGTGTCCGAGCTTGGGCAGGTCGACATGGCCGAAGCTTTCAATCTCATTCGGCATCACGCGCGTTCCAACAATCTGCAACTGACCGCAGTCGCGGAAAAGGTCGTCGCCGGGACCACTACCTTCGACACTCTCAGCACCCTCGGGACCATGCAAGCTCGGCTCACACACTGACGACTGCGCCCCGGACTCAATGGGTCCGAGAGTCGAATCGGCCTCCGCGACACCGCCGGACGATCGTGACCAATATGTCTGTATAGCGCTCGGAGGGGGCACATTGAGGCAGCGCTCCCGCCGATTTGAACCCTGTCGTCCCGGCGCCCACCTATCGCAGGAGACCGCCCATGATTGCAGCCACCAGCCCGGCAGCTCAGCTTGTCGACCGATTCGAAGTCCTCATCGATGCCGTGCACGACTACGCCATCTTCATGCTCGAAACAGACGGAACCGTCGCCACCTGGAATCGTGGAGCTCAACGAATCAAGGGCTACGCAGCTGAGGAGATCATCGGACAGTCGTTCACCGTCTTCTACACGCCCGACGATCTCGCCAATGGAAAGCCTGCCCGCGAGTTGCTGGCCGCAGCGGCGTCAGGACAACACCACGAAGAAGGCTGGAGAGTCCGCAAAGACTCATCCATCTTCTGGGCCAATGTCCTGATCACGGCGATCAACGACGCCGACGGTCGTCTCATCGGATACACCAAGGTGACGCGCGACGACACCGACCGCAAGATCGCGGAAGCACTGATCCAACAGACGTATCTCATGACCGAACGCGATCGTGTCGCCTGCGAATTACAAGAGACGGTCGTACGACAGATCTTTCGAACCGGACTCCAACTCAGCGCAATTGCCACCCTCATCAGCGATCCGCAGATCACGAGCCGGGTCCTCTCCAGCATCGCCGACCTTGACTCCACACTCAGAGAGATTCGCAATGTCATCACCGACCAACACCCCGATCGCCTCGCTCGGCGGCCACACACGACAGTGCGTTTGGCCTCCCGAAGTCACAAGTTCGTGGGAAGACGGGCCGGCCGATTCACCGCATCGTCCTGCTCGGGCGACTGTCGCCTGTGCTTGCGTCATCCGCCCGCACAATCCGGTGGCGTGTTCGTCTCGCACCACACTGCCTTGGCCCCACTGTGGCCGGCAATGATCACGGTCGTGACGGTGCCGACGGATGCACCGACAACCAGCACCGCAAGCACGAGCGACACCCACCGCGGCATGGAGCCGGTGGCGGGCCCAACGGCCCCGTCCACTTCGTTGGCTGAGCCCTTTGCGGCGCAAAGCTCCATGAAGAACGGCACAAGGATGTAGGCGACCAGCACATCCGAGCCTCAGCCGAGGACAGCACGAAGCGCGTCGAGGCGTGACGGCACCAGCCTGTACCACACCCACAATCCACGCTTCTCGCGCTCGATGAGACCGGCGTCGACGAGGATCTTCATGTGATGGCTGACCGTGGGTTGCGACCGGCCGGATGGCTCGAGCAGGTCGCAGGCGCAGACCTCGCCGCCGCCGGAGGCGGCAATGCAGCTGAGCAGGCGAAGACGGATCGGGTCGGCGAGCGCTGCGAACGCAGTGGCGAGCACAGCGGCCTGGCCTTCGTCGAGGACGTCGCTGCGCACCGGTGAGCAGCACTCGATCGGGTCAAGCACAGCGACGGTCTTTCGGGAAGCCATGATTGACACTGTACCAAGAATGAGGCGCAACACATTGACATTCGTCGATGTGATCAGTAAGGTCAGTGCATCGACCAACATCAATGTAATGTCGATGCATCACTCCCTGGAGGAACCCATCATGTCTCGTGTCCAACTTGCAATCAACGTGGCCGACCTCGACGCGTCGATCGCGTTCTACACGAAGTTGTTCGGCACCGAGCCCGCCAAGATTCGCGAGGGCTACGCCAACTTCGCAATCTCCGATCCGCCGATGAAGTTGATCTTGTTCACCGGCATGGGCGAACCGGGTTCGTTGAACCACATCGGCGTCGAAGTCGAGAATGCAAACGCAGTCGGCGCAATGATCGCTCGCGCCAACGACCTCGGCATGGAGCAGGAGATCCAAGAGGACGTGTCGTGCTGCTTCGCAGTGCAGGACAAGACATGGATCAAGGGCCCGGAGAACGACTGGGAGATCTACTACGTCAAGGGCGACGCGCCGGAGATGGCGTGCGACATCTCGGCCACCTCCGGGTGGGCTGCCGGTTCTGGGCCGGAACTGGCGACCGTGCCGGCAACGAAGTCGGGATGCTGCTGACCCGGTCGATCACTCGCCGGCATCCACCGTCGCCAGCGAGATTCCGACGTTGTCCGGCATCGGTGGCAGGCGCAGGGAGAGCAGCCAGGTGAGCACCACGAACACCGCCGACCCCCACAGCGCGGCGGGTAACCCGCCCCACAGGTAGAGCAGGCCGGACAGCAAGGTTCCAACCAGGCGGCCGGCGGCGTTGGCGGAGTAGTAGAAGCCGACGTCGAGCGCGACCTCATCGTCGTCGGAGAATGCAAGGACGAGGAACGAGTGCAGCGACGAGTTCATCGCGAACGCAACTCCGAACACGATGAGGCCGCCCACGATGGCCACGGTCTTGCCCACATCGGCGGCGACCAAGAGTGCGATCGTCGTGGAGACGACGACGAGTATCAATGCCCAGCGCTGGGCAGCTTTCACCTCGTCGACCTCTCTGCCGCCACGGGCAAGGAAGCGCGGCGCGAACGATTGCACCATGCCGTAGCCGATCACCCAGGCGGCGAGGAAACCGCCTACGCCTCGGTGTGACCAGCCGAGATGGTCTGCGAGGAAGACGGGCAGCGCGACAACGAACCAGATGTCTCGTGCGCCGAACAGGAAGAACCGCGCAGCGGAGAGACGGTTGATAGCCGACGACTTCGAGAGGACAGAACGCAGGGGCGGCTTCCTCTTCGATCGACCAATCTCCTCGTTCAGCAACACGATCAGCGTCACCACGGTTGCAGCCAGCGCAGCGACCATCGTCCACAGGGAACCGTGATAGCCCAGGGACGAGAGCAAGGCCGCGCCGAGGAAGAAGCCGACGCCCTTCAACGCGTTCTTCGAGCCGGTGAGAATGGCCACCATGCGGAACAGCGATCCGTCGCCGGCCACCGTCTTGACGGCGCTCTTGGAACTCATCTTGGTGAGGTCCTTGGCGATGCCCGACAGCGCCTGCATCGACATCACGAACGCCACCGACGCCCACCGCTGCCACGTCGGCTGCTCAAGGGTGAGCGCAGCCAGGGCAACCATCTGCAGCCCGAGGCCTGCCACCAGTGTGCGGTTGAGGCCGGTACGAGCGCCCACCCAACCACCGAGCAGGTTGGTGAGGATGCCCATGAACTCGTAGGCGAGGAACAAGAACGCGATCGCCACCGGCGAGTAGCCGAGCTCGTTGAAGTGCAGCAGCACGAGCATCCGCAGCGCACCGTCGGTGAGTGTGAACACCCAGTAGCCGGCGGTGACCAGGACGTAGTTGCGCAGCTTCATGTCAGGCGTACTCGAGGGATGCGGCGACCTTCGCCGCGAGTTCGACCATGCGGTGCGCGTAGCCGTACTCGTTGTCGTACCAGACGAGGACCTTGACCATCCGACCATCGATCACCATCGTCGAAGGACCATCGACGATGCCGGAACGAACGTCGTTGGTGTAGTCGGCGGACACGAGCGGCCGGTCTTCGAACCCGAGTATCCCTGCCAACGGGCCGGCCGCAGCGTCGCGCAATAGGGTGTTGATCTCTTCCACCGTGACGTCGCGCTCCATCACGAACACGCAGTCGGTGAGCGACGCGTTCAGCAGCGGGATACGCACGGCGATGCCATTCAGCTTGCCGGTCAGCTCCGGATAGATGAGCGTGATCGCGGTCGCCGAACCGGTGGAGGTGGGGATCAGCGAGTTCAACGCCGAGCGGGCGCGGCGGAGGTCCTTGTGCGGCGCGTCGACCACCACCTGGGTGTTGGTGACGTCGTGCATCGTCGTGATCGCGCCACGTTCGATACCGATCGCCCCGTGCAGTACCTTCACCACCGGCGCCAGGCAGTTGGTGGTGCACGATGCGGCAGTGACGATGCGATGGACGGCGGCGTCGTAGAGGTGGTCGTTACAGCCCATCACCACGTTGAGTACACCGTCGCTCTTCACCGGGCAGGCGACCACGACCTTGCGGACACCGCGAGCGAAGTGCGGCTCGATGTCGGCTGCGGTCTTGAACTTGCCCGTCGATTCGATCACCAGGTCGACACCGTGCTCGTCCCACGGGATGGCGGCCACGGGCGAGTGGTCGGAGAACGTGATCGGCGAACCGTCGATCATCATCCGGCTACCGTCGACGCCCACCTGACCCTGGTAGCGGCCGTGCACCGTGTCGAACTCCAGCAGATGGGCGGCGGTCTCGACGCCACCCTTGTGTTCGTTGACGTGGACGAGTTGCAGGTCAGGGTGATTGCGCAGGGCGCGGACTGCGAGGCGGCCCACGCGACCGAAACCATTGATGCCGATACGGGTGGTCATTGTTCGGTCTTCCGTCTGGTGGTGTCGTTGGTCGTGTCGTTGGTCGTGTCATTGGAGATGAGCGTGGCGATGCGGGCATCGAGGTCGGCGACGACGTCGTCGAATGCACCGGCGGTTCCGGCCTCCACCGGGTCGGGGATGGACCAGTGCCACCAGCCCACGCCGGGGTGGAGTTCTTCGTGTGCGCGGTCGCAGACCGTGACCACCTGCGTGTCGGCCGGCACAGCGCCGACGAGGGTAGGGGTCGCGTTGTCGAGGCGTATCCCAGCGCGGCGGGCAGCAGCAATCGCGCCGCGATGGACGCGCTGCGCGGGGTGAGTGCCTGCCGAGGAAGCCGGCCGGCCGGTGCGGGCAGTCCACAGGGCGGCGGCCAGTTGGGATCGCGCCGAGTTGTGGCTGCACAGGAACAGTAGGTCACCCCGCGGCTGACGGCCGGTGATCTGCAACGATGCGAGCGGTTCACGAACGAGTCGCACGTACTTACGCCGCCCGTCGCCCGCCGACGAGAACCGGACGATCAGGCCGACCTGCTCGAGCACGTCGAGGTGGTGGGTCAACAGGTTCGACAGCAGCCCGAGGCGATCGCCCAATTCCTTCGGTGACCTGTCGCTCGAAGCGAGGTCGTCCACGATCGCCAGCCGCGCGGGCTCAGCGAGAGCCGCGTGCATCGCCGCCCGCGCCAACAGCGTTGGGTCACTTTGCCTCTTCACATAATGAGTCAATCACAATTGAGCTAGGGTCGTCGCTGTTCGACGGATGGACGAGCAGTATTCGAGGGAGCCACGCAATGGTCGATCACCCAACAGGGGCGGCAGGTCTGTCCACGCTGGACCGGTTCCTACCGGCATGGATCGGCGTGGCAATGGTCCTCGGCATCGCGCTCGGCCGGGTGTTCCCCGACCTCAACGACACGCTCGAGAAGGTCAAGATCGACACGGTCTCGCTCCCCATCGCGATCGGTCTGTTCGCGATGATGTACCCCGTCCTGGCCAAGGTGAAGTACCGGTCGATGGGCACCGTGCTCGCCGATCGTCGATCGCTCGTGATGTCGCTCGTCTTGAACTGGCTCATCGGGCCGGCCCTGATGTTCACTCTGGCGTGGCTGATGCTCCCCGACCTGCCCGAGTACCGCACCGGGCTGATCATCGTCGGCCTCGCCCGCTGCATCGCCATGGTCCTGATCTGGAACGATCTCGCCTGCGGCAACCGCGAACTCGCGGCCATGCTCGTTGCGATCAACTCGCTCTTCCAGATCGTTGCCTACTCACTGCTCGGTTACTTCTACCTCGAACTGCTTCCCGGATGGCTCGGCCTGGAATCCAACGGCATCGACGTCACGGTCTGGCAGATCGCCAAGTCTGTGCTGATCTTCCTGGGCCTGCCGCTGCTGGCAGGGTTGCTGACCCGACTGATCGGTGAGCGGGCAAAAGGTACGGAGTGGTACGAGCAGCGGTTCCTGCCACGCATCGGGCCCGTCGCGCTGCACGGACTGCTGTTCACGATCGTCATCCTCTTCGCGCTGCAAGGCAACCGCATCACCAACGAGCCGCTGCACGTCGCCCGCATCGCGCTGCCGCTGCTGGCGTACTTCGCGATCATGTGGTTCGGGTCGTTCTTCGCCGGGCTGCGCATGCACATCCCATACGAACGCAACGCATCGATCGCCTTCACCGCTGCCGGCAACAACTTCGAACTCGCGATCGCTGTGGCCATCGGGGTCTTCGGTGTGTCATCCGGCCAGGCGTTGGCCGGTGTCGTCGGCCCGCTCGTCGAGGTCCCAGTACTGGTCGCCCTCGTCTACGTCGCGCTGTGGGCACGCCGGCGCTACTACCCCGGCGAGCAGGCAACCCAGTGAGCAGCAGCAACGCAACGCGAAAGTGACTTTCGGCCCCTGTATTACCAGACCGCCTGATACCGCACGAAGAAGGACCGCTACCTCAAGCTGACGAAGTTCTTCGGGAAGCTGTTCCTGGTCAACTTCGCGATGGGCGTCGTCACCGGCATCGTGCAGGAGTTCCAGTTCGGCATGAACTGGAGCGACTACGCGCGGTTCGTCGGTGACATCTTCGGTGCACCGCTGGCGATGGAAGGCCTGTTGTCGTTCTTCCTCGAGTCGACGTTCATCGGGCTGTGGATCTTCGGATGGGTCCGACTCTCACCCAGACTGCGCCTCGTCTCGATCTGGCTGGCAGCGACCGGCACATTCATCTCTGCGTGCTTCATCCTCGCTGCGAACTCGTTCGTGCAGAACCCCGTCGGGTACCGCTTCAACCCCGACACCAACCGTGTCGAGCTCACCGACATCTGGGCGGTGCTCACCAACAAGGTCACCCTCGTCACGTTCCCTCACGCCATCGCCGCCACCTTCCTCCCCGGCGGTGGGTTTGTGTCGGTGTGTCGTTGTGTCGTTGTGTCGCTGTGGCGGCTGGTCCGCCACCCGAACGTGGACCGCGACGCGTCACGCGCGGCAGCAAAGGCTGGAGCGACCATCGTGCTCGTCGCGTCGCCCTCGCACGCCCCATACCGCGACACATGCGTATGCGACGTGCGGTACCGGCTACTTCGCGCTCACGTTGCGAGCGGCGCGGACCTCGTCATGAGCGGCCTTCACCGAGGTGAACTGACGCTGGACGACCGTGCGCAGGCCGTTGGAGATTTCATCATCCAGCGCGTCCTGGTAGACGCGGACAGCGTGGTCTTCGCCCTGCTCGGCAGCGTCCAGGACGCCGTCTGCATCCTCACCGGCCAGCATGGCCTTGACCGCCATCCAACCTCGGTGAGCAGCCGCGGCAACTGAGCCGGACTCCTCGATGTCGTCGCCGTAGGTCGCAGCCAAAGCCTGCAGCTCGTCGGCGAACTCGGCCCGCTGCACGGACAATGCCTGAAAGCGTGCGACGAGTTCGCTGCGATGAGTCTCGTCGAGCTTGCCTGCCGCGTCGGCGAACCCGGCCTTTCCGTCTTCCAGCACTGTGATCAACGACTTGGTGACTCGGGCGTCATTCGACATTTGTCTTCTCCTCTAAATCCCATGAGCGTTCGGGTTGCAGATCTGTACCCACTCCGTTCGCGCCCCAACCATTCCGCCGATCAGGTCCTTCGGCCCTATCCAGAACACGGCCCTGGCCTGACACTCGAAGTGGCGGAGGACACCTGCTTATCCACCCGGGCGTCGCTTCTCACGCTGTGTCCGAGCGGCGGGTGCGTGGAGGCAACATGCCGCATGCCACCTCCTACGGGCGCCCGCAGCGCCACCTTCAACTTCACAGTGCCCCCAGATGCGTCTCCCACTCGGCGTCGGGTCCATCGTTGGAATAATACCCCCCCGGGTATAGTTGCAAACAGTACCATTCAGCACAAGGAGCCTGAGTCGCATGTTCTTCCGCCAGTACTACCTCGATTGCCTCTCACACGCGAGTTACCTCATCGGCGACACCACTACCGGCCGGGCCGTGGTGGTCGATCCGCAGCGCGACATCGCCGAATACGTCGCCGACGCGGAGTCGCACGGCCTGCGGATCGAGAAGGTGCTGGAGACCCACTTCCACGCAGACTTCCTGTCCGGTCACCTCGAGCTGGCCGAGCGCACCGGTGCGACCATCGGCTACGGCAGAGCTGCCGAAGGCCGAGCAGAGTTCCCGATCGAGACCTATGCCGACCGTGACCTGATCAAGTTGGGTGACGTCGAGTTGGAGACTCGCGAGACGCCCGGGCACACGCCGGAATCGATCAGCATCGTCATCTACCCGCACGGCATCGACGCCGCGCCGTACGGGGTCCTCACCGGCGACACCCTGTTCATCGGCGACGTCGGCCGCCCCGATCTGCTCGCATCCGTCGGTGTCACGGCCGACGAACTGGCCCGCCAACTGTTCCACTCGCTGCACCAACGGCTACTGACGCTGCCGGATGACACCAAGGTCTTCCCAGCGCATGGGGCAGGCTCGGCGTGCGGCAAGAACCTGTCGACCGAAACAGTGTCGACCATCGGCGAACAGCGCCGCACGAACTATGCACTCGCCCCGATGAGCGAGAATGAGTTCGTCGAAGCCGTCACCCAGGGCCAGTCGGTGGCGCCGCTCTACTTCTCCTTCGCCGCCAACCGCAACCGGCAGCAACGAGAGCTGCTGTCCGACGACATCACCGTCCCCACCCTCACGCTGAGCAAGGTCCTCGCCCACCAACTCGAGGGGGCCGTCGTGATCGATGCACGTGAAGATACGGCGTTCGCCGCCGGGCATCTGAGGGGGTCGGTCAACGTCGGCCTCGGCGGACGCTTCGCCGAGTACGCCGGCGAGGTGATGACAGCGCAGACGCCGATCGTGCTGGTCACCCCGCCCGGACACGAATCGGAGGCAAAGGTCCGCCTCGCCCGCATCGGCTTCGACCGGGTGTTGGGGGCGCTCGAACATCCCGTGGAGACGTTCCTCGACTACCCACATCTGACCGATCGACTGTCGCGCCTGTCGGCCGCGGTGCTCGCCGAGCGCATCCGCACCGTCCCCGATCTCGTGCTGGTCGACGTCCGCAACCCCGGCGAGGTCGCGCTCGGCACCATCCCCGGGGCACGGCCCATCAGCCTGCCTGCGCTGCTGATGAGCATCGACCAGCTCGACCCGGACGCACCCACCGTGGTGTTCTGCGCGGGCGGCTACCGGTCGGCCATCGCGTCCAGTCTGCTGCGCGCTCACGGCTTCACAGATGTCTCTGATCTGGTCGGCGGGTTCACGGCGTGGCAGACCCAACAGACCACTTCGTTGGACGGTAGCAACTGATGAGTGCGACCAGCCTCTCCGCCATCGATGCCGACACCGCTGCCGCCGACACCGTCTCCGTGCTCTTGGACGTCCGCGAGCGTGAGGAGTGGATCCGCGGTCACGCCCCCGCAGCTATCCACATCCCGATGAGCGAGTTCGTGGACCGCGTGAGCGAACTCGATCCGACCAGGCCGATCATCTGCGTCTGCCGATCAGGCAACCGGTCCGCACAGGTGACCGCCTGGCTCCTGCAGCACGACTTCAACGCTGTCAACCTGACCGGGGGGATGAGCTCCTGGGCGGCCAGCGGACACCCGCTCGTCAACAGTGCCGGCAATCCGGGCTTGGTGATCTGACTCATGCGCGCGCTGCTCGCCTCCCCGCTCGGGTTCCTCATCGGCGTCTCGCTGGGCGCCCTCGGCGGCGGCGGATCCATCCTCGCCGTCCCGGCACTCGTCTACGCCGCCGGGCAGACGCCGAAGCACGCCACCACCACTTCGCTCATGCTCGTCGCGATCACCGCAATGATCGGCATCATCCCGCACTGGCGAGCCGGACGCATCCGTCTCGCACCGGGCGTCATCTTCGGTCTTGCCGGCGTCGGCGGTTCACTGCTCGGCTCGCATTGGAACAAGGCGGCCGACCCCAACGTCCTATTGATCCTGTTCTCGGGGCTGATGCTGGTCGCCGCGTACGGAATGTGGCTTCGTGTGAACACGACGAAGAAGGAGTCGGTGCCGCAGTCAGTCGGTGCGGCAGCCGCGCCCGTCGCCCCAACCTCGGTCCGAGTCGACCCGGTGACGATCCTCAAGGTGATCGTGGCCGGCACCATCGTCGGGTTGCTCACCGGGTTCTTCGGCGTCGGTGGTGGCTTCGTCATCGTCCCAGCGCTGGTCCTCGCGCTCGGCTTCTCGATGCCCGACGCCATCGGCACCTCCTTGCTGGTCATCACGATCAACTCGTTGGTCGCCCTCACCACCCGCTTGCAGCCAGGGTCCATCGAGTGGGGAACGGTGATCCCGTTCACGATCGCCAGCCTGATCGGCGTGATCGTCGGCAGCCGACTGGCCAGCACCCGCGATTCCAGTTCTCTGCAACGCTGGTTCGTCGGGCTCCTCGTCGTCGTCGCGCTGTACACCGCTGTCCGTTCCGGCCTCGCAATGTCATGACCGATCTCACCTGCGACTGCTTGCCGAATCGCTTGAGGACCAGCGACGCCGGGCATGCCCGGAGCAGTACGTAGGACCATTGGTTCACACCGCCGAGTGCGGTGAGCGAACAGGATGCGTTCGAGCGGCCAACGGGTCGGTCGTGTCGTTGTCATGGGGTTGGGGGTGGGGTTGGTCGTGGCCGAACGCCGGGATGATGAGCGCGCCGAGCACGACGAGGCCGGTGGCCAAGACCATGCCCGGGCGGCGCAGGGCGACGCCGGTCCACTGGCCCAGCGAGCTTCAGCTTCGATGTCGAGGTCCTTCTTGCCTCGCGACACCAGGACCTTGTCGCCCATGGCGATGAGCACTGCGGGCAGCAGGGTGAGGGTTGCGAGGGCAACGGCGATAACCGAGATGATCATGCCCAGGGGGTACCACTTGGCAACCTCCAAGACGCCCACGGGTGGGACCAAAGCCTCTTTCAGCTGATACCCAGAGGGGTATATGCTCACATGCAGTCAGGAAAGGACTCGATCATGACCGAGAACGGTTACGGCAAGGCAGTGCTCGAGGAACTCCGGCCGCTGCATCGAGAGCTCCGGCACGCGATCCCCGGGGTGTACAAGGGCTTCGCCGAGTTCTATCACGCCGCCTTCGAGGCGGGTGACCTGGACGTCACGACCAAGGAACTCATCGCCTTGGCGATCGGTGTCGTCCAGCGCTGCGACGGTTGCATCGCTTCACACGCGGAAGGTGCAGCACGCGCAGGCGCCAGCCGGCAGCAGGCAGCGGAAGCAATCGGCGTGGCAATGCTGATGAACGGCGGACCGGCCACGATCTACGGCCCACGGGCCTACGCAGCGTTCTGCGAGTTCCAGCCAGAAGCCACGTAACCCTCAGGGGCCGGTCAGGCTCGCGGGACGGCGGCCAACACCCGGATGGTTACTTCTTCTCCGTGGTGGCGAAGCGGGTGAGGCCGAGCTCTGATTCGATCGCGTGACGCGGCCGGGCCCCTACAGCCTGCTTGGTGAGCTGCCCGCCCTCGAACAGGCCGATGGTCGGGATGCCACGGATTCCGTACCGGCCGGCGACGGCCTGGTTCGCGTCGACGTCGACCTTCACGATCTTGATCGCCGAACCATACTGCTCGGCAAGTGCCTCGAGTTCGGGGGCAACGGTACGGCACGGGCCACACCACTCGGCCCAGAAGTCGACCACCACGGGCACCGTGGAGTCGAGCACTTCTCGCTGAAAGCTTGCCTGGTCATCTGCCTTGATCATCGTGGACATGTTCAGATCCTCTCAGGATGTCGGGACCCATCAGGATCCGCTGCCCTGTCGCAACCAATACCCTATGGGGTATATTCCCGACGAGGGCGTCGCGGCCTGAATCAGCGGCCTAGCACCCGGTCAACCCCGGTCAGGCGAGCTTCATGAACATCTTCTGGACGTCCTCGAGTGAGTAGCCCTCGGCAGCCGCCCGTTCCGGATCCGACACGCACCACGTCAACCCAGCGGCGACCAGCAGGAAGCCGGCCTGCTCGAGCGCCTTGGTCACGGCCGAGAGTTGCGTCAGGATCTCACGACAGTCGCGGCCTTCCGCCAGCATCTGCTGCACGCCGCGCACCTGTCCTTCTGCACGCTTGAGGCGCCTGTTCAACCCAGCAATCGTCTCGTCGGGGAGTTCCATGCTCATGTCCTTCCGTTGGGCTGCCCACTACGCTAATACCGGGAGGGGTATGGTCCTCCGTGATGCTCGACGGCCTTCAGCGAACGGGGTTCTTCCAGGTGTTGAGGAAGGTGACTTCCTCAGCGGGGCGTCGCGGGGCGGGGGCGAACGTGTCGCCGGTGAAGTAGCCGACGGCGAGCAGGCATACCTGCGTGACAGTGGGCGGGATGCCGAGCAGCTCGGCGATCTCTGCCTCGTACTCGAGGTGGAAGGTGGTCCATGCCGAGCCGATGCCGCGGGCGCGTGCAGCGAGCTGGAAGCTCCACACACCGGGGAGGACCGAGCCGTAGTAGGCGGCGACCTGGCCCTGCGACTGGCTCATTGGCGGCCGGTCGAGACGCATCGACAAAACGAGCGCCGGTACCTCCGCCAGGTGGTCGACGAGGAAACTCGCGGATGCGATGACCCGCTGGCTGCGGTCGTCGCCGCGTGCCTCAGAGCTGAACGCGAGGTACGGCCGGCCGACCTCGGCGAAGCGCACGGCGATGGCGGCCTTCAGCCCGACATCGTCGATGATCATCCAACGGTTGCGTTCGAGATTGCCGCCCATTGGCGCGTGTCCGGCAATCTCGATGCACTCGAGCAGTTCGTCGTAGGGCACGGGCCGAGACAAGTCGAGCCGTTGGCGCACCTGCTTGGTGGTTGTCAGAAGGCGATCGGTCTCGGCGAGGTCGAATCCGGTGGTCGGGCGCTGCGGCATGTCGGTACTCCTGTTCGCGCGGATGGCCATTGTGCCCCAGCCACCGCACTCGCGAGCCTTCGTGTCGCGGCCCTGACCGAATCACACCGAGGTCGGCCCCGCGACTCGCTCGATTGTGAACGGCGGTCCGGGGACCGGCTACTTGTTGGGTTGGGCGCTGCTGATGTCGGCCAGCACGGACCGGCGGTCGAGTTCGATGGCGAGATCGCCCAATGACACGATGCCCACGGCTTGCCCGTGACGCACGACTGGGACGCGCCGCACACTTTTCGCCGCCATCACTTTCGCCGCCTCGTCGACGTCACAGTCGAGCGCCAGCGTGGTCAGGTCACCGCTGCACACGTCACCCAACAGGGCCTGAGTCGGATCGAGACCCTCGGCCATCACCCGCACAACGAGATCGCGATCGGTGACGATTCCAGACAGGTGACCATCGTGCTCCACCAGCACGTCGCCGATGTTGTGATCGCGCATGATGACGGCAGCTTCGTGAGCAGTTGCAGTTGCCGGAACCACCACTGGGTTCGGCGTCATGATTTCTTCAAGGTTCATCGGGGTCCTCTTTCCAGGCATCGTTCGGTGATGCCCATGCACTGCTCTACCCATTCGGGCGCGTCGCTATGCCTTCCGGCTCTGGATAGTTGGGCAGCTGTTGGGGAGCGACGAGAGCCGGACGGGTCGTTGTGGCGCAGAATCTCATGGGCACCGACTACTGCCAGGAGCAGATCCGGTCGGGTCATGATTTCACGTGGCAGCGCAGGCGGCACGTGCCTCGACGTGGATCGCGTGTCAGCAGTTCATCGACGACGAGCCCGCCCACCGCATCGGCGGCACCGTACGCCAGACCCAAATGCAAACCACACACCGTGTCGGGGTCGGCCAAGGCGGTGGTCTCGAACGGGCAGGCGCCCAAAACTATGTCGACCTGGTTCCCACGTCGCTTCGCGACGGGCTCGAACCCGTGCCTCCGCATCGCGCCCACCAGCGCTTCCACCGGGTCTGCATCGTTGCTCGTCACACACGACGACTGACGACCAACTCGACGCCCGACGTCGACCGGGGAGTCACCGGTTCGGATGATCTCTGTCAACAGCAACGTCAACCGTTCGTACGGGCCCGTGAGACCCCAACGGCTGTCGGCGGATGGACTCGGTGTGTACCACAGACGTGGCCGGCCCCGACCCGTCGGCGGCGCAGTGGCCTCGACCACCAGCCCCGCTTCGACCAGCTTGGCCAGGTGCTGCCTGATTGCATTGTGATGGAGCCCTAGGTACCCAGTGAGCTCAGCCACATCGACCGGCTGACCAGCATCGACGATGAAGCGGAACATCTGGTGCCTCGTCGGATCACCGAGCGCTCGCGCCTGGTGCTGCAGTTGGCTCACCGACTGCCAACCGTGCTCAGGACCGCGAGGAGCATCGGCAGGGTCGCCACGCCTGTCATAAGGCAGGTTCGCATCCGATCCGAGAGCGTGTCCAACGGTCCGTTCATGGTTCCAACATCTGTTGTTCGTGATCCTCGGCGGCGTAGGTCCAGTCGGGCTGCTTGCGCCAGAAAGATTCGTCATAGGTAGCGTGACCGTCGGCGAGGTCGATCAACTTGGGAATCGGGATGCGTCGCGGACGCGGGCATCGGCCGAGCTCGATGTGTTCAGCGAACTCCTCGGGGAACGCATGCAGGATGCTGGTCACCATGACCTGTTCTTCCACGGCGAGGTAACAGCGGTTGCCGTCGGTCACGTGGCCCAACCAGCCGGTGATCGCATCGAGATCGGCGGCGTTGCCCTCGCCGAGTTCGATGCGTTCGAGGTGTTCGGTGATCGCGCCCGACCCGAGCTTGCACGGGGGGCACTGACCGCACGACTCGATGGACAGGAACCGCGAGAAACGGTACGCGGCGTCGACCATGCAGGTGGTGTCGTCGTACACGATGAACCCGGCAGAACCCATGCCGCTACCGATGGCCGCAAAGCCCTCGTAGCTCACCGGCACATCGAGGTCGGCCGCAGTCACCACCGCATTGGCCACTCCCGAGAACACCGCCTTCACCGTGCGCCCGGCAGCGAGCCCACTACCGACGGCATCGATCACTGCCCGTAACGGGGTGCCCATCTCTACTTCGCCGACATCGGGAGCAAGGACGTCACCTACAACGGTGGTCACGATCGTGCCTGGTGATTCGGCAGTGCCCATGGAACGGAACCATTCGACACCGTGGACGAGGATGTGGGGGATGTTCGAGAGCGTCTCGACGTTGTTCACGAGTGTCGGGTTCGACCCGGAAGCTCCACGTGGGCCGCCCGCCGCGTTGTCGTGGGGCTGCCAGCCCAGCTGAGGTGCCGTTGCGAACAGACCGTGCATGTACGGCGGGAGCCAGCGCGGCAACGGCTCGTTGCCCTCGATGACTTCCAGCATCGCCTTCTCCTCACCGAACAGGTACTCGTCGGGGCCGGCAACGATGGTGACCTTGCAGTCGGCGCACAGCCCTGCGGACTGAAACTCCTGCACGGCGCGAGTGAGTGCTTCGATCTCTCGCACGAAGCTGGCCTTCAGACAGATGAACGATTCGGCGGCTCCGACTGCGAACGCGGCGATGGCCACACCCTCGACCAGCTGGTAGGGGTTGGCGCGCAGTAGGGCACGATCTTTGAACGTACCCGGCTCGCCCTCGGCGCCGTTGCAGACCAGGTAATGGGGGCTGCCGGTCTGAGCGGCGATGCCCGCCCACTTGTGGCCGGTGGGGAAGCCACCACCACCGCGTCCACGAAGACCTGACTGGGCGACCAGCTCGACCGTGGCTCTCGGGCCGAGCTCGAGGGCGCGCCGAATACCCGCGCCACCGACGCCGGTAGCGAGATAGGCAGCGATCGAATCGATTGGTTCTGACGGCAACAAGAAGGTGGTCATCTGCTGTTACCGCACCGAACTGACCGAGATGTCGGCCGGCTCACCTTGGACTGCCGGGAACAGAACGTTGCTCTCCTTGTGAATGTGCAGGTGCGTGTCGGCTTCCAGTTCGGAAAGCGCCAGGTAGCACGCGCTGTACGTTGCACAGCCGTCAGCGGGGGTCACGTAGCCACCTGTGACGCGGTTCAGTTCCTCGAGGAGTTGACCAACCGTCTCGTGTTCGGCCGAGAGCAACCGGATCTGCGCAGCGATCGCTGGCGCGTCGGCGTGCGACGGATCGGCAGCCAACTGCCGGATCATCGGGAACAGCACCTGCTCCTCGGTGACGAGGTGCGGTTCGAAGTCGGCGCGGACCTCGTTGTAGAGCCGCTGCACTACGGCGAGCTCGGGGTGGCGGTCACCATGGACGGTGACGATCTTGTCGACGAGGGCGCTGATTCGAGGAAGGGCATCCCACAGGTACCCGTGGTGCACGCTCTGAATGTGATCGACCAATTCAACCGTGTTGAGCGATGCCCACTCCGCAGGCGGTTCGTCGATACGGGCGGCCGACAGTTCGTCGGCAACTGTCTGCGGGTCGAGACCGAGCTCATCGGCTGCCACGGCGAGCGTGCGAGCACCGTGGCAGCAGTAGTCGAGACCGCGACGCTCCAGATCGACCGCGAGCGCCGGATGCAGCGTGACGATCTGACCGAGCGTCATCGAAGGAACGATCGCGTGCAGGTTGGAGGGTGCCTCGTTGAAGCAACTTGGGAGGTTGGCCCCGTCGATGCGTAGCGATGTTTGCATGGTCACTTTCCTCCAGCTCATGGGACTCTTTTTTCTATCGTTCACTGTATAAATAGAATCGCCACTTCGCAAGGTAGATCAGACAGCAAATACCCGCAGTGGCTAGCGTTCGAGCCATGACACGCAATCGGTGGATCGAGTTGACCGAGACGAACCCAGGTCATTCCGCGTGGTACATCGAACGGTTTCGTTCAATGGCCGCCGCCGGCGGCGACATCGATGGTGAGGCACGCTTTGTCGACGCGATGGTGCCACGCCGATCCAGGATCCTCGACGCCGGATGCGGGCCTGGGCGAGTGGGGGGCCATCTCGCCGGCGCAGGGCACCACGTCGTCGGCGTCGACATCGACCCCGTCCTCATCGACGCCGCCCAGCAGGATCACCCGGGCGCCACCTGGCTCGTCGCGGACCTCGCCGATTTCGAACTTGCCGCGATAGGGATCGCTGAACCATTCGATGTTGTGGTCTGCGCCGGAAACGTGCTCACGTTCCTCGACCCGGAGACTCGCAGGCCAGTGCTCGCCAATCTGGCCAAACACCTGCACCCTCAGGGTCGCATCGTCACCGGGTTCGGGTCCGGCCGCGACTACGCGTTCGCCGAGTTCTTCGACGACGTCGAAGCCGTCGGGCTCATCTCGAGTCTGTCACTCGCCTCCTGGGATCTGCGACCGTTCACCGCCGAATCCGACTTTCTCGTCGCGGTCCTGTCATCTTCGCGTCGTTAGGTTCAGTCGGTAGCCGTTGGCTTCCATCGGTCGTTTCAAGATTCAACGGAGGGATCCGGCGGGGTGAGGGGTTTGGGCTGGGCTGGAGGAGACTGCACGTGATGGGCAACGAGGTGACCACGAAAGCAGTGGACGTCGAACCGTTCGCTTCCCGCTGGAACCGGAGGAGTCGCACCATCCCGACGATGCTCGCTGCCACCGCCATCGGCATAGTCGGCTCGCCGATCATCATCACCGCCGCCTTCGCAAGCGATGTCGTCAAGGGGCGACGCCGCTTTCCAACGGTTCGCGTCGCACTGTTCGCAATTCAGTACACGATCAACGACAGCATCGAGATCCTCCTCGCTCCGGTGCTGTGGCTGCTGGCTGGCTTCGGCACCCGGCTCGACCAGACTTCCTCGATCCGCCGCCACGAACGGCTCCAAGCGTGGTCGAGCGGTGTGATGGCCCGCCGCGCCGAACGATTGCTCGGCATACGTCTCGATCTCGAACAGAGCGCTGCCAACGCTCTGACCCCCGGGCCGGTGATAGTGCTCTGCCGCCACGTCAACATCGTCGACGCCTCCCTACCGACGCTGATCTACCAACGCCTCGGCTACCGCACTCGCGGGGTGATCATGGCCGAACTGCTCGCCGACCCCGGGTTCGACTTGATATACCGCCACACCGGATCGGTGTTCATCCCCCGCGACAACGCCCCCGAAGCACTAGCCCTCATGCGCCAACTGCACGACGGCATCGATGCATCCACCGCCGTCGTGATCTTCCCAGAAGGTCGAGTGTTCCGGCCCGAGCTTCTCACCCGATTCCTCGCCAAACTCGACGCCACCAACCCCGAGCGCGGTCGACGGCTCTCCGGGCTCCGCCACGTCCTACCCCCGCGGCCTGGCGGCGTCCTCGCCCTCCTCGACACCATCCCTCACGCCGATGTCGTGACCATCGCCCACGCCGGCCTCGACCAGTTCGAGTCGTTCTCCGCCCTCGCCCGCGTCGCACCGCTCGCCGACCCGATCAAGGTCATGGCGTGGCGCACACCAGCAGCCGACATCCCGACCGACCCCAGCGACCGCATCGTCTGGCTCGACGAACAATGGCTCCGCGTCGACCAGTGGATCCACGACCAATGACGCTCGGAATCGGCGACCCTCTGCCCGCCATCGAACTGACCGACAGCAACAATCAGCCATGGCGGATACGCGACCATCTCGGTCGGCCCCTCGTGTTGATCCTGCACCGTCACCTCGCTTGACTGCCCTGCCAGGAACACGTGCTCGCGGTCCGCGATCATCTCGACCAGTTCGGTGATGCCACCATTGCCGTCGTCACCTTCGCCGACCCCGCCCGGCTCGCCGCTTACCGCGACCACCTCGACCTCCCCTTCCCGATCCTCACCGACCCCGACCGCGCTCTGTACCGCGCCGTCGGCGCCGAACGCGGCAGCAACAGTCAGATCTGGTCGTTCGGCACTCTCCGCACGTACGCCCGACTGCTCCGCCACGGACGGCGACTCCAACGCCCAACCGAAGACATCCACCAGCTCGGCGCCGACATCGTCGTCCGACCCGACGGCGTCATCACCTATCTCGCGCTCCCCTCGACACCAGATGCACGCCCGCCGATCGAAGAATTGATTCGCGCCGCCCGGTGACCTGTTCCGGTCGAGGCGCTCTCGGTCGCCTCCGTCAGGACGACGTGATCGGTGCGGTCAGGCGCCCGCTCAGGATCGCCCCGGCCCACGCGACGATCCACACACCGCTTGCAGCGAAGCCGATGATGCGCACCGCAGCCGCGATTGCGGGCTTCCTGTCGCGGCCCTGACCGCATCACACCGAAGTGGGGCTGCGACAGATGCAATCGCGAACGACAGATGAACCGAGCTCTTGGATCTCGGTTCCGGCAGCAGCGCGCTGGGCCGTTGGCGTCTTCGTTGATGGGTCCGCGGCAGCGGGAGCGGACGCCGTCGGTAGTGTCGTACGCATGGCAATCGTCCGTGACAATCCCGCCGAGCACCGATTCGAGATCACCGACGGCGGCGATCTGGCCGGCTTTGCCGACTACACGATCAACGGCGACGTGATCTCCTTCCCGCACACCGAGACGCTGCCGGGCAACGAGGGGAGAGGCCTCGCGCGCCAACTTGTCGAGTTCGCGCTCGCCGACGCCCGGGAGCGACAACTGGCGGTGCTGCCGAAGTGTTGGTTCGTGAGCAAGGTGATCGCCCACAAGCCGGGCGATTTCCTCGACCTCGTGCCCGTCGACGCGATAGCCACCTACAACCTGCCGCTCCACTGAGGGAGAGCCGCCGGACGTGAGGCATCGGTTGGCTGCCGCGAAGTGTGGGTAACCACACCATTCGCGCGCTCGGCGCTGAGTACCCTCTACACCGTGCCGATCCGCCTGCTACTGGCCGAGGACAACGTCTTGCTTCGGGAAGGGCTTGCCCGACTGTTCGCCCAAGCGGACGACATCGAGCTCATCGGGTCGTGTGGCACGTACGACCAGCTCGTCGCTCTCGTCGACGCCGATCCGCCGGACGTGGTGTTGACCGACATCCGGATGCCGCCGACGTTCACCGATGAAGGCATCCGCGCCGCGCGCTGGATGCGCGATGCGCACCCGTCGATCGGCGTCGTGGTGCTGTCGCAGTACGCAACTCCGGGCTACGCCCATGCGCTGTTCGAGAACGGATCGGACAGGCGGGCCTACCTGCTCAAGGATCGGGTCGCCGATGTCGACGAAGTGCTGTTCGCGATCGAAGCCGTGGCAGCCGGCGGATCCGTAGTCGATCCGAAGATCGTGGAGGAACTGGTGTCCGCTCGCGCCCGCCGACCCCGATCTCCGATCGACCAACTCACGGCTCGCGAACGCGAGATCCTGGCCGAGATCGCATCCGGGAAGTCCAACATCGCGATCGCGAACACCGTCTTCCTGTCGTCGCGCGCGATCGAGAAGCACTCCAACTCGATCTTCACAAAGCTCGGTCTGGTGGTCGAGCCAGACGTCAATCGACGCGTCAAGGCCGTACTGCTGTACCTCGCCGCCGAGCGTGGAGCGGCCCCGAACGAGCCGGGTTCGCTGTGAACGCAAGCCCGGTGAATGCATTCGACTCCGATGTCAGGGATCGCGATGTCACGGTCCTGGTCGTCGATGATCAACCACCATTCCGCGAAGCTGCCCGCTCCGTCGTCGATCGGCTACGTGGTTTCGAAGTCGTTGCCGAAGCAGACTCGGGTGAGGCCGCGCTCGCCATCGTCGAGTCGTTGCACCCCCAGCTCGTTCTGATGGACATCAAGATGGGCGGAATTGATGGGACGGCTGGTATGGACGGGATCGAGGCGACCGCCGAAATCACCGCTCGTTTTCCGGACACGATGGTCGTTCTCGTGTCGACGTACGAGCTCAGTGATCTGCCTCCCAGCGCGCGCACATCGGGTGCTCGGGCATACATCAACAAAGACGACTTCGGCGGCCGGTTGCTGCGCCGCCTGTGGGAGAGCTCCGGCGACCCCGACTTTCGGCCGACCGGCTGAACGCTCGC
>Ga0105046_10004713_pt1 | contig 21678 bp, 16 predicted proteins | sample MAT03_FD_78385 | JGI IMG/M metagenome (GOLD analysis project Ga0105046, IMG submission 78385) | Freshwater microbial communities from Lake Fryxell liftoff mats and glacier meltwater in Antarctica - MAT-03 (megahit assembly) | ecosystem: Environmental > Aquatic > Freshwater > Ice > Liftoff...
GTGCTTGGGTCGCCTTGGAGATCGACCGATGGTCACTCAGTGCGTTAGGCGTGCCCGTTTATCCTCAGGCTCGGTTCCAACTGGGTATCGCGAGAAGTATCTCAAGATCCATTTCAGATGTCACCGGTATTCGTACTCAAGTCAGGTCGGCGTCGGATCGCTGGACTGGTTCTCGCTTAGAAGTTTGGTTGCTGGGAAAAAAGGAGATCGAAACGTACGCTGACAACTATCTATTTTTGGGTGAATGATCGACCAGCCAAGCAAGTTAGGAGCAACTCAGCTAACATTCATCAAGTCAACATTCACATTTACTGACCTCATTCAACGCCGAACGATCGCGACCGTATTTTGAAGAAAGATCACGACCCTTTCCCACGTCCGCATGGACCGTGGCAAATTCGATCCTCGCATTCAGCCTACGCCGATCCTTGGGTATCGGTGCGACGTGACGAAGTAATTCGTCCTGACGGAAAGCCAGGAAGCTATGCCGTCATCACGGTGAAGTATGGCGTATGCGTGGTGCCGATCGACGAAAACGGGATCGTGCATTTGACTCAAGAATTTCACTACGCCGTCGGCCGTGTCACGTTGGAAGGCGTCAGTGGTGGGATCGAAGTTGGACATGACGCGGAAGAGACGGCTTACCGCGAGCTAGAGGAAGAACTTGGCATCAGAGCGAGCCGTCTTCAATCGCTCGGCACGATCGATCCATTTACCGGAAGCGTCGTTTCACCGACCGCATTGTTCGTTGCGACGGGATTGACTTTCGGGATCTCAAGCCCAGAAACAACCGAACAGATCACGCATATCCAGATGTCGATCGACGAAGCGATCGCCGCAGTGATCGATGGCAGAATCACGCATGCCCCCACCTGCATTATCCTCTTGAGACTGGGCTTGTCTCGCCTAAACCTTTTCGGCAACTCACCGCCAATGCATCGAGAATGAAAAATGTCTCCGCGATTGCTTACTCCTGTTTGCTTGTCCTTGTCGCTGATCGTCGACGTATTCGTCTTCGCCGTCGAAACGCCAATCTGCGTCGATCCGTCGATCGAGGTGACGTTGGTCGCCTCCGAGCCGGCGATCGTGACGCCGGTGAGCTGTCGCTTTGACTCTCGCGGAAGGCTCTTCGTCGTCGAATCGCACACGCATTTTCCTCCCGAGAATTACGACGGTCCGAAAACCGATCGAATTAAGCTATTCGACGATCCCGATGGCGACGGAACTCTTGACCGGATACGAATCTTTCACGAAGGGACGGTCAAGACGATGGGTTTGGGTATTGGACGAGACAACTCCGTTTACTTACTGACTCGCGCCGCAATTCTCCGTCTTCGTGACACGAATGGTGATGATGTAGCGGACGAAACGACGACACTGGTTACGCTCGACACAAAAGCCGATTATCCGCACAACGGACTGAGCGGGTTGTTGGTTGAAGATTCAGAGGGAACCACGCCGACGCTGACGTTTGGATTGGGCGAGAACTTTGGTGAGACGTATGTTTTGAGCGGAAGTGATGGCTTGACACAGATTGGCGGTGGTGAAGGTGGTAACATTTTTCGGTGCTCGATCGATGGTTCGGGGTTGGAGCGAATCGCGACTGGATTTTGGAATCCGTTCGGCATCTGTCGTGACTACGCTGGCCGATTACTGGTGGTTGATAACGACGCCGATGCAATGCCCCCTTGCCGAATCGTCAACGTCATGCCCAAAGCCGACTACGGCTTTCAGTTTCGCTTCGGCCGCGCTGGAACACACCCGCTTCAAGCCTGGAATGGCGAAGTGCCTGGAACATTGCCGATGGTTGCGGGAACGGGTGAAGCTCCCTGCGCGATCATGTCTTACCGTGGACAGTACTGGGTAACGAGTTGGGGTGACAACCGAATCGAACGATACACCCCTGAGTATCAAAACGATTCAATCAAGGCAGATCGCGATGTAGCGATTCAGGGAGACGCGATGTTTCGTCCCGTCGATATGGCAGTTGCTCCCGACGGATCGATGTACATCACGGATTGGGTCGACCGAAGCTACAATGTCCACCGCAAAGGACGTATCTGGCGAGTGAAGTTCACAACGCCTAGCACGAACACTCTGGCCGAAGAGCAGAAATCCGCTGGCGAGTTGCGTGCTGAGTCACTCGCTGAACAAGAACCGACCGACGTCTTGTCGCGATTGATGCGTCAACGCTGGAAGACGATCGCAGAGCCTTTGAATGAAGTGGTCATCGCCGATCGCGCTGCGACGATTCGGAAATCACTCGAGTCGGAGGATGAATCCTTACGGTTTGCGGCCGTTCGCTGGGCGACCGAAACAGGCGACAAAGCGTTCTTGCCGCAAGTGAAAACACAACTGGAGCGAGATTCGCTTTCGCCGAGAATGGTCGCTGCGGTCGCTTCATCGATTAGTTATCTGGAAACCGGTAAAGTTGAGAAAGGCGGCTTCGATGCGTTGACGCGAAAGATGCTCGTCGACATCGCATTGGATGAATCCAAAAACGAGCTGGTTCGGCAGATCGCGATCCGTTTGGTACCACCTGATTCGCCACAATGGTCGATCGACGATCTCAAGACGATCGTCGCCACCAATCAAGGTAAACTCTCCCGTGAGGCGGCGCGACACATCGCTGTTGCAGCATCATCGAATGCAAAGATCGGCACCGCGATCGATTCGCTGATCAAGACGAAAACGATTACTGAAGATGTAAAACTTGATTTAGCAGTTGGCTTGCCTCAACAAGCATCAGCGTATCAAGAGGATGATCCACGACCTGCCGTCGATGATTTGGACGCCTGGATGAAACTGGTTGGCGAGGGTGGTGACGCCGAGAACGGCTGGCGAGTTTTCTTCAGTACGAACGCTGGGAAATGTTCTTCTTGCCATGCTCGCGATGGACGCGGAGCCAGCGTTGGTCCTCAACTGACCAGTCTTGCTGGAACCATAGACCGCAGACGATTGCTGGATTCGATTCTTCATCCGAGCCATGAGATTGGACCGATGTATACAACCTGGAAGGTTTTAACGACGGATGGACGTGCTATCGCAGGACTCAAATTGAATGGCGGCGGTGTCGGTCAATCGGCTCGTTATCTTTTGGCAGATGCAACGACCGTTGACGTGCCGCTTGAAGATATTGACGTCCAAGAAGCTTCGACACTATCGATCATGCCCCAGGGTTTGGAAAAAATTCTTTCTATCGAACAGATTCGCGACCTTCTTGCCTACCTTTCGACCGCTTCGCCCTGACTACCACGGCGAATCAACGAAACTGCGAATTCGAATGTCGTCACGCGCGATCGTGACATTCACGGCACCATGTTTTGCGGTCACAAACACACGACTACCGCGATTCTGAAGCAGCGTTTGGACCTTCGGATTCTTTGCTCGTTCGCCACCGCTGACAACAACGACCGATGGACGAGCCCAGTCGAGCATCGATTGCGTTTTGGCGGTCAGACTGCCGTGGTGCGGAGCCATCATGACTCCGCCCGCAGTCGGTCGCGGCAGGTTCGTGACTGCCTCCGTCCCTGGTGGTTCTAAGTCACCGGGCAACAAAAAATCCCTGCCTTCAAAGTTGACCTGCAAGACAAGGCTGTTCGCGTTGTCGCTTCCCGATAGCCGGGTTCTGGGTGGATGCAAAATTGAGATATTGCCATCGGGATAGAGCAATTTGTCCTCCTGCGAGACCTCACGAACCTGAATCCCGGAGTCGTGCAACCGATCATAAATCTGCGTCAGCGCGAGAACTTTGTCTTCAAACAATCCGGGCGGCGTGATCACTTCATCGATTCGAAATCGCTTTATCAATCCGGGCAACGAATTGTAATGGTCTGCGTCCGCGTGAGACAAAATGACGGCATCGAGACGGGTCAACCCACGTGACCAAAGGACATCTTGAACTCCGCGACTGGAGCCTTCGTCGTTTCCGAGTCGACCGCTGTCATACAGGTAGTTCTTTCCAACGGGCATCTCGATAAGGACACTGGTGCCATGCCCTACATCGATGAAAGTCGCAGTCAGCCTATCACGATGACTCCACGAGGGTGAAACCGCCAAACACCAGGCGACAACACACCAAGCAATTGAACCGAGCACGAACGCTTGCGGGCGATTGAACTGGCGCTTCACCGCGAACGATCCGATGAGCATCAAAAAATAAATCGCCACCCACCACGACGGCGGCGACGGCAGCCACGCATGACCAAAGGGAACTCGACCGGTGGTTTCGATGACAAAGACCATCAGCCGAAGCGAGAAATGACATGCGAGTCCAGGAAGGAAAGCGAGTGGTTCCCAGATCCAGCCGCCGACCACAGCGAGAAGGCCTGTGATCAATGCAATGGATGCCGGCAGGCTGAGCAGTAAATTCGAAACAACGGCAATAGGTGAGATAATATTGAAATGCAACCACGTCAACGGCAACGTCGTCAATGTGACACAGAGACTGAGCCACGCTAGTTGACGGACATAACGGGCCTTCCGACGAAACCAGAGGTCCCGATGCGATCGCGTGCTGTCTACTAAGCTTTCGATCCTGCCTGACGGATCAAACGACTCCGCAATTTCATCCGCTGCCGGGTCCATCGTTCGCGTGCAGCAGACCAGTGTTGCAACGGAGATGAATGACAATTGAACGCCAACTTGCTCAACATTGGTGGGGTTCAGCCAAATCAGAATCAATGCCGCAAACGCAAGCGTACTGAGCGGCCATTGACGTCGATTGAGTAGCAGTGCCAAAAGCATGGTTGCGACCAAAATCGCAGCGCGAACCACAGGCGGGTTGGCACCGGTGATCGCTGCGAATAAAAAACAGGCGATGGCAACGAACGCCACCAGCCAGTGTCTCTCCAATCCGAGGCCCACGCCGATCCACAAGACAACGGTCGCGACGATCCCCAAATGCAGCCCGCTTACCGACAGCAAATGAATCGTCCCCGTTTCCAAAAGACTCTCCTTGAATTGATTGTCAAGCGCCGCACGTCTTCCGACCACCAATGCGCTGGCGAGCGGTCCCGTTTCACCGCCAAGCGAAGTCTGAAGCGTCTGCTCGCCACTCCGTGCAAGCGAATCGGCAACACGACGAATTCCAAAAAATCCTTGCTTCAACGTTTTAACGTGACGACTTGAATCAACGAACAGGCGGCCATGAACATGCCGATTCCTCGCAAAGATGCGAAAGTCCGATTCTCCGGGATTGGTCGGAGCGCTAAACGCGCTGACGTCGCCGCCGATTTCGACCAAATCACCAACAGATAACTTCGCAACGTCATCATCGACGGTGACATAGAGACCGCCTCCGAATGTTTGCCAATCCGCATCGTAGCGTACGCTTTCGACATCAGCGATAAAGCGAGTTTCCAACCTATTTTCGAGCAGCAAATCCGCGGGTGGATCAAGTGGTCGTTCATCGTTTGGTTTCGACGATGGACGGCGTTGGATGTCGCTACGAACCCTTGCGCGAAGCAATATCGGATGGCTATCCTCCGTGATGAGCCGTGAAATTGTCGCGGCTTTGTACTTGCGTTGCTCGATTCTGCTGTGCAGACAACTAGCCGCTGCGACGGTAAGCAAGACGGCAAACCAACCTGTGCCAATGCGCGAGCCCTGCCCTTTCCAAAGCGTGGCAACGATGACCGCAGACAAACCGATCGCAATCAGCCATCCTGTCACCATCAACGAAGCCGCTCGATCGGCTAAGATGCCAAGTATCGCTGCCGCCGCAAGAGAGATCATCGGCTGGGCACGAAGATCGTATGGCCGTTCACGCCGGTTCAGCCACATCGGTTTTGCCGGTCCCGCGTTCAACTCCGTTTTCCCATTTTGCGGTCACTTCCAAAAGGCTCAACATGCAATCCCGATCCGTTTCGCCGTTTAAGAATATCGTTGCGAAGTGCTGCCTGCTGTTGCTGGCACCGTTTTTTTTCGATTCACCAGCCGGAGCGGATCAACCGACCGATTCGTCCACCGTCTCCGAAACAAAAGCAAAGAGCATGATTATCTATCCCGAAGCTCCCCAAGGCGATGTCACCGACAACTATCACGGAACAATTGTCCTGGATCGTTTTCGTTCGCTCGAGGACACCGAAAGCGAGACGACCGCACAGTGGATCGCTGCTCAAAACGAAGTGACTCGAAAGTACCTCGAAGCGATTCCCGAAAGACCGGAACTGGTCAAGCGATTGACCGAACTTTGGAATTACGAACGGTACGGTTTGCCGGTCAAACGAGGCGACCGATACTTTTTTACACACAATAATGGCTTGCAGAACCAAAGTGTGCTTTATACTACGAAATCGCTTGAGGCGCCACGTGAAGTCTTGATCGATGCGAATGCGTTGACCGCCGATGGAACCGTTGCCATGGCTTCCTGGGACCCATCACGCGACGGAAAACTGGTCGCTTACTCGCTTGCCGACGGTGGCAGCGACTGGCGAACGTGGAAAGTTCGCGACGTTGAGACCGGCAAGGATCTGAAAGACGAAATCAAGTGGGTGAAGTTCAGCGAAATCGCATGGTTGCCCGATGCCAGCGGTTTTTTCTATGGACGCTACGCCGAACCACTGCCAGGTGAAGAATTATCAGGAACGAACTACTACCAAAAAGTTTATTTTCACCGACTAGGAGACGACCAAGGCCTCGACATTTTGGTCCATGAACGCAAGGAAGAAAAAGAATGGGGCTTTTCGCCGTTGGTAACTGACGACGGAAGGTTTCTTGTGATCACGAATTGGCGAAGTACCGAGCCGGTTTCTCAGGTTTTTATCAAGCGACTGACCGAACCCGGCGCGACGGTAGTGCCGCTGATCACCGGTTTCGACGCCGAGTATGAATTTGTTGCCAATATCGATGATGAGCTGTTTTTCATTACCGATTCTCAGTCACCAAGGCGACGTTTAATCGCAGTTAACGCACTGGATCCCAAGCAACGACGCGAAGTGATTGCGACCACCGACGATGTGCTGCAATCCGCAAGTCTGCTAGGCGATCGGTGGTTCACCGTCTATCTGAAAGACGCTCGCGGACTTGCCAAGATTCACCAGCTTGACGGCACAATGATTCGCGAGATTGACTTACCCGGCCTTGGTTCGGTCAACGGATTGGGTGGCCTGCGCGATACAACGGAAACTTTTTTTTCGTTCACGAACTATGTCACGCCACCATCGATCTTTCGGTTCGACCTCAGCGATGACAGAACGACTGTTTGGCGAAAACCGACGGTTGCGATTGACGTTGACCAGTACATTACCGAGCAAATTTTCTACACCAGTCGCGATGGCACCAAAGTGCCGATGATGATCACTAGACGCCGTGACAGCCAGCTTGATGGGTCCAATCGCACACTGCTTTACGGTTACGGCGGATTCAACATCTCGTTGACACCTGCTTATTCACCCTCGATCGCCGCATGGCTCGATGCAGGTGGAATCTATGCGGTGCCAAGCCTGCGCGGCGGAGGCGAGTATGGTCGTGATTGGCATGAGGCGGGTATGGTCATCAAGAAGCAAAATGTTTTTGACGACTTTATCTCTGCCGCTGAAGAATTTATCCGCCTGAAGTACACAACATCACCGCGACTGGCGATTCGCGGTGGCAGCAACGGCGGATTGCTTGTCGGTGCGGTGATGACGCAGCGGCCAGAATTGTTCGGTGCTTGTTTACCTGCAGTGGGCGTGATGGATATGCTTCGCTTCCACAAGTTCACGATCGGCTGGGCGTGGGTCAGCGAGTTTGGCAGCAGCGACGACGCCGAGCAATTCAAGACACTGGTTGCCTATTCACCGCTGCACAATGTGAAAAACGACGTGTGCTACCCGGCAACTCTGATCACGACCGCCGATCGAGATGATCGCGTCGTTCCCGGGCACAGTTTCAAGTTTGCAGCAGCCATTCAAGCCGCTCAAACATGCGATCATCCGGTCTTGATCCGGATCGAAACTCGCGCCGGTCACGGTGCAGGCACGCCGGTCAGCAAGTCGATTCAAGAGTCCGCCGATTTGTGGTCGTTTCTGATTGCCAACTTGAAGATACCGTCTTCGAAATAACGCCAGCTCCTTCCAAACATACCTAGTTTCAAAACATGTTTTTACAGCAACCGGCTGACTCTCCTTACGACCTTCGATTCCGCTTTTTTAGCTTTTTTACCCGCATTTCATGGACATTCTGGATCGCAGCCGTCGTCCTGGGGTATGACTTCGCTCAATTTGCGGACTTCAAGTTTTTTCAAAGCAGTCCGGGTCGCTTTCCGTTGCTTTTAGTTTGGGTGGGCGCGATGGCATTGTCGATTTTGATTCACGAACTAGGGCATGCGGTCGCGTTTAGACGTTACGGCATGGAGTCATCGATCGTTCTTTACTACCTCGGTGGACTCGCGATTCCGACAGCATCATTCCGAGGTGCCAGATCGTCTCGTTCAATCGGCAGTCGCGAAGACTTGATCATCGCAGCAGCAGGACCAGCCTTTCAAATCGGATCGGCGCTGATCGTGGTGCTGGTGGCATGGATAATGGGGTATCGCGTGACATCGTTGTCGATGATGCCGGGGCCGCTTGCAGAACTCGGAAGCGTTATCAAAGGGCGCGAATTCGAAAGCGCAATCTCTTTCTCGCTTGTAAATTTTTACGTTTGGCCAAGTGTCGCTTGGGGAATATTGAACCTGCTTCCCGTGCTACCGCTTGATGGTGGACGCATCGCAAAATCGATCATCGAAATGCAAGGCGGCCATTCAGTCACCGCCGTATGGCTCAGCGTGATCGCAGCCGCATTGATTGCACTTTATGGCTTTAACACAGGACAATCGTTTCTCGGCATCCTCTTCGCATCGCTTGCCATCAACAACTATCAATCCATTCAAGCTGGCAGCCAGTGGTGATCGTAAACGCATCGTTGACGCGAAGTGATTTTGCTTGTCCACCGGTGTCACAATTTCGGGTTAACAAAAATTTTAAAAAACACAACCACATTTTGTGGAAAACGTGTTGCGAAATTTATGCTATCGCGTACAGTTACTCGCAGTTTACGGATCAAGAGTGTTGGTATTTCATGACGAGGTTGTCATGAGCGACAAGCTTGATTCACTTTAAGTTTGGCGGTTCGTGGCCGGTGACTCCTGATCGCAAGATTACGAGTCGCTTGAAACGCCAAGAATTCCTTTTCGCGGAGGAACACCCATGGCTAAGAAAGCAGCAGTAAAGAAGGCGGCAACTAAGAAGGCGCCGACCAAGAAAGCGGCAACCAAGAAGAAAGCCGTAAAGAAGGCAGCAGCAAAGGCTGCTCCAGCGAAGAAGACCGCCAAGAAGAAGGCAGTCAAGAAGGCAGCTCCGAAGAAGAAGGCTGCCAAGAAGAAGGCATAGTTCACGAAACGTCTTCACGACGTTATCAGGAAACGCCAAAACGTCAGCCACGTCGGAATCAATTCGGCGTGGCTTTCTTCGTTTTTATGAGGAAAGAATGCGACTCTCGGCCTCCCGCGAATCGCATTTTTCTTTAACGAAACCGCATCTCGACTTTACGTCGTCTGCGAATCCATAACCGTCTCGCTTCCAAACAACGCGGGCCTCACGACATCCCAGCGGCGCAGCAAGTAGGCGATCCAAACGACAACACCAATGATCACTTGAAAGACAAACGGATCGCCAACTCTAACATGCGATGCAACCGCGCCGCCGAGATACGCGGTGAGCAATATCGCGCCAAAAAACGCGGTGTGCGGAATCAGAAAAATGATCGTGATAACGATCTCGACAATACCGATCACTTTCATCGTTGCCATCGACCAACCGAGATGATCAAACATTTCGGCTTTCCCCGGGAAGTCACGAAATTTTCCTGATGCGCTAAATCCCAGGAACGCGGCAAGCAAGCCGCTCAGAATCCAACCGGCAATATGTCGTTTTTTTATCGCGTTCATTCTTTGTTCCAAGAAAACAGTGATTGAAGTGCCATTGGCGTTTAAAGCGTTGGTAGTTGCGGTCGCGAAGGTTTGGTCGCGTTGCGGCTCGCTAAACCTCGCACGATCGCACGTGCGATACCATCAAACGGTGCGCGGGCGCGTTCATCGCTATTAATCACTTCTGCAAGCCTGCCTTCGTCACCCGCGATTCGCAATGTCATGTCGATCGGCAGCTTGCCCAGAAACGGTACACCAAGCTCTTCCGCTTTATCTCGCGCTCCGCCGCTGCCAAAAATATCGTAGATCTTGCCATTGTCTGGGCACAAAAATCCGCTCATGTTTTCGACGACACCAAGCAAAGGAATGTTGACCTTCTTAAACATACTGACCGCTTTCACGGCATCAAGCAAAGCAACTTCTTGTGGCGTGCAAACAACAACTGCGCCCGTAACAGGAACAATTTGCGAGAGCGTTAACGCAATATCGCCGGTACCGGGAGGCATATCGATCACAAGATAGTCAAGTTCGCCCCAATTCGTGTCACCTAGAAACTGAGTGATCGAGCCATGCAGCATTGGACCGCGCCAAATCACCGCTTGATCTTTCTCGATTAAAAAGCCCATCGACATCACAGGAAAATCGTCCTCGAGCAGAATCGGCTGAATTTTTTTGTTCTCATCGATCGCTGGCCGTCCTTCGAGGCCTAGCAACTGCGGAATACTGGGTCCATAGACGTCGGCATCCATCAAGCCAACCTTCGCGCCAAGTCGACGGAGGGTTAACGCCAGCCCCGCAGCGACCGTGCTCTTACCTACGCCGCCTTTGCCACTTCCGACAAGGATCACGCTCTTAGCCCGCAAGGCGACTTGGCCAATTCGAGCCGGCGGCCTTGCGTGATTCGTCAGGTCGACAACCGTCTTTAGCCCAGGATGTGCAGCGGCAACCCGAGACACAATCGCGTCCTTGACTTCGTCCGCAATCGGCATCGAGTGCGACGACAATGCAAGCTTGATTCGAACGTCATTGTGGTCGACATTGACATCGACAATTTGGCCCATCGATTCGATATCGCGACCGGTTTCTGGATCAGGGAATGAAGCAATCGCTTCTCGAACGGACTGGGCAGTTGGCATGTTCATTTCGTATCGCTAAAGCTCAATGGCAAAATGGCAGGGAAATTCGCCTGTCAGTTTGCCATGCCCATGTTTTTCATGCTATGGGCGGCTCAGCCAAACGCTTTCGCATCTCGCTTTAATGCTGGAACAAAATTTTGAAGCGACGCTAAATCGCTCAACAGAACTTGGATGCCTGCCTCCTGAACCGCAAGACGTTCCAGCCCGGAACAACTCGCGGGCAGCCAACCGAGCTGCGTCGCTCGCGGCCAATCGGCTCGAATCATCGCGATCGTATCCAATTTGGTCGCGTCGGATTCGAGGTCCGCATGAATTTCCCAAATCACGATCACATTCCCACGCCTTGCCCTGGTCACGGTGGTCACATGACCTGGCGACTCGTAGGGCGCTCGATCGACATGGAAATGTGAATTTTCTTTCCGATCGCTTGACGCGAAACGACAAACCGCGCGGTACCAGCGTTCACCACGCTCGCAAACGACCCATGACCTTGGCTGCTGTTTCACGGTCACAGTCACTGCCCCTCGGTTGGTTCACGAGTGTCCGTATCACCAAGGCGACGGAGCAATCTGGCGCGGCTGATGTTCAGCTTTCGCGCCGCTTCGCTTCGGTTGCCGCCTGCCGCCTCAACTGCCGCCTGAATCATTTTCAACTCATATCGCTGCATCGCGCCATCGAGATCACCAACGATCGCTTCGTCACTTGGTTTTGGCGGGCCGGGTTGGTAGCTGCGGATCGCAAGTGGTAAGTGTTCTGGACCGACGGCGCTGCCGTGACAAACCGACATCGCCTGACGCATCGCTGCATCCAGTTCATCAAAATTTTTTGGCCAAGGATACAGCACCAATCGATCTAGCGCCGCGCGGTTCAAACGCTCTGCGGTCCCCTGCCCTGCCGCGTGACGGGAGTCAACGATCGCGGATGCAATCAACGGCACGTCTTCGGTTCGTGAACCAAGTGGCTCGATTCGGAGTGACAATACATCCAGACGTGAGGCAAGCACGGGAGCCAATACGCCACCGTGCAAGGCATCCTCGACACTCTTGCTCAAAAGCCCGATCAATCGGACAGCAAGGCCGTGTTCAGAAACGAATTGCTCGATTCGTTGCTGAACATCGAGCGGCGTCTCATCGAGGCTTCCAATGACGAGCGTCAATTGCCGCGACTCGTCTGATTTTGGATCTCCACCCAAATGAGCTGCCGCAGGCGATAGGCTCGCTTCCAGTAACTCGGCGTCCATCAACGAACCATCGATCAGAATTACCGGCTCGGCAATCGCGAGTTGCACGTGCTTTCCAAGCTTGCTAGCCGCATGGATCCGTCTCGCGATCACTTCGCTGCCGCAACCCGTAGGACCGACGATCGAAAGATCTTGGCGCGTTGCGCTCGCCAATTGAATTTGGGCTCGAAGCCGTTTAGCAGCTTTCGAAGAACCGGCGGCAACGATTCCGCCCCATGCCGAATCACGCTTTCTCCATTGATGAATGCGAGCCTGAAGCCGCTCAAGATCAGATGACTCTGCATCGTCCTTGATCGCGATAAGCTCACCGCTTATTGCGATGATGAGTGCGGACGAGTCCGTACCGACTTGGAAGTATCGAATCGAGCGAGGCGAGGCGTTTGAAGGCTCACAGGTCGCGCAAATGAAAGAAGCTTGGTGCAATCCAAACGGTGGAGCTAGGTTCGCCGCGACGAGATCAAACGGATCTTCGCCGCCATTTGAAGCCGCTGCGACTCGACCGGTCAGTCTCTCGGCATCGACGTCGAGCCACTGACCACACGCGTCGCTGACCCACGCGATGCGATGACTTGAATCCAGTATCCACGCGATCTCACCGGTCGCATTGAGCAGTCGCGAGAGACTGCGAGCAGACGGCTTCGGCCTACCGCGAGAAGACGAGGACATCGGATTCACAAGGTTTCATGGTCGGACTGATCAAGACAGTGAACCCTGTATCATGCTTGCCCGACTAGAACACGTCCAGCATGAAATGGTGGCCGCTGTGGTACCGGCGATTCGATGGGTACTCGTTATGCCATTTTTTGTTGTAAACCGGGATCCGCATTTCGGCCGGATATCGATGGTACAAGCTGTCACTGCTCTGGTAATACTCTTGGCCCCAGAAGTTCTGGGGATAGTAAACGTACGGATAGTGGTAGAAGCGGTTCCAGTCGACCGAACCGTTCGCCCCGCCCCAAGTGCGGCCGTAAGCACGTTGTTCAGCTGACGCATCGGTCGCCATCACCAAAGAAACGGCCAATGCAGCGGCCAATGCAAAACGAAACATCGCGATCCCCCCTCGGACACGAATGAGCAGCCAATGGTGGCTAGATTTTGAGCGTTTGGCTGCGAATTTGGCGACGGACGTGCTCAACAGGCACGACCCGCGAAATCCGCAGTAATGGTTTCTTCGGCATTCCCGCTACCACCGGTTCAGCAAAACTTCCAAGGCATCTTCTGCTAAGATTGCGTCCCAACCGCTTCTCGCCTTGTTTCGGACGCAACTTGATGGTTTTCTCGCCGACCGACTCCTCCCATGTCAATGCGCAAGCACACAACTCTAAGCTTGGCTTGCGACTCTTTTTTGTCTATTTATCACTCTATGCGACCTTTGTGCTGATCAATGCCTTCGAGCCGTCTTGGATGGAATGGCGACCGTTCGGCGGAGTGAATCTCGCGCTGCTTTACGGTTTTGGGTTGATCCTCGCAGCTCTCGCGCTCGCGTTCGTCTACGGGTTCTTTGCAAAGGTGGGTGTCGCCGCTTCGAACCTTTCTGAACAGGAGGGTGCAGAATGATTCACGAAGTCTCACCGCTTGCTGTCACCTTGTTTTTTGCGTTCGTCGCAGCCACCGTTGGCTTAAGCTTCTATCTTGGCCGGAAAGCAACCTCGTCCGAAGGATACTTCGCCGCGCATGGCCAGATCCCCTGGGCCATCAACGGAATCGCATTCGCAGGCGACTATCTTTCGGCAGCTTCGTTCCTCGGAATCTGCGGAATGATCGCCGCCTATGGATACGATGGCTTTCTCTATTCGATCGGATATCTAGCCGGTTGGATCGTGGCGTTGTTCGTGATTGCGGAACCGATGAAGCGACTCGGTAAATTTACATTTGCCGATGCGTTGGACAGCACGTTCGACTCACGTGGCATCAAACTTGTCGCAGGTATCAGCACGCTTGTCGTCAGCATCTTCTACCTGATTCCGCAAATGGTTGGCGCCGGGGCGTTGATTCAACCTCTTCTAGGACTTCCGCACTGGGCTGGCGTCGTGATTGTCGGTTGCGTCGTGATGGTGATCGTCGTCACCGCCGGAATGGTATCGACGACTTGGGTCCAGTTCCTCAAAGGGTCGTTGCTCGTCATCTTCAGCCTCGTTCTCGCTGCGATGGTTCTCAATCGTGGACTGGAGGTTCGCGGAGGCGGCATTGATGGACACGAGTTCGAAACCCTGGGTCCGTTCAGCGAAAGTGAATTGCAATCGGCCACCGTACTCGACGGCAGGACGATGATGCCCGATGGAAACGGTTGGGATCGAAACAAATGGGTCCGCTTATTGGACTTGCCGGGCTCATCCTCGTTCACGCTTTTTTCAGTCACCAGCGACGAAGGGCAGCTCACACTGTATGAAGCTCAAGCGTTAACAAAAACAACCGACGGCACAAAACTGGTTGACGGTCTCCCCATGGGTGACAGCGATGGCGAGCGACTGCTGCGACCGGTCGGGCATATTTCGAAACTGCCCGGTGGTGAAACGAAAACAGGGCCTTTGGGGCCGATCGAGTTCTTTCGAGTCGTTCAAGACAGCGAGATCGTATTGTGGGGAAGCGACACGATCAAACATGACGACGGCTCATCGACAACGACCTATTTTCAGAAACCGACGAATGGCAGTCGCATACTTCGACCCGGTGAGCATCCCATCTTCGCAGGCATTCGCAGTGGCAAGACCAAGGATCGAATTGAATTCATCTCTTTGATGTTGGCGTTGTTTTGCGGCACGGCATCGTTGCCGCATATCCTGATTCGTTACTACACCGTCAAAGACGAAGCTGCGGCGCGAAAAAGTACAATCGTTGGCATCGCGAGCATCGGCTTTTTCTACGTGTTGACGCTTTATCTTGGGCTGGGTGCGATGACCAGCGGTGCGCTTGATATCCAAGACACAAACATGGCCGCGCCCCTGCTTGCGAAGAGCCTTAGCCCTGCCCTGTTTGCGATCATTTCTGCCATCGCATTCACAACCGTACTCGGTACGGTCAGCGGCTTGATCCTCGCTTCCAGCGGCGCTGTAGCGCATGATTTGCTCGTCGGATTCTTCGGCATGAAGCTGACCGGTAATCAACAAGTTCGCATCGCCAAGTTTGCTGCATTGGTCGTCGGAGCGATTGCAATCGTTCTCGGAATCGTGTTTCAGAAAATGAACGTCACGTTCCTAGTGGGTTGGGCATTCAGTATCGCCGCAAGCGCTAACCTGCCGTCCTTAGTGATGCTCTTGTTCTGGAGCGGAACCACAAAGCAAGGCATCATCGCAAGCGTTTTCGTCGGCATGACAAGCTCTCTGCTTTGGGTGCTTTTATCAGCCGATGCGTTTCAAAAGGTTTACGGACTGCCGGCCGAATCCGCGATCGCGCCATTGAGCCAACCCGGCATCGTCACGATCCCATTGGCATTCATCACGCTGATCGTCGTCTCCCTGATTACTCGAAAGGCAAATGTCAAACCAACTCACGAAGCTTCTTCGCGCGGTTGAAGTATCGAGAAAGCGAAACGATGATTGAAGAAAATCTGCTGAGCGACGGGTTTATTCTCCTGCCGGACGCGGTTCCAGCGGAAACGATCCGGTGCCTACTGGATGTGTTCGGCGATGCGTTCGCGGATGATACTGAGTCAGTGCGAGCGCGATCGAGTCGCGGTCATGTTTATGCGGCGAGGAACCTGATCGATTCGATCCCCGAAGTGACCTCAGTTTGGCAAAGCGATCTTCTGCTCCGGTTTCTCCGCGATCAACTTGGTGAGAAGTTCGGTATGGTTCGCGCCTTGTTCTTCGACAAACCGCCGGATCGAACTTGGGCGCTTCCTTGGCACAAAGACACGTCCATTGCAGTCATGGACAACTCAATCAAGTCGTCATCGCTCTCGCGTCCGACAACAAAGGCTGGCGTGCCACATTTTGTCGCGTGCGATGACGTGCTGAAGCAAATGCTGACGCTGCGAATCCATCTTGACGAAGTGACTGATGAAAACGGACCACTGAGAGTTCTGCCCGGTTCACATGTTTCCTCTACCAGCGATGGCGAAGGATTTGACTCTGCCGTCACCATCCACGCCGCAGCCGGTGACGTGCTGGCGATGCGACCGCTGATCAGCCACGCTAGCGGCTCATCGACCGAAGGGACACGTCGTCATCGGCGTATCCTGCACCTGGAGTTCGCCGCTGATTCCATGTTGCCTGACGGCGCGGACTGGCATGACTTTGTTCGACCAAGCACACTAGAGCCAACAGGACAAAATCAAACTCAATGAAACTCGATGCCTATCTCCAACGGATCGAATACGCCGAATCACCGGCGAATGACTTGCCGACGCTACGTGCAATCACGTTCGCCCATGCGACTTCCATTCCATTTGAATGCCTTGACCCGTTAGCTGGTAAGCCAGTTTCGTTGGACATCGACGACATCGAAGACAAGCTGGTCCGCAGGCGACGGGGTGGTTATTGCTTTGAACAAAATGCATTGCTGGCGGCGGCTTTGCGAGAGTTAGGGTTCAAAGTCGACGAGTTGTCGGCGCGGGTTTGGTACAACACATTGGTTGGTACGACACCGCCAAGGACACATATCTTTCTTGCCGTTACCGTTGACGGCACACGCTGGTTGGCGGATTGCGGCCTGGGTGGTTCAACGCCGACTGCCTTGATGGAACTGGATCGGATCGGTGACAATCAAGAAATGCTTGGCGAGACGCGGCGGATTGTTCCGATCGACGGGCGACTGGTTCCGACGTTCATGCACCAAGCGCTGTTTGGCGATCAGTGGTCTGACATTTACGAGTTCACTGGCGAGACGATGCCAAAGATCGACCAGGAGATGGGGAACTGGTGGACGAGCAGCCATCCCGATTCCAAGTTCCGCAAAAACTTGATCGTCGCACGGTTGAACCGTGACGGAACACGGTACAGCGTCGTGAACAATGAGTTTCTGCATCGTCAGTCCGCCCAAATCCTGGACCGTATTGAGATCGAAAGCCGTGAGCAATTGAGCGAATTACTTCTTGAACGCTTCCGGCTGGAATTGCCCGAATCCGCTGCGGTGGGCTTTCTTTTCTAATTCGTGAAACTGAATTTCAAATCAATCTTGGTGAAAATCCAAAGATTTACTAAAGTCGATGTTTGTGGCTGTTTCTAGCGTTGAAGTGGGTGAGGTTTTCCGGACGTAAAACGAGGAAATCACACAGCATTCAGCATGAAACCGTGACAAATGATGGTCAAACCTGCAGTAAATGACTTGCTGCCAGGGCAGACTCGAGACTTAGGCTCAGGAGGGAACCATGGCCGGCGAATCGTTTCGCTTCATTCACGCTAGCGACTTTCATCTCGAAACCCCATTGGGTGATCTCGATACGTTGCCAGCACAACTTCGCGAAGCCATGGCAACCGCCCCGATGAAGGCAGCTCAGGCAGTCTTTGAGGCTGCTTTGGTTGAAAACATTGACTTCGTGGTGCTTGCTGGCGATCTCTTGAACCCCGCAACGGCCGGTCCACGCGGCATGTCGCTGCTTCTAAATTACTTTGACAAGCTGCATCAAAAGAAAACGCCAGTCTTTTGGGCCGCAGCAGGTGCCGATGATCCCGCTCGCTGGCCCGAAGCCGCACCGCTTCCGCCGAACGTCACGTTGTTCCCCAAGAATCGCACCATCAGCATGCCGGTGCAACGTGCTGGACGAACCATTTGCCAAGTCGTCGGACGAAGCAGCGAAGGCCGATCACAGCTTCACGTTCCCTCGTATCGTGTTGATCCAACCGACGAGTTTACAGTCGCCATCGGTGCTGGAAGTGCCGACGCCGACTCTCTTGCCGAAGGACGTTTTGACTACTGGGCACTGGGCGGCGAGCACCAACGCACTGTCATTACCGCTGGAACCGATATCGGTGCGGTCTATTGTGGATCACCTCAGGGTCGCTCGCTCGATGAACCTGGCCCCCATGGTTACACCATCGTCGATATCGACGCTGACAAAACGATTCGAACACATAGCATCGAATGCGATACGTTTCGGTACTGCAACGTCGAACTGGACGCGAGCGAGTTCACGACCGCCAATGATGTGCGCGGCGTTCTTGGAAATCGCATCGCTCGGTTGTTGCACGACAACGGCTCACGACACCTGATCATCGGCTGGGACATCTCGGTTTCGTCAGACTCCATTCAAGTTGTTGGCGACCCAGCCGAGCTTCTCGCGTGGTTGAGGCGAGACTTTGGCCACGGCTCACCATCGGCGTGGACGGCAAGGCTTCGAGTCAGACCGCCGAAGAAGTATCCGAAGAACTGGTGCGAAGAAGATACGATTCTTGGTGACTATCTGCGGGCGAGCGAACGACATGCCAAGACCGGCGGTCGTGATCTGAACTTGGCACCATTTACAGAAGAGTACGCGGGCTTGGCCAAGGGGCTCGCTTCGATGCTAGCTGACGCACAAGCTGGCATTCGCGGTGAACTGCTTGATGAAGCAACCCTGATCGGCGTGGAGTGTCTCCGCGGCGGCAAACCGAATTTCGCGGGGGCAAGTGAATAGCGATGAGAGTGAAAGACATTCAAATCGATGGCTTCGGCGTATGGAGCAATCTATCCGTCGATTCGATTCCGGACACGATGACGTTGTTCTACGGCCCCAATGAAGCGGGCAAGACGACGATGATGCAGTTCCTGCGTGCGATGTTTTATGGCTTCACGCCCGAACGCCGTGCACGTTACATGCCACCCGTTTACGGCGGTACGCCCGGCGGGTCATTGCGCGTCACGGGTCCCGGAGGCGGTTATCAAATTCGTCGCCACTCGCACGCGACCGACAGCGGCGTTGGTGGACAATTAGCAGTGACCGGACAAGATGGGCTTGCACAGGGCCAGCATCGACTCAGTGGCTTGATGGGACAGATTGACGAAGCGATCTTTACCAACGTTTTCGCCATCGGTATTCGCGAACTGCAGGAACTGAGCACGCTGGACGATACTTCGGCAGCAGACGAACTTTACAAACTGAGCAGCGGCCTGGATCGTGTTTCGCTGGTCGACGTCATGCGATCGCTGCGCACCGGCCGCAAGAAGCTCGTTGGCAAAACAAAGCCTGATGACGAAGAAGCGACGAAACTTTCGGCACTCATTTCAAAGCGAGAAAAGCTACGCGATGAAGTCGAGCAATTGACCCGAAGCGGTCGCCGATGGAGTGAACTCGCCACTCAAAAGCGAAGCCAAGCATCAGAAATCGAACAGCTTACGGAACGACTTGGCGCGTGGGAGAAGGAATCTCGCTGCGTTGAAATCGGATCGAGCGTCTACGATAGCTGGACAAAGCGAGCTGATTTGCTTCGGCAGATTGCCGACACCGAGAACAAATCGGTGCTCCCTGAAGATGCGCCAGGTCAATTGGTACAGATCGAAGCATTGATGGAAGAACGACGCAACAAGCTTGAAGAGATCAAAGCGAAGCGACGTGAGTTACGGACCAAGGCGGAAACGCTGCCGCTCAGCCGTCGACTGATCGATCTTCACGGAAAGATCGAAGCCGCAAGCGAACAAGCGACCTGGATTGAGGCGCTACAAGAACAGATCGTTCGACTTGATCAACAGATCGAGAAAGCAAAACAACAAGTCGAGATCGACGCCGAGCGACTCGGCATGGACGCGGAAGACCGCGAAACACTGCTCAAGGACGGCAACAGCGCGCTGCCCGATTTATCAAAGCAAACTCTCGCGGCATTGAGCGCACCAGCAAAACAGGTCAAGGAAAGCCTGTTCATGCTGAAACAGGCTCGCAACGAATCGCAGCAGCATCAAGCTCAAGCGGAGAAGCTATCCGGACGATTGCGAGAAACGCTCGAACTGGCCCAGTCGGGTAACTTGCACGAAGCGATGCGTCAGCAAGCCGACGTGATCGCAAGCCTGCGAAACCGTATTCAGGTTGAAGCTCATTTGGAAAAGCTTCGTCGAAACTATCGCGACCTTGAAAAGGAATCGCTCGACTTAGCAACCAATGAAGCGTTTCCTGTCGAACGTACGATCCTGCTTTTCGTCCCGTTTCTAGTTGGCGGTCTCGGGATCCTTTACGGATTCTTCCACATCTTCGGTGTCGACTGGTTTAGCAGCGATCCAAACCCTCAGTGGGGCTTCACAAGCGTCTTTGTCGGCATTCTGTGTTTGTTCCTGTGGTACATCGGTCGCGATCGCGGCTACACCGGTACTGCACTTGATGTTGAAGATTGCGAACGACAAATCGACACACTGCGTCGCCAGATTCGCGAAGTTGAAGCCGAACGCGATGATCTGGAAGGTCGTTTGCCACCAAGCTCAGCGTCACTTGAAACTCGACTACGCGATGCAGAGAAAATGCATGGCGATCTTGAAGAAGCATTACCGAGCTATCACACGCAACAGGCATCTTTGCAGGCAAGCAAAGCCGCTCGCAATCGTGCCAACGAAGCCGCCAATTCATTGAAAGACGCTCGACGATCCTGGTCATCGACACTCCAGAGACTTGGTCTAAGCGATTCGATGTCACCTTCGAGCGTTCGCAAGTTAAGCGATGGTTACGAAACGGTTCAAGCCAGCCGCCGTCGCCTGGCTGAGTTAGAAGGCGAGCGGGAACAACGCCGCCGTGAACGACTGGCAATCGCGAAACGGATCGATGCACTCTACCTCGAAGCTCTTGGTGAGGACGATGAACCCGTCAAAGCACCTGTGCAGATACTCGCCAACTCCAAGCAATCCGCCAAGCAAACCGGCTTTAAGAATCCGATCGTCGACGATGAATACAATCGTGAAAAGTCCGTCAAGCCTCGGCGAAGAACGGATCCGCTGGACCAGTTGAATCACTTGCATGAGGAATTGTCGCGCCAGCAACAATGGATCAAGCGACGACGAGACCTGAAGGAACAAGACGTCCAGCTGAAGCGACTGCACGAATCGAATGCAAGAACGATCGAGCGATGTGAACAGCAACGAAGATCGCTATGGGCGAAATGCGGCGTCGCGACCGCGGAACAGTTCTACGAAATGGTTGACACTCGTGCTCGACTACTTGAACTTCGCGACAAGCACGCGGAACTTGAAAAACAAGTTCGCAACATTATCGGCAATCAAGCCAACTACGATGAAGTCGCGGCCGAGCTCAGTGGCGCAACCGCTGCGGATCTCGACCGTCGCTGGGAAGCGTTGACGAATCGCATCAGCCAGACACAGCAGCGAATTGCCACGCTTCGCACTAACCAGGGCGAACTGTCTCAAGAGATGAAACATCTGGGTGACGACGATCGATTGGCGATCTCGCAACTCGAACTGGGTTGCACCGAACGACAAATCGCCGCCGTTGTCCGCCGCTGGCAAACACTCGCGATGGCGAGCAGCTTGTTGGAAGATGTATGCGCGACGTTCGAGAAGGA
>Ga0105046_10004716_pt1 | contig 21669 bp, 19 predicted proteins | sample MAT03_FD_78385 | JGI IMG/M metagenome (GOLD analysis project Ga0105046, IMG submission 78385) | Freshwater microbial communities from Lake Fryxell liftoff mats and glacier meltwater in Antarctica - MAT-03 (megahit assembly) | ecosystem: Environmental > Aquatic > Freshwater > Ice > Liftoff...
CCGCCCGGCTAACGGGTGGTTCTGGGTCGGTTTCTGAGACTGGCCGGCGCTCTTTCCGACCCAGAATCGCGTGGAGTGGCGGGGTAACGCGTCTCGGCGTTTCGTGATGAGGATCAGGCTGGCGAGTCGCCCCAGATCGTTGCCGTAAGCGAACGCGAACCTCCATCGTCGCGATGCTCACACAAATAGATCCCTTGCCAGGTGCCAAGGTGAAGTTCTCCGTTCCGCACCGGCAGGGTCAGCTCAAAACCGGTGACCGAACCCTTCACATGTGCGGGCATGTCGTCAGCGCCTTCAAGGGTGTGAGTCCAGGGGAAATCCTCTGGCACCGCGTAGTCAGCCCAGGTACGGAAATCGCGTCTCACGTCCGGTGAGGCATTTTCGTTCAGGGTCAACGAAGCCGAGGTGTGCCTGATCATCAGATGGAGAAGGCCCACTGAAAACCCGGAAAGTTCCGGCAATCCCGCAACGATCTCGCCGGTTATCAGGTGAAAGCCGCGCGGTCTTGGTTCCAGGGTCAGATCGTGCTGGAGCATCTCCGAAGGCCCGGCTCAGGCCCTCGACATGTATTCGGCGTTCTCCGTATTCACCTTGATTACTTCGCCTTCGTTGATGAAAAGTGGAACCTGAATCTCGACTCCGGATTCGAGGGTCGCCGGCTTGCTGCCACCTCCCGAAGCGGTATCACCCTTAAGTCCGGGTTCGGTTTTCACGACCTTGGCTTCGATCGAACTCGGAACGGCCACTTCAGACGGTCGCTCGTCGACCAGCAGGATTTCGACCTCGTCATTCGGCTGAACCCAGCGCAGGGCATCGGCGGCAAGCTCGGCGGGAATCTCGATCTGGTCGTAAGTTCGGTTATCCATGAAAACTACGACGTCACCGGATTCGTAGAGGTACTGCATCTTCCGTGACTCGGTTCGCACCGGCCGGAACTTCTCGCCGGCCCGGAAAGTCTTGTCGAGCACCGAACCATCCTCTATCCGGCGCAGCTTCGTCCTCACGAAAGCGCCGCCTTTTCCAGGCTTCACATGCTGGAACTCGATGATTCGCATGATCTTGCCGTCAACCTCGATATGGGTACCGTTCTTGAACTGGTTCGTCGAAATCACGAGATCCAGTCTAGCCACACAGGTTCGAGCTAGGGACTTCGCGCGGACTGCAGTCTCGATCTGACTGCTCTGACCGTTTCGTCTGGCTCTTCGCTGAGCATCCGGTCATCGATTCGGAGAACCCTGAAACCGAGCCTCTCGAGCTTTCTGTCCTTTCTCCGGTCCCGATAAAAGGCCGCGGGCGAAGAATGGAAGCGCGGCGTGTCGAGCTCGACGGCCAGCCCCTGCGACCGCCAGAGACAGTCGACCTCCATGTTTCCGATGCGGACATTCAGATCCGGCATTTCGATCTTGTGGTCCTGACAAAGCCGGACGAACGCGATCTCCATGTCTGATTTGGTTGTCAGGACATTCGGATTCCATGTGTCCACGAGGTGTCGCAGCTTGCCGATTCCTTTCCAGCCACGACCTCGTTCGAGCACCCTCCGGAGTTCCTTCATCTTGACCAGGCCGAGCTGCTCCGCCTGGGTCAGCGCCGATTCGAGTTGCCTCAGTGAAAGGACGGAGGCGAGGTCCAGCAGCGTCCGGGCAACCGTGGTGGTCCGGATTCCGTTGTGGATTTCGTACTCGGCCTCGTTGAAAACCCGGCTCCGGTGGATGGTCAGCCGGTCGGAGTACCTGTTGGGACCGTTTTCCAGTTTCGAGTTGGGCCGGTCGGGACTCGAAGTGCGAAGGATTTCGATTCGACGTGGTGGTGCCGCGATGCCCCAATGTGCGGCGGCCGAGCGGTGGGATAGGGCTGCGCACGGACCGCCGGCCAGCACTGCGGCCGTATGCCTGGATCGAAGCGTCAACGGTGCCTGTCCGACGGCGTACACCCCGGAATGGAGCGTGACCAATCGGAGGCTCTCAGTTCGTTTCTGGATGAGGCTCGCGCTGAGGCCTTCCTTGAGTAGCTGGCGGCGAGATACGACACCTTGCTGACGGTCTGCGATTGAGCAGATGATCTTCGTGTTCTCGACCGTCGGGCTCCGGAGAGAACCGGGTTTCGTGGTCTTGCTTCTTCGGGCAGCCATCCACACAGGGTCGTCGAATTCGAAGCAAAGGAGTCTCGATAAGTGCGAATTCCTGAGGACGAATGTTTCAACGGGAACGAACCGGTTGCCGAAAGCCACAAAGAACGCGCGAACCGGGTCGGTATTGACTCGAGGTCGGCTTTGAAACCGACCCGGTTCGGAGCGAGGGTGCGGTTGGGCGGTGGCCGGACGGTTCTGGGTCGGCAAAGTGTCCGCCTTGGGAGTTTTTCCGACCCAGAATGGTTTATGGGGTGATTGGTGGGGGGTCTTTTGGGGTGGTTTAGTCGAGGTGGTACCGGCGGAGCAGTCCGACCAATATCCTTGGTCGATGCGTCGATCCGAACAGCGCCGAGACGCGGTTTTCGCCTGTTATCAGCAGGACGTCACCGATCGGCCCCTCACAACCCTCCTGGTGGACGCCAAGCCCTTCACGAAGGAGCTGGCCGAAGGAGTCGAACAGCATCGCGCCGAACTCGACTCAGTGATCGCCGAGTACGCAAAGGGTTGGGACATAAGCCGGATCGCGCCACTGGAGAAGAACATCATGCGGATGGCGATCTACGAAATGAACTACCGCGACGACGTTCCTTTCGAAGTCGCGATCGACGAAGCGGTCGAAACCGCCAAGAAATACAGCGGGGCGGAGGCCCCGGGTTTCGTCAACGGCATCCTCGGCGCGGTCGCCAGGGCAATGGAAGCGGACGTCGCGTGACCCGCCTCGAAGAAATCCGCGACCGGCTTTGCCAGATAACGACCGAACTGAAAGACCCTGCAGTCTCTGACACCGACGCCGGCCGGCTGGCGGCCGAAGCGGCCGAGCTCACGGCCGAAGCCGCCCGGAAAGCATCGGAGGCGGTGGACCGCCTCGAGCGGGAACAGTGAGTTACCCGGATGACCTCCGGGAAGCAGTAGACCGCCACCTCGAGACGATCCACTTCTCCGCGCCGGATGATTCGACCGCAGGCCTCGACGAAGCGATGCGTTACTCGCTGCTTGCCGGCGGCAAACGCATCCGGCCAGTCCTTTGCCTGGCGACCGCGATCTCGCTCGGTGACCAGATCGACGCTTACCTGGGCATGGCCGCAGCGATCGAGATGGTCCACACCTACTCGCTGGTCCACGACGACCTGCCGGCGATGGACGACGATGACCTGCGCCGTGGCCAACCGACCTCTCACATCAAGTACGGCGAAGCGGTCGCGATCCTCGCCGGCGACGGACTATTCGCCGAAGCGGTGAGGGTGATGGCGAGCATTGAAACCGATCCATCCCGGGTCCTCGAAGCGGTTCAACTGGTGACCAGCGCCACCGGTGTCGATGGCATGGTCGGCGGCCAGTACGTCGACGTGACCGCGGTCGACCTCGATGCGGAAGCTCTGCGCAGTCTTCACAACCTGAAGACCGGACGGCTGATCAGAGTCAGTGTCGAATCGGCCCTGGCGCTCGGCGGACTGCCAGTTCCCGAGCGTGAGCCTCACCGGCGTTTCGCATCGGAGCTGGGGATCCTGTTTCAGATCGTCGATGACATCCTCGACGTCACCGGCACCGACGTGGTGCTCGGCAAGCCCCAGGGCAGCGACGAAAGGCACGGAAAGGTGACATATGTCAGCCTTTATGGTCTGGACGAAGCACGCCGCCTCGCATCGGAGTCCCACCAGCAGGCTCTGGCGGCACTGAACGAGGTCGACGGAGATATCGAATACCTCCGTCGCATCGCCGACTACATTTACCTGAGAGAACAGTGAGCAACCCCTACGACAAGCCACCCCGACCCCTGCTGCCGGGCATCGATTCGCCGACCGACCTGCATGGTCTGAGCGACGACGAGCTCCAGCAGGTCGCGGAAGAGGTCCGGACTTACATCATCGACGTGATCGGTGAAATCGGCGGGCACTTCGGAGCCAACCTCGGCACTTGCGAGATCGCGGTAGCCCTCCACAGCATCATGGATTCGCCTAGGGACAAGATCCTCTGGGATGTCGGCCATCAGTCCTACCCGCACAAGATCCTGACCGGGCGCCGTGATCAGCTGCCGACGATCCGCCAGTACAACGGCCTCGCCCCGTTCTGCTCGATTCCGGAGTCCGAGCACGACATCATGGGGGCCGGTCACGCATCAACCTCGATCTCTTATGGCGTCGGCCTCAAGGAAGCGATGCGACACGGCATCGGCGAAGACGGCAAGGTCGTTGCGGTGATCGGTGACGGCGCCCTGACCGGCGGTGTCGCCTATGAAGCGATGCACGCCGCCGGTGGCCTGCAGACCCCGATGGTGATCCTGCTGAACGACAACGGCATGTCGATCTCACCGAACGTAGGTGCGCTTTCCAGCTACTTCCAGCGAACCCGCCTGAAGCCCGGCCTGTTCCATGCCCGTGAAGGGGTCGAAGAAAAGCTGACCAAACTGCCGCTCGGTCTCGGTAAACGCATCGAACGGCTGGGCCCGGAAATCAAATCGGCAATCAAGGCCTACTGGGCGCCCGGGTTGCTGTTCGAAGAACTCGACCTCGCTTATATGGGTGTGATTGACGGACACGACGTCGGTGCCATGCGTACCGCCCTGACCGAAGCTTTCGCAGCCGACCGTCCGGTCGTGGTCCACGTGCACACGGTCAAGGGCCGGGGCTTCGCGCCAGCCGAAGACGGCGGACTGCCCGGCATGGAGAAGTGGCATGCCGCGAAGCCCGGATCTATCGTGAATGGCGCCCCCGCCGATCAGCCGAAACCGAAACTCGTGCCGATCCAGGAGTCCGACGCACCGGCATCGATCGCTCCGGAAATTCTCGAGAAGCCCGCCCCGAAAACCGGGCCACCGCAGTACACCAAGGTGTTCTCTGACGCGATGATTCGTGAGGCCGCAGCCGACTCCCGCGTGGTCGGCATCACCGCGGCGATGGCCGGCGGTGCCGGTCTCCAGAGGCTCGCCGACGAGCGCCCCGACCAGTACTACGACGTCGGCATCGCCGAACAGAACGCCGTGCTCATGGCAGGCGGCATCGCCCTCCAGGGCGGCAAGCCGGTCTGCGCGATCTATTCCACCTTCCTCCAGCGGGCTTACGACCAGATCGTCCATGACGTCTGCCTGCAGGAACTCGACGTGACTTTCGCCATGGACCGGGCTGGTCTGGTCGGCGACGACGGCCCGACCCATCACGGAGTTTTCGACATCGCCTACCTGCGTCCGCTGCCGAACATCGTGGTGATGGCACCGCGAGACGAAGCGATGCTTGTCCACATGCTGCACACAGCGATCAGCCATGAGGGGCCGGCGGCGCTGCGGTACCCAAGGGGGGCGGCCGAAGGTGCCGACCTGCCGGCAGAGCCGGAACTGATCCCGATCGGCAGTGGCGAAACGCTGAGAAACGGCGAACGCATCGCCCTGCTCGGTTACGGCAGCGGTGTCGCCCTCGCCCTCGAAGCCGCCGACCTGCTTGGAGAACACGGCATCAAGCCCACCGTGGCCGACGCGCGTTTCGTCAAGCCGCTCGACGCCGAACTCATCGAGCGTCTCGCGATCGGTCACGACCTGATCGTGACGGTCGAAGAAGGGGTGCTCCAGGGTGGATTCGGCTCAGCCGTGCTCGAGCACCTCGAAGACAGCTTCAGCAATCCCGGTGAACGCGCGCGTGTGCTGCGGGTCGGACTGCCTGACCGTTACGTGACTCACGGCAAGCCCGACCTGCTCCATGAAGAAGTCGGCTTCACCGCCAGCGGGGTCGCCGAACAGATTCTGGCCGCGATCGGCCAGAAAGTCGCTTCGAGCTGAGTCGTGCCCAAGCCGGTAGGGCGAGCCGGCCAGCGCTACATGCCCGGCCTCGACGGGCTGCGGGCCCCAAGGCGAGGAGCGGCGGTCCGAACGCCAGGGTGCGCTGAGGCAGCGCTTGCTCCACAAACCATGAGCGGGTTTCCCGACCCACCCGAGGGGTACGATCTGCTGGTGTCTGCCCGTCCCCTCCCGTCCGGCGAATGACGCTCCCTGCCCCCAAGGTGGTTGTGAGCGATGCCTGAACCAGTAGGCAGGTCCGGTCAGCGGTACATGCCGGGGCTCGATGGCCTGAGGGCCGTCGCGGTGCTGGCGGTCATCGCCTACCACCTCGACATGCCTTTCTTCAAGGGCGGGCTGCTCGGTGTCGGCATTTTCTTCACGCTCAGCGGCTATCTCATCACCGACATCCTGCTCGAAGCCTGGACCGGCCGGCGTCTCAAGCTGGGGCAGTTCTGGCTGGCCAGGGCCCGCCGCCTGCTGCCGGCCCTTTTCGTGATGCTGGTGGTGGTGCTGGCCTGGGTCACGATCGGGTCACCCGAGCTACTTGGCGACCTGCGTGGCCTGGTGATCTCGTCTGCACTTTTCACCAGCAACTGGTGGGTGATCATCCAGGATGTTTCCTACTTCGACCGGTTCGGCCCGATCTCGCCCCTCGGTCACCTCTGGTCCCTGGCGATCGAGGAGCAGTTCTACCTGATCTGGCCCTGGATGCTGCTGCTCGGCTTGAGGTTCATTCCATCCGGTGACAAGGGTTTGAGGAAGGGCCAGCGGGCCCGGATTCGGCCCCGGCTTGCGGTGGTCACCCTGGTCCTGTCTCTGATCTCGGCCATCCTGATGGCCGTGCTCTACAAGCCCGGCTTCGACATGACCCGGGTTTACGAAGGCACCGATACACGTGCTTTCGGTTTGCTGCTCGGTGCTGCCCTGGCGATGATGTGGCCGAGTCGGCGGCTCGGCAATCGGATTCCCGTCAAGGCGCGGAACCAGCTTGATATCGCCGGGGTCGTCGCTTTCGTCGTGATCGCGATCCTGATCTGGCAGACCGACGAATATTCGGCTTTCCTCTACCGGGGCGGGCTTGTGCTGCTCACCCTCGCGACGGTGGTGGTCGTTGCCGTGATGGCTCATCCCGCATCGAGGCTCGGTGTTGCGCTCGGCTGGGCGCCGCTGCGGTGGGTGGGCGTGCGTTCGTACGGCATCTACCTCTGGCAATTGCCGATCATCGCGCTGACCACGCCGGCGACCGCCGAGGGGTTCAGTCCGCTGAGGGCGACGCTCCAGGTTGCGGCGATCCTCGGAGTGTCGGCGCTCTCGTGGACCTTCATCGAAGATCCCGTGAGACAGGGTGCGATCGGCCGTCTGATCCAACGTATCCGCTCGAACGAATGGAAACCGGAATGGAAGTCTCCGGGTGGCATTGCCGCCGGTGGCGCAGCGCTGGTTCTTCTGATCTCCCTCTTTGGTCTGGTCGGCATCGCCCCATCCAACCGTCTGGTCCCGATCGCGGTCAAGGCGGAGGTCGAACCGGCCAAGGTGTTCACTGCAGCGCCTGTCGTGACCGAGCAGGTGGTCGAAACGGTCGATGGGAAGCTGCCGCTCACCTCGTGTGCGTCGGTCGCTTACATCGGTGACTCGACATCGGTCGGCCTGATGGACCTCGAGTACCTGCCCGACCCGGAGACCAGGCTCGACGCCCAGTTCGCCCGGGTCGGCGCGGCCGACCAGCGCTTCGACATCTCCGGAGCCCGTTCGATCTACGAGACAGTCGACGGCAATCCCAACGCCTATGATGCCGCGCTGGCGATCCAGGCGGCCGGGTTCGATGGATGCTGGGTGCTCGGGATGGGGACCAACGACACCGCCAACCAGTTCGTCGGCTCGACCGTGTCGTCGGCGGACCGGATCGAGCGTCTGATGTCGGTTGTCGGCGACAACCCCGCGATCTGGGTGAACGTCAGGACACTCGAAACCTCGGGCCCGTACGCCGAAGTGAACATGCAGGAATGGAACGACTCGCTCGAAGCGTCCTGTGACCGTTATCCGAACATGAGGATCTACGACTGGGCTTCGAAAGTGAAGGACGAGGACTTCATCGATGATGGCATCCATTTCACGTCACCCGGGTACGTGATCCGCAGTCGGGCGATCGCGAACTCGGTCGCCCATGCGTTCCCACCGGCCTGGCAGGTTTCGCTGGGCCGACCAGAGGGCTGCGTCGTGTCCTGAGTCTCGTGTCCGGGTGAAGCGCCGGCCTGATCAGGTGTGTTCGGAGACGAGCCGCAGCACGGCCGAGCCGTGTTTCTCCATGAACGAAGGTCCGACGCCCGAGATCTCGAGCAGGGCAACTTCGTCTACCGGTTTTACGGTCGCGATCGCGCTCAGCGTGCGGTTGCTGGCGACGTGGTAGGCGGGTTTGTCCCCGGCAGCGCCCAGGCGCCATTTTCGTAGGACCTCGAATATCTCCTGGTCCTCCGGCGTGAGGTCGGGAACCGGGGTGGCGCCACGTTTCGGGTTGGCCCTTGACTTTCGGACGACGAGCGACGCCGGATCGGGCAGCCATCCGTCAGGGTCGCAGACATCGCAGCAACGGCCCGACGGCGAGGTCGGGCTGTCGTCACCGAAGTGGTCGAGCAGCTGCCGCCTGCGACAGAGCTCTTCCGAGAAGGCGAACGCTTCGACCGCGCGATATGCCTTCCAGCCGCGGTCCTCGGCAACCCGGCAGGCGGACGGGATCGCTCCCGGCTCGAAGTCGTCGACGAGCCTCACCAGCAGCCGGCCGCCCGGCGCGGGATCCACGGTGAGCGCGCCGGCCCGCTCGCCGACCGCGAGCCTGATGCGCTCTTCGTCGCTGCGTGGGGCGTCGATCACGACCCCGTCCGAACCTCCGTTCATCCGGCGGATCGAGTCGATGTAGGAGACGACGTCGTTCGGGTCGACTTTGCGGCGCTCGTTGAAGCGGACCAGTCGGCCAAGGTCGGATCGCATCGCCAGCAGGACTGCCTTCGCCGGCTCACCGTCGCGCCCGGCGCGTCCGGCCTCCTGGTAGTAAGCCTCGACGCTCGACGGGATCGCCCAGTGCCAGACGGTACGGACGTCCGCTTTGTCGATTCCCATACCGAAAGCATTGGTGGCGACAACGATGTCAGCATCACCTTCCATGAAGCGGTGCTGGGCCGAAGCGCGGTCGTCCGGCTGCATACCGGCGTGGTACGAAACGGCGGACAGTCCCGAGCTACGCAGGTCGTCTCCCAGTTCCTCGGTGTCGCGCCGGGTGCCGCAGTAGACGATCGCGGGGCGGTTGGCGGGATCGTTCAGGCCGAACTCGAGCAGGGCCTGCTTGCGGGCCTTCGAGCCTTTGCCTTCGAGGGCCACGGTGTCGAAGCTGAGGTTGGGGCGATCGAACCCGGAGTGGATCTGCTCCGGATCCTTCATCCCCATGCGCTGGGCGACCTCGTCGGCGACCTGCTGGGTCGCGGTCGCGGTGCAGGCCATCACCGGGGGCCTGCCGAGCCGTTCGGCGACCTTCGGCAGGCGCAGGTAGTCGGGCCGGAAGTCGTGGCCCCATTCGGAGAGGCAGTGGGCTTCGTCGATCGCCAGCAGGTCGACCTTGCGGGTGTTCAACAGGTCGAGGAAGGATGAGGACCCGAACCGTTCCGGCGAGCAGTATGCGATGCGGGCCGAGCCGTCGCGGACTGCGTTATACGAGGCGGTGGCGACGCTGTCGGACAGGCCGGAGGCGAACATCACTGCCGGGTGTCCCTCCTTCTTGAGGCGTCGCACCTGGTCGGCCATAAGTGCTATCAGCGGGCTGACGACGAGGGTCAGGTCGGTTCCGGCCAGACCGGGCAGTTGGTAACAGAGGCTTTTGCCACCGCCGGTGGGCATCACGATCAGGCTGTCGCGCCCATCGAGGGCCGCCTCTACCGCCTCACGCTGGCCCGGCCGGAACCCGTCGTAACCCATATGGCTGAGCAGGGAGTCGGGATCCGGATCGCCTTCGAAGGTGCGGACCGGAACCGACTGGTCGAGTTCGATGCCCTCCAGGCCCTGGAGCGCACGCTGAGCCTCGGCAACTTCGTCGTATTCGACTGGCATCGGGGGTTCTTCGTAGCTGGAAGGGGGGTCGGGTACTTCCGCCTGGCTGTTGCCTGCGGGGATGTCGGCGGGCAGGTCAGCTTCGCCGGGGCCGGGCCGTTCGCGGCCGAGCATCGCGATCCGCGACGTCAGGCCGGTCGTTTCCTCCCGTTCTGTTGCTGAAAGAGCCTTCCAGGCATCACGAAGCGAACTCAGGTCGCGGTCGATCGAGTCGTCACGGGCACCCTGGAGCGTCTCGATTTCGAGACGCGATACCAGAAGCTGGGCCTGGGAATGAAAGGAGCTCACCAAGCCAGACTAGGGAAACAACCAGCGGCAAACTCACGCGCTCAGAGACGCTTGTTGAAACTCCCTGCAACACGCAAAGAACAGGGCCGAAAGAGCAAAGCGATTTTCGGCCAATCCACCAATAAGGGTGGTGTCCGGGGTGCGTCCGGGCACGGCTGGCGAGGAGAAGGACCGGCCGGCCCGCGACAGTACACCGGTACATGAGCCGGCCGAGCCGGTCCGCCGACGAAGCCAGGCGCCGCCCGGGCGCGTTCCGGACGCCGCCCGCCTCCCACGCTTAAAGGTGTAAGCCCCGCTGGGAGGGCGGGGCTTACGGTGATTCTTGGGGAGGAGAGAGATTCTTGATCTCTATATATGTTTTGATCAGTGGGAGGTAGGTGGACTCTTCATGCGCCGCGGGCGCTATACCGCGTTGAAGCGGTAAGTACCAAGTGAGCGGAGCCGAATCCAACCAGGAAGAGGGTTGCTACGGGGACATTTCCGAAGATGCCGGCGACGATTCCGATGCCGACCGTGCTGAGTCCGAGGACCCAGTTGAAGCCTTCGAGGGTTTTCACGGGCAGGACCCGGGTGGAGCCGGCGAGAGCGACGCTCATCAGCAGGGCTCCGATGAAGAAAGAGACCAAGCCGACGCCGGGATCGAATGTCAGCAGGTACGGCATAACCATCATCAGCGGGGCTGTCGCGAGGATGAGCGCGTTGTGTGTTTCGAAGTTGACTGTTCGCTGGATCATTGTCATGGACTCCTGAAAAGAATGTACGCCTCGCGGGGGTATTTGTGTGTGAGTCGAGTCACAGTCTGTTCATGGAAGTGCAACAACTCGCTGGAGCGCTGAATGAGCACCCGAAAGCTCGGCCACCGGGCCCCCCGCACCGGGGCCAGATAACTTTCCCGCATGGGACGAAAGCGATCACGGCTGGACCTGCTTCTGGCCGAACGTGGCCTGTTCCCTTCCCGCACAGCAGCCGCCCGTGCCGTGAGGGCCGGTCAGGTCAAGCTCGGCGTTGACGGGCCGTTGGCCCTGAGGCCGAGCCAGGATGTGAATCCCGACCAGGAGATCGAGATCCTCCAGGCACGTCGTTTTGTCTCCCGCGGCGGGATCAAGCTGGCCAATGCGCTCGACGCCCTCGAGATCGACGTCACCGGACTCAAATGCCTCGACGTCGGTGCTTCGACCGGCGGGTTCACCGACTGCCTGCTCCAGCGTGGTGCCGAACACGTGACAGCGGTCGATGTTGCCTACGGACAGATCGACGACACGATGAGGCATCACGGGAATGTGACCGTGATCGAGCGCCTGAACGCTCGTGACCTGCTGCCTTCAGACCTCGATTACCGCGCCGACCTCGCGGTTATCGACGTCTCGTTCATCTCATTGAGCAAGGTGCTTGAACCGGTGGTCGACGCAACTTCAGATGACGCCCGGATCATGGCGATGGTCAAACCGCAGTTCGAACTCGGCCGCACCCGGGTCGGCCGCGGCGGCGTGGTCCGCAGCGCCGAGGACCGGATGGAAGCGGTTGTCGGTATCGCGGATTTTGCCCTGGAGCTGGGTTTGACGCTCCAGGGGGTAGCCCCGACCGGGCTTCCCGGGCCGAAAGGCAACCTCGAGACCTTCCTGTTGCTCGGCCGCAGCGGCGAAGGTGCTGCCAGCGGCGCCGTTCTCTGCGAAAGTGTGGACCTATGAGTGCTCCGGTAGCGATGCTCTTCACGCATGACTACGCCGAAGGAATCGAGCGGGCGACCGACGTCTGCCGCGCGGCGGCCGAACGTCATGGCTGGAAGCTGATCAAGGCATCCGAGCGATCCGACGTCACCCCTGACCTTTGCATCGTGCTCGGTGGCGACGGCTTGATCCTCAGCGCCCTGCGGACCACTACCGGCACAAGGACACCGGTTTTCGGCATCAACTTCGGCCGGGTCGGTTTTCTGGCTGCGGTCGAAGCCGACCAGATCGAGCTCGGCCTCGACCGGGCTTTCGCCGGCGATACGGAACTGATCGACCTGCCCGGACTCGATGTAACAATGGGCGGCCAGAAGTCGATCGCCCTGAACGACGTCAGTTTCAGCCGCCGTCCCCGTGGCGGCGTGGCGGAACTCAGCTACCGGATCGCCGGGGAGGAGGTCGGACACGTTCGTTGTGACGGCCTGGTTGCAGCCACCGCCACCGGATCGACCGGCTACAACCTCGCGAACAACGGCCCGATCCTCGCCTGGGGCGTCGATGGTTATGTGGTGAGCTACATCGCGCCTCACACACTCACCGCCCGGGCCCTGGTTGTCGCCCCGGAGGATGTGCTCCACGTGGTCAACCACCGCAGCCGCGATGGTGTCGACACGGCGGTTGACGGCAGGCAGGTCGGGGAACTCTCCCCGGGCGCCGAAGCCGAGGTCCGGTACCGCCGAAACGTGGCGCGACTGGCCGAGCTTCCCGGATCCAACTTTTACCACCGGATCCGCGAGAAGTTCGGGCACCTGGCTGTCTGAAATTACAGCCAGCTGCCAATAAGGAATCCAGGTGACATCGTCCGGCTTCGTTGCTAAACATGGTGTCCATGCTTCGTGAACTTCGCATTGAGAACCTTCTGCTGATCGAGCGGGCCGAGCTTCAGCTCGGGCCGGGTCTGAACGTGCTCACCGGCGAGACCGGGGCCGGCAAGACCGTGCTTGCACACTCCCTCGACCTGCTGATGGGAGGCAAGGCCAGGCGCGGAATCGTCAGGCCCGGAGCGCAGGAGGCCTGGGTCGAAGGAGTCTTCGACCTTCCGGAGGACTGGAAGGAAGAACCGGAACTGGCCGAGATCCTCGATCGGCTGCCGACCGGCACCGAGGACCTGGTTCTCGGCCGCCGGGTATCCGCCGCCGGGCGAACCACCGCTTTTGTCGGAGGCCGGGCCGCAAGTGCCCGGGACCTCCACGCGATCACCAAAAGGCTGCTCGCCTTCTACGGGCAGCATGAGCACCGCAAGCTGACCATCGGCTCGGTCCAGATGGCGATGGTTGATGGGGTCGGCGGTCAGGCGCAGGCCGATCGGCTCTCGAAATACCGCAAGGTGTGGGAGCAGCACCGGCAGCTCACCGCTGAACTCGACGAACTCCTGAACCACGACCAGGCCCGCGAACGCGACCTCGACCTTCACCGCTTCGAACTCGACGAAATCGAAGCGGCTGCTCCCCGGGCCGACGAAAAGGACGAACTCGTGTCCGAGCGCGAGCGCCTGCGCCACACCGAAGGGCTGCGCCTGGCATCGGCGACCGCCACCATCGGGCTCAAGGGGGACCCCGGGACCGACACGGCCGAAGGTGCCTCGGCAGTCCTGGCCAGGGTTTCTGCCGAGCTGGGTGCTGTCGGCGGGGTCGATCCGGAACTCGATGCCCTCGGTGAACGGGTCGAAGGACTGCTCCTGGAAATGGAGGACGTCGGCGCCGACCTGCGCAGTTACACCGAGTCCATCAACGCCGATCCCGGCCGCCTCGCCGAGATCGAAGAACGTCTCGACCTGCTCGACCGGCTGATACGCAAACACGGGGGCTCGATCGAAAGCGTGCTCGGGCATGCCGAATGGTGCCGGACGGAAATTGATCGCCTTGAGGGTGGCGAAAGCCGGGAACTCGAGCTTCGCGGGGAAATCGAAAGGCTGGCAGCCGAACTGGACGAAGCCTCTTCCGCACTCTCGGCCGGGCGGAACCGCGGCGCAAAGGAACTTTCGGCGACCGTCACCGAACAACTGGGCGACCTGGCGATGTCGGGGGCGGTGCTCGAGGTTGAGATCTCCGGTTTGCCGGACGGACCCGGACCAAGCGGGGCTGAGACGGTCGAATTCATGCTCGCGCCCAACCCGGGCATGGCCGCTCAGCCCCTGCGTGACTCTGCTTCGGGCGGCGAACTCTCAAGGGTGATGCTCACCCTCGCCGGAACCGGATCGGGCGACGTCGAACGCACCCTCGTCTTCGACGAGATCGACGCCGGAATCGGCGGCAACACCGCGACCGCAGTCGGGGAACGCCTCCGGGCCGTCGCCCGGGACCGTCAGGTCATCGCGATCACTCACCTGCCTCAGGTCGCTTCGAAAGCCGATACGCACTTCTCGGTGGCCAAGGACGTCTCGACTGAAACTGCCACCGCGACCGTCAACTCCCTCTCAGGGGACGAACTGATCGACGAGATCAGACGCATGCTGGGCGCCGAAAGCGGCGACGAAGCCGCAACGCGGCACGCACGGGAACTGGTCGCCGCCAACCGCTAATCGTTACCCGTATGTCTTGAAGGCTCTACCCTGACGGAGTGAACGCCATCACGAAACGGCTGCGTGCCCGGCCGAACGGGGCAGCTCCTGCGCCGGCGCCGGTGCCAGTCAGCAGTGGTGGCGTCGTTCGCTCCGGGCGCAAGACGAAGGATCTGGTCAAACAGCTGAAACCGGGTGACATCGCGGTCATAGGCCACCGCAACATCGACCGTATCGCCGCCGAGGACCTGGTTGCGTCCGGCACCAAGGTCGTGCTCAACAACCAGCCTTCTTCCGACGACAAGTATCCGAACCGCGGCCCGTTGATCCTGGTCGATGCCGGGGTGCGACTGATCGACTTCCCGGAGGAGTCGGACCTGTTCGAACTGCTCGACGACGGCGACCGGATCGAACTGGAAGGACCCTCGCTGAAGCGTGACGGCGCCCGGATCGCGACCGGGGTCGAGCAGCTCAAGCCCGACCTCGACCGCCGCCTCGCCCGGCAGCAGGACCAGATCCACCACGCGTTGGCCGCTTTCGCCGAGAACACCGCTTCCCATATCCAGGAAGAGAAGGAGATGCTCAGCGGCAGCATCGAGCTTCCGGAAACCCGGACCGAGTTCCGTGACCGCCATGTCCTGATCGTTGTGCGTGGCCCCAATTACAAGCGGGACCTGCGAGCGCTGCGGGCTTACATCGGCGACGTCCGTCCGATCCTCGTCGGGGTAGATGGTGGAGCGGACGCGATCCGGGATGCGGGCTACAAACCGGACATGATCCTCGGTGACATGGACTCGGCGACCGACCAGACGCTCAAATGCGGGGCCGAACTTGTTGTCCACGCGTACGCGAACGGCAAGGCACCGGGTGCCCAGCGGCTTCACGACCTCGGGCTTGAGCCGACCATCCTGCCCGCGGTCGGGACCAGCCAGGACGTGGCCATGCTCATGGCTTTCGAAAAAGGCGCTTCACTGATCGTCACGGTCGGGGCGCACTTCAACCTGATCGAATTCCTGGACAAGGACCGTGACGGCATGTCTTCGACCTTCCTCACCCGCCTGCGAATCGGTGAGGTACTGGTTGACGCGAAGGGCGTGAGCCGGCTCTACACCCCGGGTCTCACCCCGGGTCCGCTGTTCCTCTTCCTCGCTGCGTTTCTGGTGCTGGTCGTGATCGTCGTCCTCACCTCGCCGGCTCTGGCCGACCTCGCGGACATGATCTGGCTGAAGCTGAAGATCTGGCTCGGGTTCTAAGTAGGCTCTCGGGATGGGTTACAGCGCTCGCTACCACGCGGCATCACTCGCGGCCGTCTTCTTCGCGCTTGCGATCGGCATCCTGATCGGGTCGCAGATCGGTGGGGACATCCTCGACAACACCCGCAAGGACCTTGAATCCAGCTTGACCGGCGACCTCGACGAGGCCCGCAGCCGAATCGACGACCTCGAGACCGAACAGCGCTGGGCCGACGACTTCGGCGAAAGTGTCTTCCCGGCACTAACCGAAAACCAGCTTTCCGGGGACCGGATCGGGTTGGTCGGGTTCGGCTCCCTGCCGACCGGAATAACCGATTCGGTGAACGAGGCGATCCAGCCGACCGGAGCTGAACTGGTTGCGGTGGGGGTGATCCGTCAGCCGCCTGACACTGAAGCCCTTTCCGAGGCTCTCGCCGGAACGAAACTGCTCGCGGTCGACCAGACCGACGAGATCCTCGAGCGTTACGGAATCGCCGCCGGTCGTCAACTGGTCAGCGGCGGAAGGGTGCTGGCCCTGACCAGATCGGAGCTCCTATCGCAGTCGAGCGGCCGTTTCGGCAGCCTGGACGGCCTGATCTTCTACCGCGGCGTATCGGACGAACTCGATCCCGATGCGGCCGAAACCACCGACCTGCTCGATCGCAGTCTGATCGAAGGGGCCAATTCGACCCGGGCCCGGGTCGTCGGCGTCGAAGAAGTCGACACCGATCCGTCCTCGGTTTCCTACTTCGCCGACAACGGGACCACCAGTGTCGACAACATCGACCAGCCGGCCGGCAAGGTCAGCCTGGTCTACGTCCTGGGCGGGGCGGAAGGCAGCTTCGGCGTCAAGGATGGTTCCGACCGGCTGCTGCCGGACCTGCTTGTTCCATTGCCCAAAGCACGCCAGGCGGCCAACCAGGACAAGCAGGGCTGAACGGTCACCTGGCTCGGACTGCCGGTGGCGATAGCGGTTTCTTTGCTGGTTGTGCCTGCGGGGTGCCGTGGGCTGGTCAGTTCCGGCCTGCTTCGAGTGAACTTCAGAGGTGAGAATCTGGCTTTTCCTCTGGGTGCGGTCCTGGTGCTCGCGGCGATGGTCAGCCTCGCGCCGCTCGCAGTCCTCGATGAACGGGCTGGCCTCGACCTGCTCGAACCGGACCTGCGGCGCTGGATCGTCTACCTGCTGGGGATCGCCTTTCTTGGCCTGCTCGACGACTCACTCGGCATGGGATCAAGTCCCGACACACCGCGGGGCTGGCGTGGCCACGCCTCCGCAGTCATGCGGGGTCATCTCTCGACCGGTGCTTTCAAGGCGATCGGCGCCCTCGCCCTCGCCGCCTACGTGGTTACCGGGACCGGCAATGAATGGCCGGGGTACCTGGCCGACATCGCCCTGTTGATCCTCGCAACCAACCTGTTCAACCTCTTCGACCTGCGCGGGGGCAGGGTCGAGAAAGCCCTGCTGATCCTGCTGGCCGGCATCTGTCTGATCGGCTGGACGATCCAGCCGATCGAGCTGCTCGGGGTGTTCGTCGGGCCGTTCGTGGTCGGGCTCTATTTCACCCTTCGCAACAAAGCGATGCTCGGTGACACCGGTTCGAACCTTGCCGGAGCGATCGCGGGTGTGTGGTTTTTGACCGAACTGGGGGACACCGGCCGCCTGATAGCACTCGCGGTCGTCGTCGGTGTGACGATCTATGGAGAATTTCGCTCAATTTCCGGATTCATCGACCGCTTTCCGCCTCTCCGCTTTATAGACTCCGTCGGGAGAGTTAAGTGAGCAAGCCGAGCCAAGGAGAAACCCGATTCATCTTCGTCACGGGCGGGGTGCTTTCGGCTCTCGGAAAGGGCATCGCTTCGGCTTCGATCGGGCGCCTGCTGAAGGCCCGCGGCTTTCGGGTGCAGATCCAGAAGTTCGATCCTTATCTGAACGTCGATCCCGGAACTATGAGCCCGTTCCAGCACGGCGAGGTATTCGTCACTGAAGACGGCGCCGAAACCGATCTCGACCTCGGCCATTACGAACGTTTCACCGATGAGAACACCTCGCGGGCCTCGAACGTCACCGCCGGCGCCGTTTACAACTCGGTGATTCGCCGCGAACGCCGCGGCGACTATCTGGGCGGCACCGTTCAGGTGATCCCTCACATCACCGATGAGATCAAGAACCGCATCCTGATCGTCGCCGAGACCAAACAGGTCGACTTCGTGATCACCGAGATCGGTGGCACGGTCGGCGACATCGAATCCCTGCCGTTCCTCGAGGCGATCCGTCAGCTCTACACCGACCTGACGCCGAGGCGGGCGATGTTCATCCACCTGACCCTGGTGCCATACATCCATCACGCCGGTGAGATGAAAACCAAGCCAACCCAGCATTCGGTCCAGGAACTGCGCCGAATCGGTATCCAGCCGCACGCCCTGATCTGCCGCTCGGTGACCGGTCTCGACCGGGACATCCGCCAGAAGATCGCGCACTTCGCCAGCCTTCCGGTCGATGCCGTCATCTCCGGCCAGGACGTCGACAACGTCTTCAAGATTCCGCTGATGTACAGGGCCGAAGGGCTCGATGATTTCATCGTCGAGCACTTCCGAATCGAGGCGCCGGCCCCGGACCTGACCGAGTGGGAAGAGATGCTGCGCATGGCGGACCGGGCCGACGGAACTGTGCGTATCGCCCTGGTCGGCAAGTACATCCAGCTGGCCGACTCCTACAAGTCGGTGATGGAAGCCATCGAGCATGGCGGCATCCACAACGGCGTCAAGGTCCAGTGCGACCTGGTCGATTCCGAGAACTTCGACCCCACGATGCTCGATGGCGTTGACGGTGTGCTGATCCCCGGAGGTTTCGGCGAACGTGGCATCGAAGGCAAGGTCGAAGCGGCAAAGTATGCCCGCGAGAACGGCATTCCTTACCTCGGAATCTGCCTGGGCATGCAGATCGCGGTGATCGAGTTCGCCCGTTCGATCGCCGGCATGGACGGCGCCAACTCGGCCGAGTTCGATCCCGAGACACCTTTCCCGGTGGTCGACCTGCTGCCAGAGCAGAAAGAAGTCTCCGACATGGGCGGCACGATGCGTCTCGGCGCCGATCCGGTGAAGCTCCATGAAGGCACGAGGGCCCTCGAGATCTTCGGTGAAGCGGTCATCTACAAGAGGCACCGCCACCGTTACGAAGTCAACAACCTGCTGCGCACCCGCCTTGAGGACGAAGGCCTCGTCTGTAGCGGCACGTCACCCGATGAACGCCTGGTCGAAATCGTCGAGTTGCCCGACCATCCTTTCTACGTCGCTTCCCAGTTCCACCCGGAGTTCAACTCCCGGCCCAACCGTCCGGAGCCGCTCTTCCGCGAGTTCATGAAAGCGGCGGCCGGTCTTGCCAGGAGCCGCGACCCTGAAGAGGTCGTCTCCGACGTCCAGCAGGTCAATCCTTGACCTTCATCTTCTGGATCGTGCTTGGCCTCGCGGTCGGTGCTTTCCACGCTTCACGCGGCCACGCCGACCGGTCACGCGGAGAGAACATCGCGATCATCCTGCGCTGGTGGCTGGGGATCACGGTCGGCATCGGCAGCATCTTCGGCGCCGCCTTCCATATCTTCGACGGAGTCCAGACCGCGCAGGAGATCTGTTTCACCCGCGGTGACGGTGGTTTCCAGTTCGAGAACGCGATGAGTGACCTCGCGATCGGCATCGCCGCTTTCCTCTGCATCTGGATTCGCCACCCGATGTTCTGGGCCGCGGTGATCCTGGTCATGAGTATCCAGTACCTCGGGGACGCTTACGGCCACATCTACCAGATGGTCGAGAACGACAACCACTGCGAAGACAACACCGGGCTCGTACTCTGGGCGGACTTCATCCTGCCGATCGTGTCGATCGGGCTGTTCGTTCTGATGCGCCGTTCCGGTCCGACTCAGCAGGCCTGATTCCATCATGAGTCGATTCGTCCGGCTCTGCGAAATCCCCAGCCCGACCGGGGAGGAGGCCGCCATCACCGCAGCGGTCAAAGCGGAACTCGAAGCGTTCGGCCTCGAGGTGTTTGAAGACGATGCTGCCGGCCGCGCCGAGGCGGGCAGTGGCAACCTGCTGGCCCGGATCGAAGGTGAAAAGCCCGGCTTCGTTCTCTTCTGCGCCCATCTGGACACGGTTCCGCACGACGGACCAATCGAAGTAGTCCTCGACGAAGAGGGGGTGTACCGCAGCAAAGGCGCGACCATCCTCGGCGCAGACAACAAAGCGGCAGTCGCCGTGATCATGGAACTCGCCAGGCGTCACACCGAATCGAAACCACCGGTCGGCATCGAGATCCTCTTCACGGTCGCCGAGGAACAGGGATTGCGCGGCGCAGCCGCTTTCGACACATCTCTGCTCGAGTCGAAAGCCGGCTTCGTGCTCGACCACGCGACCGACATCGGTGAACTGATCACCGCCGCGCCCAGCCACCACAGGATCACCGCTGAGTTCACGGGGGTCGAGGCGCACTCGGGGCTCGACCCGGAGGGCGGAAGATCGGCGATCGTCGCAGCCGCAAAAGCGATCAGTGAGATGGAACTCGGCCGCCTCGATGAAGAGACCACGGCGAACATCGGAACGATCGGTGGTGGCACTTCCGGCAACATCATTCCGGGCAGTTGCCGGGTTTCAGGTGAGGCCCGTTCGATCGATCCCGACCGGGTCACCGAAGTGATCGCGGCGATGAGCGACAGCATGATCTGGGCCGCCTCGGAACTCGGCTGCGAAGTCGACATCGTCACCGAAGAGTCGTTTCGCGGCTACCGCACCGCGGATGACTCGCTGGCCCTGCTGGCCGCCGAAGAGGCATTGCGGCAGCGGGGGGTGGAGCCGAAGCGGGTCGCAACCGGCGGTGGCAGTGACGCGAACGTGTTCATGGCGGCCGGTCTGGACGTGTTGCTGGTCGCGAACGGCACCTACGACAATCACACCCACGAAGAATCCGTGCCGAGGGCCAACCTCGCCGAAATGCTGGAGATCTGCGAAGGCATGCTCGCGGCGGCGGCAGAAAAATGCTGAAGCTGAGACGGGCGACCGTCACGTCTGCGGATCCCCTCACTATCGACCTGGACGGCGAAAGCCGACGGGCCTGGGCGGATCTCGGCATGGTTGGTCCCTGCGAGCCCGGAGATGACGTGATCGTCAACGTCGAAGCGGTCGACCTCGGGCTCGGCTCGGGCGGGTTCGACATCGTTCACGTGAACCTGACCCGGGGGCTGACGGCAGGAGGCTCGACCGACGAACACGTGATGAAACTGAACTACAGCTCGCTCCAGCATCCGGTCGGTACGGTCGAGCGGGGGGTGGACGATGACTCGCAGACGGTCGGGCCGGCGGTGCCGGTGCTGGCAATCGGGCTGCACGGACACCTCGCCCCGGCGGCGTGGGCTGCCGGAGAAGCTTCGGAAGGCTTTCGGATCGGCTACATCCAGACGGGAGGGGGCGCGCTGCCCGGATCGCTCTCCCGCGATGTCGCGGAGCTGCTCGACCGGGGCCTGTTGGCCGGACATGTGACCGCGGGGCCGGCCTACGGCGGGAAGAATGAAGCGATCACCCTGGTCGGGGCGATCGACGCCGCTCGCGGCCTCGGGTGGGACGGGGTCATCAGCGGGCCCGGGCCGGGCATCCTCGGCTCGGCCACCGTCTACGGCCACGGCGGAATGGCGGCGCTCGACGTGCTCCATGGCGGCCTCAGCCTGGGCGCCCCCGTGGTGCTGTCGCCACGGATCTCGAGCGGCGACCCGCGCCCCAGGCACCAGGGTCTCAGTCACCATTCGCAGGCGGTTCTGGAACTTGCGCTCGGCGCAGTCAACCTGCCACTGCCGTCCGGCAGCGAGGACCTCGCCGCGCTCGCCGGCAGCCTCGGAGGCGGTTGTCACGTGGTCACTGTCGAGGAGGTCGATCTCGCCGGGTACGGCTCA
>Ga0105046_10004720_pt1 | contig 21660 bp, 22 predicted proteins | sample MAT03_FD_78385 | JGI IMG/M metagenome (GOLD analysis project Ga0105046, IMG submission 78385) | Freshwater microbial communities from Lake Fryxell liftoff mats and glacier meltwater in Antarctica - MAT-03 (megahit assembly) | ecosystem: Environmental > Aquatic > Freshwater > Ice > Liftoff...
CCCAGGTATTAAATCGTATGACACGAATAGGAATGCCACACGGCCGAATGGCTTGAAAAAAGTTCCCTTCTCCAAAAGCTCCCACCTTATTCTCATTTTTTTAGCGACTTATCCTACAAGGCCGTGTTAACGCACAAAAATAAAGAGAAAGAAATTGTGAAGTTTCAAAGACATGTTTTTTATATTAATGAGGGAGTTTTTTATTGTATAGGAATCTGGGACCCGGGAACAAACATGGCAATCATATCACGCGCTTGTCCTAACCAGTAATAGGAGGTGTCGACCATCGCTTTGGTGAGTTGGGGCCATCCAAGACACACGATGCCGAGTCCAAGTAGAGATTTAAGCGCCATGCCGAGGAACGTGATTTGAACTTGAGGGGCGAGACGGTTGGCGATACCCAAAAAGAGGTCGGTCATCAACATGATCAGAAGAGCGGGTGTGGCCAGCTGAATCGAAACGGCCATCACTTTTCCCATGAGAGCGATGATGAGTCGCCAAAAAGGGGTATCTTCGCTAAAAAATCCTGGGTGGAGAAAGCGGTCAGGAGGAATAATATCATAGGTGGAAGCCACCGACTCGATAAATAAGAAAGGGCCATTGATCTGAAAGAAAAGATAGATCAATACCATGTTAAAAAGAGTCCCTAAAGGGGACGATTGATTTTGAATCGTCGGGTCATTAACCATTAAACTGGCGCCACCCCGTTGGTGGTCGATGATGATCCCCGCGTTCTGGACAATGATAAAAGGCATGCTGATCAACATACCAAAGCAGAGACCCACAAAAAGCTCTTTAATAATAAGCATTGTGGTATTCCAATTAAACCCAATCGACGTAGAGACGGTGATCAACAGTTTGGGTAAAAAAATCACAAAAAGTGTGAGCGCCAGCATGACTTTAACGGGGTGGGGCAACACGCGTGCACCTAGGAAGGGAGAAAGAGCAATGATAGGAAGCATGCGTGCCATGAAGAGAAAAAACAGAGCGAGTGAACCTAGTGCGTCCCCTTGCGCAAGGGCGCTATTGGCAAAGAGAGAGACATAATCCATTTCGCCGTTCATCCTGACGACAGACTCCATTGGGCAAAGTTCTCAAAGATATTCCTTCCAAACGCCAAAATTTGGGCCCCGAGCCATCCTCCCATAAACATAAGTGTCAATGTCACGGCGACCAATTTAATGGTGAAAGAGAGGGTCTGTTCTTGGATTTGGGTGGCCGCTTGGAAAATCGCCACCAAAATCCCGAAGAAAAGACTGATCAAGATGGGAGGAGCTGAGAGAATCAGGATCAGAAGTAATCCCTGATAGGCCAGCTGTGTCACTTGGGTTTGAAACATCTTTTTCCTATCTAAAGGTGTTGACAAGTCCTTGAATCAATAAAGTCCAACCATCCAGCATCACCAACAAAAACAGTTTAAGTGGCATCGAAATGGTGACCGGCGAAAGCATCATCATCCCCATCGCGAGCAAAATATTCGATGTAACAAGGTCAATCACGAAGAAGGGAATGTAAATCAAAACACCGATTTCAAAAGCATCTTTGAGCTGGCTTGTGATAAAGGAAGGCACCACGATCATAAAATCATCGGGTTTTAAAGTATCGCGGTACTCGGGAGGGAGATTCCGATACGCCATGCGATAAAACAAGGCCTGGTGAGAAGCCAATCCGTTTTTTTTCAAAAAATCACGCAAGGGCTCTTTAGCGGCACTGGCCACATTGAGGATATAAGTCGAAGATTCAGGAGAAACCAGGGAGTCAGGTGCAGCGCTGCGGTTTATTTCGGTTTGGGCGGCATCATACATTTTCAAAGCAGTGGGATACATCACAAAAAGGCTCAACATGAAGGCAATCCCGTTGATAACCTGATTGGGAGGGGATTGTTGCACGCCAAGCGCGTTTCGAAGTAAAGAAAGGACGATCACAATTTTGAGAAATGAGCTCAAAATCATAACGATAAAAGGTAAAAGAGACATGAAGCTGATGGCCACGGCTTGGGTAATCAGCGAAGGACGCTGGAAATTATCGAATTCTTGCTCAACCGCTTTTTGTGCAGGTGTTTTTTGAGGGCCGGTAGGAGGAGCTGCTGATTTATCGACCGATTGTATCACGCGTCCCTGAGGAATAGGGGCGGGGACAGGATCTGCTGCAAACAGATTTTCGGGTGAAAATGTCATCAACAGAATCAATAGAGAAAGAAGAATAGCGGTTTTTCGTTTCATAGCCTATTTCTTTTGAAAAGCTTGTTCGAGGACACGCCATTTATTTTCGAGTTTCGCATTAATAATGCCCCCTTCCGTTTCAATGACGACATCCCCTGGTAGAATGTCCGATCGTTCACGAATAGAAAATGTTTCAAGCGACTCAAAAATTTGTTTCAGTTTGGCTTTCTGTTTTTCCAAGATTTCTTGGTCTTTACGGTTCACATAAAGTGTAATACGTTTGTGGGTAGACACTGCTTTTAAACTATCTGTGACGATGTCAATGATGGCTTCATCAGACAGTTCAATTTCGCGGCCTACAATTTTTTTAGCGGCTTTCAAAGCGACAGGCACAATTGCGTTTTTCATTTCATCGCGCAATCTTTTAATTTCGGCTTCAAGTAGAGCAATATGTTCGGCCCATTCTTTAAAGCCCTCTTGATATCCTTCTTGAGCCGCTTTAGACTTAATCTCTTCACATGAATGTAGGACTTCTAATCGGTATTGATCAGCACCTTCTTTGACTTTTTGAATCAATTCATTTGCTTCAATTAAAGAGGAATAGGAGCTTTCAGGGAGAGCTTTGACGCCTGGAGGAATATGAACGGTTTCCCCATGAATGAGAGTAAAGAGTTTTTTCTTACTCACTGACGTCACTCCTTTTCAGTTGAAGGAAATTAGCGGCCGCTTGCATTTGTGTTTGTAAGACAGGTGTGATTCCTGCTATTTCTTGGTTCGTCCAATATTGTTTGAGGATATCGCCACGACCTGTATCGAGGATATGTGTTAAGTGCCACATGAAATCGGGGCTTTGCCCACAGAGCGCTTTTCCGAGACGGGCTAAACCGCGGCGATGAAGCAAAACCATTAATTGTGCGGGATTACCGCGCCATTTTTCTAAACGCAATTTGGGACTTGCTAAGCGGCTCTTGATATGGAGGCATGAACGGAGAAATTCCCTTTGTGCAGGATTTAATGCTCCAAATACTGTTTTCAAATGGGAGGTATCTACGGTCCGTCGAATTTCATCGGCTAAGTCATATAAACCCAAAAAATCCACTAGCTGTGTGAGCTGACGTTTAGTGTAATGGGCCAAAAAATGCATGGGAGTTTCTGGCAATAATCCAAAGGGCATCACACCAGGGTCTCGGAATCTACGGTACAGTTCGGTGAGTAAATATTTACGATAGAGAGTGGAGGGTGGTTGCCTTTGGTCTCCAATACGGAGAAGAGAGCGAAGACCGGCGGCTTGATGATCCGTTAAAGAGGCAATAACCACCGGACGGATCGCGTCGGAAAAAGACTCTACAAAGGGTTGAAGCCAAGAAAAATGAATAGAGGCCAATTCTTGTGCGGGATCTAATCCAGCGGCTCTGACGTCGGCTGTTGCCGTGTGGGTTGCTTGTACAAGGGCTTCTTCCTGTTGGGGGAGACGGCGTAATAGAGCGTCTGGTGAACCTTTATGATATTTATTCAACAAAACCCGAAGAAAAGCCGCTCCTCGCGGAGTTAAAGGCTGAAAACTCACGTTTCATCCACATCTTTGTTAGCTTGTTCGTCCTTATTTTCCACCGGCTTCTCTTCCTTTTTCTCTTCTTCCGTCTCGGGTGCTATGGGATGCTCACCGATAGCGTGCAGAGTGAGTAACTCTTTTAAACCCCCGTAGGGCTTTAAGAGAGGATGCGTTTTCCATAGCGTCCAAATAAGGGCTAAAATCAATAAAATGATGAGAAAAATAAATCCGAAAAACAAAATCCGGAAACGGAACAAAGACTCTTGTGCAATGATAATCGACCAGACACCCACATAAGGACGTGTTTCATCCAAACCCCCTTGTACGACACCGATCGGGGAGTCAGAAAAGCGGGCTCTATCTGTAATCACAGTGACATTGTCGAAATCAAGACCCGTGATACTGGCTGCGACCAAACGTCGAATTTTGGTGATCAAAAAGTTATTGGGATCATCGAGCACTCCCGAGTGTTTGATGAAAACAGAAGCGGTGATTTTATCTTTGTTAGGTTTATCGGGATTGAGAGGATCTTCTTTAGGAAAAGAAATCTGGACTTCGGCATCGAGGACCCCATCAATTTTCCGAATCGTGCTGGCAATCTGTTCAGCCAACCCGGCTTGATAACGGATTTTATCTTGCATTTCCGAAGGGACAAGTCCCGTATTCGTAAAAATGCCGAGTAGATTTTGCCCGCGTCGGCGCGGAAGCCCATTTTGATTGAGAAGGGACATGGCTTCGGTCGATTCTGTTTGCGTCACGCTAATATCAAATGTAATGGTCTTAGTTCCGCCACCGGCGCCGCTTTCTACCAGAGTTTTATTCGCGTCAATGCCGCGGGTCGCCAAGAAAACGACAATTTCATTGGCTTCTTTTTCATCCAAATTATTGACAATCGTTTTGCGCGATTCGCAACTGGTTACCGTAAAGATTAAAAATAAACAGATTACACTTCGATACAGAAAATTCATTCACTCCTCACCAATTATTCATGCATGCTAACGTTCTAAGGGATTATGGGTCAACAAACGGCTGTTTAGAAGAAATTAAAGCGCTCATCTTCAGCGTTTTTTGAGATCCCAAAAAAATCTACCCCTTGCAGATAAGCCCTATCAGCTACCTCATTCGGTGCCAGATTTCCTGATTTTTCAATAACCTACTGAATATGATTGACTTAAACTTCTTCATTACTATCCAACAAACTCGATCATTTCTTTTATTTGAAAAAGCTTAGTTTGACAAAAATCATTTTGAAATGCTATGATAATTTAAATCCAAAAAATTTATGACATTAACACGTTATACAGCCGGCTCTTTTCGAGAATTATGCACCATTGCTTTGCCTTTGATGCTTTCGGCTTTGTCCGTCACCTCCATGTTTTTTGTGGATCGACTCTTTATTGCGCAGTATGCCACAGATGCGCTCACCGCAACCGTCAATGCGTCGACCCAAGGGTGGGTCTTTATTGCGGTTTGGATGGTTTTATGTGGAATGTCCGAAGTATTTGTAGCTCAATATAATGGAGCTAAAGAAAAGGAATTTTTAGGGCATCCGGTATGGCAAATGATCTGGGTTTCTTTATTAAGCACACTTTTCTTTGTCCCATTAGCCTATACAGGGCCCCTTTTCTTTGGCGAAGGCATTTATGAGAACACCTATTTCTTTTGGATCGTTTCGTTTGGCGCTTCGTACGCCCTTTATGCATCTGTGGCCGGTTTCTTTATTGGTCAAGGGAAGACGTTACTCGTCACCCTACTTGCGGTTGTTACAAATATTTTTAATGCGGTGTTTGATTGGATCTTGATTTTTGGTATGGAAGGTTGGTTCCCTGAAATGGGGGTCAAAGGAGCCGCGATTGCCACAACGATCAGCTCCCTCTTCCAATTTCTTGTACTCTTTGCGATTTTTCTTAATAAGAAAAACCGTACCGAATGTGGAACGTCTGCATGGCAATGGAATAGTGAACTCATGTGGAAGTGTTTGAAAGTGGGCGTCCCTAGCGCCATTCTCGTCTTTGCAGAAGTAGAAGCCTGGGCCATGTTTTATGCGATGATGACGCAAATGGGGCATACCTACATTACCATAGTGGGAATTGCACAGAGCATGGTGATCTTTCTATACTTTTTTGCCGACGGTCTTTATAAAGCCGCGACCACTCTGGTGGGGAATTACATTGGAGCGGGTCGTTTAGATCTGATCCCTAAGGTGATGCAGGCCTGTTTAAAACTTAATCTTCTTTTCTTGGCTGTAATGATGGGGGCTTTCCTCCTCTGGTACGATTCAATCGTGAACCTTTTTCTTCCGGGAACCGATCCTGCCTTTATTGCGCACATCGAAAACGCCCTGCATTTTGTATTCTTCTGCGACTTGATTTATCTCTTCTTTGAAGGGTTACGTATGCAATATATTGCCCAGCTAACGGCCGCAGGTGATACTGTTTTCACTTCTGTTGCCGGCATCTCATGTGTATGGCTTTTTCTTGTGCTGCCTATCTATTATTGTTTTCTGGTCTTAGGTCTTCCAGTTGAAGCCGCAGGTCTCATCATTGTAGGCTATAGTTTTCTCGCCACAGGTGTTTATTATTTCCGCTATCTGCAAGGGGCGTGGAAAGACATTCACTTACTCGACAAAGAACTTTCTTAAAATCGACTCGCTTTTAACGATTTTTCATTTTTTCGAAAACCGTTTCTGCATTATAACTAGAACGGACAAAAGGACCTGCAAAGACATAAGGGATACCGATCGCGTGTCCATAAGCAGCATAATCCTCAAAAGTAGCGGGGGGAATAAAGTCTTTCACACGCAGTTTTTGTCGGTTGGGTTGCAGATACTGGCCAAGAGTGACAATGTCGACACCTGCGCTTTTTAAATCATGCAGAGTTTCATGGACCTCTTCGGATGTTTCTCCAAGACCTAGCATCAAACCTGATTTGACCAACATAGGAGGTTCGCGATGAACTGAAAGATAAGAAAGAAAATCGAGTGTGCGTCCGTAGGTGGCTTTATGACGTACACGTGGGGTCAATGAGCGGACCGTTTCGATATTGTAGTTACAAATGTCAGTTCGGCTGCTCAGTAACACATCCCAGGCTTCACGATTGCCTTCAAAATCGGAAGAAAGAATTTCGATAGTAGAGGAAGGAGTGCGTTCACGTATCGCGTGAATGATCGCAAGAAGATGGGACGCTCCTCCATCTGTAAGATCATCGCGAGCCACCATGGTGATCACCACATGTTTTAAGCCCAGTTTTTCCACAGAGTCCGCGATGCGTTGAGGTTCGTCCGCTTCAGGAGGTTTAGGTTGCTTGGAAAAATCAATGCTACAAAAACCACAATTGCGTGTGCATTCTTTCCCCATTGCCAAAAACGTGGCTGTTTTACGACTCCAACATTCGAGATGATTGGGGCATTGGGCTTCTTCGCAAACGGTAGGGAGACGATTGTCATGTAAGACCTCATCTGTTTCCCATAAATTTCCTCCCTGAGGGAGAGGGCGATGCAACCAAGAAGGAAATCGACCCGGTCCGACAGCGGCTTCTGGTGCTTTTTCTTCAGGATTTGGAGGCAAGATGTTTAATTTCATTTTTTAGGCGGAAGATGTAGCGGATTCCCTTCAGCGGCAAGAGCCGCCTCCATCCATGCTTCGGCAACGGTAGGATGGGCATGAATCGTTTCCGAAATGCAAGATACGGTCAATTCGTTGGCCACCGCCACCGCCATTTCGGCGATCAAAGTGGAGGCCTCATGTCCCACGACTTGTGCCCCTAAAATTTGCCCGGTATTTTTATCAGTCACAATTTGCGCAAAACCGTCTGTATGAAGTGACGCTTGTGATTTACCCAGCGCTTGGAAGGGGAATGCGCCTACTGTTGCCGGATACCCTTTTTTCAAAGCGGCTTCTAGGCTTAAGCCTACTGTTCCAATTTCGGGAACCGTAAAAATCACCGAGGGCACCGCGTCATAATACATGCGCGCTGCATGCCCTGTCGCATTTTTTGCCGCTACGATCCCTTGATGGGAGGCCACGTGGGCCAGCCACCACTTGGAGGCAATATCTCCAACGGCATAGATATGGGGGACATTAGTTTCCATTTTCTCATTGGTAGGAATAATGCCGCTTGGATCCACTTGGACACCGGCTTTATCGAGTCCAATAACCGATGTATTGAGAGTGCGCCCTACGGCGACAAGGACAAGATCCCCCGTCCATGTTTTGCCGTCCGTCGCCTTGACGTTAATTCCAGAGGCTGTTTTTTCCACACGTTCAACTTTACATTGGGTTTCGATCTGAATTCCTTTCTTTTGAAAAGCGCGGGTGAGAGGAGAGGCGACTGCTTGAGCTTCTGTCGGGATAATGGAGGGCATCATTTCTAAAATGGTGACCTCTACATTCAAAGCATTGTAGAGGGAAGCAAACTCACATCCAATGATACCTCCGCCAATAATAATGAGCTTTTTGGGAAGGGTGGTCATTTCTAAAATCGAAGTGGAGTCGATGATCTGTTTGCCATCAAATGGAAACGCAGGCATTGATTTCGGTTCGGATCCTGTCGCTAAAATGATTTTATCTCCATGTACCTTACAAGCGTCAGGCCCTTCGACTTGAATTTCTTTTGGATTGACGAGTTGTCCACGTCCACGAATGAGTGTGATTTTATTCGCTGCAATCAATCCTTCCAATCCTTTGCGCACACGTTCGACGACACCATCTTTCCGTTTGACCATTGCAGCATAATCAAAAGAGATGGGTCCCACTTGAATACCAAATTGACTCGCCTGTTGGACAGAACGGAGAATGTCGGCGTTAGCGATTAAGGCCTTGGAAGGAATGCATCCACGGTTCAAGCATGTTCCCCCCAATTCACGATTTTCGATTAAAGCGACTTTAGCTCCATTTTGAGCGGCTACAATGGCTGCAGGATAGCCTCCGGGGCCACCTCCTAAAACAACAACATCAAATTGACGATTTTCCATGCGACTACCATAGCGGGATTGATTTCCCATTTCAAGGCTTGACTTAATCAATTAAGATCGTAAACTTTAGTAGTATGAAAGCAACAGGGAAAAAAAAGCTGTGTTGGAACTGTGAAGGCTCTGTTGCAGCCGAACTCGAAAACTGCCCTTTTTGCGGTGTTTATCTGAGTCCTCTGCAATCGCATCAAAGTTCGAGCAGTCCCCGTGCGCCTTATGCGATGGAAGAGAGTGAAGAAGAACGCGAGATCCCTCAAGCTCCCTATGCCAATCCTTCCCATGAAGAAAGCGCTACTCTTGCTATTGCCTCTCCCGAAATGGTCGATCAAAGTCCTCTTTTTATCCCTCTCCTGATGTTACTTGCGGGCAGCGTGTTTCTTCTTTTTGGTATCGTCCTCGTCCTCTTTTCCGAGCAAGGTGTCCTCACTCTCCAGTGGAATAGCACCTGGTGGTACGCTTATATCCTCCTCGCTCTTCCTATGCTCGCCTTCGGTTGGAAATCCTTAGATTAGGAATTTGCGCAGCCTAAAAGTGAAGCTTCACTCCTTGTGCGTGAAAAATACCCGCAAGGTGTCGCTCCTCTCCCTTTAATAGTTTGCGCAAACCATCTAATCCCTAAGAGAAGAGGCTTGAAGAATTAGGATTTGCAGGAAATTTCGCGAGAAGGCATAATTTTAGCATCTATAGGCACCGGTAGCTCAATTGGATAGAGTACCCGGCTACGAACCGGGCGGTTAGAGGTTCAAATCCTCTCCGGTGCGATGATTCTGGAAGTGTTCCCATCAGGCCCTCTCGAAACCAATGCATATATCTTAGCCGATAAGAGTGAAGCCGTTGTGATCGACCCGGCTGTTGAGTCTTTCGTAACCATCCGCGATTTCTTAAGAGGCAAAAATTTAAAAGCCAAAGAAATTTGGCTAACCCATTCCCATTGGGATCACATCGGAGACGCCTCATTGTTTGAATTACCCGTGGTGGTGCATGCGGCTGACAAAGGAAATTTAGAAAATCCAGGATCCGATCAAGTCCCGTGCTGGGTCGCGATTGCCCCTGTTCCAGCTGCTCGTTTTCTGAAAGATCAAGAGGAACTGAAAGTGGGAGATGCTGTCTTTCGGGTCATTCATACACCGGGTCATACACCGGGAGGAGTCTGTTTTTATTGTGCAGATAAGGGCCTTCTAATAAGCGGGGATACTTTATTTAAAGGGACTTACGGCCGTGTTGACCTTCCTACCGGAAATCCTGCAGACATGAAACGCTCCTTGGCGACCCTACAGTTGCTTCCTCGTGAAACTCAGGTTTTTCCAGGACATGGCCCTGCGACGACGATTGGTTTAGAAGCCGGCCTTGAAATCGATTGAAAACTCAAGTATCTTGGCGAGGAAGGAGTCCAACCAACCGTGCCGTTTTCCACTGAACATTCGGAATTGTCTGTTGATTTATCCCCGTCTGACCCTGTTCAGAAGCTAAAACACGTTGCCGCCACGTTTAAACGTAAGTACGAAGAGGCCTCTCACTTGTATGGAGAGCTTCGTTCACAAGCGGAGCATATCAAATCCACTTATGCAAGCCTTTCGCAGCAATATCAAGAACTGACACATCAAAATCTAGTGTTGCGCGAAGAGGTAGAACATCTCCGTCAAGACTTGAAAGCTTCACAATCGACAACAACAGAATCCGAAGAAGAACTCATTTCCCTCCGCGATCAACTCACGCAACTCACCCACTATGTCGAAGGTGTACAAGGGGAATTGAAAGCGGCAAAGGAACGTCTTCCCTCTCCTATTTCCTCTCATGAAATCGAACAACTGACGTATGAAAGAGATGAAGCACGCGCGGCGCTTCATAGGGCACGCACCGAAGTCTCCTCTATTCGAGAATCGTTGGCCGAAAAAACCCACTCGTCTAAAACACTCGAAGCCGAACGACATGAATTTGAATTGATGAGAGAGGTGATGCTGAAAGGACTGCAAGATGCCAAAGAAAAAATTCATCAGAAAGAGACACATTACTTACAGCAAATCCATGCAGCAACAACGCAGGTCAATGAGCTATTGACCCATCGGACAGATGCTGAAAAACAGGTGATTACTCTCAAAGAAAAAACGTACCATCAAGAAGAAAGGCTTGCGCAGTTAGAGGCCCAGCTTCAAACCGTCAACCAATCTCAAGCGCGTTTAAACGAAGAAAATAACGGGATGCAGCACCAGCTCGAAGAGCTCGATGCCCGTTTTAAAACAGCACAGCAACATCTGGCAAAAAAAGTGCGGGATAATACGTTGATTGCAGAGAAATGCGATGAACAATTGACGACGATTGCCGATTTACAAAAAGCCCTCAACCAGAGCCGCGAAAAACAGCAAGAAGTGCAAAACAATCTGGATGTCGAACAACAGCATCAACGTCGTTTGCAAGAGCAATTGCAAGAATTACTCCGCTCCTCAGAATCGCAAGCGTCCCGTTGGGAAGAAAAATATTTAGCTATGCATGAAAAATGGCAAGAAGCGGAATCCAAAGTGCGCGATTTGCAAAGCATTGAAAAACGGTACCAACAGCTACAAACACTTCTTGGCAATTTGGGGCAAGCGTTGAGCAGCCCGCTCGTGCAACCGGCTCTTCAACCCCTTCCTGAACCCCCTTCACGCTACAAGCAGAATCTCTTTGACTGACCGTTGCTCTCCCTCTTCTTCCCCAATTCTTGGAGTGGATCCTGGCACGACAATCACAGGCTATGGATTGATTCAAGGGGATCAAGTCATCGATTTTGGATGTATCCGTCCCCCTGCGAAGCAAAAGTTGAGTGATCGTTATCTCATCATCCACGATGGAATTGAAGCACTCATTCAGAAGTATCGTCCCTCGTGTGTGGTGGTGGAAACTCAATTTGTCCATAAGAACGTCCAAAGTGCCATCAAACTGGGGATGGCACGCGGTGTGATCATCATCGCCGCCAAGCGACATGGACTTCCTGTCTTCGAATATGCGCCGGCGCAAGCCAAACGTGCTGTGACAGGTTTTGGCCATGCCTCGAAATATCAAGTGCAAGGCATGGTGCAACAGATCCTCCGTCTGGCTACCCCTCCTACTCCCGAAGATGCCGCCGATGCTCTCGCTCTCGCCCTTTGTCATGTGCATGCCATGCATCGTCAACAGCTTCTTGGTGAAGAGATTTAAGGATCTAAAACGGAGAAAAACGTAGACTACCCTCATGTACGCCTTTATTCGCGGAAAGCTGGCATGTTCTCATCCCACTTATGCGGTCCTCGATACGCAAGGTGTGGGATACTTACTCCATGTAGGGCCTAATACGTATGGAGCTCTTCCTCCAATTGGTCACGAAGTGACCTTGTTTACCAGCTTTGTTGTGCGAGAAAATGGACATTCTCTCTATGGCTTTTTGCAAGAAGGAGAGTGTGAACTTTTTGAAAATTTGCAACAAGTGACGGGAGTGGGACCCAAGATGGCGTTAAATTTGATTAGCCATCTTCCGGGAAGCGAGCTCGCCCAAGCCATCCGACAAAACGATATTGTTCGCCTCACCAAAGTGCCAGGAGTCGGAAAAAAAACCGCCGAAAGATTGGTCGTCGAACTTAAAGACAAAGCGCTTTCAAGCGGTTTTGAGGCCTATTCGACCCCTCTTCCCGAAAACCAACTCCTCCAAGATGCGATGAGTGCTCTTGTCAACTTAGGCTACACGCAAGCGAACGCTCAAAAAGCCTTAAAAAAAGGGCTTGAGGATAATCCTCAAGCTGATCTAGCCACCCTTATCGCTTCAGCCTTGCGGATTCGGGCGTAAGGTTTTTTTGGCATATTGTTTTACAATCTTACCGCACATGTCTTTGAGATAGGCATAAGGACCTCTATCGGAATTGTGCCTTCTAATTACTTCATAGTCGGATTTGAAACATCCTTTTTCGAAATCATAAGCGTTCTTATAATACTTCGGATGAGAAGACAATAGTATAAGATGATGTTCTTTAACTGGTGAGGGTGCAATCACTCGACCCTTTTTATTGAATTTTCCTGGTTGTGGAGAAGACACGGTCCCATCTGAAACGAGTACAGGGATATAAAAATGGCCTTCTAAAATTTCAAAGCTATCAAGAGGCTCTTGATCGTCGGCCATGACAACTTCCAAGGGATTCAATTGATCTTCTCTAGTATCAGTAAGAATCACACGGCGACGATCGTCGTTCTCTTGGAAGGCCGCATTTAAATAAAGCATCAACATCTTTAAAAGTTCAAGTTTATTTCCATTACGAGCGTTTAAAGAGCAGTGGAGGGGTATAAATTGAAACTGAGGCATTCTTTCGGCCCAATGTCCATTGACTAAACCCAGTGGAGAAACAATCTGTAAAAACTCTTTTTTCTTAGTCTCAGAAAAACGATTTAACAGATGTGGCCAGAAAAGCGCTTGAGCCTCCCAAATTTCATTGTTATCAGCCCATGTCTGTAGCGTACGATCTAAGCAACGATCCATCATTTCACGTGAACAGTCGGGATCAAGATCACGTACAAAAATCAGACCGTCCATTGTGGGCTGAAATAAGTAGCTTTCCACCAGTCGCTCTCTAACCGCATCGCTTAAACGATTGGCTAAAGTAGACCAAACGGGAAGCCTTTTTGTAACTGTTCCTTTGTAGGTCACTACATCATCATAGTAAAATGCAAAACCGCTGGATTGAAGTTGTTGGAACATCTTTTCTATCTCGCGATCATAATCCTGTTGATTCACAGAGTTCATGAGCTCGACATACAAAAGTAAGTAAATAAAGTTTTGCTCCTCTGTTGCATGTTCCATAACTTCAGATAGAGAAAGAGTCTTAAAAGAAGTCCGGAGTTCTTCTTGACTGCACCGAACCTCCACAATTTTTGTAGCTTGATTTGAAAGAATATTTTCAGCTAGTAGTTTTTGGGTTTGTTGGTATAAGAGGGAACCTCTAGTAGTCGTTACAACAGGTAAAAGAGAACTTTGAGTATTGGTGGCAAGTCTTAAATGGTTTGAAGCGTGATTTGAAGGCCTGTGTAAAATGGAGGGGCGTGTGTCGACTTCTACTCTTTTTTTAACACAATAGGAGATGGCATAAAAAGTCAGCGCTGTTCCTAAAGAAGTCAGAAGAAGGGTTAAAAGAGTAGCAATGGCACTTGAAGCCACAGCTTTAAAGGCAAAGAGCCCTCCTATTGCAAATAGGGGAAGGGCTGCAAGCGTGGCAAAGACAAGAACAATGGCGGGCAAGAGATCCGGTTTTTTAAATTGGAGGATTAGTTCTCCATGGGCGGTTTGTAAAGGATTAAAGAGATGTTGACGCCAGGTGATGGGGGTTGCGAAACTCATGGGTTTACTCCAGTTTTTAAGGATGAACAAAAGAGGAGTGGTTGCCAATCAAAGAGGAACCACAGCCTAGTGTTCGAGGGTTTTAAAAAGGTTATTTTCATCAAGAATTTTCTTCTTTGAGATTAATGCATGGGGCCATTTCAAAAAGGGCTTGATCATAGTCTTGTGGGTCGTAGATAGGGTTTGTAGCCAGATGAAGGACCAGATCATCCACACTGTTAGACGCTTTGGCTGCTTCGACCATTCCGGAAAAGTTAAAAGCACTGTAGACACGTACAAGCGCGGATAATGGACCGTGGAATGTCGTGGAATGCGTGGTTAATTGACGTTCTACACGTGAGAGGTAGTGGACAGCTTGTGGCGAATGCGCCTGCGCAAAGGGTTTTACTTCATAGAGATACCATTTAATCAGACGTGTAGAGAGCGCCAATCCTAAAAAAGCACCCAAGCCTAAGAGAGGGAGCGTGATCTGCACAGAAAAAACAATCAAAGCAATTTTGAGCATATCCTCTTTTCGAAAACGGACAAGGGGTATACCTAAGGGGGTATGCAGGGAGTCGTTCACATAGCGGCGGAACGGGGAGATCATGCTGCCTCCTGTTGTATCTGGGAGCAAATGGGACACGTCAACGCGTTATGGGGACGGGAGGGACAGTATTTGCGGGCAAAGTGAATGAATTGTAAGTGCAGTTTATTCCAATTTTTTCGAGGGAAAGCGGCTTTTAAATCCCGTTCTGTTTGGACGACGGAACGTCCGTTAGAGAGACCCCAACGTTTTGCAAGACGATGAATGTGGGTGTCAACGGGAAAAGTGGGGATGTGAAAGGCTTGTGCCATCACGACAGAGGCGGTTTTGTGACCCACTCCGGGGAGTTCTTCTAGTTCTTCAAAAGTGCGAGGGACTTGGCCTTGATACTTGTCGATGAGAATGTCCGACAGGTTATGGATCGCTTGCGCTTTTTGAGCGGAGAGTCCACAGGTGCGGATGAAGTGTTGGATCTCTTTGACGGAGAGGCGGACCATTTTTTCGGGTGTCGAGGCTTTTTTGAAGAGGGCGGGCGTGACTAAATTGACACGTGCGTCGGTACAACGGGCCGAAAGCAAAACGGCGATGAGAAGGGTGAAAGGAGAGGTATGGTGGAGGGGGATTTCCGGTTGGGGAAAAAGCGCATCGAGAGTCTTTTGAATCCGCGTTGTATTTTTCATTTTCCTATACAAAATGTGGAAAAGATAGCGCTCAAAATATCCTCTCCGATGTTAGTTCCCATGATTTGTCCCAGCGCGGAGAGACCACTGCGCATCTCGAGCGTAAGAAATTCAGGGGATACGCCTGTATTTAATCCTTTTGCTACCTCGCCAATGGCTTGGGCGGCTTTTTCTAGGGCTTGTTGATGACGCACATTGGTGATCACCACCTCTTCGCGTGAGGGAGGGCCCTCTTTCCAAATCACCTGATCAATGGTGCTTTTAAGGGTCTCGATCCCTTCTCCTGTTTCGGCCGAAACCTGTAGGGTATGAGCCAGTAGAGGAGGGAGAGTCGTATGAGGTAAATCGATTTTATTCCAGATCGCGATCGTTTTGGCAGGCGGCAATTCGTGTAAAAGCACCCGATCTTCTTCGCTCATATGTGCAGAGGCATCGAGAATAAATAAAATCAAATCGGCCTTCTCCATGGCAAGACGTGAACGACGAATTCCTTCCCGCTCAATCCAATCAGCTCCTTCGCGAATGCCTGCGGTATCAATCAGTTTCACATTGAGTCCTGAAAGACGCACATGATCTTCCACTAGATCACGCGTGGTACCCGGAAGAGGGGAGACAATGGCTCTCTCCTTATCTAAAAGGGCATTCATCAAAGACGATTTGCCTACGTTCGGACATCCGATCAAACAAATGGAGATCCCCTCATGGAGAATGCGTCCTTCGTGATAGGTATTAATCAGATGTTGAATTTCCGTTTGCAACGTATTGAGGTCATGCACCATCTCTTCAAATGTCGTAAATTCAAGCCCCTCATCTGGGAAATCCACCCATGCTTCTAAAATAGCGGCCAGATGAGTCAGCCGCTCTTGAAAATTTTCGACAAGACGAGAAAGACGCCCTTCCAACTGCCCTTCGGCCACTTGTAGAGCCCATTGGTTTTTAGCGCCGATGAGTTCTTGCACCGCTTCGGCTTGGGATAGGTCTAAACGTCCATTCATGAAAGCGCGGAACGTAAATTCGCCTGGACGGGCTGCACGTGCTCCCGCACTTAAGGCAGCATCCAGCACACGACGGGTCACAAGATGCCCTCCGTGACACATGATTTCGACCGTTTCTTCGCCTGTGTAAGAACGGGGCGCGCGCATGATGAGAGCTAGGCCATCATCAATTTTTTCTCCGCTCGGTGTTTGAATGCGTCCATAATGAGCGGTATGAGACACATAACTATGGATGGGTCCCGAAAAAATCTGCGCCGCTGTTATGAGGGCGTTGTCTCCTGAAATACGTACAATCGCCACCCCTCCATCTCCTGGGGGTGTGGCAACGGCAGCGATGGTTTCGCCAGGTCGATAAGGTTCGTGAACAAATTCTTGAGACATAGCCTTATACATTAATATATTTTGACATAATTTTCTAGTTAAGTTAGTTTTTCTGCATGAGATTATTAACCCTCCTCTTCCTTTTGACAACTTCTCTTTATGGAGAAGGGGAATTAGCGAGTTTAGAGGCGCTGATTCAAGTCACTGAACACAATATCGAACTACAAAAGACGCTGCGCACTCAGCTCGCTGAATTTATCAAATTAAAAGAAATTTTTATTAAAACGCCTGATGATAAAGAGCTGCTGTTTCGTGTGGCTAAATTGGCTAAACAAGCTGTCGACTTAATTAAAGAAGATCATTTGACATCGACTTTTGAACCGCAGTTTTTAAGTGAACTCAATCTATTTGCCAATCTTGCTTCTAAAAGAGGCATCCCGCGCGCTCCATGAAACTCGAAATATGGAATCGTGAAACACAAACGATTGAAGGAGAAAAAGTCTATGGGGAAAAATCGCTTAACTTCCTATATAAAAGCTGGTTAGGCCTTCCCTTTCGTCATCTTGCAACGCGCTATCCCTTCGTGTCAGCCTTTTATGGATGGTGGATGAGCCGTTCCTTCACGCGTCAACTCATTGCTCCTTTTATTCAAAAATTTGGACTGGATCCTGCGATTTTCCGTCTTCCAGTGTCTGATTTCGCCTCCTTCAACGCTTTTTTTACGCGGGAGCTGAAACCTGAGGCGCGCCCGATTGCCTCTACAGCGGCGGTGATGCCGGCCGATGGACGTTATTGGTTTTATCCCTCGATGGGTCAGGCCGAAGGTTTTGTGGTGAAAAGGGAGCGTTTTGACCTTCCCTCCTTGCTCCAGGATGAAGCGCTTGCGGCCCGTTATGCGGATGGAACGATGATTATGGCACGCCTCTGTCCCACTGACTATCACCGGTTTCATTTCCCTATCGACTGTGTGCCTGGGCCTACTTGTCTTATCAACGGCTATCTTTATTCTGTGAATCCGATCGCGATTCAGCAGGATCTTTCCATTTTCACCCAGAATAAGCGCACACTCTGTTCTCTTCAGAGTGAGACATTTGGCGAGGTTTTGTTTCTGGAAATTGGGGCCACAAATGTGGGTTCTATCCATCAAACATATACCCCTAACCGAAAGCACCTTAAAGGAGAGGAAAAAGGGTATTTCTCTTTTGGAGCTTCGGCCTTAATCCTTCTTTTTCGGAAGGGGGTGCTGACTTTAGCCCCTGATTTGACACCTCGTCCTATAGAAACGCTCTGTTTAATGGGTCAATCTTTATCAAATTGACATTTTAATAATAATTTGTTGCAATTTTTTTAACTTTTACGAAAAACGGAGCTTTACCCGTATGCCGATGATCGGATCGTATTCGCCTCGCGCTTTATGTCATCGTATACAGCAATCTTGCACACGCACCACCATTTGGATCCGCAAGATGGATGAAACGGTCAAAGCGTCTTTTACGATGGCTGCTGTCTACTTTACATTGAAGGCAGTAGGTCTTATTGCGGCGCCTTTTGTGCCTTTACTCGCGCTTCCTATATGGGTCGTGATCGTGGGTCATACGATGAAGTATGTATCTAAATCAGCCGATAAAGTGGGCATGAGCTTTTTGCAATGGTACTTGCGTCCTTCTCCCTCGTCTCCTGTCTCTTCTACGAGCCCTCCCCCCTCTCCCGTGATGCCAAAAGTGAACGCATCCTCTTAAGAATTGAGAAAGGGTCAGGTTTCATCTAGCTCATAAAGTTTATTGAGCTGTATACTCCTAGGGAACTGAAGGAATGAATATGTTCGGTTTTCTCAAAAAAGTGTTTGGTACAGCTCAAGACCGTTTAATTCGCCGCTATCGGAAAGTGGTTCCCGTGATTCAACAATGGGATGAAAAGTTTCAGGCTTTAAGCGATGCGCAACTTAAGCATAAGACAATTGAATTTAGAGAAAGGTTAGCCAAAGGAGAAAGTTTAGACGATCTTCTTCCCGAAGCCTTTGCGGTTGTGAAAAACTGTGCGCGCCGCTTAACGGGTGCCGAAGTGCATGTGTCCGGTTATGATCAACGCTGGGATATGGTTCCTTATGATGTGCAGTTGATGGGCGGCATGGGGATGCACAGCGGTTCGATTGTCGAAATGATGACCGGGGAAGGAAAAACCCTGACAGCTGTTCTTCCTCTTTATCTCAATGCGCTTTCCGGAAAACCAGTTCACCTTGTGACGGTCAACGATTACCTAGCTGAAAGGGACTGTCAGTGGGTAGGCACCATCCTCCGTTGGCTTGGACTGACGACGGGTGTTGTGACAGGGGATACGCCGATTGAAAAACGGAAAGAGGTGTATGCCGCTGATGTCGTGTATGGAACAGCTTCAGAATTTGGCTTTGATTATCTCCGTGACAATTCGATGGCCCAAACGGCCGATATGTTGGTGCAAAGGGGGTTTTTCTTTGCGATTATAGACGAAGCCGACTCTATTTTGATTGATGAAGCGAGAACGCCTCTCATTATTTCAGGTCCGGTACCTGTCAGTCGTCAAATGTATGATGAACTCAAAGGGGGCGTTTCAGAGCTCGTGCGTCAACAACGGGAACTTTGCAGCAAACTGGCCTCCGATGCCAAAAAAGTGCTCGATAACGCTTCTACCAGTGAAAAAGAGAAAGAAGAAGCGCTCCGTCGTCTCTGGTTAGTCAGCAAAGGGACACCCCAAAATAAAATTCTTAAACGGATCAAAGAAGATCCTGATCTCCGTAAAGGGATCGATGATTGGGATCTCTACTATTACTCTGACAGCAATAAAGAAGAAAAAGCCGAAGCATTAGCTGAGCTTTACGTGATTATTGATGAGAAAGGGAATGAGTTTGAATTGACCGATAAAGGGATTGCAGGTTGGCACCAAGCGACAAACGGAGTAGGTCAATCGGAAGATTTCGTCATGCTTGACATCAGTCATGAATACAATTTGGTGGATGGGGATCCTGAATTGACCGATGCACAAAAAGTCGAAAAGCGGCTGCAAGTCCAAGAGGAAGATGCGCAACGAAAAGAGCGCGCCCATAACTTGCGTCAGCTGTTAAGAGCTCAGCTGATGATGGAAAAGGATGTGGATTACATCATCGCGGATGGAAAAATTGTCATTATTGACGAAAACACAGGTCGTCCTCAACCCGGACGCCGTTTTTCCGATGGTCTTCATCAAGCGATTGAGGCGAAAGAGGGATTAGCGGTTCAAAAAGAGACCCAGACATACGCCACGATTACCCTCCAGAACTACTTTCGGATGTATGATAAAATCGCCGGGATGACTGGGACCGCAAGCACCGAAGCGAACGAACTTAAACAAATTTACAAACTTGATGTCTTAGAGTTACCTCCTCATCGTCCCAACAAGCGGAAAGATTCCAACGATGAAATCTATATGACAGAGCGCGAAAAGTACAATGCACTTCTCAAAGAGGTTCAAAAGGAACATGCGAAAGGACGTCCTATTCTCATCGGTACTGAATCGGTTGAAGTGTCGGAAAAGCTTGCGCGTATCTTTAAGCTCAGCAAACTCGAACATGTGGTGTTGAACGCGAAGCAAAACGATAAAGAAGCTGAAATTGTGGCGAATGCGGGACGACGTGGAGCCATCACGATTGCGACCAACATGGCCGGTCGTGGAACGGATATTAAGCTGGAAACCGGCATCGCCGATCTCGGAGGCCTGCACGTGATTGGATCGACTCGACACCAATCGCGTCGGATCGACCGACAGCTCAGAGGACGCTGTGCACGTCAAGGAGACCCGGGAAGTTCCATATTCTATATTTCTTTTGAAGATACCTTGTTAAGGCTCTTTGCTTCTCCTCGCCTGACCACTGTGTTACAGCGATTTCGTCCACCTGAAGGGGAACCTATCTCTGCCAAAATGCTCAACAAGTCGATTGAGACAGCCCAAAAACGCATTGAGCAGCGGAATTACACCATTCGCAAGCACACACTCGAATACGACGATGTGATGAACCTACAAAGGCAAGAGATTTACGCTTTCCGTAACGAATTGCTCAAAAGCACAGATATCAAAGCGGTGGCTCTTCACGTGATTGACGATGTGATTCGCATTGGAACTGAACGCTACTTTGTTTCACGTAGTCAAGAAGATATGTGGGATGCAGAAAGCTTTAGACAATGGTTGATGACTATCTTCCCTCTTTCATTCAAAGAAAATGTTTTTGATAACGACCACGCAGGACAAGAAGACCTTGAAAAACAAGCTTCTGAAATGGTTGTAGAAGCCTTCCTCTCTAAAATGGAGCGAGAAACACAAAAGGTCGACACGATCCAAACAAGTGGTCTACGGTTTACGGGCAATCCTCTCGAGGAAAATCTCAGACGAATTATGTTATTCAATGTCGACAAACATTGGCAAGAACATCTACTTGCCATGGATCACTTACGCGCAGATGTCAACCTCCGCACCGTGGGTAAAAGCGATCCGCTTACCGAATTCAAACACGAAGCGTTCCGCCTCTTCCATGAACTCAGTTTGAATCTCCGTTCCGATATTGCGCAGCAACTCTTTAAATTCGAATTGATGTTGCCCGAACCGCAACAGCTTCAAGAAATTCTCCAAAAGCTCCAAATGGAGAAAAATCGTTCTTTAGTGAATGAGTTAGAAGCCGCGCAAGCCTCCACGCAAGCGCCTCCACCTCCTGAGTCTGAGATGGTTCCTGAGCCTGTTTCGGTAGGTCCCAAAGTGGGTCGCAATGACGACTGCCCCTGTGGCAGTGGTAAAAAATACAAAAAGTGCCACGGCCAAGAATAAGCTGAGGCCGAGACTTTCGTTTGGGTGGGGTTCACTTGCGCTGCCTAAAAATAGGCTTCACTCCTCGTGCGTGTAAATAAACACGTAATACCATTTATCAAAAATAAAGTCATAAATTAGCGTGAAATCTTTGAACGGTGATAAAAGGGAATAAAATAGAAACGCTTCTTATGTTGGACGAGGCCTTGTAGGATAAGTCTCACGTAAAGAATCTGAAGAAACTCAAAAATCTAAGAAAAATCTTGTCGAAGGGAATAAAAAAATTGTAAGCTTCTCTCATTAACTACAAAAAA
>Ga0105046_10004721_pt1 | contig 21654 bp, 18 predicted proteins | sample MAT03_FD_78385 | JGI IMG/M metagenome (GOLD analysis project Ga0105046, IMG submission 78385) | Freshwater microbial communities from Lake Fryxell liftoff mats and glacier meltwater in Antarctica - MAT-03 (megahit assembly) | ecosystem: Environmental > Aquatic > Freshwater > Ice > Liftoff...
AACTGCGGCACCATCTGGCCGAACGGGCCGGCGGCTTCGAACACGCCCGCGAGGCCCGCGAGGCCGCCGCCGATCATCAGCGAGGCCCAGACGGTGCGGTTGGCGTCAAAACCCGCATGACGCGCGGCGGCGGGAGCGCGGCCCACCGTGCGGATCTGGAAGCCGAAGACGGTGCGGGTCATGACGAACCACGCGGCGACGGCGATCACCCCCGCCAGCGGCACGCCGAGATGGACGAGGGTTTGCGGGATGACCGTCGGCAGCAACTGGCTTTCGTTGAACAGCCGCGTCTGCGGGAAGTTGAACCCCATCGGGTCCTTCCACGGGCCGTTCATCAGGTAATAGAGCACCTGCACCGCGACATAGGTCAGCATCAGCGTGGTCAGGATCTCGTTGACGCCGAGGCGGGTCCGCAGCAGTGCGGGGACCGCCGCCCAGGCCATGCCGCCGAGCATGCCGGCCACGCACATCAGCGGCAGGATCCACGGGCCCGACATCTCCCATGTCGCGAGCGCGACGCCGGTGCCGGCCAAAGCGCCCATGATGTACTGGCCCTCCGCGCCGATGTTCCAGACGTTGGCGCGAAAGCCGAAACTGAGCCCGACCGCGATGATGATCAGCGGCGCGGCCTTGACGCCGAGATCCTGCCAGCGGTTCGGGTCGATCAGCGGCGAGACGAAGATCTCCCAGACCGCCGCGAACCCGTTGTAGCCGATCGCGGTGAAGATGACGGCGCCGGTCAGCATCGTCAGGCCCACGGCGATCGCCGGCGTCGCGTAGAGCATGGAGCGCGACGGCTCACGGCGCTTCTCGAGTCTAATGGGCATGGGCGGCTCCGATGGAGGGCGTGTCGTAGACGTCCTTGATGTGCGGATCGTGGGCGAGTTTGGCGGTCGCCTTCGGATCGCCGTGGACGCCGCCCATCAAGAGGCCGATCTCGTCGATGGCGACTTCGCCGACGCGCATGACCGGCGACAGCCGCCCCTGGTTGATGACGGCGAGGCCGTCCGACAGCGCCAGCAGTTCGTCGAGATCCTGGCTGATGACGACGATGGCCGAGCCGCGCGCGGCGAGATCGACGAGCGCCTGATGGATCGCGGCGGCGGCGCCGGCGTCGACGCCCCATGTCGGTTGCGAGACGACCAGCACCTCGGGCGTCTGCATGATCTCGCGGCCCATGATGTACTTCTGCAAGTTGCCGCCCGACAGGCTCTCGGCCAGCGCCTCGGGGCCGGTCGCCTTGACGGCGAAGCCCTTGATGACCGCGGCGGCGTAATCGCGTGCGCGCCCGGTGCTGAGGATGCCCGCCGTGGCGAGGCCCATGCGGTCGCGGGCGGTCAGGATGGCGTTGTCGGTCAGCGAGAAGTCGGGAACGGCGCCGTGGCCGTTGCGCTCTTCTGGGACCGCGCTGAGGCCGGCGCGGCGGCGCGCGCCGATGGCGACGGCGGCGAGCGACGCGTTGCCGATCCTGACGGCGTTCGGGTCCGACGTCGGGATTTCGCCCGAGAGCGCGAGCAGCAGCTCGTTCTGGCCGTTGCCCGCGACGCCCGCGATGCCGAGGATCTCACCCTGGCGGACCGAGAACGAGATGCCCGAAAGCGCCGTGCCGAAGTCGCCGATCTTGGGCAGGCTGAGACCCTGCACGGTGAACTTCGGGGCGCCGAACGTGCGGCCCTCGACCTTGGCGATTTGCTTCAGCGAACCGCCGATCATCAGCTCGGCCATCGACTTGGAGCTTTCACGCGCCGGGGTGCAGGCGCCGACGACGCGCCCGCCGCGCAGGATCGTCGCGTGGTCGCACAACTCCTTGATCTCGTGGAGCTTGTGGGAGATGTACAAAATCGAGCAGCCGCCCGCGGCGAGCTGCCGCAACGTGCGGAACAGCAGCGCCACCTCCTGCGGGGTCAGCACCGACGTCGGCTCGTCCATGACCAGGAGTTTGGGCTTCAGCAGCAGCGCACGGACGATCTCGATGCGCTGGCGCTCGCCGACCGACAGCGTGGTGACGACGCGGTGCGGGTCGAGCGTCAGCCCGTATTCGGCCATCACGGCGCGGATGCGCGCCTCGAGCGCCCGGCGGCCGAGATTTTCATCCATGCCGAGCGCGATGTTCTCGAGCACTGTCATCGCCTCGAACAGCGAGAAGTGCTGGAACACCATGCCCACGCCCATGCCGCGCGCGGCCTTGGGGGTCGCGACCGTGACCGGGGCGCCGTTCCAGCGGATGGCGCCGGCGTCGGGCTGCATGATCCCGTAGATCATCTTGACGAGGGTGGATTTCCCCGCGCCGTTCTCGCCAAGCAGCGCGTGGATCTCGCCGGGCTTCACGGCGAAGCTGACCCGGTCATTGGCGAGAACGCCCGGGAACGCCTTGGTGACGCCGTCGAGTTCAATCCTAGGCGGTGCGGTCATGGTCATTTCGATGAACCTCGCTGTCGTTGGGCGCGGGTCGTGCGCCCAGCTGCGTCATCAGTTCGGCGGCGGTGCAGGCGGCGATCACCGCGGGGCGCTTGTCGCCCGACGCGCCCCCGATCGGGCAGGTGAGGCCCGCGACGTCCGCGGCGCCACGCCCCCACCACGAAACGAACCGCGCGCGCTTCGTCGCCGAGCCGATCAGCCCGACATAACTCGCGTCCGCACGGTCGAGCGCCGCGCCGACAATCAGGAAATCGAGCGCATGATCGTGGGTCAGCACGACATAAGCGCTGCCCGGCGGCGCGTCCGCAACCTCCGCTTCGGGGATCGGCGTCAGCTTCGTCTCAACCCGGCCCGCGAGCGCGAGCTCCGCCGCGCGCTGGTCGATCAGGACCGCGCGCACCGGCAGCAGCGCCAGCGCCGCGGCCAGCGCCCGGCCGACATGACCGGCGCCGAAGATCAGCACGTGGCGCCGCGCGTCGGCTTCGGCCCGCAGCCGGCGCCGCAGGGTTTCGGCGAGCCCCGCGTCGAGCCCGGCGAGCGCCAGCGTGACCCTGCCGCCGCAGCACTGGCCGATCTCCGGGCCGAGGGGCACGCTCATCCGCTCCGAGCGCGCGCTTCGGCGCAGCAACTGCCGCGCGCGGTCGATCGCCATGTATTCGAGCTGGCCGCCGCCGACGGTGCCCGCAACGGCGGCGACGCTGACCAGCATCCAGGCGCCGGCCTCGCGAGGGACCGAGCCGCGCACCGAAGCGACCTCAACCAGCATCGTCGGCTGGCCAGTCTCGATCATCTCTGCGAGGCTGCGCTGCATCGGCTCAGGCCCCGGCTTCGGCGCGCAGGCGCTCGTCGTTCAACCCGCGCAGGCGCTCGATCGTCATCAGCACGCGCTCGGGCGTGGCGGGCGTGTCCATGCGCGGCGCGATCCTGTAGTCCGCCACCGACGCCGCCGCCATCGACAGCGCCTCGAGCACCGAGCTCGCCAGCATGAGCGGCGGCTCGCCGACCGCCTTCGAGCGCTTAATCGTCGGCTCGGCGTTCGCCGACCAGTCCGCGAGCGCCACGTTGAAGACACGCGGCCGATCCGAGGCGAGCGGGATCTTGTACGTCGAGGGCGCATGCGTGCGCAGCCGGCCCGATGCGTCCCACCACAGCTCCTCGGTCGTCAGCCACCCCATGCCCTGGACGAAGCCGCCCTCGATCTGGCCGATGTCGAGGCCCGGGTTCAGCGAGCGCCCGACGTCGTGCAGGATATCGACGCGGTCGACCTGATGCTCGCCGGTCAGCGTATCGACCGACACCTCGGCGACCGCGGCGCCATAGGCGAAATAGTAGAACGGCCGGCCCTTGCCCGAGGCGCGGTCCCAGTGGATCTTCGGCGTCTTGTAGAACCCTGCCGCCGACAACTGAATGCGCGCCTGATAGGCGAGGCGGATGAATTCCGCGAACGGGATCAGCCGGTCGTCCACCGCGACATGGTTCGCGACGAAGCGCACGCGCTCGGGTTTGGTCTGCCACTGTTCGGCGCCGAACGCCCGCAGCCGCGCCTTGATCTGGCCGGCGGCGTCGGCGGCGGCCATGCCGTTCAGATCGGTCCCCGACGATGCGGCGGTCGCCGACGTGTTCGGCACCTTGCCGGTCGAGGTCGCGGTGACGCGGATCCGCCCCAGGTCGATCTGGAACTCGTCGGCGACGATCTGCGCGACCTTGGTGTGAAGCCCCTGCCCCATCTCCGTGCCGCCGTGATTGAGCTGCACCGAGCCGTCGGTATAGACATGCACCAGCGCGCCGGCCTGATTGTACCAGGTCGCGGTGAACGAGATGCCGAACTTCACCGGAGTGAGCGCTATCCCCTTGCGGATCACCCGGTTCGCGGCATTGTAGCCATGGATCGCCGCGCGGCGGGCCTGGTAGCCGGCGCTCGCCTCCAGCTCGTCGACGATCCGGGAGATGACGTTGTCCTCGACGGTCTGGTGATAGGGCGTCACGTCGCGGCCGGGACCGCCGTAGAAATTCGCGCGGCGGATCTCCAGCGGGTCGCGCCCCAGCGCATAAGCGATGTCCTCGATGATCCGCTCGGCGGCGATCACCCCCTGCGGCCCGCCGAAGCCGCGAAACGCGGTGTTCGACACGGTGTTGGTCTTTACCGGCTTCGAGACCAGCCGGACGTTCGGATAGTAGTACGCGTTGTCGGCATGAAACAGCGCCCGGTCGGTCACCGGCCCGGACAGATCGGCCGAAAACCCGCAGCGCGCGGCGAAAACCCCGTCGACCGCCTCGATGCGTCCGTGATCATCGAAGCCCACCGCGTAGTCGATGACGAAATCGTGCCGCTTGCCGGTCGCAGTCATGTCCTCGTCGCGGTCGGGACGGATCTTCACGGCGCGGCCGTACTTCTTCGCCGCGAGCGCCGCGACCGCCGCGAACAGGTTCGATTGCGTCTCCTTGCCGCCGAACGCCCCGCCCATGCGCCGAACGTTGACGGTGACCGCGTGACTGGCGAGCCCGAGCACATGGGCGACCATGTGCTGGACCTCGCTCGGGTGCTGGGTCGAGGAAAACACGGTGACGTCGTCGTCCTCGCCGGGGATCGCCAGCGCGATCTGGCCTTCGAGGTAAAAGTGATCCTGCCCGCCGACGCGCATCCGCCCCCCAAGCCTGTGCGCGCTGGCGGCCATGCCGCGCCCGACGTCGCCGCGTTCGAGCTTCAACGGATCGGTCACCATCGGATAGCCGGCGGCCAGCGCCTCGGTCACGTCGATGGCGTGGGGCAGATCGTCATAGGTCACCGTGGCGAGCCTCGCGGCGCGCCGGGCGGCGTCGCGCGTCTCGGCGATCACGGCGAACATCGGCTGGCCGTGGAATTCGACCACGTCCGCGGCGAAGACCGGATCGTCGTGGCGGCCCACGGGGCTCACGTCGTTGTGTCCGGGAATGTCGGCCGCCGTCAGCACGCCGATCACGCCCGGCGCCGCCGCGACGGCGGCGAAATCCACCGCGACGATGCGCGCATGGGCGCGCTCGGACAACCCGAGCGCCGCGTGCAGCAGGCCGGCGGGCTCGGGCATGTCGTCGATGTATTCGGCGCGACCGGTGACGTGCTTGGCGCCGCTCTCGTGCGCGACCGCCGCATTGCCGGCGCCCCTGTTCGCGGGGTCGGCCACTTCGGCGGATATGGCTTCGGGGGAGACGACGTTCATCGGTCCGGTCCGTCAGATCGCGGCCGCGAGCGGCCGGTCGAGGCGCACGTCGCCCGCTCCGCCGCCCTGCTCGAGCCAGAAACGCCAGATCAGGTTGCGCGCGACCAGCATGCGGTATTCCGCCGACGCGCGCCAGTCGCTGACCGGCGCGAAGTCCTGCCCCAGCGCCGCCATCGCCGCGCGCGCCGCCTCCGCCGACCAGACCGCCCCGCGCAGCGCCGCCTCCGCCGCGGCGGCGCGCTTCGGCGTGCCCGCCATGCCGCCGTAGGCGATGCGGATGTCGGCGACCCGGTCGCCTGCGCGGACCATCCTGAACGCCGCGCAGACGGCGGTGATGTCCTCGTCGAGCCGCTTGGTGATCTTGTAGGCGGCGAGCGCCGCATTTGGCGGCAGCGCGGGGACGAATACTTCCTCCACGAATTCCGTCGGCCCCCGGTCCTGCCGGCCGTAGGCGACGAAGAAATCCTCCAGCGCTAGTTCCCGCGCGCCGGCGGCGCTGCGCAGCCGCAGCCGCGCGCCGAGCGCGATCAGCGCGGGCGGCGTGTCGCCGATCGGCGAGCCGTTGGCGATGTTGCCCCCGATCGTCCCCATGTTGCGCACCTGCTCGCCGCCGATCCGGTCCCAAAGCTCGGTGACCTGCGGGTATCGCCGCGCAATGACCCCGTAGGCCGCGCTGTAGCTGACGCCGGCGCCGAGCGTCACGCCATCGGCGGCGTCCTCGATGCGGCGCAATTCGTCGAGATGGCCGACGAAGATCACCGGCCCGATAGGGCGCAAGAACTTCGTCACCCAAAGCCCCACGTCCGTCGCGCCCGCAACCAGCGTCGCGTCGGGATGCACGTCGCGCAACGCCACCAGATCCTCGACGTCCGCGGGAAGAATCAGCATGTCGGCGCCGTCGCCGAGCCTGACGCGCGCCCCGTCGCGCATCGCCGCGAGCGCCGCGGCGACGCGGGCGCGCTCGGCGACCAGCACGTCGCCCGATGGGTCGGCGCCGGCGATGGCCTGGGCCGCCCGGACGATCGGCGCGTAGCCGGTGCAGCGGCACAGATTGCCCTGCAGCGCCTTCTCGATCTGGGCCACGTTCGCAGCGGGCTTTCGCATCCACAGCGCGTAGAGCGACATCACGAAGCCCGGCGTGCAGAAGCCGCATTGCGAGCCGTGGTGCTCGACCAGCGCCGCCTGCACCGGGTGCAACGCGCCGTCTCGCGCCAGCGCCTCGACGGTCACGACATGACAGCCGTCGAGCGACCCGACGAAGCGGATGCAGGCGTTGACGCTCTCGTAGATCAGGCCGGTCTCGGCCAGCCGGCCCACCAGCACCGTGCAGGCCCCGCAATCGCCCTCGGCGCAGCCCTCCTTGGTCCCGGTCAGCCGCCGCTGGAGGCGAAGGAAATCGAGCAACGTCAGCGTCGGCGCGCATTCGGTCAGCGAAACAGGCCCGTCGTTCAGCAGGAAACGCAGAACTTGGCGTTCAGCGACCATGGCCGGCGCCTCCGGCGAAGCGCGTCGGGAGCGAATTTCGAACGGCGCCCTGCGTCATGATCGTATCCTCGCTTGTCTTTTGTTCGCGCGATCTTGCAGCATAACACGCGTCTCCGGAAGCATCCCGCACCGGAAACATCTTCAACGTAAATCGGGGTAATCTGCGGCTCGCGCGCGGCGCAATGGCCGGAGCGCCCCAATGCGGTCCGGGCCGGGTCGAACCGCCGGGATTGCCGATTGTTGGGGCAGATCCTGCCCGATTGACTAACCTTGCGTCACTCGATGGCTCGACCGGCGGCGCCGCCTGGATGTTCACCGGTCGCCCCCCCCGACGAACCGAAATCGGAGACGCGGTAGCTCCCGAATGCGACCGAGCGATCCCTTGCGCCCGAAGCGCAGGCTTGACAGGCCAGCGCGCCTCCCCTATCGCATCAAATCATGATTTGGAACGTTACAAATAGGTTGAAACGATGCGCGGGAGACTGATCGGCGCGCGCGCTGTCGCCTCGGACCACAAAACCGCCACCGCCCCGACGCAGACGCGGCGCGGCGGACCCGCCGAGGCTTGAGATGGCCACGAAGATTGTCCGCGCCGAGGAGGCCGCCGCCAGAATCCGGGACGCCGCCGTCGTCTCGGTCTCCTCCTCCTCAGGGCTCGGCTGCCCGGACATGACGCTCGCGGCCATCGGCGCGCGCTTTCGCGCCACCGGCCACCCGCGAAACCTGACGATGCTCCACCCCATCGCCGCCGGCGACATGTACGGGATCAAGGGGATCGAGCACCTCGCCGAGGACGGCTTGATCGCGGTCGTCATCGCCGGCTCCTACCCCAGCGGACCGTCGTCGCTGCCGATGCCCGAGATCTGGCGCATGATCGTCGAGAACCGCGTCGCCGCGTACAACGTGCCGTCCGGCATCCTTTTCGATATGCACCGCGACGCGGCGGCGCGGCGGCCCGGCGTGCTGACCAGGGTCGGTCTTGACACCTTCGTCGATCCGGTCCGCGAGGGCTGCGCGATGAACGCCGCCGCCGCCGCCCGCCCCATCGTCCACCGGGTCGAATTCGGCAGCGAGACCTGGCTGCATTTCCCCAATATCGCGCCCGACGTCACCATCCTGCGCGCAACCACGGCCGACGAACGCGGCAACCTCACCTACGAGCACGAGGGCGCGTATCTCGGCGGCCTCGAACAGGCGATCGCCGCGCGCGGCAACGGCGGTCTCGTCGTGGCGCAGGTCAAGCGCGTGACGGCCGCGGGCTCGCTGCGCCCGCACGACGTCCGCGTGCCCGGCCATCTCGTCGATCTCGTCGTGATCGACCCCGACCAGATGCAGACCACCGAGACGCGATACGACCCGGCCATCTCCGGCGAGATCATGCGTCCGTGGGACAGCTTCACGCCCGCCGCGCACGGCGTCGAGAAGATCGTCGCGCGCCGCGCCGCGATGGAGCTGCGCGCCGGCGACACCGCCAATCTCGGCTTCGGGATCTGCTCGATGGTGCCGCGCATCCTGCTGGAGGCGGGAGCGGCGCAGGCGGTGACCTGGGCCATCGAACAAGGCGCCGTCGGCGGCATGCCGCTGACCGGCTTCGCGTTCGGCTGCGCGTCGAACGCCGACGCGTTCATGCCCTCGCCGTCGCAGTTCACCTATTTTCAGGGCGGCGGCTTCGACATGGCCTTTCTCTCGTTCCTCGAGATCGACGTCGAAGGCAACGTCAATGTCTCCAAACTCGGCAAGAAGCCCTACCTGACCGCCGGTTGCGGCGGCTTCGTCGACATCACCGCCCACGCGAAGAAAATCGTCTTCGCCGGCCTGTTCGAGGCCGGCGCCGAGATCGACTTGACCGAGGACGCGCTGCGGATCACGAACCCCGGTCGCTTCCCCAAGCTGGTCGAGGCCGTCGAACACGTCACCTTCTCGGGTCGCCGCGCCCGCGAGACCGGGCAGGACGTGCTCTACGTCACCGAGCGCTGCGTGATCCGCCTCGGCGCGGACGGGCTCGTCGCCACCGAGATCATGCCGGGGATCGACCCCGCGCGCGACATCCTCGACGCCTCGCAGGGCCGGGTGCGGATCGCGCCGGACGCCGCGATCATGCCGCGCGCGCTGCTTTCGACCGCCGCGATGGACCTCGCGCTGTGACCCCCGACGCCCCCCCCGCGGCCGGCGCCGATGCACCTCGCGCCGTGGGCGCCATCCATCTGCTCCGGAACGGCGCATTGGCCGAGCTGCGCCTCGACAATCCGGCGCGGCTGAACGCGCTGACCGTGCCGATGCTCGACGCGCTGGAGGCCCATTGCGCGGCGCTCGAGCGCGACCCGGACCTGCGCGCGGTGCTGGTGACCGCCGAGGGAACCCGCGCCTTTTGCGCCGGCGCCGACATCGCCGCCTGGTCCGGGCTGTCGCCGGCGGAGTTCGCGCGGCGCTGGGTGCGCGACGGCCACCGGGTGTTCGACCGCCTCGCGCGGCTGTCGCTGCCCACCATCGCCGTTATCGCCGGACCGGCGTTCGGCGGCGGTCTCGAACTCGCGGCCGCCTGCGACATCCGCGTCATGGCGCCTGGCGCAACGCTCGGCCTGCCGGAAACGTCGATCGGGATCGCGCCCGGATGGTCGGGAACCCAGCGGCTCGCGCGGCTGCTGCCCGAGGGCGTGCTGAAGGAGATGGCTCTGTTCGGGCGGCGGCTGACGGCGGACCGGGCGCTGGCCCTCGGGCTCGTGGCGGAGGTGGCGGACGATCCGCGGACGGCGGCCGTCGCCATTGCCGGGCGGATCGCCACGACTTCGCCGCGCGCGACCGAGGTGGCGAAATACATGATCCACGCAGCGGTGGACGAGGACCGCGCCGCATTGACGGAGGCGCTCGGCGGCGGGATGATAGCGGCCAGCGCGGACAAGGCCGAAGGCGTCGCCGCTTTTCGCGCCAAACGCCCGCCGGAGTTTACCGGCCTGTGACCCACGCCCACGCCGCGCGACCGTTAACCGACAATGCCGCTTGCAAAACCCGCCCGCAGTGGTCTTTGCTCGACGGCAGGTTTCCCGACGCGTCTGAACCGCGCGCCGGCGCCACTGGGGAACGCTGGTCCGGCCTCGCCGGACCCACGAGCTCGACCGGGCCGAAACGCCAAGACGCGGGATCAACCGCGCGACATCCCGGACCACAGGCCGCCAACCGGATGGCGGCCTGCGACCGATTGCGCAACCATGGGAGGTTTACATGCGTAAATTCAACACGACGTTCGCCGCGGCGATCGCGCTCGCGACATCGGCCACGTGCCTGCAGGCCGCCGATGTCGAGGTGCTGCACTGGTGGACGTCCGGCGGCGAGGCTTCGGCGCTCAACGTCCTCAAGAGCGATCTCGAAACGCAAGGGATCGGCTGGCAGGACATGCCGGTCGCCGGCGGCGGCGGCACCCAGGCGATGACCGTGCTGCGCGCCCGCGTCACCTCCGGAAACGCGCCCACGGCCGTGCAGATGCTCGGGTTCGACATCACCGACTGGGCCAAGGAGGGCGCGCTCGCCAACCTCAACGACATCGCCGCGGCCGAGGGCTGGGACGACGTGGTGCCCGAGGCGCTGCAGAAGTTCTCGAAATTCGACGACACCTGGGTCGCGGCGCCGGTCAACGTCCATTCGACCAACTGGGTCTGGGCCAACAAGGCGATGCTTGACGAACTCGGCATCGCCCAGCCCACAACCTGGGACGAACTCGTCGCGGCGTTGGAGGCGGTCAAGGCCTCGGGCAAGACCGCCGTCGCCCATGGCGGCCAGCCCTGGCAGGACGCGACGATCTTCGACGCCGTTCTGATGTCCACCGGTGGCCCGGAATTCTACCAGAAGACGATGATCGACCTCGACCCCGAGGCGCTGGGCTCGGACACGATGAAGCAGGTCTTCGACCGGATGACCGTGATCCGCGGTTACGTCGATGACAACTTCTCGGGTCGCGACTGGAACCTTGCCTCCGCGATGGTCATAAACGACGAGGCGGCCTTCCAGTTCATGGGCGACTGGGCCAAGGGCGAGTTCCTCAACGCCGGCAAGGTTCCGGGTGAGGACTTCCTCTGCTTCCGCTTCCCCGGCACCGCCGAGCAGGTCACGTTCAACGCCGACCAGTTCGCGATGTTCAAGCAGGGCGATGCGGTCAGCCCCGAGCAGGCGGCGCTCGCGACCGCGATCCTGTCGCCGTCGTTCCAGTCGGCCTTCAACGTCGTCAAGGGCTCGGCGCCGGCGCGCACCGACGTCTCGAACGAGGCCTTCGACGCCTGCGGCAAGCAGGCCATGGCGGACCTCGCCACCGCATCCGAGAGCGGCAACCTGCTCGGCTCGATGGCGCATGGGCACGCCAACCCGGCGTCGGTCAAGAACGCCATGTACGACGTGATCACCGCGCATTTCAACGGCGAGTTCGACAGCGAGACGGCGACGCAGGAACTGGTCTCGGCGGTCCAGATCGCGATGTGATCCTCTGATCCCGGCGGCGGGCCGCAACGGCCCGCCCCCCTTCCGCGCGGAGAAAACCGTCATGTCCCAGCCTGCGCCCGCGAGCCGCTCCGGTTCCGATCGGCTGCGCGACGCGCTTCCGAAACTTGTGCTCGCCCCCAGCCTCGCACTGGTGCTGGTGTTCGTCTACGGCTTCATCGCGTTCACCGGCTGGCTGTCGTTCACCGACAGTCGGATCCTGCCCTCTTTCGGCTGGGTCGGCTGGCAGAACTACGAACGACTGTTCAGCTTGCGACACTGGAACATCGCGGTCTGGAACCTCGCGATCTTCGGCTCGCTCTACATCGTCATCTGCTGCGTGCTCGGGCTCGCGCTCGCGATCTTCCTCGACCAGAAGATCCGCGCCGAGGGCTTCATCCGCACGATCTATCTCTATCCAATGGCGCTCAGCTTCATCGTCACCGGCACCGCCTGGAAATGGTTCCTCGATCCGGGCATCGGTCTGCAGGCGGTGGTGCGCTCGTGGGGCTGGGAGACCTTCACGTTCGACTGGATCAAGGACAGCGACATGGCGATCTACACGATCGTCATCGCCGCGGTGTGGCAGACCTCGGGCTTCGTCATGGCGATGTTTCTCGCCGGCCTGCGCGGCATCGACACCGAAATGCTGAAGGCCGCCCAGATCGACGGCGCCTCGAACTGGGCGCTCTACCGGCGCATCGTCATCCCGCAACTGCGCCCCGCCTTCATGTCGGCCTTCGTCGTGCTCGCGCACATGGCGATCAAGTCCTACGACCTCGTCGTGGCGCTGACGGGGGGCGGGCCGGGCACCGCCACCGAACTGCCCGCGACGTTCATGTACTCCTACACCTTCACCCGCAACCAGATGGGCATCGGCGCCGCGTCGGCCGTCATCATGATGATGATGATCGGCGCCATCATCGTGCCCTACCTGTGGTCCGAACTGCGGGAGAAGACCTGATGGCGACCTCCCCCGACGCCGAAGCCGCCCTCGCCACGATCAAGCCGGTCCGCGGCTCCGCCGGCTCGGCGCAAGTCATCCGGACCGGCCGCGGCGCACGGTTCCTGATCTACTGCGTCCTCGCGATCTTCTGCTTTTACTACCTGCTTCCGCTCTACGTGATGGTGGTGAATTCGCTGAAGCCGCTCGCCGAGATCCAGGCCGGCGGCATGATGAACCTGCCTCGCGACTGGACGCTCGCGCCGTGGGCCTCCGCGTGGTCCACCGCCCAGATCGGCGTCGCGGCCACCGGCTTGCGCCCGTATTTTCTCAACTCGCTGCTGATGGTCGTCCCAGCCGTCGTGATATCGACCGTTCTCGGCGCGCTGAACGGCTACGTGCTGACGAAATGGCGCTTTCGCGGTGACACGCTGATCTTCGGACTGATGCTCTTCGGCTGTTTCATCCCGTTCCAGATGGTGTTGATCCCGATGGCCCGGATGCTGGGCCTGATGGGCCTCGCGGGCTCGGTGCCCGGCCTGATCTTCGTCCACCTCGTCTACGGCATCGGCTTCTCGACGCTCTATTTCCGCAACTACTACGCCCAGTTCCCGACCGAGCTGGTGCGCGCGGCGATGATCGACGGCGCGGGCTTCTTCACGATCTTCCGCCGCATCATGTTGCCGTCCTCCGGCCCGATCGCAGTCGTCTGCGTCATCTGGCAGTTCACCAACATCTGGAACGATTTCCTGTTCGGCGCCTCGTTCTCGGACTTCGACAGCCAACCTATGACCGTCGCGCTCAACAACCTCGTCCAGTCCTCGACCGGCGTGAAGGAATACAACGTCCATTTCGCCGGCGCGATCATGGCGGCGCTCCCCACGCTGCTCGTCTACATCGTCGCGGGGCGGTACTTCGTGCGGGGCCTGATGGCCGGCAGCGTCAAGGGATAAGCGATGGGATTTCTCGACATCAAGGCGGCGACCAAGTCCTACGGCTCCGTCAAGGTGCTGCACACGACCGACATCTCCATCGAGGAGGGCGAATTCCTCGTCCTCGTCGGCCCGTCGGGCTGCGGCAAGTCCACGCTCCTGAACATGATCGCGGGACTGGAGGAGATCACCTCGGGCGACATCATGATCAAGGGCCGGTCGATGAACGGGGTCCGCCCCGCCGAGCGCAACATCGCCATGGTCTTCCAGTCCTACGCGCTCTACCCCAACATGAACGTCGCGCAGAACATGGCCTTCGGGCTCGAGATGCACGGCGTCCCGAAACCCGAGCGCGACAAGGCCGTCGGCGCCGTCGCCGAGCTTCTGCAGATCACGCAACTCCTCGACCGCAAGCCCGGCCAGCTCTCCGGCGGCCAGCGCCAGCGCGTCGCGATGGGCCGCGCCCTGGTGCGCAACCCCGACGTGTTTCTGTTCGACGAGCCGCTGTCGAACCTCGACGCCAAGCTCCGCGTCGACATGCGCACCGAAATCAAGAAGCTCCACCACAAGCTCAAGACCACGATCGTCTACGTCACCCACGACCAGATCGAGGCGCTCACCCTGTCGACCCGGATCGCGGTGATGTTCGGCGGCTTCGTCCAGCAGCTCGGCACGCCGAAGGAGATCTACGACAACCCCGCCAACATGTTCGTCGCCTCGTTCATGGGCTCGCCTTCGATGAACCTGTTTTCAGCGCGCATCGCCGTCGAAAACGGCCAGCCCGTGGCCAGGGCGCGCCTCGCCGACGGCGCCGAGGTCAGCCTGCCCTTCGCACCGGGCCGCGGTTTCGAGCGCCACGCCGGGCGCGAGATCGTGCTCGGCATCCGCCCCGAAGCCATCACCGACCGCGACGGCGCCGACCGAAACAGCCACGCCATCCATATCGTCGAGGCGCCGGTCGAGGTCACCGAACCCGCCGGCTCGGACACCTTCGTCGTCAGCCACATCGGCGGCAAGGACGTGACGGGGCGCTTCCGCGCCGACGTGGCGGTCAAGCCGGGCGACCGCTTCCCCTTCGCCTTCAACATGGAAAAGGCCGTCGCCTTCGATCCCGGGACCGAGCTGCGGCTCGCCTGATCCATGCCTTCGCCCGACATCGTCATCGTCGGCTCGGGAATGGGCGGCGCCTCGCTCGCGGCCGGCCTCGCCCCGAGCGGCGCGCGCATCGTCATTATCGAACGCGGCCGCCCGATCCCCAACGACGCCCCCGCGCGCGACCCCAACCGGATCTTCCGCAACTCCGCGTTCCGCTCCGACGAGACCTGGCTCGACGCGGCCGGCCGACGCTTCGCTCCGGGCAACTACTATCATGTGGGGGGCAACTCGAAACTCTACGGCGCCGTCCTCATCCGCTACCGCGCCGAGGACTTCGCCGACATGGCGCACGAAGGCGGCGTCTCGCCCGCCTGGCCCTTCCCCTACGCCACGCTCGCGCCCTATTACGACGCGGCCGAGCGCCTCTACGCCGTGCGCGGCGACGGAACCGACGACCCGACCGAGCCGCCGCGCGCAGCGCCTTATCCCCACCCACCCGTTCCCGACGAGCCGGCGATCGCCGCCGTCCGCGACCGGCTGAAACGCGTCGGCGTCCATCCGTTCTCGCTACCGCTCGGCGTGGACATCGACCGCTGGCTCGCCGGCGGCCGCACCACCTGGGACGGCTATCCCGACACCCGCTGCGGCAAGATGGACGCCGAGACCTGCGGCCTCGCCGCAGCGCTCGCCCACCCCAACGTCACATTGCTGACCGGCGCGCGCGTAACCGGCCTGACGGCGGGCCAGCGCGGGCAGATCGTCGAAGTCGCCTACCGGCAGGACGGAACCGACGTCCGCGTCAGCCCCGGCGTCGTCGCCCTGTGCGCGGGCGCGGTCCGGTCGGCGGCGCTGCTGCTCGCCAGCGGCCTCGCCAATCGCTCGGATCAGGTCGGCCGCTGCTTCATGAACCACAACGCCACGGGCTTTCTCGCCATCGACCCGCGGTTTCACAACACCGCCATCTACCAGAAGACCTTCGGCCTCAACGACTGGTACCTGTCCGACGGCGCCGGCGGGCCGCCGCTCGGCAACATGCAACTGCTCGGCCGCGTCGTCCCCGACATCCTGCAAGCACAGGTCCCGCGCATGCCGATGCCGCTCGCCCGCTGGATTTCGCGCCACGCGATCGACCTCTACGCGATCTCCGAAGACCTGCCCGACCCCGAAAGCCGGGTCGTCCTGCGCGGCGCCGACATCCAGCTTGTCTGGCGCCGCTCGAACATGACCGCCCACCACCGCCTCGTCGCCCAGATCAAGCGAACCTTCCGCGCCGCCGGCTTCCCCGTCGTGCTGTCGCGGCTCTTCGACGGCCGCGTGCCGTCGCATCAGTGCGGCACCGTGCGCATCGGCGCCGATCCCGCCGCCAGTCCCATCGACCCCGACTGCCGCGCCTGGGACCACCCGAACCTGTTCGTGACCGACGCCGCCTGCCTGCCCACGTCGGCCGCCGTCAACCCCGCGCTGACCGTCGCCGCGATGGCGCTGCGCGCGGCCGACACGATCCGACGCGATCTCGCCGCATGACCATCCTCGTCACCGGCGGCCAGCAGGGCATCGGACTCGGGATCACCCGCGCGCTGACCGACGCGGGATACGAGGTCGTCGTCGCCGCCGAAGCGCCGCACGACGCCGTCGCCCCACTGCCGCAGGGTGCGCGCTACCTCCGCCACGACCTCGCGGACCTCGACGCCATACCCGCGCTCCTCGACGCCGCAGGCCCGCTGACGGCGCTCGTCGCCAACGCTGGCGTCCCCGCCCGCATCCGCGGCGACATGCTCGACCTCACGCCCGCGAACTTCGACCATGTAATGGGCGTCAACCTTCGTGGCGGCTTCTTTCTCGCCCGAGCCGTCGCCCGCCGGATGCTCGCCGCACCCGCGCCAGACTACCGCAGCCTGATCTTCGTCACCTCCGTCAGCGCCGCGCTGGCGTCGATCGAGCGCGCCGAATACTGCCTGTCCAAAGCCGCCGCCGCGATGATGGCGCAACTGTTTGCGCTCCGCCTCGCCCCCCACGGCATCGGCGTCTTCGACATCCGCCCCGGCGTCATCGACACCCCGATGACCGCCGGCGTGCGCGAAACGTACGACGCCCGCATCAAGGCCGGCCTCGTCCCCGCCGCCCGCTGGGGCCAGCCCGCCGACATCGCCGCCGTCGTGCTGCCGCTCGTGCGCGGCGACTTCGCCTTCGCCACCGGCGCGGTCGTGCCCGTCGACGGCGGCCTGTCGATCCCGAGGCTCTGAGCATGACCGAGCGCTACGATTTCATCATCATCGGCGGCGGCCCGGCCGGCTGCGTGCTCGCCCGGCGGCTGATCGATACCGGCGCCGTCACCGTCCTGCTGCTCGAAGCGGGGCCGCCCGACCGCAACCCGCTGATCCATATCCCCGCCGGCTTCACGAAGCTGACGGGCACGTCCCACACCTGGGGCTATGAAACGGTCCCGCAGAAGGGCCTGAACGGCAAACGCGTCTGGTATCCGCAAGGCCGCGTCCTCGGCGGCGGCTCCTCGATCAACGCCCAGCTCTACACCCGCGGCAACGCGTGGGACTACGACAACTGGGCCGCCCACGGCTGCGCTGGCTGGAGCTACGCCGACGTCCTGCCGTACTTCGTCAGGGCCGAGGACAATTCCCGCTACGCGAACGAATTCCACGGCCAGGGCGGGCCGCTTCGCGTCTCCGACGTCATCCCCCACACGCTCACCAACGCCTTCGTCCGCGCCGCCCAGCAGGCGGGCATTCCCTTCAACCCCGACTTCAACGGCGCCGAGCAGGCGGGCCTGGGATACTACCAGGTAACCAACCGCGACGGCCGGCGCAGCTCCGCCGCCGTCTGCTACCTCCGCCCGATCGCGAAACACCCCAACCTTACGCTGCGCACCGACGCCCATGTCGAGCGCATCGAGATCAAGGGCGACCGCGCCGTCGCCGTCCACGTCGGCGGTCGGCGCATCGAGGCGTCCCGCGAGATCCTGCTCACCGCCGGCGCCATCGGCAGCCCGCGCGTGCTCTTGCACTCGGGGATCGGCCCCGCCGACCACCTCGCATCCGTCGGCGTAAAACCCGTCATCGACGCGCCGTGCGTCGGCGAAAACCTCCACGACCACATGGACGTGTTCGTCGTCACCGAATGCTCGGGCCCCTATTCGTTCGACCGCTACAAGCCGTGGCATATGTCCGCCGTCGCCGGCGCCCAGTTCCTCGCGTTCGGGACCGGCATCCTTGCCTCGAACATCTGCGACGGCGGCGGTTTCTGGTACGCCGACGCGGACGCCCCGGCGCCCGACATCCAGTTCCACTTCCTGCCCGGCTCGGGCCTCGAACACGGGCTCAGCCCGATCGGCAACGGCGTCACGCTCAACTCCGCCTTCCTGCGCCCCCGTTCGCGCGGCACGGTCCGCCTGCGCTCGTCCGACCCCGGGGACAAACCGCTGATCGACCCGAACTACTGGGCCGACCCCTACGACGTAAAAATGTCGATCGAAGGCTTTCGGATCGCCCGCCGGATCATGGCCCAGCCCGCCCTCCGCGAATTCATGAAAGCCGAGGCCCACCCCGGCGCGCAGGCGCAGACCGACGACGACATCCGCGACTACGCGTTTCGCCACGCCAAGACCGACTACCATCCGGTCGGCACCTGCAAGATGGGCGCCGAGGACGACCCGAGCGCCGTGGTCACGCCGCAACTCCGCTTCAAGGGCGTCAACGCGTTGCGCGTCTGCGACAGCTCGATCATGCCGTTCGTCAACTCCTCGAACACCAACGCGCCGACGATGATGATCGCGGAAAAAGCCGCCGACATGATCCGCGCCGACCACGGGCTGTGAGCCGCCGCCCCACCATCGTCGACGTTGCCCACCACGCCGGCGTGTCGAAATCGACGGTGTCGCTCGTCCTCCAGAACAGCCCGCTGGTCAGGCCCTCGACCCGCGCCGGCGTCGAGGCGTCGATCGCGGCGCTCGCCTATGTCTACAACCGCGCGGCGGCGAACCTGCGCAGCGCCCACGGCGATCTCGTCGGTCTGGTCATCAACGACCTGCGCAACCCGTTCTTCACCGAATTCGCCACCAGCGCCCAGATGACCTTCGCCGCCCGCGGCTACGCCACCGTCATCGCCAACACCGACGAGGACGCCGGCATCCAGGACCGCGTCATCGCCACGATGATCGAGCACGGCGTCTCGGCCTTCGTCATCTCCCCCGCATACGGCGACACCGCGAGCACGTTCGACCGCCTCGCCCGCGCCGGAACCCCGACCATGCAGGTCCTGCGCCGCGTCGATCCGCGCACGCCGCTGTTCCCGTTCTCCGCCCCCGACTACGTGACCGGCGGGGCGCTGGCCACGCGCCACCTGATCGATCTCGGCGCCCGGCGCATCGCCTTCGTCGGCGGCCTCCCCGACCGCCCGGTGACGCACGAGCGCATGGAGGGCCACCTTGCGGCGCTCGCCGCCGCCGGCCTCGCGCCGATCGCCTATCCGGGACGCCCGTCCCGCGCGTTCGGCCGCGACATGGCCCGCGGCCTCGCCGACGCCCGGCCCCGCATCGACGCGGCGCTCTGCTTCAGCGACCTCGTGGCCCTCGGCATGCTGTCCGGCCTGCACGCGCGCGGCGTCCGCATCGGCCGCGAATTCCGCCTCGCTGGCTTTGACGACATCGAGGAAGCGGCACTCGCGCACCCGCAACTCACCTCCGTCAACTGCGGCATCGCCGAGTTCGGCCGCTCCGCCGCCGCCACCATGCTCGATTGGCTCGAAACCGGCGCGCCGCCTGTCGCGGACCACCGCGCCCCGGTCCGGCTCGCGGCCCGCGCCTCCACGTTGGGCTGACGGGACTTGCGCCGGCGCCGCCCATGCGCGACACAACGCCGAACTCCTCGCCATCTGGACCCCCGATGATCCGATCCGACGTCCACGACCACCCCACCGACAACGGCGCCCCGCTCGGCGTCAACGCCACCGCGACCGAACCGATCGCGCAAGGCGGCGCCCCCGACCTCGGTCGCCGGTACACCGTGCCGGCCCGACAGGGGCGCGCCGTCCGCCTCGCGCGGGGCCAGACCCTCACCGTCATCAACCCCCACGGCACGCAGGTCTGCGACCTCTGGGCGTTCAACGGCGCGAACCTTGCCGAATTCCTGTCCTGGGAACACGCGCGCGGCGCCCTCGACCGGATCACGCCGATGACCGGCGACGCGCTCTTCACCAACCGCCGCCGCCCGATCCTGACGTTGATCGAAGACACGTCCCCCGGCGTCCACGACACGCTGATCGCCGCCTGCGATCTCTTTCGCTACCTCAACCTCGGCGTCACGTCCTACCACGACAACTGCGCGGACAATCTGCGGATGGCGCTCGCCGCCATCGGCCTGCACACCGCCGAAGTGCCGCAGCCGTTCAACGTCTGGATGAACATCCCGGTCCGCCCCGACGGCGCCATCGCCTGGCTGGCGCCGGTCGCAATGCCCGGCGATCGCGTCGGCCTTCGCGCCGAGATGGACTGCATCGTCGTCCTCTCGGCCTGCCCGCAGGACCTCGTGCCGATCAATGGCGCCGACATGAAACCGGTGGAGATCGAGTTCGAGGTGCGTGCGTGACCGCCGCCGACCCGCTCGCCGAGGCCAGGGCCGTCGTCGAGCGCTTTCTCGAGCTGTCGATGATCCCCGATCCCGTCGCCGCCTCCGCGTTTGTCGCCCCGGATTACGAACTCGTCTTCACCGGAGGGCGGCGCTTTTCCGGCCCGGCCGACAGCGCCGCCTTCAACGCCCGACGCTACGCCTGGGTGAAGAAACGCTTCCTGCGCACCGATGCTGCGCTCGATCCCGCAACCGGCTGCGTCCACGTCTACAACACCGGCTACCTCTACGGCGCATGGCCCGACGGCACGCCGTTCGAGACCAACCGCTATCTCGACCTGTTCGTGCTGCGCGACGGCGTGATCCTGCGCTCGGAAGTGTGGAACGACAGCGCCGAGATCCTGCTCGACCGGGCGGGACTAGCCGAGGCGCCGCTCTAGACGCACGACATTCTCGCTGTGGGGGGAGTTAGGGGAGTTTAGTGCAGGCTTCTGTTGCCAGGTGCCTGCGAACCCCGCCTTAACCTGCTAGGGCCAAGGGCTTAAGTAGTCGATCTTTCGGACTGCTTACGCAGCCAGAGCGATCGGAGCACGGTTGTCGTTGGCAACTATGTGCTTCGAGCCGATAACGGTGGCATCCCGCCGAATGAAAGCATAACGCCTTTACACGTCCGTCGATCCTGTTTCGACCCCGCTCGCCCCCAACGAGGGATTTGGTGGAGTCGCCGGGTACCGCCCCCGGGTCCGAACCGCTTATTCCGCGCGCGTTTATCATCATAGTCCGGTCGCCCGGACACATCGTATATAGGCCCATGCGTGTCCGATTGAAAGAGGCCTGTTTATGCCCGCCCATATCCATGCCGTCGTCCGGGAAGGCCACGGCGAAGCCGCCCCCGCAGCGTCCGATCGTCTGGTGTCGGGCTCGCCGGTCTCGACCGTCTGGAACTCCTTTTCCGACGCCGCAGGGAAATTCCATGTCGGCCACTGGAGTTCCGAGCCGGGCGTGCGGGCTGTCCACTACGACGAGACCGAGCTTTGTCTGATCCTCACCGGCCGCGTCCGGCTCGCAGGCGCGGACGGGGCCGCGGAATTCGGTCCCGGCGACGCCTTCGTCATCGAGGGCGGCTTCGAAGGGACCTGGGAATCCATCGGCCCGGTGACCAAGCTCTACGCGATCCTCGAGCCCTAGGGCGCCGCATCGGGGGGCGCGTCGTCCCGCGGCTGGCGGGCGCTGGTCCGGATCTGCCAAACAGCGCCGAGCGTCGGCACCACGGACGCGGCGTAGAGCGCGACGAAGACCCGCGGGCCGATCGCCGCATCGTCAGGCAATCGTTCCGTCAACGCCGCGGTCCGGGCGATCATCCCGAGGTTGACCGCCAGCAACGCGTCCGGCGCGAGGATCACCGCCCAAAGCGCCAGCCGTCCGCCGAGCGGCGAGCGCGGATCGAGCCACAGGGGCGCTATCGCCGCGAGGTGCTGCGCGTCGATCACCTCTCCGCGCGCATCGCGCTTGCGGCACAGTCGCACGAACACCCGCTGGACGGC
>Ga0105046_10004722_pt1 | contig 21652 bp, 19 predicted proteins | sample MAT03_FD_78385 | JGI IMG/M metagenome (GOLD analysis project Ga0105046, IMG submission 78385) | Freshwater microbial communities from Lake Fryxell liftoff mats and glacier meltwater in Antarctica - MAT-03 (megahit assembly) | ecosystem: Environmental > Aquatic > Freshwater > Ice > Liftoff...
AAGTCCGTTGACGCCGATCGGTTCCGGCTCGAACAGCCCGAGCCATTCCAGCTTCGTCATCACCTCACCGCGCGGGTCCAAACCCAGGTAGGTCGCCATGCGGGTACGGATGTCATGCTGGTCACCGGGAAGGAACGCGTTGAGGTAGTCGATCCATGTCGCGCTGGCGTCGAGTTCCATCGCGAAGCTGTCGTCAGTACAACCCAGTTGAACGAAGGCGTCCCATGCAGCGCAGTATCCGGCTTTGCGCAGTGTGCCACGTAGCAGTGTGGGAATGCCTTCCATCCCATAGGCCGTGCGGTACTTGATCGAATCGCGGTTCGCGTAGCCATCGAACGCGCCCAAGTCGGGCACTTCGATGCGCACCGTTTGTTGGAAGAGCTTGTGGTAGGGGATGTACTTCGTGATGCCGTCGCGGATGTACTTCGCCGATCCACCCTGTCCGGCCAGCACTACGTTGCGCGGGTTCCAGCTGAACTTGTAGCCCCAGGGATTATCGTCGCTCTCCGGCGCGACGAGCCCACCGCAGTAGCTCTCGAACCCCTCCATGCGGCCTCCTTCGCCACGGATGCGATCCAGGATGCGCATCGCGCTCATGTGATCGATGCCGGGATCGAGGCCCATCTCGTTGAGCACGATCAGTCCGGCGCTCTTGAACTCGGCGTCCATGGGCCACAATGCATCGGGCACATAGCTCGGCGTGATCACATGCTTCTTCAAGCGAAGACAATCCCGCAGCACATCCATGTGCATGAACGCCGGGAGCATGCTGATCACCAGGTCGTGCCGGGCGATCGCGTCCGCGCGGGCGCCGGAGTCGCTCGCGTCCAAGGCGGTGCCTTCGGCCACTTCGGGTCCTTCATGTACGAGCCGCTTCGCGTTCGCGCCGTCCTTGTCCGCCACCGTGATCCGCCACTCGTGCTGATCGGCGTGTGTGATCAGGTAATGGATGAGCGATGAAGCGCTGCGGCCTGCACCGAGGATGAGGATCTTGCGCATGTGTTCCTTCGGGGAGAGTCGAACAAGTGGAGCGCGAAGATGCGAAGTCCCGATGCGAACCCCGCTGTCAGGGCGGTCCTTCCTTTGGCATAGGGCTTGCCTGCCCGGGGGCAACTTCTAACTTCGCCAACCTCTAAACCACCGATCATGAACCACCTTTCCACCCTAGCTATCGCTGCGCTGTTCAGCGCGTTCACCGCACAGGCGCAGACCAGCGACCTGGTGTTCTTCACCGACGACGCGACCAAATTCACGCTCGTCATCGACGGTGATGTAAAGAACGCCGCACCGGCAACGCGCGTGGTGGCCACGGGCATCCGCACAGAGTCGCCCATGGTGATGGTCACTTTCGAGAATACCGCCATCCCGCAGTTGCGCAAGCCGGGTTACTTCCCCCTAGGTATGGAGTACACGGTTATGATCACCACGAACAAGAAGGGTGAACGCACCTTGCGCCCCACCGGCCAGGCCGCCCTGGGCACGGCTGCTGCGACGGAGCCGGCGAAACCGAAACCCGCGACCTTCCAGGAGGATCCCAACCCAACGAGCACCACCGGTGTCACACAGACCACCGGAGTGACCCAGACCACGAACGTGGGAGGCGTGGATCAAGTGACCACGACCACCGTTATTGAAGGAACGGAAGGCGGCACCGGGACAGGGGAGAATGTGAACTTCAACATGGATGTGAACGGCATGGGCATCAACATGAACATGGGTGTGACCGAGGGGACCACGGGGCCCACCGGCACCACCACCACGAGCCATACCACCACAACGACCACGACCACACATACCACCGGCACAATGACCACGGCGGTGCCTGTAACAGAACCCGAACCTGTGAAGCCGGTGAGTGAGCCGGAGGTTTACCACATGCCCGGTTACAGCGGCCCCATCGGTTGCGGCTGGCCCATGGGCGATAGCGAGTTCGCCGAGGCGAAGAGCAGCATCGAGAGCAAAGGCTTCGAGGAGACCAAGATGACACTGGCCAAGCAGATCGGCCGCGACCGTTGCTTCACCGTTGCTCAGGTGAAGGGCATCATGGGTGTGTTCGGTTTCGAGGACACCAAGTTGGAGTTCGCCAAGTACGCGTACGAGCGCACCTACGATATCGGCAACTACTACCGCGTGAACGATGTGTTCGGCTTCGAGAGTTCCGTGGAGGAGTTGAACACCTACATCCAGTCGCGCTGACCGGACGGCCCCATCACGGGCCGATCACCCACGCACCATGCGGAACCCGTTCTCCATATCCGTTACGGCCGTCCTGCTCCTGCTTCTCGCTGGGTGTACGGGCTCAAAGCCCTTGTCCAAGAAAGCTGCGAAGCTGGATGCCGCCGGTCTCTATGCGGAAGCCGCCGAGATGTACCTCCAATCCGCTGTGCGCAGCGGGAAGAACACCGACGCGAAGATCGGTTTGAAACGAACCGGGCAGTTGTTGCTCACCGATAAGCTGGGTGTATTCTTCAGAGCCATGGCCACGGGCTCGGGCAAGGGCGATGCGGTGATGGCGTACCTCGATGCCAAAGCTTATCAGGAGCGTGTTGAACGCGCCGGTGTTATACTGGAGATCCCCGATCACTACAAGGCCGACTTCGATAAGGTGAAGGGCGAGTACCTGGTGGAACTCTACACCGAGGGCCAGGCCTTGATGGAGAAGCAGGAGTACAAAGCGGCGGAGGCCGTCTTCGCGCGGATCGCCAAACTGGAACCGGATTACAAGGATGCGAACAGCCTTCAGGCCGTGGCCTACCTCGAGCCGCTCTATCGCGCCGGGAAGACCGATCTGGAGGCTGGCAACTACCGCAAAGCGCATGAGGCGCTCAGCAAGGTGGTGACAAAGGACAGCGGATATAAGGACGCGTCAGCCCTGCGCACGGAGTGCGTCACCAAGGGACAGTTCACTATCGCGGTGCTTCCATTCACAAGCGAGCAGAAGGGCAACGCGACGGCAGCGAAAGTGCAGGCTTACGCCATGACCGCACTAACGAGCACCGGTGATCCCTTCTTGAAAGTGGTGGACCGCGAGAACATCGATCGCATCCTGGAAGAGCAACGGCTGGGCTTGAGCGGTGTCGTTGATGAGCAGACCGCTGTGCGAGTCGGCAACCTGATCGGTGCACAGGCAGTGCTCATGGGCGTCCTCGTGGATTACCGCGAAGAACCCGGCACGGTCCGGCGCAGCACCAAGGACGGTTTCGAGTCCTATCGCGTGCAGGAGACCAACAAGGAGACCGGTGAGAAGTATTCTGTGACCAAGTACAAGCCCGTGCGATACAGCGAGTTTTTCCAGGAGAACAAGGTTTTCCTGACCTTCTCGTACCGGTTGGTCTCACTGGAGACAGGCGAAGTGCTGGTGAGCAGGATCGTGGAGAAGCAGAACGAGGACCATATGTACTACGCTGGATACGAAGGCAACCGCGACGCATTGTTCCCGAGGGCGAACGGTGTGGTGGACATCAGCGATCGGGCGCGCCGCGATCTGCGTGGGTTGCTCAACGCACCCCGCGAGGTGAAACCGATGACCACCCTGAGCAGCGAGATCCTGCGCACGGCTTGCTCGGACATGTCCGGCGCGATCCAACAGGATCTCAACGCCAAGCTCCCATGATCCTTCGTTCCGTGATCATCCTGGCCGTGGCTTTCCTGGCGTGCAAGGGGAAGCAGCCTGTGGTCACTCCGGTCGAGACGGAAGTGAACACCGAGGCCGTCCGGCCCGATTGGGTGCGCGCACGTCCGGCCAGCGGCATGTATTACATCGGCGTGGGCCTCGCCAGCAAGAGCCGCCCCGACCATCTGGAGACCGCGAAGAAGAACGCGCTCAACGACCTCGCCAGCGAGATCAGTGTCTCAGTGGAAGGCAACAGCCTGCTTTACACGCTCGATCAGCGTAGCCACTTCGACGAGTCCTTCACCGGTACGATCAAGACCAGTACCCAGGAGCAGATCGAAGGCTTCGAGATGGTCGATAGCTGGGAAAGCCCGACAGAGTATTGGACCTACTACCGCCTGTCCAAAGGAGAGCATGCACGGATAAAGGCGGAGAAGAAAGCGCAGGCCATCGGCACAGCTTTGGACCTTCATGCGCGGTCGCGCGCCAGCATTGGTTCCGGTGATCTGAAAAGCGCCTTCGACCAGGATCTGCGTGCGCTTCTCGCCATGAAGAACTACTGGGGAGAGAATGACGTCGTGGAGTTGGACGAGAAGCAGGTGCCCTTGGTGAACGAGTTGTACAACGACCTACAGAAGCTGACCAGTGGCGTGCGTTTCGCGATCCTTCCGGAGCGCTGTGAACTCTCCTACGCCAATGGCTTCAAGCGGGAACTGCTCATCTCCGCCACCTACAGCAATGGCACCGCTTCCCGTGATCTGGTACAGTTGCCGGTGGCCATCGAGTTCCCCGGTTTGTCCGGTAAGGTGATCGAACAGAAGAACACCGATCTCGAGGGCCATGTCCGCGCCAACGTCCAGGGTGTGGACCCGGAGGCCGCTGCGAAGGAGGTGGTCGTGCGGCTGGACCTGCGGGCTCTGGTGAGCAAGGAACTGGATCCGACGCTCGTGAAGGCCCTGATGAGCAGTCTCACGGTACCCGAGCAACGGGCGGCCATCGACCTGCGGATGCCAAAGGTGTTCATGCGTTCTGTCGAAACGAACCTCGGGGTTCCGGTTCGTGAGGCAGGCCTGTCGGTGGTCGTGCGCGAGGAACTGACCCGGAAGGGTTTCCGCTTCGTGGAACGCGAGGCAGACTCGGACATGGTGTTGCAATTGAACGCGAGCACGCGCCAGGGAGGCGAGGCCAGCGGCTTCTTCACCGCCTTCCTCGACGTGAGCTACAGCTTCCGCGACCGCCTTACGCAGGATGTGCTGCACGAAGGTGGCCGCCAGGGTGTGAAGGGTGTTCAGCTGAACTATGAGAAAGCCGGACTGGAGGCCTACAAGAAGGCGGTGCCGGACATCCGCAAGGACCTCGTGCCCGCCATGATGAGCGCCCTTCAATAGCCGACTATTGATGCCGCTGCTTAGTTTGGCACGCAATTGGAAAACACCGTATCCCAAACACACCATCAACGTCCACTAACCATGAGAACCTTGACCACCAACCGTACACTGACGGTCCTGATGACGGCGCTGATGCTGTCCGGCGCCATGACCGCATGCAAAAGCAAGAAGAAGACAGCGGAAGCCACACCACCTCCCAGTGGAGAGACCGAAGTGAAGGTCGAATGTTCAGGCCCGCAGTATTTCACCGACAACAAGGTGTTCCGTGCGAACGCCCTGGGTGAGAGCATGGACCAGGCCACCGCCAAGAAGAAGGCGATGAGCAACGCCCGTGCCGACCTGGCTTCCGCGATCAACACCAAGGTGAAGGCCGTCGTGGACAACTACGTGAACAGCCGCGAGATGCAGAACCGTGAAGAAGTGGGCGAGCGCTACGAGTCCCTGGCCCGCGAAGTGGTCGATCAGCAACTCACAGGCATCAAGACGATCTGCGAGAAGATGATGAAGGTGAACGCCACCGGTAACTACAAGTGCTATGTGGCCATCGAACTCAGCGCCCAGGAACTCCTGGCCGCGTACAACGAGCGGTTGAGCAGTGACGAGCGCCTCCGGATCGACTATGACTACGAGAAGTTCAAGGAGACCTTCGAGAAGGAAATGGAGAAGCTGGAGACCCGCTGATCCAACTGACCTGAACGCCAAAGCCCCCCCGACCTGTCGGAGGGGCTTTGGCATTCTAACACGATCTTCGCAGCATGGAAAGAAGGACATTGGCGTGTGCATCAGGTGCCCTGTTGGTGGCGGTCGCCTTCGGCGCGTTCGGTGCGCACGGATTGAAAGCGCGGGTGACGCCCGAAGCACTGGACCAGTGGAAGACCGGCGTGGAGTACCAGTTTTACCACGGTCTCGGCCTCCTGCTTCTCGCTGCGCTGGGTCACAGCGTTCCTGCCAACGCGATCCGTATGGTGCGCGGGCTCTTTCTCGGCGGCATCATCTGCTTTTGCGGTTCGCTCTACCTGCTCAGCACACGCGAAGTGCTGGGTACCATGGAGCTCACTCCCGTGCTCGGCCCGATCACCCCGTTGGGTGGGCTCCTGTTCATGGCCGGTTGGACGCTCCTGTTGATCAGGGCCTTACGGGGACCCGCCCAACGGTAGGAACAGAGTACTGGGATCAGGCTACTTTTGCGCTCCTATTCACAATTACCAGGAACATGAACGAGTTCGGTAATAAACCGAAGAACGCCGACCTCTCCAAGATCGGCCTGGGTCGCGTCAGCGATGCCTATTGGAACCTCGAACCCGCCGAACTGGTGGAACACGCGATCCTGAATGGACAGGGTGTTTTCGCCGGTAGCGGTGCGCTGGCCATCGACACGGGCGAGTTCACCGGCCGCAGCCCCAAGGACAAGTTCTGTGTAAAGGATGGGAAGACCGAAGACACCGTTTGGTGGGGCGATGTGAACTACCCGTTCGAACCGGCCCGCTTCGATGCGCTCTACGATAAGATGTGCGCCTACATGATGAACCGTGATGTGTACATCAAGGATGTCCATGCCTGCGCCGACCCGACATATCGCTTGAACGTGCGCGTGGTGGCCGAACAACCGGCCAGCGCCATGTTCGCGGGCAACATGTTCCTGCGTCCCACGCACTCTGAGTTGGAGAGCTTTTCACCGGACTGGCACGTCATCTGCGTACCGGAGTTCCATGCCGATCCGGCCAAGGATGGTACCCGCCAGCACAACTTCGCGGTGATCAATTTCACCCGGAAGATGATCATCATCGGTGGCACGGGCTATACCGGCGAGATCAAAAAGGGCATCTTCACCGTGCTCAACTACGTGCTCCCACAGGAGCGCAAGGTGTTGAGCATGCATTGCAGCGCCAACATCGGTTCAGCGGGCGACACCGCGGTCTTCTTCGGCCTGAGCGGCACGGGCAAGACCACACTCAGCGCGGACCCCGAACGTCGCCTGATCGGTGACGACGAGCACGGTTGGAGCGACAAGGGTGTCTTCAACTTCGAGGGCGGTTGCTATGCCAAGTGCATCGACCTGAGCGCGGAGAAGGAGCCGCAGATCTGGGATGCCATCAAGTTCGGAGCGATCCTGGAGAACATCGTGTTCGAGGAGGGCACCACCAAGGTGGATTTCGCCGATGGCTCCAAGACCGAGAACACGCGCGTCAGCTACCCGATCGACCACATCGACAACATCGCTGTTCCGAGCGTTGGTGGGCACCCGAAGAATATTTTCTTCCTCACCTGCGACGCTTACGGTGTGCTGCCCCCGATCAGCAGGTTGACACCGGGCCAGGCCATGTACTGGTTCATCAGTGGCTACACGGCAAAGGTCGCCGGCACCGAGGCTGGCGTCACCGAACCGCAATCAACGTTCTCCGCCTGCTTCGGCAAAGCGTTCCTGCCCCTTCATCCCACCAAGTACGCGGATATGCTCGGCGAGAAGATGAAACAACACGATGTGCGCATCTGGCTAGTCAACACCGGTTGGACCGGCGGTGCGTTCGGCACAGGCGAGCGCATGAAACTGAAGTTCACACGATCGATGATCTCCGCTGCCTTGAAGGGTGAACTGGATCAGGTGACCTACAATGAACACTCGGTATTCGGCGTGAGCTTCCCCACCACCTGCCCGAACGTGCCTGCGGAGATCCTTGATCCGCGCGGTGCATGGAAGGACAAGAACAAGTACGATACGACCGCCGAGAAACTGGCGAAGCAATTCAACGACAACTTCGCCAAATACAAGGACGGTGCGAGCCCCGAGACGCTGGCCGGGGCGCCCCATTCTGCCGTGAAGGCCTGACCTTGATGATCATGGAGAAACCCTTCCGCCCGGCGGAGGGGTTTCTCGTTCTCAATTGTTCATAGCCCAAGGTGAGGGCGGCAGCGTGCGGATGTGGGCCGGTTAATTTTGCTCCGTAGTGATGGAGCCATGCTGAGGACGGTGATCGGAATTCTCGTTTTGGGACTCGCATGGAACCTCCATGCGCAGGGCGGACATCGGCATCCGGTGCTGTATCCAGAGAAGCTCCGGGAGGATACCGAAGTGCTGCGTTCTATGATCCACGATGCGCACCCGGATCCATACCGGTACGGTTCAAGGGCCGGGCTCAACGCCGCTTTCGACCGCGTGCTGGACTCGCTCGCCGTGCCAGTGACGGCCGGTCGCTACCTCGAACTGCTCATGCCCGTCTTCCGTCTGATCGGGGACGCGCACTGTTATCCCGAAACCGGGATCGCGGCACAGGAGCACCTGCTGCACCACGTTCCGATCATCCCGCTCAAGGTGGGCTTCCTTTCAGATGGGCTCTATGTCAAGGAAGAACTGAAGGGTTTCCGCAGCCTTCCCCCTGGAGCACGTATCCTGGCGATCAATTCGATCGCCGTGGATCGGATTGTGGAACGCATGGAGCGCTTGGTGATCGCTGATGGAGCGAACATCACGTTGCGCCGCCACTTGATCGAACGTGACTTCGCCGTGCTGCTGAACCAGGTCGCAGGTGACACCTCCATGTTCAGGTTGCGGCTACAAGTCGGGGAATTGGAAGAGGAGCGCACCATCTTCGCCATGACCGGCGATGAGATCGCGCGGTCCCGTAAACCCGCTGGTCCGGCCTTGCTGCCTTGGAGCGCTGAGTGGGTGCCTGAAAGCAATTCGGTCTGGGTTACCCTGCGCACGCTCGAAGCCGCCTCGATGGAGCGTGCCGGGCAAAGCGCGAGCAAGTTCCTCGCCGCGATGCTCGAAGAGGTGGAACGGAACGGCGCACGCACCCTTGTTCTCGACTTGCGCGGTTCCGCGGGCAGTGACCCCGCCATGGCCGATCTCGTTTTCGCCACCATCGCGAAGGCGCCCTTCCGGACACTTCAGCGAACGGCGCCCGGAACCGCACTGCCAGAACAGGGTGGGTCGGTCGCGCCCAAGCCAGAGTACTATGCCTTTGTCGGCAGGGGAGGCTCTGGTGCCGGCCCGGCCGATGTTCCGGTCAACGATGAAGAGATGGAACCGAAAGCTCCCTTGGACGAGGCGTTCTCGGGCAAGGTCTACGTGCTCTGCGATGGTGGGACCCGCGACGCTGCGGCGTTGCTGGTGATGGTGGCAAAACGTACGGGTCGCGCACGCATTGTGGGCGAGGAGATCGGCAGCAACGCGCTCCGTTTCACGGGTGGCGGTGAACTGCTGGTAACGGCACCCAATTCCGGGTTGCGCGTGCATCTGCCGCTTCTGCTCTACGTTCCCGAAGGAGAGGCAACGGGTGCGTTGGACCGCGGCGAAATGCCACACCACCTCCTTGAGGAGCAGGCTTGGGGGATCGCCAAGGGACGCGATACCGCGAAGGAGAGCGTCTTACGGATGCTCCGCGAGCTACAATGAGGTCGGCGGCATACGTGTTCCTGGTCCTCTTTGCGGTCTCCTGTGCCGGCGGGGAGGAGAACACGGTGGACCGCACCGGCTGGTACGCATTGCCCAATGCGCATGCACGCTGTTTCCGCATCCTCACGCGCGGTGATCAGCGGCGATTGGTCGTTCTCGGTCCCGGCGGGGAACTGGACACCCTGGCCACTTATCGGATCATCTCTCCGAGCGACACAGCACGATCGGTGAAGGCGCGAGTGACGGATGTTCCACTCCTGGATCGTATCGCGGTCGTGAGCACGACACACCTTCCTTACATCAGTGCATTGGGCCACGCGGCATCCGTGGTCGGAGCGGCCCATCTGGAGCTCGTGCGCGACACCGCCGTGCTCGCCGGTATCGCGCAAGGACAGGTGCAGGAGATCGCGAACGCCGATGGGTTGGATCGCGAACGACTGTTGGTTCTTGCACCACAGGCCTTGCTCGACTATCCCTTCGGTCGCGCGAGCACCGGACCGCTAGGCTTACCGGTGCGCATCGAAGTGACCGAGTACCTGGAGCAGGATCCGCTGGGCCGTGCGGAATGGATCCGCTTCTTCGGTGTATTGCTCGGCGAGGAGACCAAGGCCGACAGCATCTATCGCGCGATCGAACTTCGGTACACCACCTTGCGCGATCTGGCCGGTGCGCTTCCCGATCGCCCGAAGGTTTTTTTCGGAAGCGCGTGGCAGGGACAATGGCATGTGCCGCCAGGCGATAGCTACATGGCGCAACTGATCACCGACGCGGGTGGCAACTATTGCTACACAGGGCAGAAGTCCGATGGCAATATCGCGCTGGATCTGGAGACCGTGCTCTTGCAAGCGCGGAGCGCGCTGCACTTCGGAGCAGTGCTCGCTTCTCCCGGCCGTGTCAGCGCCAACGAACTTTCAGGAGGCGATCAGCGGATCGCACACCTGGACGCGGTAAGGCGCGGCGGTTTCTATCTGGACAGCCAACGAAGTGACGTCTTCGGCATGGCACTGCTCGAACCGGACCAGTTGCTGTTGGACCTCCGTTGCATCTTCCACCCGAAGTACTGCAACAGGCATCGCTCGAAGTACGCCTTCGCGTTGGTTCAGTAACCGATCCCCAGTCGGCGGTAGATGAAGCCCATCAGCCACGCCGGCCCGATCATCAGGAACTGGAGGTCCTTGAGGAAGCTGGGTTTCTTCCCTTCGATGTGGTGACCGTAGAATTGCCCGATCCACGCGGCGGCGAAGAGCACCAGGCAGACAGACCACAGCGGCCAGGGCGCGTGCAGGTCGATGAAGCGTGAAAGCCCAAGGCAGATAACGCTCCAGACCACCATGCCCAGCATGATCGGCCAGGACGTGCGCAGGTAGAACACCGCGACCAGGACCAGCGCGAGCTTCGCCCATACATGTGTGAACGGCCACGGCAGGAAGGACGGTGTCGGGATGCTGTACAAAAGGCCCACCACGCAGAAGTAGATCGTGGGCACACAGACCCAATGGATCAGCTTGTTCGTGGCGTTCTTGTGGCTTTCGCCGTACTCGGCGAACCATTGGTGGATACTGCGCGTGGCCATGGCTAGAGATAGCGTTGTGCGATCACGTTCATGTGGTGAGTGGCGTGCCCGGCGATCACCCAACCGAGGGCACGTACGCTGATGCTGACGTTGTTCGCCGTTCCGGAACGCAACAACATCGCAGGTGAGAAGCTCTGGAACAGTGTGGTTGTCGATGCGCTCACTACACCAAGTTCTTGGGCAAGATCGTTCAGGTCACGGCGATCGGCCAGCGCGTTCGCCGCATAGGTGTTCTCATCGAACCCGGCCAGTTCGGTCGCATCGTTGCGTGCGAAACGCAATGCGCGGTAACTGAAGATCCGTTCCGCATCGATCACATGCTGCAACACTTCCTTGATGCTCCATTTGCCCGGCGCGTAGCGATGATCCCCCTTGCCAACAGGAATGTGCGCGATCGTAGACACCGTGCGGGCAGATGCATCGCGTAATGCCTGGAGCAGATCATGTCCTTCAGCAAGGGCCAAATAGCCATGGTAGAAGGTGGGAACCTCGGCAAGGTCCGGCCGATCCAACGCGTTCATGCCGACAAGATAACGCGGGGCTCAGGGCTCTTCTCCGGTCCGCTCAACCTCCAAGAACGACGAGAGGGGTACTAAGGCCATCTCTTTGATCACCGTGTACCAGCCTCGTGGGTTCTTCCACCATTCGCCCGGCGCCGCCGCCGGGTCAAGCAGGGCGATCACGCCCACGTCCACTTCCTCGCCGCACGCCTGCTGGTATAGCTTGCGTGAGCGGCGCGCATGCACACCGAGCGATAGCACATCCACCTGCCGCACATGATCTTGCTGCGCGCGCAAGGCGAAGCCCTCCGCGTTGGCCAGGGTCCGGCTCATCGTAGGATCCAGTGCAGGTGCGATGATGATCCGTTCCCCCTCCACACCGAGCCGCTCCAAGTGTGCGGCGGAGGCATGCGCGTATGTTGGCCACGCCGGTGCGCGGGTGCTGTCCGTGTGGATGAACTCCACCGATCGTGCGATCCGATGAACGTTCACGCCATCTATCCGCAGGTATTTCACGAAGATATTGTCGAGCAAAGCGGGTGGCACGTAGCTGCTGGTCGAGATCAGTCGAAGGTGGTCCACCGGTTCGGATAGTCGGGTGCTGAACCCGCGCGCTTCACCCGAGACGTGCGTGGTCATCAAGGTGTCGATCCCTGTGACAAGCATGAACCACGCACCTCCGATCCCGCTCACGTTCAAGGTCACTTCGCCTTGCACTGGTGTGCTCAGCACAATGTCGATGGCTTCCCCGTTCTTCAGGTAATAACTGAAGGGCCGCACCGTGCCGGTCGTATACACGGTGGTGTAACCGCGCCGGTCGATCTCCGCCTTCACCGTCGGCATCAGTTCATCAGGGATCCATCCTTCCACCGCCACAGTGTGCGCACCGCTAGGCGCGGTTATGGCCAGGTAGCGGTAGGTCCCGAAGACCGGTACCAATAGCAGTACCAGAACCACGACCCAGATCAACAGGCGTTTCGTCCGGCGGCGTGTCATTCCTCCTCCTGCAAGCTGTTCATCAAGGCGAGCAGTTCCACACGCGCTTTGCGATCACCGGTGACAATGCACGCCAACGACCCGATCTCGCAGGTGCGCACAGCGTCGGCCGTGCGGCCGGTATCGGCGAGCATCAGCGCCAGTTGGTAGTAACTGGGGATGTGCTTCGGGTCATCAACGAGCAGCGCTTCGAGAGCCAGGATCGCCTGTTCCATCTCCCCATTGCGTTTCAGTTCGAGGGCCACGGCATAGCGCAGGAACGGGTCCTTCGGGTCGTCCACGAGCATGGATCGCAACTGATCGAGCCGGTCCGCGCTCATGCGTCGAACGGATGTTGTTGCCAATGATGCCGAAGGACTTCAGCGGTGTCCACGCGCACCAGGCGGCCTTCGTCCATCAGCGCGATGCGGTCGCCGAGGTGGTAGGCATCCTCCCGGTCGTGGCTCACGATGATCGCTGCTGTGCCGTGTTCGCGGAGGATGCGGGCCACTTCCGTGCGCACGGATCTGCGCGTGCGCGCATCGAGGTCGCTGAACGGCTCGTCCATCAGGAGCACCTTCGGTCGAAGCACCAATGATCGCGCGATGGCCACCCGTTGTTGCTGGCCTCCGGACAACTGGTGCGGGTGCCGGTCGCCTAGGCCCTCAAGACCCACCGATCGCAGTTCTTCCGCAACGCGACGATCACGTTCCCCTTTGGGTGCTTTGCTCAATCCGAAACCGATGTTCTGGTTTACGGTGAGGTGCGGGAAAAGCGCGAGGCCCTGGAACACCATGCCCAGCGGTCGTTGCTCCGGAGCGACGAATGTGGCTCCATCACTGAGCGGATCACCGGCGAGTTCGATGTTTCCGCGAGTTGGTCGTTCCAGACCGGCGATCAAGCGGAGCAAGGTGGTTTTCCCGCAACCGCTGGGTCCGACGACGATGACCACTTCACCTGCGGCAAGATCAAGGTCCACGCCTCGAACGACCGGCGATGTGCCATGGGCGAAGTGAAGATCACGGATACGGAGCAGGAGCGGGGTCATCGCAGCGGGCGGGCCAGGAGCTTCTCCAGGAGCAGCACGGGGATCGCTCCGCAAAGTACAATGAGCAACGCGGGCCACGAGGCTTCGCGCAGTTGCTCGATGGAGGCGAGCTCGTAGGCCGTGGTACTCAATGTCTGGAAGTTGAACGGCCGGAGGACCAGCGTGAGCGGCAGCTCCTTGATCACATCGATGGTGACGAGCAGTGCCGATACGAGCAGCGCAGGTCGGAGCAAGGGGAGGTTCACACGCACGAACGTCCGCCAGGGCGAAGCACCGAGCAGACGCGCGGACTCATCCAGAGAGATGGACTGCTGGCGAAGGTTCCCGTAGAGCGGTTGTGTACCCACGGCCAGGAAGCGGACCGTGAAGGCATAGGTGAGCAGGCCAATGCTGCCGATCAGCGCGAAGCTCATCCAGCCCTGCCGATCGATCGCCCCAGCCAACGCCATCACCGCCACCGCGATCACCGCACCAGGGATCGCGTAACCGAGGTTGGCCACGCGGATGGCTACATCCGATCGTTCGCCGTGGCGCTCGCGGTAGGTGAACAGCAGGGCGATGCCCATGGTACACGCAGCGGCCAGAACGGCGACATACACTGTGTTGCCGAACGCCGGGAACACGTCGCTCCACACAGGACGGTCCAAGGTGGCGAATACATCGCTGATGATCCTGCCCAATGGAAGACCGAGCGAAAGGAGAAGGATGAGGGAACACCAACCCGTGGCAAACCAGGCCTTCGTTCCGCGCAAGCGAACCGGAACACCAGGCACTTGGTCGGTCGTTTGGCGTGCGCCTTTGCGGGTGCGCCGTTCGATCCATAGCAACGCGGCGATCAGGGCCAACAGCACCATGGACAACCGCAACGCACTACCCATGTCGTACAGGCCGCCCCAACTGCGGAAGATGCCCGTGGTGAGGGTGCGCACGCCGTAGTACTTCACCGCACCGAAGTCGTTGAGCGTTTCCATGCAGAGGAGGAGCGCACCTCCGGCGATGGCCGGTCGGGCAAGGGGCAGCGCGATGCGGAGGAAGCGATCTACGGCACCGGAGCCGAGCAGCCGGGCGGCTTCCAGTTGGGTACGCATGCCACGCATGAAGGCCGCTCGCGTGGGCAGGTAGATATACGGGAACAACACCAAGGCAAGCACCACGCACAGGCCCGGCAAGCTCACGATATCCGGCCTGGGCCCGCCGTGCGCTACGGACCAGCGGCTGATGCTTCCGGTTGGGCCCAGCAGGCCCGCGTACGCGTATGCGCTGATGTACGTGGGCAGTGCCAGCGGCAGCACCAGCGCCCAGCGAAAGACACTGCGCAACGGGAATTGGAACGAAGCGATGAGCCAGGCCGATGGGACCGCGATCACAAGCGCGATCAGCAGCACGCCAGCGAGAAGCACCAAGGTCTCCAGCAAATGCGCAGGCAACAACGTACCCAACACATGCGGCCATTCGGGTGCGGCGCGATGCAGGGGGGAAGTGATCACCACCAACAGTGGTGCCGCCAGCAGGACGGCGATCAATGAAATGAGCGGGAAGAGTCCCTTGGACCGGTAGCTCGAGCGCGAGCGCGGTGTGCCGGTCATGTGCGGGTCAACGCCAGCCGGCGTCGTCCATGATCTTCACCGCATCGGCGTTCAACCGACCGAGCGCTTCCAACCGCAGTGTATCCGCCGTGAATGTGCCGAAGGCCTGCAATTCAAGAGGGGCGGGGATGCCGGTCTTTACCGCATATTCCTTGTTGCCCGCGCCGAAGAGTGTCTGTGCTTCATCACCGCTCAGGTATTCCAGCAAAGCGATCGCTTCGGCCGGGTGCGGCGCGTGCTTCGCAACGCCACCACCGCTCACGTTCACGTGCGTGCCGAACGATCCAATGCTCGGAAAGAGGATCGCGATCACCTCACGGGCCTTCTGTTTCTCCGGTTCGGTGCTGGCGAGGAGCTTCCCTACGTAGTACGAGTTCACGATCGCTACATCGCCGATGCCTTCCGCGAGGGCGAGCAGTTGATCCGTATCGCCACCTTCCGGCTGCCGGGCCATGTTCTTCACAATGCCCCTGGCCCACGCCGCTGCCGCGTCATGTCCGTTGTGCGCGATCATCGCGGCCAGCAGGCTCTGGTTGTAAACGTTCTCCGAACTGCGCACGAGCACCTTGCCTTTCCATTCCGCCGCGGTGAGGTCATCGTACGTCGTTATCGCCCCTGGCTTCACCTTGTTCTTGTTGTAGGCCACCAAGCGTGCACGCATGGTAAGGCCGTACCAGTAGCCCTCGGGTTCGCGCAGGTTCGCCGGTATGTTGGCGTTGAGTACGTCGCTCCTGGAAGCGCGCAACAGGCCACGGCTCTTCGCCAGGCCCAGCCGCCCAGCGTCAGCGGTGATCAGCACGTCGCAGGGGCTCTTGTCGCCTTCGGCCTCCAACCGTGCGAGCACTTCATCATCATCGGCCAACACCACGTTCACCGTGATCCCTGTTTTCTCGGTGAAGGCCTCGAACAGTTGCTTGTCCGTATCGTAGTGTCGGTGGCTGTATACGTTCACCATCCGGGGTTCCGGTGTAGGAACAGCGATCGGCTCGGAAGAGGGGCCGCCACATGCGGTGGCCAGCAAGGGAAGTAAGTAGAACGCGCGTTGCATGGTGGATCTAGGGACGGCGAAAGTACCAGGGCGCCAACCATCTGGAAATACCATGATCGTGGTATTTCGCGGCGTGCTGACCGAGTAACAAGTACCCCATTTTGAACGTATGCCGGGCCTGCCTGCACACAGGCTCTTCATGCTCACCCGCATTCATCCGTTCACCTCGCTCGGCCTGCTATTGGCCCTCATGGCGCCGTTCCTGTTGCTGGCGGGCTTGCACACGGTTGGTCTGGTGCTGGTTTGCCTGGCCTTTGGCTTCACGCTGCTGGAGTTCAAGAAGTACACCAGCGACTTCCAGTTCGGGATGCTCGTCGCGTGCAGCGCGTTCATCGGCATCACGTTGGACCTGCTGTTCAACACATGGCCGGCGCTCACCTTCGCCATGCTCATCTGCGGCTTCTCCACAGTGGCGCGCCAGGCTTGGATGCAGCGTTTTACCTACGTGGATCTGCTCTGGGTCGAACCGGTGATCCTGCTTGTCGCCGGTGTCCTGATCGGCTCTTCCCTCTGGGGCCGGCCGCTCATATGGCAGTTGTGGTTGATCCCCGCTCTTCCCTTCACCGCTGCGAGCGCCCTGGCCTTCGGCTATGTGCAGGACGGCATCATGATCAAGCGCAACGTACGTTTCGGGTATCGCATCCAGCCCGGCCGCGTCGCACCGGATTTCGAACTACCCGACCAGGACGGCACCCCGATCAAGCTCTCGGACTACAAGGGCAGGCATCCTGTGCTGCTGATCTTCGTTCGGGGCGACTGGTGCCCCGGCTGCCACATGATGTTGCGCACCTATGAGCGCGGTCATGAGCGGTTCCTGGAGAAGGGCATCCATGTGCTCGCCATCGGTCCGGACAACATCGCTGTGAACAAGGACATGGTGCGACGCATCGGTGTCGGTTACCGCCTGCTGTCCGATGACCGCCAGGAAGTGAGCGGTCGCTATGGCGTGGTTTACAACAACCCCTTGATCGAGAAGATGGGAGTAAACTATACTGAGGGTATCCCATTACCAGCTTCGTTCCTCGTCGACAAGGACGGCATGGTGCGCTACGTATCACGGCCCGATCGCGTGGGCGAGTTCCTTGACCCGGAACTGATCTTCAACGTGCTGGAGGAACTGCCCAACACCGCGCCCGCGCAATGGAGCTTAACACAGGCCTGATCTATGGCGCGCTGCCCGCGGTGTTGCTCGGGGCTTCAGCGGCCCTGGCCTTCGCTTACAACAAACTCATCGGTCGCAACGCGGTAAGCGAGCGCGATCGCGAGAGCTATCTCGAGATCCTGGAGGGCAGCAACGATGCGCTCTTCGTGATCAACTTCGCGAACGGTCGCATCTACCAGGCCAATCAGCAAGCGGCGAAACTGCTCGGATACAGCCGGGAGAAACTCGCGACGCTCTCCATCTTCCAACTGCATCCAACGGAACTCTTGCAACGCAGCGCCCTACGTATCGCGGATGCCTGGGAACGGAAGGGACTGATCTATGAGGACATCCCCTTGCTCACTTCGAAAGGCGAACCGGTCCCCGTCGAATGCAGCACCAAGGTGATCTCCTACCAGGGTGTGCCGGCCATCATCCTCTTCGCGCGCGACATCCGCGAGCGCCTGGCATTGCAGCGCGCTGTTGAAGCCCAACAAACCGTTGTTCGCGAACAGAACCGCGAACTCCTTTCGAGCATTCGTTACGCGCAGCGGATCCAACGCGCCGTGCTGCCAGAGGCGGAGCAGTTGCAGGAGCTCTTCCCGGAATCGTTCATCCTCTTCCGCCCGCGCGATATCGTGAGCGGTGATCTATACTGGTTCGCCCAGCAGGGCGAGCGCGTGGTCGTAGCCGCTGCGGATTGCACCGGACATGGCGTGCCGGGCGCCCTGCTCAGCCTTATTGCGGCATCGCTGTTCCAGGAAGGCGTGGTGGAGAAGGGCATTACCGGACCGGGGGCGATCCTCGATGCAGCACGCGAAGGGATGGTACATGCATTGAGCAAGCAGGGTGGTTCCACCGACCAACGCGATGGCATGAACGCGGGGGTCGTATCGATCGACCGCACCCGGATGGAATTGCACTACGCTGGTGCGTTCTCACCGATGTACGTGGTCCGCCGCGGGGAACTCATCGAGCACAAAGGCGACCGCATGCCGATCGGTTTCCTGGAAGGAGGGATGAACCCCTTCGAGTCGGTGACCATGTCGCTCGAAGAGGGCGACCGTATCTTCCTCTTCTCCGATGGCATACAGGACCAGTTCGGTGGTCCGCACGGCAAGAAGCTCAAGTCGGCAGGGCTTAAGCTTTGGTTGCTCGGCACGGCGATGCTCCCCATGGAGGAACAGTACCAGGCGGTCTCCGATCGCTTCCGCATGTGGAAAGGCGACGCCGAGCAGATCGACGATGTGCTGCTTATCGGGATTCAGATCTGAGCGCGTACGGGATCGATGGTCAGCACCATCGCCGCGGTGTTCTCCGGAGCGATCCACGCCCAGCCACCGTCGCGCCTTAGCCAGGTCATCTGGCGCTTGGCGTAGTTGCGCGTGTGCTGTTTGATCAGGGCGATCGCTTTTTCCAAAGATCCGCCCTCTTCGGAGATAGTCTGGGTGGACCTGAAGTACTCGAAGAGTTCGCGGTAGCCCACAGTGCGCAAAGCGTTCAGTTCCTTGTGAGGCGTGAGCGCCCTAGCTTCTTCCACGAGTCCGTCGGCCACCATACGATCCACGCGTGCATCGATCCTGCGGTAGAGGTCCGCGCGGGGAAGATCCATTGCGATGCGGACGATCCGGACATCCTCGCGGTCGGTCGGTGCAGTGCGTTGCGCGCTGTACGGTTCGCCGGTGAGAAGACACACCTCGAGGGCCCGGATCACCCGGTGCGGGTTGTTGCGGTCGATCCGTTGGAAGGTCGACGGATCATGTTCCTCCAGTTCCTTCAACAAACCGGCGAGCCCATGTTGCACCGCGCGGTGCTGCAATCGTTCGCGCAAACGCGGATCGCTGGTGGGCAGTGGGTCGAGGCCTTTGGTCAACGCATCGATGTAAAGGCCGCTTCCACCGACCAGGACCGCGATGCCATGCTCGCCGAGGAGCTCCTGCAGCACGGGTTCCGCCTCGCGTGCGAATTGACCGGCGCTCCAGGTTTGTTCAAGCTCCAGATGCCCGACGAAGTGATGCTTCACACCCAGCAATTCCTCTTCGCCAGGTCGTGCGGTTCCAATGCGCATGGCCTTGTAGAACTGCCGTGAATCCGCGCTGATGACCTCCGTGCCGTAGTGCCTGGCAAGCGTTGCGGCCGCATTCGTTTTGCCCGATGCGGTCGGTCCTCCAATGACGACAAGGGTTCCGCGCTGGATCATGCCGGTTCCATCGAGGGCCACACCTGATCCTTGTACATTCCCTACAAGCTAGTGGTACTCCTCGCCCAGGTCGTTGATGCTGCCGTGGCCGAACTCATTGTGGTCTTCACCCTCCTCTGCATCGTGTTCCTGGTGCTCGTCGTCATCACCATCGTAGTGATGTTCCTCGGACTCAAGCGCGTACGGATCTTCGCTGGCTATGCCCGCGCTCAAGTCATCCTCCTTGCTGTGCTCGTCCGGAGCTTCCTTCATGCTCATCACCACACGTGGGTATTCTACGCCCCTGGCGGGATCACCGGCGTGGATCAGCTCCACCATGAACATCCACATATGCAGGAAATCGTAAGCGTAGATGAAACGCTGTTCCGTGCTGCGGATGTGGTCGCTGATGAGCACCTGTTCCATCAGCGCGGGAGCCTCCTCACCATCCTGGCCGAAGCCCAGATCCGCGAGGGGGATCTCCGGGCCCTTGCCCCATCCTTGATCGCTCACATAGAAACTCGCCATCTCCTGGCCGATGAAGCCGAACGCTTCCTTGATGGCTTTGTGCAGATCGAGGAAATTCTGTTCCGACCCGATCTCGATGTCACGGAACGCCTCGCTCGGGTGGTCGATCAGGACGCGGAAACGGTAGATGCGCATGGGGTTGGTAGGCAGGAGAGGGGCGGTTCGCGAAGCGAAACTAGCGATCACGCATCGATGCGATATCATCCATGGCTTTCATTGAACAGGATCCGCCTAGGGTCTGGTCTCCGAACCCGCCACCGGTTCCACCCCCAGTTTCCGCCCGGTATCGAGCATCAGCTGCCAGGCCTCGGCGCGATCGTTGTGGATCACCCCGTCCAGGATCGCGTCCTTGATCACCGTCTTGATATCGCCGATGAGTTTGCACGGCGGCACGTTGAAGGCCCGCATGACGTCCTCGCCGGTGATGGGTGGCTGGAAGTTGCGAACGTGGTCCTTCGCTTCCACGTCCCGCAGCTTCTCCATCAGCAGGTCGTAGTTGCGCAGGTAGCGCTCCTTCTTCTTGTCGTTCTTGCTGGTGATGTCCGCGCGGCAGAGGATCATCAGCGCGTCGATGTCATCACCGGCATCGAAGAGCAGGCGGCGCACGGCGCTATCGGTCACTTCCTCCTTGGTGAGCGAGATGGGACGCAGGTGCAGGGCCACGAGCTTTTGCACGAAACGCATCTGTTCGTCCAGCGGCAGCTTCAGGCGGCGGAAGATCACCGGGACCATGCGCGCACCCTTGTCCTCATGGCCGTGGAAGGTCCAACCGTGGCTGGGTTCAAAGCGTTTGGTCTTGGGTTTGGCGATGTCGTGCAGAACGGCGCCCCAGCGCAGCCACAGGTCGTCGCTTTTCGCGCACACGTTGTCCAGTACCTGCAGGGTGTGGTAGAAATTGTCCTTGTGCCCGATGCCGAATTTCTCTTCGGCCCCTGCCAGCTCGAGGAACTCGGGGAAGAACTCCGCGAGCAGCCCGCTATCGCGCAACAGGACGAAACCCGTGCTCGGCTTGGGTGTGGCGATGATCTTGTTCAGCTCGGTGTGGATGCGCTCGGCGCTGATGATCTCCAGCCGCTTGGCGTTGCGTGTGATCGCCTCGAACGTCGGTGGATCGATGACGAAACCGAGTTGCGTGGCGAAGCGGATCGCACGCAACATGCGCAACGGATCATCGCTGAAGGTGATGTTCGGATCGAGCGGCGTGCGGAGCAGCCCACGGTCCAGATCGAGGATACCGCCAAACGGATCCACCAGCGCGCCTAGGCTGCCCGTGTTGAGCGAGATAGCGAGCGCATTGATGGTGAAATCACGCCGTTCCTGATCGTCCTGGATGGTGCCGGCTTCCACTTCGGGCTTGCGGCTGTTGCGGCTGTAGCTCTCCTTGCGTGCGCCGACGAACTCGATGTCCATCTCCTGCCAGCGGAACATGGCGGTGCCGAAATTCTTGAACACATGGACCGGCCCTGCATCCAGCCGCAGCGCGATGGCTTCGGCGAAGGACATCCCGTCGCCCTCCACCACGAAGTCGATGTCCTTGCACGGACGACCGATCAACCGATCGCGCACATAGCCACCGATCGCGAAGGCCGGAATGCCTTGCAATGCGGCTTCCTCCGCCACCGCTTTGAAGAGCGGTTCGCCCACCACGCCTTCAATGCGCGCGGGGTCCACGGAATA